>Ga0105097_10000333_pt1 | contig 21020 bp, 10 predicted proteins | sample PPLLak12cMay2015_FD_87035 | JGI IMG/M metagenome (GOLD analysis project Ga0105097, IMG submission 87035) | Freshwater sediment microbial communities from Prairie Pothole Lake near Jamestown, North Dakota, USA - PPLs Lake P7 Core (1) Depth... | ecosystem: Environmental > Aquatic > Freshwater >...
CAACTTCTACAACAAGTACATCAACTTCTACAACAAGTACATCAACTTCTACAACAAGTACATCAACTTCTACAACAAGTACATCAACTTCTACAACAAGTACATCAACTTCAACAAGCACAACAACAAGCACGACAACAACAACCACCACTACTGAACTTCCTACCAGTTATACTGTATATTGGGACTTTACAGTAGAAAATAATCAGTCTGGTCAACAACTTGTGATATATAAAAATGGAGATCTGATGATTGATGAAACACTTACAAATAGTGGTTCATTTACAGCTGACTTGAATGATGACATTGATGCATATATGTATGTGGACTGCTCAGGATCTGTCAACACAGGAGATCTTTATGTGGATGCTGCATATGATTCTAGTTTATGTCCATCAACTGAAACATCTATATTAAACACGCCTGTAACAGCTGATATGTACATTACTGGTAATATATTTACATTATAGACAAACATCCTGTTTTTGTTGGTTTACAGGATGCTAATTCCCCTGGGTGAAAACTCAGGGGAGTTTATTTTTAATTAAATTGATTATAATAAGTTATTGGAAGCTAACCTCTTTGGTTAAAATACCCTTGACAAAGTCTTTATAAAAACATATCTTTACTGCAATTTTAACTAATTACCCTTGATATGGCAACATATAGAAAATTAGTTTCAGATATACGGTCCACGCACAAGCTTCTTTCAACAGATTCTTTGATTACGGATCGAGCAATTATGTCTGAGATTAGGAACAATTCTCTCCTGCTTATAAAGAGGGAGACAAATCTTAGAAAACTCTGGGCCACTGATACATTATTCACTACGATTCCATGTCTTGAACTATGTCCAGTTCCAATCTCTGAATGTTGTGATTATGTTGATCCCTGTGAGGTAGCACGAAGTGTGAACAAATTACCTCGTATATCTGAAGGAAATTATCAGTATGTCATACAAGGTGTCTACTCAATCAATGCAATGGGTGGCCAGGGAAAGAAGATAAAAGAAATCACTGTCAACAGATATACAAATCTCCTGAGACTTCCTGTTATTAAAAAGGAAGAGTACTTCTGGATATCTAACGGTTATCTGTATGTCAGCAATCCTATGCTCCAGGCTGTGCGATTTGTAGCTCTGTTTGAGGAAGACATCCCAAATGAGCTGATGTATCCTGAATGTGGATGTGGAACATCCCAGGTTACAGATGAAGAGTGGTGCAAAAATCCTTTGGATAAGGATGCTGCTCTTCCTGGATATCTGGAAAAACAGGTGCTTGAACTCACATCGCAAAAACTATTAACTACCTACTTCAGACTCAAAACAGATCTTACACAGGACAGCATAGATGGTCAGGCCCCAAATGCACCAAATCTGAAATAATGCGAGTCAAGATCGATTGGAGAAGCTCCAGCAAAGACAATTACATAGACTTCTGTAAGAAGAATCCCAACATAAAGCTTTCGTTGGATGAATGGAAACAGATCGTTTACACATTCAATGAGTCCTTTAGGGATTATATTCTTGAAACAGGAGACAAAGCCAAGCTTCCTTTTGGTATTGGAGAGTTCTCCATAAACAAGAAGAAGCGAAAGAAGATAGTTGAATACGATGGAAAAGAGCACATAGCTCTTCCTGTTGACTGGCAAAAGACTAAGGCAAAAGGTAAACTTATATACAATTTTAACTTCCACACTGAAGGTTATTTCTTTGGGTGGACGTGGTTCAAACCCAGTGCAAGGTTCAAGCATGCAGATCTCTGGTACTTTAAACCTTGCAGGGCTACTTCCAGACTATTGTCGCACTACTTAAAGACCAACGATCAATATCAGCATTTGTACCAAGAATGGAAAAAATAAATTATGAGCTATTATTACAGATACAACTTCACAACACCAGAAAAAGTCTATTCTACCGTCAAGGAAGAGTTTAAAAGCTACTTTGATACAGGGGCAGTGGATGATCTGATGTTTCCTACCTATCTGGACAAATGTCTTCAGAAGCTTGGTAGATCCTCTTACGTTATTGCTGAAGGAGCATTATTCATTGAAGATTATGAGGCAAGATTGCCTGATAATTTCATTGCTGTAAGAGAAGCCTGGAAATGTATCGAGGAAGGAGCCACTCCTTACCAGCTCCCCAATTCTTTCTATTCGCAGACAATGTCTACAACAATACAAGTCTCTCCTTTGACGATCAATGGCCAGCCTTGTAATAACCCCAACTGTCAGAATCCAGCATGTACAGGGAACTGTCTTCCAGACATCCTTCAGGCAGTGTACAAGACCAATCATTCTATACCAAGGAGCTACAGAAAAGAGTTCTTGCTTAAACCAGGGAACATATCCGCAAGGCAACATTGTGACGTTGATTACAGTAATGCGTGGGAATTCTATCAGGCAGCTCCACCATTGCATGAGTTCACTCCAGGATCTGCAGCATATGACTCATTTGATGTCAGGGATAATAAGTTTGTCACCAACTTCAGATGTGGGATTGTTCATCTTGTATTCTATGCCAATGAATATGATTCAGTGGGCAACCAGATGATTCCTGACAACTATCGTATCAGGGAATATGTAGAGGCCTTCATCAAATACAAAGTTATCGAGATGCTGACCAACCAGGTTAATGATGAAACCTTTCAGCAACTGCAACAGAAGCTTGTTTATTACAAACAACTCTGTGACGAAGCCTTCATAATGGCAATGATAGAGATTAAAAAACAGACACCATATGATAAACAACGTAGAGTAAAACAAGATCTGAACAGATTCAACATGTACGAACTTCCAAATAGAACAAATAGATATGGTAGAAGGAGAAATAATTAGATATGGATACCCTGTAATATACAAAATTACAAATCCTTTAAATAAGATTTATATTGGACAATCTAGAAACTGGGTTAGTAGAAAAAGTAAGTATAAAAAACTAAGATGTAAAGGACAAGTTAGAATATACAGATCTCTTATTAAGTACGGATTTGATGCACATATAATTGAAATAATAGAAGAGTGTTCTATAAATATCACTCAGGAAGAATTAAATAATAAAGAAGTTTTTTACTGGAAATATTATAAAGATTTAGGATTTGAGATGCTTAATCTTCAAGAGCCTGGTAGCAATGGGAAAGCTTCAACTATTACCAAGCAAAAAATGAGTAATGCTCATTCAGGAGTAAATAATACAATGTATGGTAAATTTGGAAAGGATCATCCTGCTTTTGGAAACATTGGGTATTGGAAAGGAAAGATAGGAAAAGATGCTCCAAGATATGGGACTATTGGAGAACTTAATCCTAATTTTGGTAGAATAGGAGACAAACATCCTATGTTTGGATTAACAAAAGGAAAAAGTCCTTTTGCTAAAAAAGTAATAGATACTATAACTAATGAGATATATCCTTCTGCAAAAGATGCTGCAGAAATATTAAATATAAATTATTCCACTTTAAGATGTTATCTTCAAGGAAGATATAAAAATAAAACATCTTTACAATATTTATAACCATGGCTGAGCAGGAACAAGGTAATATAAGACAGGAGTACAACAATGCTACGGTGGGTCTTAACATGGACCAAACTCCCAATCAGATCAAGAAGGGGAGTCTCACCTATGCACTGAATGCTGCTGTTGAGAACTTTGATGCCAACGCTGTCAATTACCAGAATGAGGAAGGCAATGAATTTTGCCTGACATTTCCTGATGAATGGATATTGATTGGCACACATAACATCAATGAGAAGAACAAACATATATTCTTCATGGTAAATCCTACAACAGGAGGGAGCCAGATTGGATATATGGACAACAATGATTGCCAGTACAAAGTCCTGGTCAATGCTCCATGTCTGAACTTCGACATAAGCTACCCTATTCAGAAAGTTGTACACAAGATAAGTAATTGTGGCACAGAGATCTATTGGACTGATGGATTGAATCCTCGAAGATATCTGGACATCGATGACATTCCTAAGATCTTAAAAACTGGAAGTCCCTTCTGCAGTCCTATATATACTGATGATGTAGACTGCAACCAGTTGCTCATCCAACCTAACTTCTCAATCCCGTCACTGGCAGTATCCAATGTTGTCTCTGGTGGAAATCTGGTTGCTGGTGTATACCAGTTTGCCATTCAGTATTCAGATTCAGCAGGAAACCCTTATACGTCATACTATTCAATCACCAATCCTACACCAATAGCTGATCCTAACATCACTTCTGTGAACTTCAACTATCCTGTAGGTAAATCAATCGTTGTTGATATAACCAACCTGGACAGCACTGGCCAGTTTCAATATTTTAACCTGGCTGTAATTAAGACAGTAAATGACATATCATCAGTTGAACTGATAGGTACATACAACATTGACGCTACATCCAAACAGATTACATATACAGGAGCAGATGTTTCTGCCCTACGTTTAGCAATCAATGACATCTTTGAGAAATATCCCTATTATGAGATAGCTCAGGATGTAACCACAGCCCAGGAAATTCTTGTATGGGAAGGACTTACATCTATTGATAGGATCAACTATCAGAAGATTGCCACCAACATAACCCTTCAATGGGAGAGCTGGAGAATTCCTGCAACAGAGAGTTACGCTGATGAGACAAATGCTGCCAATCTGAGAAGCTATCTGAGAGATGAAATCTATCCTTACGAGATTGTGTTTCTCCTGAACAATGGCAAGCAGACAGATGGGTTCCATATTCCTGGCAGGATCAAGGGCCCACTTGAGGCAACTCCTGATGTACCAGATACAGATCCTGATTTTGTTGGCAATCCAGACTATGAATCTGGTGGTGTAGGATATTCTCCCTATTGGAAGATATACAACACTGGTTCTGTCATAGGATTCTCAGAGGGGTATTCTGCTGATCCTACATACAAAGGACCCTATCAGTATGGTGATTTTGCCTACTGGGAGAGTGCAGAAGAATATCCTTGCAACGAGGATGTATGGGGAGCTTTGGCTGGTCAGAAAATCAGGCATCACAAGTTCCCTGATGTATTGGTTTCACCAATCTTTGAAACAAAAATATTTGTAGATGCTGATAACATGGCCATGGGAAATGATGCAATTTTTCCTATTGGTGTTCGTGTTGACATTCAGCAGATATCTTCCCTGATAAATGCTTCTGGTCTTACTCAATCACAGAAGGAAGCTATTGCAGGATTCAAGATTGTCAGGGGTGATAGGGGTACAAACAAGTCAATTGTAGCAAAAGGTATTCTCAGGAATGTAGGAAAGTACACCAGGGAAGAGGAAGACTTCTACTATCCCAACTATCCATATAACGATCTGAGGGAAGATCCTTTCCTGACAGAAACAAACAATGCCTTTGATCAGATTTGTGAAGTGTACGATGTTCAGATTGCAGTGTACGCAAATGACCCCAATGGTAGTCTAAGCTATGCTGACATCCAGTACACAGACTGTGACAACAACAAGATTGCCACCAAGCGTGTATATACCAATGAGCCTGAAGGATTCGAGATATGCTCCACTACAAAGCCTGTAATAGTTGCTCCTGCAGATGGTCAGGTTGGGCTTGCCAATTATGAAGAGTGGTATGTAATGAACAAAAGTCTTGTTCAAGGATTAAGAGTTGGATGGACTGATCCAGTGATTGGTTACACTACACGATTCTTATGTGCATCCAACTTTATTAGCGATTGCAGTGACACAGCTACCATAAGAGTAGTCATTGGTACAAACGGTCCTCAACAAGTAGATGGACAGGGTACGTTTCGTTGTACGCTGATAGGAATCCATACGTCAACTACTGACTGTGGGACAACTTCCCAACTGCCTGCCATGTCTGACAAGTTGAGGCAGATCTTCAACTCTCCTGAAACATCCTTTGGACAACCTTTCCTTGGGAACATTCTCAAGCTTGAGAGTGTGATGTACGGTGCTGGCAAGGCCCATTTTACAGAGGTGAAGGATAATGCCAGGTACAAACTTATCACAGAGGAGATTCAAAGAGTTGCTCTTGATAGTTCGAACACTCTGGGAAACATTACATCTGACTTTGATGCCACAGCGATGTTTACAGCATATCAGGCATACCTTCAGATATATGTAAATGGTATAACCAGGCGAAACTTTGCCTACTCATTCAATTCAATTGCTGATTATAACTACTGTGCTGCCATACCAAACAACATTGGTGTCAAGCAGAGGAACATTGATATCTCAAGATATTTGATTCCTGGTGTGCAGAACGTAGGAGATGACCATAACATCAACAACTTTAACCGTGAAACATCTGTGTTTTTAAAAACACAGACAGAACTGCCTTTCCCAAGCGATACTCCAACTCTTGACTCTGGAGGACTCCCTGTTGTAACTGACTATTCCAGGTTCACAATCTCTGAAATAGGTCATTGCAACACGCCTGCCAAGGAGACAGATATCAATGTTGTATCCTACTACGCATCTCTGAAGAACAATATAATCAACCAGTGGGGGCAGATTTACTCCTACCAGACAATTGATACTGGTTTCCAGAGACAAGTTTCACAGAGTGGTACAGCTACAATCTTTGGTGGTGACACGTTCATTGGACGCTTTGCATTTAAGACCAAGCTTCCATTCTTCATTGACAACAGGGTGAAAGCTCCTGATGACAGTGATATATTCTATGATGAAATTGGTAACGTTGCCTATCCAAAGTATTGGCATTCAGCTCGTTCCATCCTCAAAGACTATATGTCAAACGGTGGACTCCTTTCGAACATCATTGCATACAAGGCTCATAACTTTGATTGCCCTAACGATTCAATAGCTGAACCTGTTGTACAGACAAGCACATCGACAAGCACTACTTCTACATCTACTACTGCGACAGTAGGAGATACAAGTGGAAGCAATACTCTGGCATACTATGACGGATACTTCTATCTGTTTGCGTATGGCATACCAAGCTTCTATTGTGAGAGTTCCTACAACCTGGACCTCAGGCAGGCATTTAATAACAGGGAAGGTGATTTCTGGCCACATGTGAGCACAGGAATTCCTGATGATTGGGTACAGGAGAGTTTTGTTACAATCGCTCAGGACAACACCTATTACTACAATGTGAGCTTCTCAAAGCAAAATAAGGAGAACGTATTTACTCACCTTCCAGTTGACTGGGACAAACCTTGTCACACCTATTATCCATTCAGGGCAGTTTACTCTGATCCTCAGGAAACAGATGCTGACAATACGGTGAATGCCTGGCTGAACTATAAAGCAACGTCCTACCATGACTTTCCACAGAACTTTGGAAAGCTTACATCTCTGGATGGTATCCAGAACAGGGCTATCCTTGCAAGGTTTGAGAACAAAACATTGATGTACAACAGTCTTCTGACGATTGATACAAGCAATCCTCAGGCTGCTTATGTAGGCAATCCAAACATGTTTGCCAATCCTCCCATTGATTTTGCTGAAACAGATCTGGGATACATTGGCTCACAAAATAAGTTCCTTTTGAAGATTCCACAGGGACAGATTACAGCTGACGTAAAACGTGGGCAGATATTTCTGATTACTGGCCAGGGAGAAGCAGTTGACCTTTCTGGATTTGGATCAGGTATGAACAGATTCTTTACTGACCACCTGGCGTTTGAAATCTTGAGATATTTTCCTGAAGTCGATACTGACAACCACTTCAATGGAATAGGCCTTCATGGGGTCTACGATTCAAAATATGATAGGGTAATCATTACCAAGATAGACTATATTCCTCACGAAGGATTGAATATCACACATGACGCAGAAACACAAACATTCTATCTGGAGGAACAAGTATCAGACTTCATCAAAAAGACTCCTGTCCAGTTAACAGACGATCAATATTTCTGTAACAAATCATGGACTATCTCCTACAACATGAATACCAAATCCTGGATTTCATTCCACAGTTATATACCAAATTTCTATATAGCTGAGAACAATTTCTTCTATTCTGGAAAGAATGATTGCTGTGATGACATTGATTTCATTGTAGGAGTTCCTGTGGCAGATACAACTACAACAACTACAACTACAACTATACCTGATTGTGATCTTGGAGATCTTACAGTTGACATAATAACACCGCCATGATAGTAGAACTTACATACGATACCTTGGGAACAGATACTGGGCCAAACTTCACAATTACTTGTGATGTAGGAAATGCTGTACCTCAAGTTGTAACCAAGGCACAGTTGCTTGCTGGCGTACAGATCACAATAAGCGATCTTGTCAACGTGCTTACAGTGACATCTCAAGGCATTTGCGATGTATACGATATCTATTATATCGTCCCTACAACCACTAGCACTACAAGTACTACAACATCAACCACTTCTACTACAAGCACTTCTACTACAAGCACTACAACCACCGTAATAGTGTATTACAATGTGTTGATGTCTCAACTGTTCACCAAGGATGATTGTCCTCCTGGAGAGATTGGGAGTGATTTCTGGTACACTGTACCTGCCAATACGTACATGTCAATGATATCCCAAGAAGACGCTGATCAACAGGCTCAGGATGATATTGATCTAAATGGACAGGCTACTGCAAACATTGGAGGAGTTTGTTATACAACCACAACAACAACTACAACCAGCACAACCAGTACAACAACCAGCACAACTACAACAGCATCTCCAACCACAACAACCACAAGCACAACGACAACCGCAGAACCTACAACAACTACAACTAGTACAACAACTACAAGTACAACTACAACTAGCACTACAACCAGCACTACAACAACTACAAGTACAACTACAAGTACAACCAGTACAACTACCACAACCAGTACAACTACAAGTACAACAACAACTGCTTATGTTCCTATTTGTACGTTAGTAGGTGAATCTAGTGCTGTATATACAACTACAACCACAACTACTAGTACATCAACTACTACAACAACATCTACCACAACTACATCAATTCCTCCTGTACTCAATGAAATATTCCGTGAGTGGGACAATAACTCTGGAGATCAATCTACTACTCCTTATGATGTTAGTGTAACGACACCGTCAGGTGCAAATGCATTAATATTAAGTATTACGGCAATAAGGGGAACTGCAAACAGGACAGGAGGCACTCCAACATTAGATGGTAACAACTTTACACTGGCAAACAGTACTAACTATGTTGAGGTGTGGTATATCAATAATGTATCAGCTGGTGGTCACACTGTATCTATACCAAATGCTGGTGGATTATTCTTAGGTGCCCAGATGGACTGGATCGAAAGTTCTGTTAACATAACTGCATCTAACTCTGGAGTAGGAAGCGGAACTGGTACAGCTGCAAGTGCATCGTTTACGATTCCAGCTAGTAAAAGAGCTGTAATTTATCAAGCGGTTGTTTGGTCTGAATCATTGACAGTGTTTAATTATTCTTCTGTAAGTGATTCTCTCTTCCATTTTGGAAATTATAATGCAGGAGGTACAACGTATGGCACAGGAGCACAGTCTAATACAGTGGCAGCATATGGTGGAGGTTCGAGAACAATGACCTTTACAGTATCAGGATCTAAGCCTTGGACAGCAGTGGCTGCATGTTTTACATTAGTTTAAAATGATATAAAATGTCAAAGACAATTACCATAAAGTTGACCAGGGCCAGTGCAAATTCTGGACAATTCACCATAACTGATGAATTTCAAAATGTCGTAGCAGCAGATGTTACCAGGGATATTCTGATTCAAGGTATCAGCTATGTTGTAGATAGTAGTGTCACGATGATTACTCTGACATCTACAGGAGACTGCAAGGTATCCAAGACTATCAGGGTAGATACACTTTCTCCTTTAGAGATAGTAAATACACCTTTCATCACTACAAGGACAGCTTGTTTGTGGAGGCATCTTACCAATATCGAGGTGTATAACTCCTACTATGGTGTGACAAGACCATACATTATTGAGTATCCTTTCTCATACAACTTCCAGGATGAAATCCTTCAGAATGTAAAGGATTATACAAGGGTTTATAAGTACACCCACAATGGGACAGGAGTCTTTTCATATACAGACAAGATTGAATTGAACAACGCCTGGTTCAATAAGGCAATTCTCTACAATGGTCAGCAGTGTTCAGGACTGTTGAATCTCGTGGCAAAGCCTTTAAATAACATGAAGGCCTACATGCAGTATCCAATCTTTGAAACTGATGGCAAGGTGATCACTTTCACAAAGAGTGACAACTTCTATCAGTACAATACTTTCTGGTCAGTGGTGAAGAACAGGGGAGAGAGACTCTTCCTATCGAGCTGCGAGACATTGTCCATCGACAAGATATTGAACCAGGACAACATGGACTACTCTCAACGATCATTTAGAAAGGAACCATTGAGGGCAAAGGACCTCAAGGTGAGACACATATTAGATGACAGATCAGACATTCACCTGGTCAGCCAATTCATTGTAACACCAGCTCAAATCTCTTACAAATGAAAGGATGGTTAGACAACTATAACGATAGTAAGGTGTCTCTTCCTGAGGGATTTGTAGGAATGGGCAATGATACAAAAGGTAGGAATTATTCTCCTGCATGGGGAGGACAGTTTGCTGATGGTGGAAATATGAGATATTATCAGCAAGGTCTTGACTTCGAGCCAAAATCTATAAGTAAGAATGGCATGACTGCATCAGCAGATGCTACAAAAGTCAACAGACCACCTATTGATTATAATGCAATTAACATAGCCAAACATCTTAGCGAGCAGGCCAGGTTGGATGAGATGCAACCTACAGCTACGATAGGTCCCAGATCAGATAATCGTTATTCTCCAGGTGAGCCACAGTTTCTGCCAGATCTTGGAACAAGAATGCTGAACGCTGTCGAAACATTTGGAGGAAGTGCTGTAGCAGATGCTGTACAAGGAATTAGTCCTCAGGCTGCAGGATGGCTGGATAAATATTCTGGTGGGATGTTTTCTCCTACATCAGAAGAACAGCTTGAAGAAGGCAGATCTGACAATCCAGACAGATGGTTGAACCGTGCAGGAATGACAGCAGATGCTGCATCAAGTGTTCTTGCAGGAGAACTACTGGGTGCAGGCATGCAAAAAGGAGCTGGTAAGATAGTTGACAAAGCCATAGGTTCTGCTGATCTTAGGGATGTTCCCCGTCTGGCAAAAAATGCAATACGTAACATTCGCAAGACTGTTGATCCCAAGTTCCACAAAGAAGCTGCTGCACAGCTTGAAAGAGGAAATAAATATCTAAGAGATTGGTATACAGATCCTGCAACAATTAAAAAGTTCAGAAATACCAATATGGAGCATGCAGAAGAGACTCTTCATAGACTGGGAATTTCTCCATGGGAAGAAGGTATAATGGAACATGTGAACAAATCAGTTGATGAAAGAGTTGCCAATTTTGTTGATAGGATAGCTAAAGGAAATGCTGATGTACAACATAGCACTCCTTTGAAGAATATATTGAACAAAGTTTTGACAGGAGAGGGACCTACTGTTTCAAAAGGGGCACTGGGAACCAGTTGGACATTTCCTGGAACACTTGAATCTAAAAACTATGTTAGAAAATACTTAGGTCCATATCAGAGAGCTAATACGATGGTGCATGAAGCATCGCATGGTGCAGACGCTGCTGGCAATCTTTTTAATCCTCGTGATATAGAATTATTGGAAGGACCTTTCAATCTTAATCGTAGAATTGACGGAAGTTATCAAAACTATTTATTGGAACCAACAGAGATTCGTGCAAGGAAACAACAGATCTTGTATTCAGAGAAAGCAACTCCTGAGACCAGATTTACGGCAGATGATATAGATACTATAATTGAGAAAGGTAAATCAGGTGAATATAGAATAGATCCTCAATGGTTTGACATGATTAATTCTCCCAATAACTTTCGTAAGATGATGAATGATATGTGGGGAACTGTTCCTGCAGCTGTTGGGATAGGAGCAGCTGCTTCCCAGCAAAAAAGAAATGGTGGAAAGGCTAAAGAAGGAGCAGCCTTGCAGCTTGACAAATTAGATCAATTGACTAACTTTACAAATTATAACAAACCTACTCGTGGGGGATGGTTGAATAAATATAAATGATATCAAAGCACAAATTCTCAAAATCGCTAAAGTTGGCACAGTAGAGGAGTTCTACAAGAAATTCCCCACAGAGGAATCTTTCATGGCAAAGCATGGTGGTGCTTTTAAAAAAGCCAAGCTTGGTGAAAAGTTGAAAAAGGCCCAGGATGGAGATGCCATATTAGCAGCTCTTGGTCAGGCTCCTAAAAAAGGTTTAGGGTTTAATCCTGGACAACAGAACATTGGCATGCCTAAGCAATTGGGATATAATCTTTCTGGAGATGCCACAGGCCAACAACTTGATCTAAGTGGGAACGTCATCGAAGGTCTGTCACAACAACAATCTCTTACATCCCAAGGGATGTCTGGAACAGGCGGTGGTGCAGGAGCTGGTGCTGGAATAATGGGAAAACTTGGTGGAATGGTTGATCTTCCTGGTAAAATAATGGGAGGTATCAAGAAGATAAAAGCTGAGAAAGAAGCATTGAAGAAAGCTCAGCAATGGGAAGGTGTCAGCGATGTCACTCTTGCAGCAAGCAGGACCAAACCTGAACAACAACGCAGGCAATATGCACGTCCAGAAGATTTCCAGAACACAGGAGAAGAGTTCTTCCCTGTGTATGGCGTGGGTACAAATGCCCTGGCAAAGACTGGCACAAAGGTGAAAGGTCATAAAACAGAAATACAAAACACATATGCCTCTGGTACAATCTATGATGACCAGGGATATACTCCTCTTCAGAAAGCTAATGTGGGAGCATTCCTCACTGGTGCTGGTGGTAATCTGATTGGCCAGACAACCAAGCAGCTCTATGGAGACAATGCAGGATCACAACTAGGAGGTGATCTTGGTGGAGCAGTTGGTGGACTATTTGGTCCTGTGGGAAGTGTTGTTGGTTCAGAAGTAGGGAAACTTGCAGGATGGGCCTTTGACAGGAATCCTCAAAAGATGAAAAAGGCTCAGGACGCTACACAGAGAAACGTAGGAATGATGGCAATGGGTAACATGGGCCAGGGTATACAACAGCAAAACACATCATTCATGGAAGATGGTGGAAAGACCTCTCCATATGGATGGATGAGCAACAATTGGAATCCACAAGTCATAACCAAGTTTGGTGAATACAATATGTCAGAATTACTTAGATCAGATAAACAAATGAACACTCTTCGTACAGGAGGACACATCAGGGAGAACTCTGGTTATCCAGACTTTGCAATGGGTGGTGATCTCAAAACACACTGGGGGGGATATGCAGAGTCTATCTCTGAAAATCCATATCTTCCAGATGGTGGAGAGACCATCATGTTCAGAGGTCAATCCCATGATGAATCTGATGGACGAGGTAAGACAGGAATTGGTGTCACATATGGAAACAGTCCTGTTGAAGTAGAAAGAGGTGAGCCTGCTGTCAAATTACAGGATGGTACAGGAGGAGATAGTGACCTCGTTGTATTTGGTAATCTTAAAATCCCTAATCAATATCTACCCATGTTAGGAGACAATAACGCTAAAGGCAAGAAGTTCAAGAATTATGTAGCTGATCTGTCCAAGACAGAAACACGACAAAACAAGCTCATCGATAACTCATCAAAGCAATTGGATGAACTTGATACTACTTCTCCATATGATAAGCTAAAGCTTTCCAGTTTCCAGGCAAACATATTAGGAGCTAACATGAAGCTCAAGGACATTGCAACAAAGAAGCAGAATGCTGCAGCTCTTCAACAGGCAATTAATGACACTGCTGAAGAATATGGATATGTAGCTGATGATCTTGCCAAAGGTGAGGTTAAGAAAGCACAGTGGGGAGTTGTTAAGAATATAGGGAAAGATGCTGCAAACACTTTACTCAAGACAGCAATGGAAAAAGCAGTTCCAGCAGTTAGTAAAGAACTTCCAACAGAAGTACCAACAGCACTAAATGACTGGATAAAAGGATCAATGATAGGAGTTCCTGCTGCTATTGGTGTAACTGGTGCAGTATCAACTGGTTTAAAGAATGCTCAGGATCGTGAGACATTGAAAAAAGCTTATGAAAGTATTTCAAAGAAGACTCCTACTTTGTCAAATCCTAATGCACCAACCAGCGGAAGTCTTGTTGATGAATATCTTAAAAAGAAAAAAGGTGAACTTAGAGAGGGTGGTGTGGTTGCTGATGATGGAATTGAACTTGAACGTCTTAATCCTGAAGATTATGACAGGCTTACCAAGCTGTACGAAGCAGCTGATAAACAGAAGAGAGGTAAAGCTGTTGAAGAATTCCAGAGAGAGTTTGCAAGATTAGCTCCTAACCGTGCAAAGTCTGTACTGGGACAGTTTGACGTTACGAATTATGGTAAGAAAGCAGGACTAGCTGCTACAGATCCTGCTAGTAACTTTGATCAGATCTTTGGAGACAGAACAAAAGCATACAGAGCTGCAATGGAACAAGGTAAGTCTCCTGTTGAGATAGGACCAGATTATGCTGTTCCTGCAGATGAGATACCTGAACTTGCTGGCGTATCAGATCTTAATTTGACCAACAAACCAGTTGCTCCTGGAAAGAAAGACAGGTTTCCTTGGGAGGATATGGTCAGTGGACTTATCCCATACATCAGACCAAGTGATACTGAAGAGCTTGATTCACGACAACTCGCAGGAGAAATGTTTGCAATGTCTCAGAATCAGGTTGAGCCTGTATGGGCCCAGAAGTTTCAACCTCAATTAACTGTTCCTTATGATATATCTCTACAGGATCAGCTTAATGAGAATCAGGCAACCTTCAGGGGGGCTCAACGAATGGCTGGTTATAATCCTGCAGCACAGGCTAACCTGGCAGCACAACAGTACCAAGCTAACCAGAGAGTCCTTGGTGAGCAATTCAGAATGAACCAGGCTGAAAAGAACCAGGTATATGCACAGAACAGGCAACTTGTTGATGCTGCCAATCTGCAGAATCTTGGTACACTTGACAAGCAATATGTAAGACAGGAAGAGGCAAAATCCAACACTAAATCCACTGCACAACAAGCTCTTAACTCCATCTCTGCAAAATACATGCAGAATCAGAGAAGCAACAGAGAACTTCAAACATATGAGAATCTGTACAATTACAGATTTGGTCGTGATCAGAGAGCTCAGAACTGGAATCCTCTTGCACAATTTAACATACCAACTGTTACTGGTGATCAGCCTGATGTTGAGAAAGCTGCTGCTAAAACCAAAACAAGGAACGGTTCCATAGTCAGTGCGATGAAGAAATTCTAATCAATCTGATTATACTAAATTACTGAAACTCATTATATCTCTTGCAACATTTAACATTTTCTGTTACATTTGAAATTTAAACTACCATGGCTTCATTTACAGATAAAGTACCACAGTTTAATCCATACATTGAGCAATTGCCTGTTGAAGCAATGGTCAAGGTGGGAATGGAAAAACAAAGACGCTATGACGAAGGTGTCCAGAAAATCCAGTCTCAGATTGATAATATAGCTGGACTTGACATTGCAAAAGATGCACACAAAACATATCTTCAATCCAAACTTAATGAGTTGGGTAGCAGACTAAAGACAGTTGCTGCTGGAGATTTTTCCAACTATCAATTGACCAATTCTGTAGGTGGAATGACAAATCAAATTGTCAAGGATCCAATCATACAGAATGCTGTCTACTCTACACAAGTGATCAGGAAAGGTCAGGCTGAACTTGACAATGCCAAAAAAGAAGGTAAAAGCTCTGTTCAGAACGAGGAGTGGTGGAACAAACAAATCAACGATTGGGAACAGAATCCAGATCTTGCAACAAAGTTCACTGGAAGTTATGTTCAATACACTGACGTTGATAAGAAACTCAGAGAAATTGCTGAGAAGGTTCATGAGATTGACACATCGATTGATATTCCATACAAAAGAGATGCCCAGGGAAACACTCTGTATTATGTAACTGATCCCAAGACAGGACAGTCTACTGTATCTACAGATCCAAACAGTGGTGGCACTCCCAAGGTTGACGATGCTATGTTACGAATCAAGACAAAAGGTAAGCCTGCTGAAAAGATCCTTGGGAATTTCATGAGTAGTCTCAACGAGAATGACCAGAGGCAGATGAGAATTGACAGCTGGTATCATTATCGAGGAGTAACAAAAGATAGCATGATTGCTGATGTTACCAGCAATTACAACAATGCAAAGCATTTACAATTCAGTCAAATTGTAAATCTCAGTACGGAGTTACAAACTAACACAAAGCTTTCTGAATCTGACAAGTCAGCCATCCAGGCAAAGATCAACGATCTCAATGAGCAGAGTAAGAAGGGTACTCTCGATGCAGAATATCAACGTCAGGTGTCAGAGATTGCAAATGCTTCAGACATTGAGTCTTACAAATACAAGATATATGCAGACAAGTATCTGACCAAGCTTGCAAAGGATATGTCCTATGAAAGCTACCAGAAGGAGTATATGAACAATCCCTACTTCCAGGCAGATATGCAGAAAAAGAATCTGCAGTTCAAATATGAGAACATGGCCAGAATGCAGAATAACTGGAAGATGGACTACGCTTTCAAACAATATGCCCTTGAAAGAAGGCTTGAAGCTGCAGCAAAGAAAGGACAAGTCAAGGAAGAAGATCTTGCTCAGTTTACATCTGATCCTATTCCTACTGGTGAACATGCTCCAACAATGGAACTGATAGCCCAGCAAATTGACGCAATCAAGAATCCATCTACAGGAGCAATTGCTCAACTTGATGCGAAGTTTGCTCCTCTTGTTTCTGCTACCAAAGACATGGCAGATAATACACAGAAGAAGGCTTACCTGGATAACTTGATGGATTCTTATACCAGGGACAGTTCATTTATAACTAAACAGACTGACCCTGAGGTAATTAAATATCTTAGGACAAGAAAGCAATATGAAGATGAGGCAGCTCTGAAACACTCATTACTTTTGGAAGCAGAAGAAAAGGCAGGCATGTACAATGAAGCAATGGATGCTGTTGTAGGAGCAGAGCCTGGAATGGCAATATCCAGTGGTATAAATTACACTGCCAAAGATATGCTTGACTTCTCGACAAAGCTCAGAAACTTCTATACAAAAGAAGGTGTGGCAGCTGGTTTATATTCAGCTTCAGCTACCAAGGAACTTGATAAGGAGGGTCTTCTTAAGAGTTACAGAGGAACTAAATTTGAACCTCTTGTTGTTGCACATTTAAAACATCTCAATGGTGATCCTATGACACAGGAAGAGAAAGCAATGTCTTCCAGGGCACAAGGATTGTATGAAAAGTATATGGGCACAGCAGCAATGATTGCCAAGGATAAGAACACTTTCCAATCTAAATATCTTGCTGAGAGACTTCCAGAGTTTCAGACTATGTCATCTGGCCTACTTGAAACCAATAAGCCTGACATGAAGGCAGTTGAAAGATTGGTGGACATGAAGTACAAACACTCAATGGAAACCAAAGGTAAGATTGACAGTGATCTTGACAAAGACTATAATGCTGCTACAGTTGATGCCATCATGAAAGATAAGGATCGTAGAATAATTCTTACCAAGAGACAGGATGGAACAGCAGAACTTATCCTTAGGAGTGAGAAAGCTGGGGAACAGAAGATTTCCATGACTTCTAAACAGTTCAGGGATTCGTTTCCAATGTATGCGATAGAGAATCCCATGACTGATTACGGAAGAATGATTGTTGCCAATCCTAATAGGACTACGAACATAAATGGTACAGACAGGCCTGAAGCTGCTGTCTCTGCAAGGATCAATGGGTCATCCATGCCAGGCTTGGCAAGAACAGATTATGCTGACCAGGTGAGGGCTGACATCAGAGGAGGTTCAGATCCTAATGAATATCAGGTAATCCTATACGTCAACAAGGGGAACGGTACCTGGATACGTGAAGCAATGAATCCTGAATACGTAAACTCAGCTGGAGTGACAGCAATTTTGAACAGTATTGGAACTGTTACAATCGAGCAAATATTGAAAAACCATAAATAACATTCGTAATGCCAATTCTCGATAACGAATTACCAAGTGGTTCTCCTGCTTCTCAGGAGGGAGTATATGTTCCCAAAGCCCCATTAGGATCTCCTGAAACAATGGAGATTAACAAAGGGTTAGGTGGATTTGAAAATTTTGGTAAGGGTGATCTTAAGACAGGATTAAGTCTTGAAGACATTTCAAAGATCCAGGTTGCTGACGTGGCAAGATATGATTCTCCTTTTGAAGTTGTGCCACAAAGCACACTCATGGAGAACAAGAGGTATGCCATGTATCAGAAGGATGTTGATCTTGAAAACATCTATGGACTTGGACAGAGTTGGCAGTCTCAACTTGCAAACGGTGTTGTTAAGATGGCAGCCACTGCTGTTGGTACATTTGCACAAAGTTTTGCTACAATTCCTGATACAATTTCAGCAATCAGCACTGGTAAACTTTCTGAACTTACTGGTGGTGAAGATGGATATGAAGGAAGTATTGACATGTGGCTCAAGAATATCGAAGACAGATTTCCCAACTACATGACCAGAAGTGAGCAGGAACATCCGTTTCTTGCTGCTATTCCTGGCTTTGCTGGCTCAGCAAACTTCTGGGGAAATATGGTAATAAAGAACCTTGGATTTACAGTTGGTGCTATTGGAGGAGCTTTGGCTCAGGATGCTATCATAGGTACAATGACAGGAGGAGCAGGAGTGGCTCCACTAGCTGGTACTCAGTTTGGAAGAGCAGCTCTGGCATTGAATAAGTTATTTTCAGAGTCGAAAGATCTGGATGCCGTACTTGATGTTGCCAAGGTAGTTGGTGCAAGTGGTAAAGCTGTGCTGAATGCTGAGAAGCTTATGCAGGCTGCTGCCCTGACAAAGATGTCAAACGGGCTCAGATACAGTCTTAATCTTTACGGAGCTTCAAGAACAGAAGCTGGAGTTGAAGCCAGGGATGGTTTTAGGCAAGTAAAAGATACGCTCATTGAGCAGTTTAAACTGGCAAACATGGGGGCTGAACCTACCCCCCAGGATCTGCAGGAGATTGAAGAATATGCAACAGATGCTATGAATACCAGGTTTGGTATTAACATGGCATTGTTAACAGTGTCCAACGCCATACAGTTTGACAATCTGTTCAAAGTATTTAACAACGCTTCTGCAACAGGAATCACTGGCACTGTAACAAAAAAGATACAGAAAGCTGGCAAGATAGGATTGAAGGAAGGATCTATTGATGAGTTCGAAAAGAAGACAGCTGCTACCGTTGGAGGTAGGATCTGGGATTCAGTTAAGCCTGCCCTCCCTACATTGTTCTCTGAAGGAGTATATGAGGAAGGTGGTCAGTACGCTGCTGAACGTGGAACCTATGACTACTATACCAGGAAGTATAAAAATCTGAGAGATCCAAGAAACAAGGAGAATTGGGATTCGTTGAATGAGGTTATCAATTCTACTACACAGGGATTGTCAGATCAGTTTGGAACCACTGAAGGTATTCAGAACATGATGGTGGGAGCTATTACAGCAATGATTACAGGAGCTGGAATGGGCATCACTGATCGTCTGAAAGGACAGGGTCCAAACAAAAGACTTGATACTGCTGTAAATATACTGAATCAATACGGTCTTACGGGAACCCTTGGTGACAAGTTTGAGAACACTCTCAACACTGTAGGTATCACCAAGGAGATGGAAGATGCTGTCAAGTCTGGAGACATCTATAAATTCAAAAATCTTAAACATGATCTGTTCTTCAATTACGTGATGTCACGTATTCCTTCAGGAATGCACGATGTTACAGTTGATCAACTCAACATGCTGAAAGACCTGAGTAAGGAAGAGTTCCAGAAGACATTTGGAATGGACTTCACTGAATCAAGTAAAAAGACTGTAAGTGATTATGTAGATTCACTTATAAGTGAAGCTAACAAGATCCAGAACACTGTCAAAGGACTTGATGCCACATTCAGAAATCCTTTCACATATAATGATAAGGCAGAGAAAGATTCTCCTGAAGAGCTTGAGAATAGGAAGTTCAATACATTCAATAAGTGGAAGACTGATCTTGCCTATTATGCAAGTGTGGCTCCAAACACAAACAGCAGGCTGGAATCAATTGGTCAGGAACTGATCAATGTAAATCCTCTGCTTGGAACAGAAGTGTTATCCAAACTCACCAATGCTGACTCCCTGAGAGATCTGTTGAAAGAGTACAACGATAAAGCAGAAATGCTCGATAAGACAATCATGCCTGGAATGACTTCCAAGGAGAAGAGAGCTGTCGAGATGCAGTCTAAAACATTGCGTTCAATGGCTCAGAGGATTGGCGTAGCCCTGGAGAATGACCACGATCTTAAATCATTCAATACGCTGCTGAACTTTGAGTTGAATAACCAGGATGGAACAAAGGACGCTGTTATCCCCACAGAGAAGACACTCGAATTGATGATCTATAGTAAGGACATCAACAGGTTGGTTAACAGGAAAAAGGTAGCAGCTGACATCTTTGACAAGTTATCTGACAGGGAAGGTTTGGAGAAATACTTCAAACAGGCTGAAGATATGGCCAAGGAAACAGAAGAAGAAGCAGCCAAAGAAGGCACTCCTGCAGTACATACATTTTTAAACAGGGCAGGAGAGCAGGAAGCTCTTGAGCTTGACAGGGAATACGAATCAGAAAAACTACCAGATGTTGTGCCTGTGAAAGCTGGTAAGGAATGGAAGGTTACAAATCCTATCACTGGTGTATCTACAATGCACAAGACCAAGAAGGATGCCCAGGAAGAAGCTGATTACATCAATGAGAAACAGAACGCCACTACAAAATTTACCATAGTACAACTCAATAAAGATGGTACTGTTAAGGTAGAGGATCAACAGGGGTATGTGTACGATGTTCCTTTGGATACATTGAAAGGGTATGCCAAGATTCAAACAGAGCAGGAAAAGCTGCAGAAGGAC
>Ga0105097_10000335_pt1 | contig 21017 bp, 36 predicted proteins | sample PPLLak12cMay2015_FD_87035 | JGI IMG/M metagenome (GOLD analysis project Ga0105097, IMG submission 87035) | Freshwater sediment microbial communities from Prairie Pothole Lake near Jamestown, North Dakota, USA - PPLs Lake P7 Core (1) Depth... | ecosystem: Environmental > Aquatic > Freshwater >...
AAAACGACCTGTCGCAGATGGCAGCTACGTATTCGCTGCAATACACTCGTGCACGGATGGGTTTGATCCTGAAACTCTTAGATCGGCAAGGCGTCTTTGAACAGGCACCCCTTGAAGCGTTCCAAGGTCTACCGTCTGAACACAAAACCGGGAATACCGATATAGTACGGCTCTGACCCATGCAGAAAAAATACCTAAAACCGTACCGGATGGGATCGCAGATCAACATCCCTGTCGAACTGGTGATAGAACGAGAAGTCACAGACAAGTATACATCGGTTGGCCGGGCGTGGCTCTGTTGTATTATCGGAGCTACCGGATCGGGTAAGAGCATGGTAAGCCTGAAACTTGCCAAAATGATAGACTCGAACTTCACGATGAATAATATCTGTTGGGATCTGGAACAGTTCCTTACGAGGTTCCGGGAGCTTCGCGCTCGACCGGATGAAGGCCGGGGATCGATCCTTGTATTAGAAGAATCCGAAAACTCGTTATCGTCACGGCAGAGCCAGTCTACCCCGAACCAGATTTTTAACACTGTCGTCAGCACCTTGCGATTTACAAACATCGGTTTGATCTATAACTTACCGGGTCTGTACGCTCTCGAAAAGACCGCTCGTCTGACCCTCCACACGCTTTTAGCAACTGAGGATGTTGACCGCAAACACGCGCCGCCGATTATCGCATCCCGATCAGGCGTTCGGTGGGATAATGTCGTTAAATCATCCACTCCTTCCGCACACGATACAGAAATACATTACCGGTTTCCGGTTCTTGATGTCCATGTGATCAACAAGTGCGGAGAGCAATACATCCGTCACTGTAAGATCAGCACAGTTTGGTTCACGCTGCCGGATCCGGAGCTCGTTAAGGAATACAACATCCAGAAAAAGGCGTATTTTGACCGCGTTCTTTCTGAAGCGTCGTCTAAGTTAGATTATCATCTGAGAAAAGAAAGCGCGAAACGTAATAAGATCGGCATTGAGCAAGGCACACAAGGCCAAACTCCTGCATATACACAAAGCAGCACAGCAGCCCCGGCACCGGCACCGGCCAGCCCGAACACATCATCCGTGCTGCAGCGGATCTCCGGGAGGCGGGTCGCATGAGGAACCGGAGGAAACGGGGGTTCATCAATCGTGAACCCGCCCTAATAGATTGTGAAATTTCAGATGGGTTGAAAGAACAAATCATATTTTTCACCCGTAGGATCAATCCGAAACACCCGGCGAGATTGTTGTTGGAAGTCCCCGTAAATGTGGGATCGGAGGTGCTCGGACGTGTAGAGTTCTACGGAAATCGAGTGTGGTATATTGTTTTTTTCCCGACCAACATTCGTGAATTTTTTGAGAAAAACAAGCTCTCCCACGACGATAGAGCGAAGGAACTTGCAAAAATCGTCATCCATGAATTTGCACACGTTGAGATGCGTGGACGTTCACCCCGCAACCACGGACGCCTTTTTTATAAAACGTGTAAAAAACTCGGCGTGACTTACGACTATTTGGACTTTATGGCGGCTTATAAAAAAGAGATTCGCCCAAAACACACCGTCGGAGTGGGGGCTGTCGCATAATGATCATCGAATACCTCGACCGGATCGTGTCGTGGCTCATCGGAGAATATTATGACGCGGCAATCCTCATTCGAACCGATCCAAATACAGGGGTAGTAACTACCGAATGGGTAGGCCGCGACAAATCCCCAATAATAGGGCTGGCGACAAAAGCAGGATACGAGGCGCTTCTTCCGGCGTTAAAAGAGATTGATGCGATGTCAGATCGAGATACACGGGATTTAAGTGATCTCATTTTTGACGACGATTTGAACGAGCTGCCGGATGCCCCGTCGTATAGGGAAGGCAAAGAGATTATTCGCCGCCGGAGGAGAGGCGTATGATCCACGTAACCGCGAGCCGGACGCCGGACGGAATATCTTGGATTTCGCCAGACGGCACGACACGTTCACTTAATGAGAACTTCTTTATACGTGATGGGTTTGTTTTGCAGACGGAAGATAGCTCACGGATATATTTAGTGACTGTGAGAAGAAGAAAAATTCCAGAGGTAAAAAAATGAATTCCGACGTTGAAAAATACTTGAAAAATAATCTCTACCGCTTGAAACGATATATGCATACAGCGGCAGTTCTTGAAGAAGACCGCGAATTACTCTCAAAGGCAGTTATCGCGGGCGATTTAGTTGTTGTCCGGTCAAACGGTAAATTTGCTACGCTTTCGTGGGTTCCGGCCTCGTGGAAGTTCTGATGTACGACGCGATAATGAATTTACCGGTGAAGAAACGGGATGCCTTGACCAGACGAATGAATTCAGAACTGGAATTTTCAGGGAAAATACGGCAACAAACAAGCCAGTATGGGGATTTTTTAGCATTCGAATGTTCGTGCGGAGAGTTAACCGAGCTTACGGATGAGATAACCGGAGAAACTACATATATCCGTCCGTTTTTATATTGAGCGGCAAAAATATCCTTTTTTCAGACGAGAATTAAAAAATTTATTCCGAACCGTGGAAAGGAAACCACGGATGCTTATTGTCTACCGGGCAAACGAAAGGAACCCGGTTGAGGAAATGAAATGAGACTGACCGAATGCTGTTTTGGAATGTCTAGATGCGATATTGATCACGGATGTCTTTTAGCGGTACGAAATTTGTGTGTATGGAGATTTACTGACCGCTCTCCGTTGAATCCATTGATGTCGCTGTCAATTCGTGGGTTAAACCCGCCCCTTTTGCCACAACGGAGAGGGCGCTTTGCACCAGTTCTGTGAGCATTGGTGGATGCTTGTCTTTTGACCGGTGCACAGCGCCAATATATTTTATGAACCCGGCACGATTTAAGCCTTTCCAGCAATTTACGCGCTCCTTTTGTTTATCCAGATTCAGAATAAGTTCATTTTCAATAATTATTTTACTGTTTTGTTAATTCTCCGTGCACATTCCTGCAAAACAATCCATATGCAACTACCAATTCTCCGACGATAAAAAAGCGTATAGATCCTATCCCTTTATTATTCATCAAAACAATAACTATATTATTAGTAAGATATAGGCGCATAGCAGGTAGAACAGTAAAAGAACAAAGGAAATGAGTTAAAAGGTGAGGAAAAAACAATGAAGAACGAACGATTTGACAAAAAGATGATTGTTGATGAACATTCCCACCGGGAAACCGGTAATGAGCGTTAAGGTGCTTGAATTTTTCGACGTACCGTCAGTAGAAAAATTTGTTGGTATGAACTTGCCACGTCTGAAAATTCTCGCGTTTACGGTGATGGTTGCAGATCCGGAAAACAGCGCACCGGACAAATTCTATCTGATTGTGGATCTGGAACCGCAACGCGAGCAAGCATCTGACTGTCAGCTCGTGTCCGTTTCGGGGAGCAGCATACTGCGTTCGGGAAAATAGGAGAAAATCCATATGCACACACAAAAAACCAAAGAAAAAATGCAAGATTCCGCCCGCAAGGTATGGCAGACGAGAACTCCGGAGCAGAAGAATAGCACCAAAGCCAAGCTGGGTGCGATCTCATCGGCGAGATGGAGGGTACGAAAGGCGATGGCTTGCGACTCTCCAATTTGCCTGAAATGTGTATTTTTCACTGATGAGGCTGATCACGTCGCCGGTATTTGTTGCAGACACGCCCCGCCGTTTCCCCCAACCACGGCTGATCAATATTGCGGGGATTTCGTCCTTGTTTTTGCTGAGCATATACCGGCAAAGAACCCGGCTACGGTTATTGCAGAAACCGATCCGCGTATCTGTGAGTACCGATCCAGCTTCGGCGTTTGCGACACAGACGATCCGTGTGCGTACAAAAAAACAGACTGGATGTGCGCTCGGAAACCATCGGACATAGTAGAGCGAGCGAGTGATAGAGCGAGCAACGACGGAGGCGGCAAGTGATTAACCCGTTTACCCCCGCGAATATCCTCGTGGCAATGGCATACTCGCTGTTCGTGGCTCTGTTATACACGTTTTTCAGACGGCGAGAGGAGGCCCGGAAAAATGATCGCCGAAATAGCTAAACTGATGGGCTTCGCGGTTTTAGGCATCGCGGCACAGGCGGTAATTATCGCGTATCCCGGTATGGGGGCAGCGATCTGTGGTGTCCTCATTGTCACCGGGATCGCGGCATGGATCATGCGAAGGGGTGAGGCCGCTAATGGATAAGGAGCAGCGCCGGTATAAGCGCGAGTGGTATCAGAAACACAAAGACGATCCGGGCTTTGCAGAACACCGGCGGGAAAACCAAAAAAAAATCCGGCAAAACCCCGAAGAAAAAGCTCGCAGACAACAATATCAGCGGGAATATTATCAGAGCGAGGAACAACGAGAACGCCGCCGGAAATATCTAAAGGAATACCACAGCCGCCCCGAAGTCAAGGAACATGCAAAAGAGTATATCAAAACCCCGGAAGCACTTGCACGTCGGAGAGAATATTATCAAGAACATCGGGACGAGATAAACGCCCGACGTAGGGAAAAAAAACAGGCAAAGAGATCGAAAAAACCCGCACTCACTCCGGAAGAACGAGCGGAACGGAAGCGAATCAGCTACGAAAAACAGCGCGCCCGTCGCCGAGAGAGATATGCGAACGATCCGATATTCCGGGAAAAACAGATCGCCGCGTCAAACAGAAAATACACGGAGTGGAAAGCAGAAAAGGCACTTATGATGGCGAACGATCCGCTCGACACCGTTATAGATAAACACGAGGGTGAGTTATCCGACGACCCCGACCGGCTGACAACGGGGTTCATCAGAAAAATGTGCCGGGTGAGATAATGGCGCAAACTCCGGAAGAAAAAGAAGAGTATAAACAGCGTTATCTCGAAGAAAATCGAGAGAAAATCCAACAGTATCACAAAGAATACCGGGAGAAAAGAAAAGCAGCGGGGATAAAGCAGCCCCGGTATCCACGTAAACCAAAACCAAAACCAATCCCGGAATGGACAAACGAGAGTTTGGAAGGCGCCCCCCTAACTACACTCCGTGCAACTGTCACACCTTTTATTAAAAAAATGATTGCAGACAAGAGCAAAACCATTTTCTATACAATTTCAATTGACCGGAATCTCTGTGACGAATATCCCCGTTGGCAAACAGCATCGAGCTTAACTCGCAGAAAAGCCATTACGAACGTGCTCACCCAACAGCCGGAGCTCGTGCGTGGGATAAAAAACGTGAACCCGTCGTTACTGTTTTACCGGCGAAAATCCGATGAGGTGAGAGAGTGAGGCCCGCAAAACCCGCGTGGAAACTGGGCGACAGCCTCCGGTTCGCACCATCTAACGTTCTGGAAGAAAAGATAGAGCCGTTTATTCAGAACGTCCTCGCAGATCCGGGAAGAAAAATAATCAGTATTAAAGACATTGACTACGCTTTTTGTAAGCAATCCCCGGAGTGGTCGATTGTCCTTACGCAGACCCGCCGTAAAGTGATCAGCGATATTATTATGCGCATTTCACCGACAGCGAAAAGGGAGTGCAAAGCTAACGGGAAAATGGGCCATGTCTTTTACCGGTAATTCAATTTTTCCTCTGTTCTTCTATCCTCGAATAACAAAATGCATATGCAGCGGGAAACACACCGATAAATTCCCAAAATGTTCATCTGTATATTATTATTTTTAAAATAGATAACTCCAAATTAACTCTTTTATGACATTTAGAGCGCGATTGTGTCACATAAAGGTTCTTTAAGCCCTAGTAATTTATATGTTTGTGCTTTTATGTATCTATTGGAGAAGAAAATATGGCAGCAAAAAAGCAAGGCAAAATTTTTAGTTCGTCATGGGAAAAGCACATGACTCCCCCGACGAAAGACGTTCGATCACCATTCGGTAGCTTCGACGAGTTAGAGCGCGGTGTGAAGGCCAACAACTATTACAACGCCCCAAAGAGACGCCGGTGATGCAGTATGGCATCATCAGGAACCGTCGATAGAACAATTGCGAGAGAACTTGTTTTGTCAATCTCTAACGACGGAAACTTATACAGGTCTCAGATCCGCCCTATCATTTTGAACCTTGCCCGGAAGAAGATCGCCGGAACATACGATGCAAAGAAGGCGCTCATTTTGTGGGGTTATCTCGTTGATTCCGGGGTCAAAATGTATACGCGGGAATTCGGTCAAATCGTTGTGAACAAAGCCACTAAAGAAGCAATTGCTCGTGGCCTCGCAAGTGAATGGCAGTCTGAACTTACCTACACGGTCGGGCAGATGAAGGCGCTCAAAGCAGCCGGTAAAGCGTGGAGCTTGAGGTAATCATGGCATTACCACCACTCCCTTTTGCAAACCCGCAAGAGAAGAGATTGTCTCGTCTGCAAGCGGCATTGATTAATTCGATGCCCCCGGCTCCGCGCCCGGATCTAATGCAGGCACCGGCTCCGGCACAGCAGACCCGGCAGTCACCATATCAGCCCCGCGTTCCGGATTATGTGCAAACAACATCGGCAATTCCGAGAACGTTAGAACAACCTTTCGGAATGTCCCGTAAGCAAAAATCCGCTTCGGAGCGGCTATTCGGAGGCCGCTGAAATGCGAGTTCACGATGTAAAAATTTGCGATTATTCCGATAAGGATAACAAATTCCCGTCTGTACCGATGGACACGATTCTTACATACCCCGGCGACCTGTGGGGAGTAAAACGGCGTTCGGCCTGTCCGTATTGCGGCGAGGAAATAAAAATTGTCCGTCGTGGGAAGGATCGGCTCTCCTGTAAAAAATGCGGTCACAGCTACGTTTCTCCGGAAAAAAGACGCAGGGCGTATTTCCCGAACTTGCTCACGTTAGCGGATCGGCTACCATCGGCAACTAAACGGGGGCGGAAGTAGCCATGCCGGTAAAAGCAGCGCAGAAAACAGCACCAAAACGGCATGTACACACGCTCGACGTGGAATTATTCGCTCGGATCTCTAAAAAAGACCATGATCGCTTTCATTCATGGGTAAAAAACGAAATGCATCATACAAAACCGCTTCCGGCAGACATAAAACGTATCCTGCTTTCGGTTTCGAAACTCACGCCGTTGGAAAAAGAATTAATCAGGAGTATGAAATGAGCGTCCGCAGCAAATACACGGGGAGAAAAACCCGAACCCCGGAACCCGCACGACACAAGGTGAAAGAGGCACCGGAGGAATCAAAACTGGTGAAATTTGCCAAGTGGTATTACGCTCATATGGAACCGGAAGTCCCGAAACCTGCAGACGTTAAAAAATCAATTCGTGCTGTTGAGAAAATGGCAGCGGAACTAAAATCCGGATATCGGCAGGATGACGATTATATTCTTCCCGGTCGTGCCATGAAGAAACAAGCTCACAAACCGACGGAGAGCAAGAAAAAAACCCGCATTATCCGTATCCGGAGGGTGAAGTAACATGGTGAACGGCAACGAAAAACGCAAAGATAACCTTCCGGGAGCTGAATACATCCCGAAAGAGCATCTTAGCAAGATTGAAACAGCACGGGGCAGGCCATTAACCGGCAGGTCAAAAAAGAAACTGGAACGGGAAGAGAAACGCAAGGCCGAAGAATCCAGAATAAGGATGCAGGAGGCCGATCTTCGGGCGGTGGCCGGAGTAGCAGAAACGGCGAAAGTTTACCCGCAAAACCCCACACCCGCAAGACCGTCTACCAGCGTTAAATCACCAGAACTTGTAGATGAAAGTCGCACTAACACACGTACCGGAGGCCACGTAAGACACAAGCAGGGCGTTATAGAAAGGGTAGAAACCGACATAGGAAAAAAGAGGAAAGCCCGAATACAGCGAAACCGTTCCCTATTCATCTCACACGACCGTACAGATGAAGAACCGAGAGAAGGCAGGGTTTCCGAACTCCGTAAAGGGCAGAGTCGCCGTGTCGCAGATCGTAGGGTGGGTAGTCGTCAAGAAGAGAGGGCGGCAAGGCAAAGCCAGTGGGAAGAATTAAAAGACATAGGAAAAAAGCAGAGCGACCGAGATCAGCGGAACCGCACCCCCACACTCTCCCACGACCGTACAGATGAAGAACCGAGAGAAGGGAGAGTTTCAGAGCTCCGTAAAGGGCAGAGACGCCGTGTCGCAGCTCGTAGGGTTGGTAGCCGTCAAGAAGAACGAGCGGCACGTCAGCAAAAATACGAGGCCGAAAAGGTCGCACCTCCGCTGACTATGGCGGAAGTCGCTCGCCGTGGACTTAAAGCCGTCCAGAAATTCGGTGAGGAAACTCAAAAAGAGATTACCGGTCGCGTCAAGCCAGATAGTGCATATATAGAAAGTGGAGGTCTGCGCTCATCGTCCGATAAGCAGAATATCAGGATCGATCCGTCTACAAGGGAAATCCTGATAGTCACGTCTGACGGAAACACCGTCCATACCGGCAAGAAAGCTTCTCCGAAGATCCCTACATCATTCACGCATGGCGGCGTAGTCTACGAACCCGAAGAAAACGACTACGAAACCTTAGAGATCGAGAGTGAACCGACAACTACGCAGAAAAAGTCTACTGGTAGTTCCGTTTTCGGGAAAGAAATTCCCGGCGAGTATCCATATTCAGCACAACCGGCAGAATATCCATATGGCTCACCCATTCCCGGAGAAAGCCCATTCCACACGAAAGAACCCGAATACCCATCGTTCGGTCGTCAGGGAATTGAGGAACCGGAGAGGGTAGATCCGAGAGATAAGTTACTTGCTGCCTTATTACAAGCACAATCGGGGGCGGAAACCCAGAAACCGAAGCGGACAAGCCAGTATCAGGCCGGAGTATATTCCAGTTTCCGTCCAGAATCCGGCCCTGCATGGTCTTCAGGTGCATATGCATCGAGTTTCGATTCGCCAACCCGGCCACGTCAGGCACAACAGCAATCTGTCCCGGTCGGGCGCAATCCTCTCGTGCAACAGGCACCGGTTCGGAAAGAGAATAGTAGCAGTATATCCGGAATAAGTGTCCTCTCCGGCAACCAGCGGGCGTATGGAGTGAGGGGCAGCAGCGAAGGCGGGCTAAAGAGCCTGTTTAGCGGCAACCGTGATGGAATTGGAAGCACGTTCAATATGAGGATGGGATCGGCACCACAGGCACAGCAACAGGCATCCGGCAACGCACCACGGCAGGGGCAGCAGAACGCACAGAGCCTCTTCAGCCACAATCTTTCACTTTTGGGGAGCGGCGTATCGCACATGTGGGGTTCAGGCGGGAAATCCAATTCGGCATTCGCAGGATCTGGTATCCTTGGCTCAGGTGTGGCATCAATGTTCGGAGGCCGGGGCGGCGCACAGTTCGCCGGAGCCGGAGTACTGGGTGTAGTGAATTCATCCTCACTCGGAGTAGTCGGGAATAGATCCGGGGGTATGCCCACGGTATTCGGTGCATCCTACGGAGGAAAACCGCAGCAACAGGTAGCAAAATTAGGAGAAAAAAATATGACAACAAACCAAGCAGGACAAATAAAACTTTTCCGCGCAACGTCGCAGGGAATTGTAAGTATCGCACTTCAGGAACCGGAATATCGGGAAATGGCCGCAAGAGCACCGGGAGCCGCAGGAACGATGCAGTTCACGCGTGTCAACGGGCGCTCACCGATCTATCGGGCACAGATAACCGCCCCGGAATTTCAGGCACTTCAAGCGCAGGGAAGGGCGGCACTAACCCCGAAGGGCAACAGAGGGAGAGCGTAACCCGTGTCAGAAGAATCCAAGCAGCGAACCCAAGCGAACAAGGAACTTCGTGCAATTTCTATGAGATTTCACAAGTTGTTTCCCATCGGAGAAATCCAAAATGTCTTGAAAAAACACGGGTTTTCGATATTTGTGTTGGATTTGAGGCGGGTTGGACGCCGAGGGAAAACAACCGTTAGGGTAGGGTCGAGATCCTCACTCTATCTTGCATGGTTCACTAACCCAGACGGATTGTATGGGGTGGATGTATATTTGTCATAAGGAGAGAAAAAAGATGAAAAAACAGACAATGTTTGATAATGCATATGCAGACCAGTTCTTCGGAGAACCGAAATCTATTATGGGTAAAGGTTTCATCGGAATGCACGAGGAAACGCAGAGATGCATGAACAAAAAGAAACCGAGGAAACTTTTCCCGTCGGTAGAGAATTTTATTTAAGGAGAGATAAAACATGGGCTTCAAAACATTCGCTAAGAAGGTCGGAGTTACAGGCGGAAAACCGCGCAAATGCAAACTCCCTACGAACCGCACGAGAACATACAGACCCCCGAAGGCGAGGTAAAATGGCGTACGTAATTTCAGTTATGCCTAATTTTGCCTCCGGGCCGGGCATAGAAACTGCATATGTACGTAGGCTCATGGATAACACGCGCCTCATTTTACCGACTGTCGGAACTGATCACCGGTACGGGAAAAATATGCTTATGTACGCACCCCCGACGCCAGCACATATTAAACATATCGGTATGGGTCTGAATGCGTCTGCATACAAGTTTTGGGATGGTATCCGTGAGGCTAACGGCGTTCCTAAATCGTTCAAAGACATTCCTACAGGGCACCTTTTACAGAAGTTTGAAGATAAACACGGCCTGATCAAGAAAGCCGCTAAAAACGTGAAAGTCACCCCGACAAAGATCGACCGTGCGAATTACGTGATGGTCACCGGGTTTGCGGTCACTCCAATCGTACAGGCTCGCTCTACACAGCAGCACAGGCGCGGGCATACCATCGGGAAATTCGGGGTAATGAACATGCTCCGCGTACCAGTCGACGGTCGGTAATTCCCCGTCGTAAAACAACTGAAAAAGGAGGTGGTTTGACAGTACTAAAAGTACAGGAAATCAAAAACGAGCAACAAATCAAGTAAACGGAAAATTTCTGAGGGCTTCAGAGAGCAATTAAAAACCGATGAAGCCGTCAATAAGGCCATAGAACGCATAAAACTCACGACGAAGAAACACCGCAAGGAACTTGTTTTAGCAGAGCGGGATCGCCGTGAAGGAAAGCATTTACCGCCGGGCCTTAACATCCATGCAGAAAAACCGCACGAGTACCACGACCACGAAGAGGACGAACGCCGGGCAGGGCTGGGTGCGGTTTCACGCAAGCTAGCCCGTGAACTGGGTGCTGCTTACCAAGATGATCAACCGGATGAGATTGGGTACTTCGGTTTTGGAAAAAGCCGCGTAAAGGTAGCCCCCGCTCACCGGAAATTCGTTGATATTTTCCGGTGATCCTCATGGGAATTATTATCACAGGCGGGGAGGGTGTAAAAACAATCAAAATTGGAAATTCCTTATTTACCCTTGATCTAATTTTCACGCTCTATGAAGAGGCGTTTTTGCGGGAAAGAGCGCTAAATGCTGCCGGATTTTCAACGCACCGGACGCAAAGCATCGACGAGGACGGCAGCATATCAAAGAGAGGCGTCCCGACGATTTTATATGCCGTGTGGCTCAAAAAGGGGCGCGTAGAGAAAACACGGGGAAGAAAACCCATCCGGAAAGGCAGTTATGGGGCTGCTAAAAAGCGCAAGACTACACGCCGAAAAAGGACGCGTGTATAATGAGGAACCGTTATGGTTGGGATACCCCGCGATCTACGGAATCTATAAACGAACCGATCCCCATTTGGCACAACCCCCGGACAAACGAGACCATACAAATATCCGGAAACGGCGACGCGTTCACATATTACGTTAGAAAATCGTTGCCCCTCCCGTCGGCATTGGCGCTGGAAGGCGGTATGGCTTCTACGAGGATCAGTCCGGTATGGATCGACCTAAACCGAAATCCTGTCGGCGAATTAGCAAAATCCATTCGCGCACGAGAGATGGGGCTTCCGGATTGGCAGCGCGGGAATTTCTACGACGCCGAACGGTACGCCGTAAATTACATGCGTTTGAATCCGGGGTGGGTCTGAGCCATGCCGCGAAACTCCGACCCGCTCAAAAGCCGGTATGTCAGTATCGACGATGCTTTCAGGCACATAGATATTCTAACGCGGGATCTGTTGCGATGTCAGGCTGAGAACCGGCGGCTGAAAGAACGGCTCGGCGAGAAGGATAAAGGATACAAGTACCCGAGGTAGCCATGCCAAAAAACCCGTATAATCCAAACTACGACCCGGTACGTTGGTACTCGTGGGAGATCCGTAGGAACCGCGAGGCATACTTAGAAAAATTCCCCGAAGAAAGGCGTGTGAACCAATGGGAAACGTCTGGGTTCCACCGGCCATTGAACGGACGATCACCGGCTAAGAAAAACACCGGTACAACAGCCCGGAGGAAAAGGAGATGAGCCGAACCATAAAAAAGCCCGTGGTGAGGCCACGTAGAGGCCGTTTTCTCGGAGAATACGGTGAGGAACCGGATTATCAGATGACGCAAGAGGAGTACGAGGAACAGAACAGGATGTTCGGGGAGGTGGAGTAAGGCCGGGAAACCGGAACAGGTGAGAAAAAAATATGGTAAAAATTTACAATAAATCGGACAAAATGTTCCAACATCTTTCAAAAGTGTGGAACTTAACGAAACTGGGTGCTGCTACGGGGAAAAATGATGCGGTGCACTTAGCTGAAAACTTAGAGAAAAATGGATATGCAGCATGTGTAGTCGAAAGAGAACTTCCACCCGGACTTGGGTTGCACGGATCTACCGGAACCAAACCGGGAACTGTATTTCAGGTTTATCGGTCAGCGCAAAAACGCACGGAGACTCGTGGTTCTTTCGGCGGAAAAAGAAGCTGGGACGATGGCCTAGCTCCCGGTTTAGCCCGATCACCGAAGAAGAAGGCCGCGTTCTTAGCCGCGCTAAAGAAATCATCTAACAAGCCACCGGGCTTGAATATGGTTGCTGAGGAACCGCGAGCTGAACGGGATGGGCGGCTGTACGGCTATCCCGAAGGAGTTACTATTGCGCAGCGGGACGCCTTATTAGCCCGTTTACGCCGTGAGGTTGAAGAAGAAATTGCAGAAGAGGCTCGCCGTGGAAAGAGTAAAGGTGCATATGGAGCGAGAAAGTCGGTGAAACGCAAGGTAGTCCGTAAGGTGGTGCGCCGATGATTGACGAGGACGACGAAGAAGAAATGTTAAAAGACGCTTTAATAGCCCTCAAATATCAGCGCGGGTTGTTAGAACGAGACCCAAATATGTTCCCTGCAGGGTCACTTGCAAAAGTAAATTCTGAGATCCGTAGGTTAGAAAAAGAGCTCGGATGGGAAGAGAAGGGTAAATTCGGAGGGAAGAAATGGATACAGAAATCCGGAGTAAAAAAAGGAGCTCTACACCGGCAACTACAGGTGCCAACGTCGAAACCTATCCCGAAAACGCTTCTAAACGCATTGGTGAAGGCTCACCAAGGCTCTGTAGTCAGTAACCCGACTAAGACAGGGAAATCTACGATCAAGGTCACCCCGCTCCTAAAAAAGAGGGTCATGTTTGCCCGGAACGTAAGGCGGTAAATCATGCCCGATCATCCGGATTTTGAGATATTATCTGCTCGTAGATGGACTGAAAAACATGGCTTACCGCTCCGGCTCGTGTTGATCCGTTGGTTCACTCCTACCGGAAAGATCCGTGAATATAGTACTCACGTCCAGACCCGAATGAAAAGCGGGTTGGGGATTTTTCATGGACATAGGTTCCGATCTATTTCATCTGCACGGGGAGATTATGAGAAACGCGAGCTCTCCAAGGAACACGCGGCTGTTATTCTCGGAATGTTTGGGGGAAAAAGTAAGCGTCTATTGGGTAATCCCCGGCCATGCCCCGGTCACATCCCCGGAGAGTGCGGGGCTGACATCCACCATGAACGAGGATGCCGGATGATTAGCTGGTCTAAGTGCCCGAACAATCCGACAGTTAGCGAGGCAGAGCACAAAACGAAGCGCACGGCTGTTTATGCAGCACGAAGAAACGCGAGGATAACCAAGGCTGAAAGAGGCCGGAGGCTGAGATGAGCGGGCACCTCTCACAACCAGACGACTGGAAACTGTTTCCGAAGAAAGTGATTGAACAGGGGATACGGGTAGAGTTGGAACACACGCGCTCGCGTACGCTTGCGAGACGGATTGCTTCTGATCACCTCGTAGAGTATCCAGACTACTACACGGAACTGGCAAAAATGGAACAGAAACTAAAGAAGAAATGGAGAAAGGAATGAACCCACAGAAGTTCTCGCCTATGAAAGTAAATTATTCTAAACGCGGACGCAAGATCAAATCTGTTGGAACCGGCAAACATCAAAAGGATTACCGGAAGGTGTAATCATGACAAAATATCCAGTGATAATAATCGACCTGCAAAAACCGGTTTCCGGATATTGGGATGGCGGGGCAAAGAGCCACTTCGAATTTGCACCGATAGATAAAACGCACACCAAGGGCGGTAAAATTCAGTGGGGATCTCATGCTGCAAATTTCAAGTTCATGGCAGATGCCGGGGGATCATGGACTGACGCCGGAAGAATAGCAAAAACCGCCCTGATAAAAATGCTGAAACCGGAAGGCGCAAAGATCAGCGTCGTGATGAGGGGTTAAAATGGCGCTACCTACATATGCAAAAAGCGGGAACCTGCTTGACACCTCCGGGCGTACCGGGTTAAATACTATCGTTCAAAAACCGGCTTCCCCATCGTTGTTTCAGCCGAGTACGCAGCCGGTAAATTTATCTGTGGGGGTACTCTCTCCGAATCCCGGCCAACAAAACCCGCAGGAGAGGCTAATGCAACCGATGCCGGAGATAAAGGAATACGGGCTGTCACCATTAGAGATCATACCCCCGCCGGTTCCTCCGGCTGTGCCACCAATCCACCCCGGCAAACGGAAACGAGAAGCCGAAGAGATGGGGAGGTATGGTACAAAGAGCAAGGGCAAGAAGGGGAAAGGGAAGAAGGGTCACTACCGCAAGCAAGAATATAAAGGGTGGTACTTCTGATCAACGGGAAATATACGGAGAGGGATGTGGATGCCCTGCTCGATCTGATTGACGAATACGCCGATAACGACATGCCCATGTATTCTACTTTGATCACGTCGTTAATGGACGTTTTAGATAGTTCCCTTGCCCTATCAATTTACTACCATCGGGAATTAATTGGCCGGGAAAATATCCAGCAATATTTCATGAAGATCGGTATAGACCACATCATTTGCGGCGAAGATGGGGATGAGGACGACGAAGAAGATATGCAGATTTCGCACAGCCGGAACGTAAAGGAAATTCCGGATACCACTATGTTCGGGTAAGGTTCTCGGATTTGCATATACATTTTTTCAAGCTGATTTTCCTCGCGTTTCTGCTTTTTTTGATAGTTTGTCCATTTTGAAATGCATATGCATTATTTTCAGAGACTTACTGCGATGCATTACAATAAGATTTTATATATATTTTTACGCAGATTTCAATAAACTGCCCGTGCGTTTACGTAATTCGCAAATGAATAATCACCCTTTCCCGGAAATATCGATTTTCCCGTGCATGTGCGCAGTAAGGTAGTTCCTTTTTATATTCACACATCATAAATATGTCCAACAATCCAACGATTTATAACACTTATTTCTGTATAATATTTTTGCACATAATAAGTGTTGTAAAAGGGGGTTTTACGGAATGAAAATAGGATATTGCAGAAAAAGTAAAGATAAACAGGATTTGACCACACAGATCAACTTGGTCATGAAAGCTGGTGTAAGTCCGGATAATATATTCTCGGATAGTGAGAGCGGAGCTACAGAAGCTAAATCCAGATCCGGGTTTATTGCATTGCGGGAACGGATCAAACGAGGAGATATTACCGAACTGATCGTGACCGAGTTCAGCCGTATAGGGCGCGATACATGGGATACCATAGGAGAGATGTCCGCCCTTGTACGAGATAACATAAAACTTACTTCACTCGCAGAAAACGAGAAATTTATCTCTGACTCTCCGAGAGAAACACAACCCCTTATGATCGCCGCAATGAGCATGGGCGCGGATATTGAACGGAAACACATTTCAGAGAGGACGAAATGGGCTTTGTCACTGATTAAAGCTGGACAGAAACAGACCAAGAAGGGCACTCCGCTCGGAAGACCTGTGAAGAATATCGACTGGGAAAAGATCCAGAAAAAACGAGCGGAATATAATGTCAGCACAAACATGGCCCGAGTACTCTGTCAGTATAAGAAATCCACTTTTTACGCCGCGAAACGCGAGCTCAAAGTCAAAGACCCGGAGAGATATAATCAAATTTTCCAGACAAAAGAACAGCCGGTGAAAGGATGACAAATTTTCTGAAATACCTGTTTGAGGAAGAGTGCACTCGGAATATTAGAAAATATGGGTGCAGAGAAGAAGAAAACGAAAAAGAACCATTCGGTAAAGCCAAAAGACGAATCAGATAAATACGAAGCCATTTTAGGTGAAAATAACCTAAAAACACCGCCAGAAAAAAATAACGAAAATAATAGGAGTAAAACGGAATCAGATAAACTCAACGACTGTTCTGTTAAAACGGGGTTTAAAATGAAGCAAGAATCCCCTGCCTTTAGGCATGGTGAGTCTCAACAAACGGGAATAAGAGGCGTTTGTTTACCTGTAGTTCCTGTAAAAAAAAATTCACCGGGGCATAATATCCGTATTTTGAGTGGTTTATGCACCGGGACACAACCCGTTTCTTTTTTGTTCCTTGTCCGCGCATCATTCCGCGAATAGTGCGGCGCATTGCTTATTTTCCCGAAATCGAAATATCAATTCCGCGCGCTTATTTTGCAATTTGCTTGCTGCATAAACACATTTTTGACGCTTTCACGTCGGAGAGTGTGTTTTCTGAATACTGCATATAGAGCAAATAGAGGCGAAATCTTGCTCCGATTTTGATTTTGAGGCTCATATGTATTTATACTCCCGTGCATATTTTACCATACCCAAATTGAGTGAGTGAATGGAATCAACCCCCGACCGGGTGAGGGTGCACCCGGTTGGCTTGTACTGAAATCGGGCGGAGCACCCAAGAACAGATTTCTGGATACGTTTCAGTCCACGGGACGGGCTGCATATAGAGGACAGAACATGACAGCAAAGGTAATGAAACTCGTCGATCCTTCGACGGGAGAAATGGAGTGTAAGGTGTGTGGAACACGGAAAATGGCTAACGTTAGGCCGGAATCAAACGGTAAATTTTACCGGGGATCGTGGCAATGCCCGAACGGTTGTAAAATTGGGAGTGAGTGAATGGCAGGAACGAAAGTTATCAGAGCGCCGATTGATCAGATCGACGAAATGGAGAAGAAAGGACTTCGGATAAGAGATGTCCTTGCAATCGGCTTGAAAGCACAAGCCGGAGAATGCCCGCACGAGCCGGAGAAGATCGAGATCCCTACGGATAAAATGGACTACATACCAAAGTGTCCGAGATGTGGGGTCGTGGATAATTTTTACCGTGATGGGGTTATCATCAAATCCACCGGGAGATACCAAAGGCACCTCTGCAAAAAATGCGGACGGAGCTGGCACGGAGAGACCTTAGAGTTGTTCCACAACGAAGGGCGGGAGTGAGTGAACGATGCCGAAAGGGGTGTATGTAAGGACGCCGGAAATGATAGAAAATATTAGGATAGCAAACCAGAAAAAGGCACAAGACCCGGCGTGGATCGAGAAAATGCAGAAACTTCTCCAAGACCCGGCGTATATCGAAGCGCAAAAGTTAGGAGCTCAGAAACGCTCACAAAACCCGACTTGGATCGAAGCTAACAAATTAGGAGCTCAGAAACGCTCACAAAACCCGACTTGGATCGAAGCTAACAGGTTAGCAAACCAGAAAAAGGCACAAGACCCGGCTTGGATCGAAGCTAATAGAGTGAGAAACCAGAAACTTCACCAAGACCCGGCGTATATCGAAGCTCATGGGGTGGCAATGCAGAAACTTCACCAAGACCCGGCGTGGATCGAGAAAATGCAGAAACTTCTCCAAGACCCGGCTTGGAGAGAAGCTAACAAATTAGGAGCTCAGAAACGCTCACAAAACCCGACTTGGATCGAAGCTAATAGGGTGGCTATGCAGAAACGCTCACAAGACCCGGCTTGGATCGAAGCTAATAGAGTGAGAAACCAGAAACTTCACCAAGACCCGGCATATATCGAGAAAATGCAGAAACAAACAGGAATTCCTCTATCAGAAGAAACGCGCATCAATATGTCGTGCGCAAAACAGGGAATTCCGCGTGAAGAATATACCGGTCACGCAACGGAACGAAAATATTGCGAAGCGTTTACTCCGGAGTTCAAAGAGCGGGTTGATGCATGGTGGGATTATACCTGCCCGATCTCTGATATCCATGAGAGCGAGTTTGGAGAACGGCATCACATCCACCACGTATACTGGCAAAAATCCTCGTGTTGTATCATCGACGATGGAGATAAACCGTACTTCATTATCAAAGGCAAGAAGCACTACTACGAGGGTGACCCTAACAAGTTTGTGCCGTTGTTTCAGTGTATTCACTCAACAGTTGCCGGAAACAAGGAACAGACCTGCCTCGACTGGGTTGAATACTTCGAAGAAATGATCAACACCCGGTATAACGGGCGCTCGTATTATACCCGTGAAGAATACTGGGGGAACGGTTGGTATTACTACGAGAAGGGTAAGGTGGAAAAGTATTGCGACGCTATTACCGGAGAGATTTACGGTAAGCATCTAACCGGATGGCAGGGTTACGGTCAGCCGAAGAAAGCCCGTGTGAAGAAGGAGCAGCAGGTTACCGGATCTGCGGCTTGCAGCGGCGAGAAGGTGAGCGCATGAAGAATGCCGATCAGATCCGGGGGTGGATCGCCGAATGTGAGCGTGGTATTGCGCGTGTAGAGGCGAACCACGACCTGAAATATCCTGAATATCCCCTTGCGGAATACCGGGCACAGATCGCGGCGCTGAAATGGGTACTAGATGAGCCTTGAAGCCGGATAAATTATATATCCCATAAAATCCTATTGGGTTTTACCGACCGGTTGAATAAAATTGGATGTGAGCCTGTCGGTTCATTTTTGTATCATTACTTGAATTCCGTCAGTAGACACGGTTACGTCTACACATTTGAAGAGGAGTTGAATAAAGATGGGATTAGCAAATTGGTTAAAGGAGAAGGCCGGGATCGAAGTTTTCACCGGAGGACAGCCGCTTTTTGATTCTGTCGGTAGGATGGGATATGAACCAACTCAACAGGGGTTTAACCAGTACCTCACAGATAAGCAGGATTTTGAGGATCGTGGTATTACCCCAACCCACGAGATGTTTGTACAATTAAACGAGCGGCGGAAACTGGAATAAATATATATCCTAAAGAGTCAAAATGGGACGTGCTGACTTTTTCCGGGTGTAGTTGTCAGCGCATTTTCTTACCGAATTTTGGCGGACACCCAAACTTTTCAGTACTGTTTCTTGATTTCCGAGCGAACGCGGTTACGTTTCGCAGTTTAAAAGGAGTTGAACGAGAATGAATTCAGAAAATGGTTGCTATTTCAACCCACAGCGCCATGTAGCAAATTTCGGCTACGGGCAGGAAACGCAGAGAGAACAGCCACGCGAAGAACCCCCACGGAAAGTTTGCCGTCTGAAAAAGATTTATCTTCTTCGCTGCGATGACGAGTGAAAACGTATCGCTCGCAGACCGGGAGATCCGCAATGGCTACCGGCAACTTCTCAGGCAACTGCGCCGGGAAGATCAATCGGTTAGGGTTGCGCGGGGTAGCCCGATTTCCCTTTTTATCATCTGTGAGAATGGCGAATTGCTGATAGAGAGGTCGATAGATTGACGACTGACGAATGGTGCACGTACCCGCCTGTGAGCTCACGCGCTCGCGTACGTTGCACGGCAGGAAACGAACAGGAAAAACGCATGTGCATATGCAGCAAGCGCGGTGAGTGCGAGAAGGGCGCTGTGCTGTGCCGGGAATGCCCGGTATACGGCAAGTGCAAAAATATCTCAAAATGCTCGACGATCTGTGTTATCGTGTGCTCGCAATGTACAAATTTTGTGAGGAAAATTATGAGTTACGAGGAATTCAAAAACCGCGTTGTGTCCGAGGTATACAACCTTGTGGACACGCATGGGAAAGTTTCATCCGAGCAGGTCTCTACCCTGATTGAGAACACAGCGGCAAGGTTCCCGGAAATCTGTCCTGAACTATTTGCACGGGGAGTATCGGCAGATATAGGTTTTGACCAGTTTGCTGAAGCGACTTTCGCCGATAAACTGCAATCTTACAACATTTGCGCCGAGGAAAGTCCGGCCAAAAGCGATTATTATCTGAAATCCGGGTACAGACTTGCCATAGAGGAAATAGTAGATGAACTTACCGGTGTGCACGACACCGAAATCGACGGTAAATGTTACCTCGTGCGTGACTGAAAAAAATTTCACGATTTTTCTTTCTTCGGTCTGCCTCTTTTCCTTTTCTCCGGAACAGCCGGTTCATCTTTCCGGATCATCACAAAGCGTCTGAGCAGCCTCGTCATCTCGGTATGCATATCTGTTTCGAGTTTTTGAAAATCGCTCTCTGAAATCTCGTACATGATCTGAAAAAGAGGTTGAGGGATTTATGGATTTTGAAATATTTCCCACAAACGAACGGAGTTTAAAACGAACTCGTTTTCCTTAAAAAAAGGTTAATTTGAAGCCTATGGCGAGATTTGAACTCGCGGCTTCCTCCTAATTGGGCAAAGTTGCTTGACAATTTTGCTTACCAAGGAGGCACACTGCCGGGCTGTGTCACATAGGCGCTGTTTTTTCTGTTTCTTACTTTTTGTCCTTTTTCTGTTTTATCCTTGCCGATGCATTAGGAGCTACGGTTTTAGTACACCCCCTTACCAAGAGGCTAAACCAAAAGCGTTGCTCCTAAAGGTATATATTGTTTTGAGATCCATTATCGCGTATGCCAAAGAAAGGCAGCGGGAAAAAGGAACAGATGGGCGCAAAGGAGCTTGCGTTCGTCGATGCATTCATTGAGTATGCCACGAGCAAGGAACCGGCAAGTAAGAGGACACAGGAGAAGAAGCGCGGGTATGCATACACCCT
>Ga0105097_10000336_pt1 | contig 21000 bp, 21 predicted proteins | sample PPLLak12cMay2015_FD_87035 | JGI IMG/M metagenome (GOLD analysis project Ga0105097, IMG submission 87035) | Freshwater sediment microbial communities from Prairie Pothole Lake near Jamestown, North Dakota, USA - PPLs Lake P7 Core (1) Depth... | ecosystem: Environmental > Aquatic > Freshwater >...
GCGCGAAGGCGCGTCGCTGAGCGAAGCCGAACTGCTGGACTACATGCGTGGCAAGGTGGCCAGCTGGTGGTTGCCCGATGAGGTGGAGTTCATCGACCAGATGACGCTCACAGGCACCGGCAAGCTGTGGAAGCTGAAGCTGCGCGAGCGCTTCAAGGACTACCGGATCGACGCATGAAACACGCCGCCGCCTTGCAGGACGCCATCGATTTCGCGACGGCCCACGAGATGCCCTGGCCGCGCGATCCGGCGGCCGACCCCGCGCACTGGGGTGTGCATCACGAAGACCCGCCGCCCTACAACGTGCTGCGCGGCCCGGTGCATGGGCGCGGCCCGGTGTCCGGCGCGGTCTGGCAGCGCGGACAGGAAATCGCCGCCTGGGGCGGGCCGGATCGCGCCGAGCTGACCTTCAGCGTCGCCAAGACCTACCTGGCGGTGCTGGCCGGCGTGGCCCAGGCGCAGGGCCTGCTGCCGGATGCCGACGAACCGGTGATCGAGCGCGTGCGCGGCATCGGCTTCGAATCGGTCCACAACCGGCCGATCACCTGGGCCATGCTGCTGCAGCAGACCAGCGAGTGGGAAGGCAGCTGCTTCGGCCTGCCCGACACGGTGGACCGAAATCGCAAGGTCGGCTTCGACCCGCACCCGCCCAGCGGCCGCAAGGGCGATGCGCGGCCGCTGCGCACACCCGGCACGTACTGGGAATACAACGACGTGCGCATCAACCAGCTGTCGCTGGCGCTGCTGCACCTGTTCGGCGCGCCGCTGCCCGAGGTCTTCGGCGAGCACGTCATGCGCCCGATCGGCGCCAGCGACGGCTGGCAATGGCGCGGCTACGACGACGCCTGGGTCGAACTGCCGGCGAGGTCCGGGCGGCCGGCGCGGCGCGTGCAGTCGGTGCCCGGCGGCACCCACTGGGGCGGTGGCGTGTCGATCGGTGCCCGCGACCAGGCGCGCATCGGCCAGTTGCTGCTCGATGGCGGCCGCCAAGCCGGCCGGCAGATCCTGCCGGCAGCGTGGGTCCGCTCGATGTTCGAACCCTGCGCCATCGCGCCGTTCTATGGCCGGCTGCTGTGGCTGAACCGTGACGGGCGCAACTTTCCCGGTGCATCGTTCGTCAGCGCCTTTATGGTCGGTGCTGGCGGGCACCTCACGTGGATCGAGCCGGCGCATGACGCCGTGGTGGTGCTGCGTTGGATGAATCCGGAGCACACGGCGGGTTTCACGCAGCGCATGGGGGCGGCGCTGCGATCGATCGGCTGATCGTCAACTGACCCGCGCCATCGCGGGCGCATACTCGCGCATGGCCATTGCCCATGCACAACCCGGACAGGCGGTGAATGTCGGCCCCCTCGGTGCCGAGTTGCCGAGCCAGAAGACCGTCGCCTTGTTCAAGACCGGGCAGCTCGAAGTCATCCGCCTGGTGCTGCCCGCGGGCAAGTCCTTGCCGCCGCACAAGGTGGTGGGGGACATCACCATCCATTGCATCGAGGGCCGCCTCGACGTGCAGGCTGCAGACGGCAGCCATGAGATCGCCGCCGGGCAGTTGCTGTACCTGCGCGGCGGCGCGATGCATGGGGTCGTGGCGCTCGAGGACGCTTCGGCCCTGGTGACCATCGTCCTGAGCGCCTAGCCGCGCCGAAGCCAGGCGCTGCGCCCTGCGCAGGCAGGGCGCAGGGGCTTTACTTGGCCCCGGCCTTCTTGACGTGCTGCACGGTCACGGCCATGGCCTCGGTGTAGACCGCCTCGACCTGGTCACCCACCTTCACCAGCTTCAGCTGCGACGGATCGACCGACACGTCAAGGCTGTTGCCCTTGGGGCCGCGCAGAGTGACGAAGCTTTCCTTGGCGTTCACCGCGGTGACGTTGGCCATGATGACCACCTGGCGCGCGGCGGAACCGCCGGCCACTGCACCGGCCGGTGCCGGAGCCGACGCGGCTTGCGACGTGCCCGAGCGGATGCTGCCCGGGCCCTTGAGCTCCAGCGTCAGCGCGCGCATGTACTCCACCGTCACCAGGTCGCCGACACGGATCTGGTCGAAGTTCTTGGCCTCGGGCGGGACCACCACGTCGACGATCTTGCCCTTGGCACCCTTGAGCGTGGCGGTGCGTGTGGCCGGGTCCAGTGCCACCACGGTGGCGGTGACCTTGACGGCGCCGGCCACGGCACCCATGCCGGGCGCACTGGCGGCGATGACGGCGGCCGCCGGCGGTTTGGCCTGCTGCGCGAAGGCCACTGGGGTCAGTGCGGCGGCGAGCGCCAGGGACAGGACGATGCGGTGTGTCATGGAAACCTCTCGGATGTTTCGTGGGTCGGCATGGCCCGCGCCACACCGAAGGGCGCATATTTGACCATGGGCGACTTACGCTGCTGTCTAAGATCGCCGGAACGCCGCTGCGGAGCACGAAGCCATGGACCACCCCTTTGCCGAACTGATCGACCTGCGCACCGAAGAGCAGGACGACGGCCGCAGCCGGCTGTCGCTGGTGGTGGCGCCGGCGCACCTGAACCCGCACCAGGTGGTGCACGGCGCCGTGCTCTACGCCATGGCCGACACCGGCATGGGCATGGCGCTGTACCCGTCGTTGGCCGCAGGCGAGATCTGCGCCACCATCGAGATCAAGATCAACTACTTCAAACCGGTGAGCAGCGGCACGTTGAACTGCATCACCCAGGTGGTCAACCGCGGCCGCACCGTGGCCAACCTGGAGTCGCGCCTGTTCGTCGGCGACACGTTGGTGGCAATGGCCAACGGCAACTACGCGATCTTCACGCCGCGCACGGGCCGCTCGGGGGGGTAGATCGGCAACTGCAGTCTGCGCGAGGCGAGCCTGAGCCCCGGACCCACGCGTCACGGCGGCGTCGAAAGCGGTCGGATCGACGCAAGAACCGTGCGCGGTGGCCGTTGCGCCGAGAATCCGCCTGCCGGCAGGACTGCCTTTCTTGAATCGGAAACCCCATGGACCGCCTGCAAGCCATGACCACTTTCGTCGCCGTCGTGGACAGCGGCGGCTTTGCCCGCGCTGCGCGCAAGCTCAACCTGTCGCCGCCGGTGGTCACGCGCGCGGTGGCCGAGCTGGAAGAGCGGCTCGGGCTGCGCCTGCTGACGCGCACCACGCGCGTCGTGCGCGTCACCGAAGCCGGCGCGCGTTTTGCCGAAGACTGCCGCCGCATCCTGGCCGACATCGAGGAGGCCGAGACCGCGGCCACCGGCACACACGCCGCGCCGCGCGGCACGCTGATACTGACCGCGCCAGTGCTGTTCGGGCAGCTCTACGTGACGCCGATCCTGGTGCGCTATCTGCAGCAGTTTCCGGAAGTCGACGCACAGTGCCTGTTCCTGGACCGCGTCGTCAACGTCGTCGAGGAAGGCATCGACGTGGCGGTGCGCATTGGCGAATTGCCCGACTCGTCACTGCAGGCGATCCGCGTGGGCCGCGTGCGTCGCGTGCTCGTGGCCGCGCCGGCCTACCTGCAGGCGCACGGCCTGCCCGAGCGACCGGAAGACCTGGCCGGACACACCATCGCCTCGGCGTCTGGCGTGACGCCGGTGTCGGAGTGGCGCTTCAGCGACGGCGGCAAGCCCGTGCTGCAACGCCTGCAGCCTCGCCTGCGCACGACCACCAACGACTCGGCCATCGCCGTGGCGGTGGCGGGCCTGGGCATCACGCGGCTGCTCAGCTATCAGGTGGCCGAACACCTGCGCAGCGGCGCGCTGCAGGTGTTGCTGCAGGACTTCGAGACCGCGCCGCTGCCGGTGCATGTGGTGCACCACGAAGGGCGGCGCGCGACGCAGAAGGTGCGCGCCTTCATCGACATGGCAGTGCAGACGCTGCGCGCCGACCCGGCGCTGGCCTGACGCGCCCTCAGACGGCGCCGGCGTACTCACCCCGCGCCGGATAGTCCTTGGCCAGCGCGAAGTCAAGCGCGGCCAGCAGCTCATCGAAGTGCGGGCGCGCAAAGGGCATCGTCTGCACTGCGCCGTAGTACAGCGTGCCGTCGGGGCGCACGATGAAGACGCCGGGCTCGGAGAACAAGCTCGGCTCTTCGATGCCGATCGAGGTGACGCCGCGCGAAGTGCTGATGTACAAGCCCCACTCGCGCGCGACCGCCAGTGGCAGGTCGTAGCCCATGCGCAGCTCCGGCGCCTTAAGCTTGTCGGCCATGGCCTGCGCACGTTCACGCCCGTCACTGGACAAGGCGATGAGCTTGACGCCCCGCTTGTCGAACTCGGGCTGAAGCCGACCCAGTTCGAGCAGGTACTTCAGGCAGATCGGGCAGTGCAGGCCACGATAGAAGACGACCAGGGTGAAGTTCGTCGCGGCGTCTGCGGACAGCACGAAATCGCCGTGGGCGAGCGTAGGCACCTTCAGCACGGGCACGGGTTGGCGGGGCATGAGCATCGGAGGTCTCCTTGTAGGGCGCTTCAGTCTAGGCCTGGCTTCGACATGCGCCGACGCGCAGGGCCGTTGGCCGGGCCGGCGCTGGCTGGCGGTCCGTCGTTACGACGACGGAGGCAGCAGGAACCGTGCCCCGAGGTGCCCCACCTTCACGTAGATCAACGCGCCCTCGGCACCCGTGAAAGGCGTGTGCCGGCTGCTCCTTGGGCTGCGCAGCCAGGTGCCAGTCGGGTATTCGCCGTGTTCGTCGCGAAACAGACCCTGCAGCACCAGGATCTCTTCTCCGCCGGGGTGGGTGTGAGTGTTGAAGTGCGTGTCAGGCGCCCAGCGCACGAGGGCCGTGCTGACGCCGTCGAACTCGTGCAATGGCAGCACCGACAGGCCGGGCACCAGCCCCGGCCGCCAGGCGGCCCGCGTGGTGTCGATGCGCAGCGGCTCGTCGTCGCGCTCGGCAAACTGCCACAGCTTGACGAACAGCGTGCAGCCGTCGCGCGAGAACGGCGCATGCGAGCTGCCTGGCGGGTTGCGCACGTAGGTGCCGGCGGGGTGATCACCGTGCTCGTCGCTGAAGGTGCCGTCGAGCACCAGGTACTCCTCGCCGCCGCCATGCGTGTGGCGGGCGAAGCGCGAGGCGGCGTCGTAGCGCACGATGCTCGTAGCGCGGGCCACTTCGTCGCCGATGCGGTCCAGCCTGTGGCGGTGCACGCCGGGTTCGGGCGACGGCTGCCAGTCGGCCGCAGCGGCGGGCGGCACCACCACGCGTTGGTCGAAGTCGGCGTTCCAGAGCATCGTGTTCATGGTGCCATTCTGCGGCCTGGCGTCAGAGCTCCAGCTCGATGCGGTCACCGCCGTCTGCCGCAGGAACGGCGCAGCACAGCAGCACTTCGCCCTCGGCCGGCCGCCAGGCGGTGGGCTCGGCATAGGTCACTCGGCCGGTCGTCAGGCGCGTGGCACACGAGCCGCAGTGTCCGGCGCGGCACGAGAACGGCGGGTTCAGCCCCTTGACCTCGGCGAACTCCAGCAGCGTGCCGTGCTCGGGCGTCCATTCCGCGGCTTCGCCCGACCTCGCGAAGACCACGGTGGCTTGCCGGGCCGGCGGTGGCGGTGGCGCAGGCGCCGCCGTGGCGCCGTCTGGCCGGCGCTTGAGCGACGAGGGTCCGAAGGCCTCGGCCTGGACGCGCACATCGCGCACGCCCAGGTCGCGCAGGCCGTCATACAGCGCCTGCATGAAGCCAGGCGGGCCACAAAGGAAGAACTCGTGGTCGTCGAAGGGCAACAGCGACTTCAGCAGATCGATCGTCAGCGGGCCGCGGTGGGCGCCGCCGGGCGCGCCATCGCCGCTGTCCAGCACGAGGTGCAGCTTCATTGCACCCTTCGCGCGTTGCACCAGGCCGTTCAGCTCGTCACCGAACGCCCGCAGCGATTCGTGTCGCGCCACCTGGACAAGGTGCAGCGGCCGGGTGCGCCGGTTGCGGAAGCCTTCGGTCACGAGATGCCGTGCAAAGGCCATCATCGGCGTGATGCCTACGCCGGCGCCGATCAGCACCGCCGGACGGCGCAGTGCGGCGCCGATGGTGAACTGGCCGCGCGGGCCCAGCGCCTCGATCACGTCGCCTTCGCGCACACGGTCGTGCAGATGGCTCGATGCCGCGCCCTCGCGCCTGATGCTCAGGCGCAGGCCCTCGTCGCTGGGCGCCTGCGAGATCGTGTAGGTGCGGCGCAGTTCTTCGCCCGCCGCGGTCTTCAGGCGAATGGGCAGGTGCTGCCCGGCCAGGAAAGGCTGCACGGCATGGCCGTCGGCCGGCGCGAGGTGGAAGGAGCGGATGACGCTGCTCTCGTCGACGATGCGCGTCACACGGTACGGCCGCCAAGTCTGCGCCAGCCGAAGCACCTCGCGCTTTGCTTCGGCCTCGGCCCAGGTGCCGGTGATGGCGGAGTGGGGCGACAGGTCGCGAAACGCCCAGCGCAGCGGCAGCGCCTCGCGCAGCCGCCAGCCCGACTCGACGCGGAACCGCCAGGCGCGCTCGGCGCCGTCGAAGGCCCTCAGGTCCTCGCCGTCCCACACCACTTCGGCGGTGCCGGTGAGCGTGAGCAGGTCGCCATTGTCGAAGTCGATGAACAGCACGCCGGCCCGCGGGTTGAGCTGCAGGTTGCCCAGCGTCATGAAGAAGAAGTTGCCGGTGAAGTCGGGCACGAGGAAGGTGCGCTCGTCCTCGATCTTCACGAAGCCAGGCCGGCCGCCGCGGTGCGAGACGTCAGCGCCACGGCCGGTCTTCACGTCGGGGTCGCCCGCCGCGGCCGGCGCCTGGGTGGCGATGAACAGCGTGTCCGAACGAGCGATCAGTGCGCGCGCATCGGGATCCAGCGACGACAGCGCTTCGACGGCACGCGGCTGCAGGTCGGTGGCATCGCGCACCCAGGTGAACGCGCGGCCCTGGATGTACTGCGGGCAGTTGCCTACCGACTGATCGACCTCGAGGCTGAAACCCTGCGCGTCTGCGGCCACCACATGGCCGTTGACGCGGTTGCGCCGGCGCGTGTGCAGCTCGATGCCGAGGAAACCCAGTTGTGCGCCCGGGGTCAGGCCCTCGGCCAGCGGGTCACCGGGAATCGGGCGCGCGGCGAACTCCAGCCGCTTGGCGTGCGGCGCCTGCACGAAGCCCGGCCGGCCCAACAGCGTGGAGGCCCAGGGCCGGCCGGCGCTATCCACCGAGCCCACCAGCATGAAGGGCAGTTGCTCGAAGAAACGCTGGTGCTGCTCGGGCATCGCGGTGCGGATGACGCGTTGTCCCAGGCCGACCATGCGTTCGCGGATGCCCAGCCGGTCGTGCACGGCCTGCTCGCCTTCGTGGAACGGGTTGTCGTCGCGTGCGATGGCGGTGTGCATGGTCGGCTCCGAGTGGGCGAGGCGCTCAGGCGGCCAGGCCGACGGCTGTCTTCTGGAACGGCACGAAGCCCGGCAGCGCCTCCACGCGGGCCAGCCACGCGCGCACCTTCGGGTAGGCCGACAGATCGACGTTGCCCTCCGGCGCGGCGGCGATGTAGCTGTAGCCGGCGATGTCGGCCAGCGTCGCGTTGTTGCCGACCAGGAAGGTGCGTGTGGCCAGCTGAGCGTCCATCACCTTGAGCAGCCCGTGGGCGCGGCCGATCACGTCCTCGGGGTTGTACTTGGCGCCGAACACGGTGATCAGGCGCGCCGCGGCCGGGCCGAAGGCGATCTGCCCTGCAGCCACCGAGAGCCAGGCCTGCACGTCGGCCTGGCCCTTGGGGTCGCGCGGCAGCCATTGGCGCTCGGCGTCGTACTTGGCGGCCAAGTAGACCAGGATGGCGTTGGAGTCGAAGGCGATGGTGCCGTCGTCGTCGAGCACCGGCACCTGGCCGAAGGGGCTGAGCTTGAGGAACTCCGGCGCCTTGTGCGCGCCCTTCATCAGGTCGACGTCGATCAGTTCGTGAGGAAGGCCCATAAGCGACAGCGCGAGCTGCGCGCGGTGCGAGTGGCCGGAAAGCGGGTGACGGTGGAGCTTGAGGGACATCACGTTCTCCTTTAGAGGTGCAGTGGGGAGGCTCGTTCGCGACGATGGCAGGCCACCGTCCCTGCGCGAACGAAGCCATGACGGGGTATGGGTGCAGGAGGCGAGGGCGCCGGCTTGCGGCCTACGTCAAGCCGGCGTGGGCGGGCCGGCGGTGCGGCGGGCCAGCCGCTGCTCCAGCTCGGCAATGCGCGCATCGCGCTCGTCCAGCGCACGCTGCACGTCCTCGGCGTCGATGCGCACAGGGATATGCTGCGGGCAGTTCCAGTCGAAGCCCTCGACGCTGATGACCATGGCGCGCTGCGGCCGCGCGCGGTAGGCCGGGTCGACCAAGGTCCTTGCCAGCGGATCCTGCGGAGCCAAGTCATTGACTGCCAGCCGGCCGAGCAGCTTCAGCCGCACGCGGTGCGCGTAGTCCACCAGGATGAGCGCGACGCGGTCGTTGACCGCCAGGTTGCCTACGCTGATGAGCTGCCGATTGCCGGCGTAGTCGGCAAAGGCCAGCGTCTTGTCGTCCAGCACCTTCAGGAAGCCGCGCGGGCCGCCGCGGTGCTGCAGGTAGGGCCAGCCGGTCTCGGACACGGTGGCCAAGTAGAAGCTGCGCTGCCCGGCGATGAAGTCGACCTCGGCCTGGCCGAGGCGATGGTTGAACATTTCGGTGTCGCCTTCGAAGCTGCGTGCATAGCCCGCGCGGCTACCGTCGCGCCGCTGCGCGGCCTTGACCGAAGGTGTGAAAGCGATCTCGGCGAACGCATGCGACATGACGGGCTCCGTAGGGCTGCAGCGCTGCATCGGCAGCGCATGACTGCCACTGTGACCGTTCTGATCTCGAAGCGGAATGCCCGCCGGCGCCAAGTCAGTGTTTCGGGGCCAGCAACAGTGGCGGGTGGGGCCCGAACAGACCGGGCAGTGCAAGTCGAAGTCCGACAGCCGAGTGCGACTTGCACACCGAATTGCGTTCCAGACACCGGTAGTGACCGGCGGCGCGCCTGCCGCGGGTCACCGTGACCATCGACTCCGCGCCGCGAGCTGCCTTGGATAGTTCGGAGTCGGGGCTCGACTGGGACTGAGCGGCGCTACATGCCGCCAGCCACCTTGGCATCCACGACCGCGCCATAGACCAGCTCGCGCAGCGCTGCGCGGTGGGGCACACGCTGTTTCGGGCTTTGCATCATGTAGACGATGAACAGGTCGTTGGCAGGGTCCACCCACATGTAGGTGCCGGCGGCACCGCCCCAGTAGTACTCGCCCACGGCGCTGTCGCGCCTGCCGGTGGCGGGGGCGGTGCGCACCGCGAAGCCCAGGCCGAAACCGTAGTCGGCGCCGGGCAGGTACAGCGGCGTGCGCACGACTTGCGCTCCGAGCTGGTCGCGGATCATCTCCTTCAGCGTGGCTTCGCTCAGGTAGCGCTTGCCGCCGAGCTGACCGCCGTTGCGCAGCATCAGCAGGAAGCGGCTGTAGTCCGTCGCCGTGCTCATCAGCCCGCCGCCGCCAGACTCCATGGCCCTGGGTACACGCGGGTCGAACAGCGCCGTAGTGGCGGTGATGCCGTCGCCGGGGAAGGGCTCGGCCAGGCGGGCCTGGCGCGGCAGCTCGGTCACGTAGAAGCTGGTGTCCTTCATGCCCAGCGGCTCGAACAGCCGAGTCTTCAGGAACTGGCCCAGGCTCTGGCCCGAGACCACCTCGACGACGCGGCCAAGCACGTCGGTGGAGTTGCTGTAGTCCCAGGTGCTGCCCGGCTGGTAGGCCAACGGCATGGCGGCGATAGTGTCGGCGAAGCGGGCGTTGCTGATGTCGCCTTCGGCGCCGATGCGCGCGTCGCGGTAGGCCTGCTTGACCAGGCCCGTGCCGAAGAAGCCGTAGGTCAGCCCGGAGGTGTGGCGCATCAGGTCGCGCACCGTCATCGGACGCTGCGCATTGACGATTTCGAGTGACTTGCTGCCGTTTGCTTCGGCCTTCTCGACGCCGACCTTGACGCTGGCAAAGGCCGGAATGTAGTTCGATACAGGCGCATCCAGGTTCAGCTTGCCTTCTTCCACCAGCATCATCGCGGCCACGCTGGTCAGTGGCTTGGTCATCGAATAGATGCGGAAGATGTCGTCCACCTTCATCGGCGCGGGCTGCGACGGGTCGCGCTGGCCCACGGCCTCGACATAGGCCAGCTTGCCGCCGCGCACCACCATGACCACTGCGCCGGGAATCTTCTTCGCCGCTACCTCGGCGCGCATCCAGTCGCCGATCTTCGCCAAACCCGCGGGCGACAAGCCCAGTTCCTCCGGCTTGGCCATCGGCAGCGGCTGTGCGGATTCCTGTCGCGGTGCGCCGTGCATGCAGCCGGCCAGCAGGCCGACGATGGTGACCAGCGCCAGGCGCCGCAAGGGGTGCAGGGTCGGGAAGGATTCAGTCATGATCATCTTTCGCACACGCCGCAGGGATCAGAATGCGGCGCATGCTGCGCCGTAGACCTGCCCCCCGTCAATCGGCGCTTTGCCCAGTCGAAGGGGGCGGCACTTCGCGCAGGGGAGCCGCCGGCCACAACGCCGTGGCCAGCAGCATCGCCGCCACCAGCAGGTAGGGCACGGCCGGTCCTGCGGCATACAGCAGCGTGCCGATCAGCGGCCCGGCCACCATGCCCATGCCCTGTGCCGCGCCGATCGAGCCGGCGGTGGTGCCTTGCTCATGCGGGTCGACCGAATTGGCTGCCAATGCCGAAAAGGCCGGGAAGATCCAACCCATGCCGGCCGCGGAGACGAAGTAGCAAGCCCACAGGCTCCACACCGAGTCCACCCAGCCGGCGGCGCCGAAGCCGCAGGCGGCGACCAGGCCGCCGACGCGGATCATCTGCGGTGGTGTCAGTGCCAGCCGACGCACCAGCACCTGCGACAACACCAGCGCCACGCCCACCAGCGTCAGCGCAATCCCGGCCACGCGCGCCGCGGCCGCGGCCGGCAGGCCGAGCCGGTCGAGCGCGAAGAAGCCGACGGTGATCTGCGCGATGCCTACCGCGAACATGGCCACGAACGCCACCGCCATCGGCCGGCGCAGGCGCACGTCGGCCAGGCGGATCGGCGGCAGATCCGACGCAGCCCGGGCGCCCTCGCGCGGCAGCGCACGCCACAGCACGGCCCAGGCCAGCAGCGGCAGCACGGCCATGCCGTACAGCGGTGCGCCCAGGCTGAACTGCGACAACCAGGCCGCCGCTGCCGGCCCCAGCACCAGCCCCACGCCGCTGGCCGCACCGAGCGAGGCCATCGCGCCGGCGCGGCGCTGCGGTGCCACATGGTCGGCGATCAACGCCTGGCTGATGGCCGGGATGGCGGCGTAGAACGCGCCGACGGCGCCGCGCGTCAGCACCAGTGCCAGGAAGGCCCAGGCCACGCTGGGTCGCAGGCGCAGCGAGCCGTCGACGGCCAGGCACATGGCTGCATAGGCCACGCAGACGCCGGCCACGCCGAACAGCAGCACCGGGCGGCGACCATGCCGGTCGCTGCCCGCGCCCCAGACGCGCGCCAGCAGCATCCACAGCGCACCGCTGACGGTGACGGTGAGGCCGGCCTGCCACGGTTGCAGGCCCAGCACCCGCGCCACCGGCCCGACCACGGCCACGAAGGCCATCATGGCCATGGTGCAGGCCATGTTGGCAAACAGCAGCGGCCGGAGTCCGAAGGCGGCCGGCGGCGCTGTGGCCGCGGGCGCGCTCAAGGGGCCGCCAGGCGGTAACGACCTTGTTCGTCGAGCACCACGCGGCCGGCAGCCTGCAGTTCGCGCAGGTGCTGTTCGATCGAACGCGCCTCGGCACAGCCGACCCACAGGTCGCTGGCTTCGGGCGGGTAGAGCAGCCGCTGCGCGACCAGCTGGTCGAGGCCTTGCGGCCCGGGGGCCAGCATCTGCAGCAGCCGGGCCTCGCGTTCGTCGATGCGTGCGGCAAAGGCGCGCAGCAGCGCGTCGAATTGTGCCCGGTCTTCGACCACGCCCTTGTGGTGCGAGGTGATCCACACCTTGGCCGGCAGTTCGGACAAGGTGCGCAGGCTGCACCTGAAATCCGCCAAGCTGGACGTGGCGTCGCCGTAATAGGGCCCGAAGCTGGACAGGTCGAAGTCGCCGATGAAGGCGATGCCCTGAGGCTCGACCAGCAGCACGCAGTGGCCGGCCGTGTGCCCCGGCAGGTGCACGGCGCGCACGCGCACGCCGCCCAGCTCCCACACCGCACCGTCGGCATAGGCGGTGGCGTCGGGCCGTGGGCGGTAGTGAAAATCGCGCACGATCTTCTTGCGCAACTCGTCGAGCACCGCCTGCGGATAGCCGTAGTGGCGGCTCAGCCCCTGCCAGCTGCGCGCCGCCTCCAGGTCGGCCTCGTGCACCCGCACCGGCTTGCCCGGCATCAGGTGCAGGCCGGCCATGTGGTCCTCGTGCACATGGCCGAGGATCGCCAGGTCGGCCTCGGCCAGGATGTCGCCCAGCCGGTTGGCCACCTGCGGCGTGTCGAACACCGCCATCGTGTCGCGGCCGCGCACCACGACCTGGTTGCCGTCGGGGTACTTGCCGGTCTTGTCGCCGAAGTACACGGTGACGGGGCCGAAGCCGGCGCTGGGAATGGCATCGGTCGAGGTCATGGAGAGGGGCGCGGGCTGCCGAAGTCATAGGGGCGGTGGGCTTCGCCGATGAAGCCGGCCGCGCTGCGCACGCCCACCGGCAGACGGCGCAGCAGGTTCTTGCTTTCGTTCCGCGCGGCCGTACGGGCCTGCGGCGCGGCTTGTGCATAGGGCAGCGCGGCGGGGTTGGTCTGCAGTTGCAGCGCCAGCGTGCTCGGGTCGACCTGCAGCGCATGGCGGCTCAGGAAGCGCAGCAGGTACATCGCGTACAGGTTGTCCTCGTCCTCGTAGTGGCCGCCGTCGGCGCGGAAGTCCAGCGACAGCACCGACGGGAATCGGTCGGGCAGCGCGGAAAAGGCCAGTGGCGGATCGTCGTGCGGATCGACGAAGGGCGAATGGGGCCACTTGCGGTACAGCACCACGTCCATGGCGTAGCCGCGGGCATGCCACTGTTCCATCAGCTTCAGCGCCATCTCGGTGGGGATGTTGGCCGACACCGCCGCAATGGCGCGCAATGCCGAGGCCAAGGGCAGCGGGTCTCGCACCTCCAGCGTGTCGTAGCCGGCGCCGTGGCGGAAGGCTGCGCCGATCGTCTTGGCGCAGTTCAGGTTCATGTAGTCGTAGGTGATCTCGCCGCGGTGGTAGTTGGTGGAAGCGGCCTGCGCGCGGTAGTCATCGTTCAGCCGACGGAAGAAGGCGCGCAGCGCCTCACGCTCCGCCAGCGGCACGCCTTGGACGCGGATGCCGATCACCGAGCGCTTGTAGATCTCGCCATAGTCCAGGCCGAAGGCGGCCTTGGGCCCGAGGGAGGATTGCGTGCTGTACAGGTATTCCTGCTTCGGTACCGCGACCATCAGCTCGTCGGTGTAGAAGGACCGCGCATGCTTCGGGTCGCGGTCGGCATAGAAGTTGGCCGAGTACACGGTGTCGTCGTCGGCGCCGGGCTCGCGCAGCGCCAGCGCCAGGTGGCCGGCCGAGCCGCCCTTGGAGGTGCCGAAGCTCAGCAGCAGCTCCATGTCGTAGGGGTCGGCATGCAGTTGCACGAAGGCCTCCGGCAGACCCGCAGGGGGCGGACCGCCCGGTTCGCTGAAGCCGGCGGCCGAGCACAGCCCGGCCACCAGCACCGCCGCCGCGGCCAGCGCACGGCGCAGCCATTCGCCCAGCGGCATCTCAGGCGGCGAGTGCGGCAAAGCGCGCGCGCTGCACGTCGGCATTGCCGAAGCTCGAGTCGATGACCATCAGCCGCTTCATGCCGTGGCCGACCATCAGCTCGTCGGTCATGCCCATGCCGCCGTGCATCTGCACCGCCTCGCCGCCGATCTTGCGACTGCACCTGCCGACCATGACCTTCAGTGCCAACAGGTCACGCTCGGCCTCGGCGCCGCCTTCGCCGGCCGAGCACACCGCGCGGTACAGCAGCGAGCGCGTCTGCTCCAGCGCCATGAGCATGTCCACCAGCCGGTGCTGCAGCACCTGGAACGAGCCGATGGTCACGCCAAACTGCTTGCGCGTCTTGACGTAATCCAACGTCACGGCCTGCAGCACCTGCATGATGCCGAAGGCTTCGGCGCACAGCGCCAGCATGGCCTCGCGCACCGTGTCGCGCAGCGGCGCATGGCCTGCGCCGGGCGCGAACAGCAGTTGCGACGTCTGCACCGGCACCTGGCGCAGCCGCACCTGGGCCACCCACTGGCCGTCCATCAGCTGCAGCGGCGTGCGTTGCACGCCCGGGGCCGCGGCATCGATGCGCACCAGGCTGATCCCGGCTTCGTCGAAGCGGCTGCCGGTGCTGCGCGCGCTGACGATCAGCTGGTCGGCTGCGGCGCCGTTGAAGACCAGCACCTTGTCGCCATCGAGCACGAAGCCGTCGCCTGCGCTGCGCAGCGTGGTCTGCACGTCGGCCAGCTCATGGTGGCCGTGCCGCTCCTGCCAGGCCAGCGCGCCGAGCGTGCTGCCGTCGATGAGCCTGGGCACCCAGTCGTCGCGCAGTACCGCGCTGCGCCGCACCAGGCCACCGAACAGCAACACCGTCGGCAGGTAGGGCTCCAGCACCAGGCCCTTGCCGAGTTCTTCCATCATCAGCATCGTGGCCAGCGCGCCGCCGCCCAGGCCGCCCTGTGCCTCGTCGAAAGGCAGGGCCAGCCAGCCGAGCTGGGCCATCTCGCGCCAGTGCGTGCGGCTGAAGCCGGGTGCCTCGGCCGCCAGCTTGCGGCGTACGTCGAAGGGGTAGCGCTGTTTCACCCAGCGGGCCACGCTGTCCTGCAGCGCGGCGTCGTCTTCGGAAAGATCGAAGTTCATCGCGCGCTCCTCAGAGGCCGAGTACAGCCTTGGCCGTGATGTTCTTCTGGATCTCGTTCGAGCCGCCGTAGATCGTGGCGGCACGGCCGTACATGAAGCTGCGCCTGGCCTCGTTGCCGAAGTCGTGGCCGCTGTCGCCCAGCACCGCACCGTACAGTCCGGCCATGTCCATCATCAGCTGCTGGATGGCCTGCTGCAGTTCGCTGCCCTTGATCTTCAGCAGCGAACTTTCGGCGCCCGGGCCCTTGCCCTTGGAGGCTTCGAACAGCGCGCGCAGTTCCATCGTCTCCAGCGCCATCAGCTCGATCTCGATGTCGGCTAGGCGCGCGCCGAACAGCGGGTCGTCGAGCAGCGGGGCGCCAAGCTGGGTCTCGCGCCGGGCCAGCTCGCGCAGCTGACGGACGCGGCGCTTGGAGTCGCCGACGCCGGCAATGGCGGTGCGCTCGTGCGCCAGCAGCGACTTGGCGTAGGTCCAGCCCTTGTCCTGCTCGCCGATGAGGTTGGCCACCGGCACGCGCACGTTGTCGAAGAACACCTCGTTCAGGCTGTGTTCGCCGTCGATGGAGACGATCGGGCTGATGCGGATGCCCGGCGACTTCATGTCGATGAGCAGGAAACTGATGCCGTCCTGCCGGCGTGCCGAGGCCTCGGTGCGCACCAGGCAGAACATCCAGTCGGCATACTGCGCGTAGGTGGTCCAGATCTTCGAGCCGTTGACGATGTAGTGGTCGCCGGCGCGTTCGGCGCGGGTCTTCAGCGCGGCCAGGTCGGAGCCGGCACCGGGCTCGGAGTAGCCCTGGCACCACCAGTCCTGTCCGCGCAGGATGCGCGGCAGGAAGCGCGCCTTCTGCTCGTCACTGCCGTACTTCAGGATCACCGGGCCGACCATCTTGATGCCGAAGGGCAGCACCTCGGGCGCGCCGATGGCCGAGCGCTCGCTGTCGTAGATGAAGCGCTGTGTCGGCGTCCAATCGCAGCCGCCCTGCGCTCGGGGCCAGCCGGGTGCGACCCATCCGCGTTCGAAAAGGCGCCGCTGCCATTCGACGATGGCCTGCGGGTAGCTGGCGTCGGCGTCGATGCGCTTGGCCAGCTCCGGCGTCCAGGCCTGCTGCAGGAAGGCGCGCACCTCGGTTCGGAAGGCGTTTTCCTCTTCGGAGAAGCGGATGTCCATTAAGGTCCACTCAGTGTGCAGTGCGCTGGTACCACGCGACACCGTCGGCGTCGATCTCGCGCCTGACGTCGCCGCGGTGCAGCAGGTAGTTCAGGCAGGCCAGGCTCTCGCCAGTGGCCAGGTTCAGCAGCCCGGCGTCGCCTTCGCCGATGGCGCGTGCGAACAGCGCGGCGAAGACGTCGATCGCGCGCTTCGGTTCGGCCAGCGACCTGTGCAGCCGCGCCAGCGTGCGCAGCTGCGCCGCGGCCAGGTAGTCGAGCCGTGCATGCAGGCCGCGGAAGGCTTCGTTGTGCGAGGGCAGCACCAGCACGTCGTCCGGCACCTGCGCCTTGATCTTGCCCAGCGAGGCCAGCCAGTCCGCCATCGGGTTCTCGTCGGGCTCGGTAGGGTGCACCGACACGTTGGACGAGATGCGCGGCAGCACCTGGTCACCGCTGATCAGCAGCTTCAACTCGGGGCAGTACAGGCAGGCATGTTCCGGCGAATGACCGGTGCCGACGATGACGCGCCAGTCGTGGCCGCCAATGCGCAGCACCTCGCCGTCGGCGATGCGCCGGTAGCTGTCGGGCAGCGCATGGATGCGCTTGCCGAAGTTGCCGAAGCGTGCGCGGTAGTTCTCGATGGCCGCGTCGCTCCAGCCGGCGCGGTGGTAGAAGACCACGCCGTCGTCCGGCGCCTCGCGGCCGGTGTCGGCGGTGAGCACGCGGCAGTTCAGGTATTCCAGCCGCGTCATCCACAGCCGGCACTTGAACTTCTTGGTCAGCCAGCCGGCCATGCCCACATGGTCGGGGTGCATGTGGGTGGCGAAGATGCGGCTCAGGCTCTTGCCGTGCGTGGCCTGGCTGAACAGCTGGCGCCAGGCGGCCAGCGTCTCGTCGGTGCGCATGCCGGTGTCCACCACCGCCCAACCGTCGTCTTCCTCGATGCCCCAGATGTTGATGTGGTTCAGCATCATCGGCAGCGGCATGCGCATCCACACCACGCCGGGCGCCACCTCGAGTGCCGCGCCCGGCTCGGGCGGGTGCTCGAAGGGATAGATCAGCGTGGGTTTGGGCAGCCGGTCGCGCTCGCCGGCGAGCGCGGCGTCGGGGTTGGCGGGCGCGGCGGCTTTCGTGCTCATCGTGGGGCCATGCGGATGGCACCGTCGATGCGCACCGATTCGCCGTTCATGTAGCCGGTGGTGACCATGAATTCGGCCAGTGCGGCGTACTCGTCGGGTTGGCCCAGGCGCTTGGGGAAAGGCACCGACGCGGCCAATGCGTCCTTGACGTTGTCGGGCAGGCCGGCCAGCAGCGGGGTCTCGAAGATGCCCGGCAGGATGGTGTTGACGCGGATGCCTTCGGTCATCAGGTCGCGGGCGATCGGCAGCGTCATGCCGACGATGCCGGCCTTCGACGCCGAGTACGAGGCCTGGCCGATTTGCCCGTCCTGCGCCGCCACCGACGCGGTGTTGACGATGGCGCCGCGCTCGCCGTGTTCCAGCGTGGGCAGGGTCATCATGCCGGCGGCGCTCTTGGCGATGCAGCGGAAGGTGCCGACCAGGTTGATCTGGATGATGCGGTCGAAGTTCAGCGTCGGGAAGGCCTTGATCTCGCCGGTCTTCTTGTCGCGGCTGGCGGTCTTGATGGCATTGCCGGTACCGGCGCAGTTGATCAGGATGCGCTCCTGGCCGATCGCGGCACGGGCCTTGGCGAAGGCTGCGTCGACCTGCTCCTCGCTGGTCACGTCGACCTTGCAGAACACGCCGCCCAGCTCCTTGGCTAGGGCTTCGCCGGCCTCGGCGTTGAGGTCGAACAGCGCCACCTTGACGCCGTGCTTGGCCAGCCGCCGGGCGGTGGCGGCACCCAGGCCGGATGCGCCGCCGGTGATGACGGCCGAGATGTCGGAAGACAGTTTCATGGGGTTGCCTCTATGTAGGGGTGTCACTTGCGCGACGGATCATCCGTGGCTTGCACGCGGTATGCTGCGCCTTCACATTCTGTGCCCGAAAACACCGGGTCTCATCGCAAAGGAAACGCATCATGGCTGAAGCTTATATCGTCGCCGCCGCGCGCACTGCCGGCGGCAAGCGTGGGGGCCGTGTCTCGGGCTGGCATCCGGTGGACCTCGCCGCGCAGGTCATCGATGCACTGGTCGAGCGCAGCGGCGCCGACCCGGCACTGGTGGAGGACGTGATCATGGGCTGCGTGCTGCAGGCCGGCCAGCAAAGCGGCTGCATCGGCCGCATGGCCGCGCTGGCGTCGAAGCTGCCGATGAACGTGCCCGGCGTGACCATCGACCGCCAGTGCGGCTCGTCGCAGCAGGCGCTGCACTTCGCCGCGCAGGCGGTGATGTCGGGCACGATGGACTGCGTCATCGCCGCGGGCGTGGAAAGCATGAGCCGCGTGCCGATGGCCGTGCTGCCCAAGGTCTACAAGGAAGCGGGCCTGGGCCACTACATGAGCCCGGTGATCCGCGAGCGTTTCCCCGGCCCGGACTTCAGCCAGTTCATGGGCGCGGAGATGATGTGCGAGAAGTACAAGCTGTCCAAGGACGAGCTCGACCGTTTCTCGCTGCAGAGCCACCAGCGCGCCAAGGCGGCCACGCTGGAAGGTGCCTTCAAGGCCGAGATCGTGCCGATCGCGGCGAAGATGGCCGAGGGCCCGGGGCTGAACGAGATGCACGTCGCCGACGAAGGCATCCGCATGGACGCCACGCTCGAAGGCATTGCCGGCGTCAAGCTGCTGCGCGAAGGCGGCTACATCACTGCGGCCAGCGCCAGCCAGATCTGCGACGGCGCGTCCGGCGTGATGGTGGTCAACGAGAAGGGCCTGAAGGCGCTGGGCGTGAAGCCGCTGGCGCGCATCCATCACATGACGGTGATCGGCGGTGACCCGGTGATCATGCTCGAGGCGCCGTTGCCGGCCACGCACCACGCGCTGAAGAAGGCGGGCATGAAGATCGACGACATCGACCTGTTCGAGGTCAACGAGGCCTTCGCCTCGGTGCCGCTGGCCTGGCTGCAGAACACGCATGCCGACCCGGCACGGCTCAACGTCAACGGCGGCGCCATCTCGCTGGGCCATCCGCTGGGCGCGTCGGGTACGAAGCTGATGACCACGCTGGTGCATGCGCTGCATGCGCGCGGCAAGCGCTACGGTCTGCAGACCATGTGCGAGGGCGGCGGCCAGGCCAACGTCACGATCGTGGAACGCCTGTAAGGCGAAAAGGAGCGACGCGATGATTGCCCGCAAGCTGTTCAGCCCGGAGCACGAGGAATTTCGCGCGTCGTTCCGCAAGTTCCTGGAAAAGGAAGTCATTCCTCACCACGAGGCCTGGGAAGAGCGTGGTTATGTCGACCGCGAGGTCTGGCAGAAGGCCGGGGCCAACGGCTTCCTGTGCCCGAGCATGCCCGAGCAGTACGGCGGCTCGGGCGCCGATCGGCTGTACAGCATGGTCATGATGGAGGAGACGGCCAAGGCGCGCACCACGGGCCTGGGCTTCTCGCTGCATTCGGAGATCGTCGCGCCGTACCTGCTGAAGTACGGCACCGAGGCGCAGAAGGCCAATTACCTGCCGCGCATGGCGCGCGGCGAGATCATCACCGCCATCGCGATGAGCGAGCCGGGCGTCGGCTCGGACCTGCAGTCGGTGAAGACCAGCGCAGTCAAGGACGGCGAGGGCTACTACACCGTCAACGGCGCCAAGACCTTCATCACCAACGGCTGGAATGCCGACCTGGTAATCACCGTGGCCAAGACCAACCCGGCGCTCGGTGCCAAGGGCACGAGCCTGGTGCTGCTGGAGCGCGGCATGCCCGGCTTCGAGCGCGGCAAGCGGCTGAAGAAGCTGGGCCTGAAGGCGCAGGACACCTCGGAACTGTTCTTCGACAACGTCAAGGTGCCTGAGAGCAACCTGCTCGGCACCGAAGGGCAGGGCTTCGTCTACCTGATGCAGGAGCTGCCCTGGGAGCGCATGCAGATCGCCATCGGCGCGGTCGCCTCGGCGCAGCAGGCGATCGAGGACACGATGGCCTACGTGCGCGAGCGCAAGGTCTTCGGCAATGCGGTGGCCAGCTTCCAGAACACGCGCTTCAAGCTGGCCGAGATGCAGTCGCAGGTGCAGATGGCGCGGGTCTTCGTCGACCACTGCATGGCGTTGCTGCTGGCCGGCGAGCTGGACGCGCCCACCGCGTCGATGGCCAAGCTCAACTGCACCGACATGGCCGGCAAGGTCATCGACGAGTGCCTGCAGCTACACGGCGGCTACGGTTTCATGTGGGAATACCCGATCGCCCGCGCCTATGCCGATACGCGCGTGTCGCGCATCTACGGCGGCACCAACGAGATCATGAAGGAAGTCATCGCTCGCTCGATGGGCCTGGGCAAGTAGCGGCCACGCTAGGATGCACCCGCGATGCCGGTCAGAGTCCAGGAATTGCTCGCACGTCTGCAGGCCGACGTGCTGGTTTCAGGTGCGGCAGAAGGTCAGCCATCGGCAGTTTCATCATCCATCGAAGCCGGGAACCGTGACCGTGGCGGGAAAGCCGAGTGTCGAAGTGCCGCCATGCACTTTGGCAAGCATCCTGAAGCAGGCTGGCCTCAAGAAGTGAGATCCGACATGCAATACCTTGTAGTCATCGAACGCGGTCCGACGAGTTTCGGCGCCTATGTTCCGGACCTGCCGGGCTGTGTGGCGGTCGGTGAGCCGCAGCAGGAGGTCGAACACCTGATCCGCGAGGCCATCGAGTTCCATATCGAAGGGCTGCGCGGGGACGGGCAAGCCGTTCCCGAGCCCAATTCGACGCCTCAGCTCGTCAGCGGCGACGCCTGATCGGCTGTCGCACAGAACGCCGTGGAGCAGATCGATGAGCGGATGCCGGTGCTCGTTGGTTGTGGCGATGTCACCGACCTGGACACGCCGGCCGAAGCCGGCCGTTCGCCTTATGACCTGATCGCGCAGGCGGCGCGGCTGGCGCTGCAGGACAGCGGTACCGCAGGCATGGCCGAGGCCATCGACACGGTGGCGA
>Ga0105097_10000337_pt1 | contig 20994 bp, 17 predicted proteins | sample PPLLak12cMay2015_FD_87035 | JGI IMG/M metagenome (GOLD analysis project Ga0105097, IMG submission 87035) | Freshwater sediment microbial communities from Prairie Pothole Lake near Jamestown, North Dakota, USA - PPLs Lake P7 Core (1) Depth... | ecosystem: Environmental > Aquatic > Freshwater >...
GGGCCGCATACCGTGACCCTGAACTAATTCCGACTTTAAATGACATGCTTGCCCAAGCAAAAAACCCAGAAAACCTAGTAATTTGTGTTAACTGGCAACATGGCCCAGAGGACGATATCGAAATGTTCCTTGACGCCGGGTTTATACCTACAGGTTTTGAAGAATTTGATGATAAGCCATATACAAAAATTAATATGGAACGAGACGGTGCAAAACTTTATATTTTGGACACTGACTATAACGACACTCAAGGTGCGTGCTGGGCTAGGTATCAGATACAGACATTCTATACCGAGGAAAAATACACCCTACAATTAGATTCACATCACAGGTTTGTAAAGGATTGGGATGCTTTAGTTATAGCAATGCTTGAGAGTTTACGCGATGAAAGCCCCAAGCCCCTGCTAACTGCATACATCCCATCATTTGACCCAGAAAATGATCCGGGTGCCAGAGTACAAGACCCGTGGAAAATGGATTTCGATAGGTTTATTCCAGAGGGTGCAGTATTCTTCAGACCATCTACCATAGATGACTGGAGAGAACGCGACCGACCAATGATGTCAAGATTTTACTCGGCACACTTTGCCTTTGCCGATGGCACCTTTTGCAAGGAAGTCCCACATGACCCTGAATATTTTTTCCACGGGGAAGAAATTTCTATAGCTGTAAGAGCATTCACCCACGGATACGACCTATACCACCCCCACAGGATAATAGCGTGGCACGAATACACTCGCAAGGGTAGGACAAAGGTGTGGGATGACCATACAACTCCAAATAAATCCAAAGGTAAGATTAAATTGGATTGGGTAGAGCGAAACAATAATTGCCACAAGCGCAATCGCATTCTATTTGCTATGGACGGTGAAGACCCCAACCAAATTGATTTCGGTGTATTTGGATTTGGTACAGTGCGAACAGTTAGGCAATATGAAGAATATGCTGGTATAAGCTTCAAGTACCGAGGGGTGCAACAGGCAACACTTGATAGGGAAGACCCACCGAATAACTTTGACTATGAAACAGAAGAAGATTGGAAAGCATCATTCGCTCGATCTAACGATGTTCATGTGTGCCTACATATCAGTGAATTTACCAAGATCGTGGACGATTTTGACTTTTTCTATGTTGGGTGCCATGACGAGGAAGGAACGGAGCTTTATAGGAAAGACCTTAATAAAGAACAAATATACGAATACCTAAATAGTGATAACAATTTTGTCGATTATAGATTAATATTCTTAACCTCCAAAAGACCTGTAAGTTTTACTGTGTGGCCGCATAGTGAAAGCGAAGGCTGGATGGATAAGGTTGTTAAACCTATTAACTACTAAGAAGGTATCATGCAAGACGAGTTAATTATATCTGCGTATGGGTCGCACAACGCAGCAGTTGCAATGTATTACAAGGGCAACTACTCTGTTATTGAAGTGGAAAGATGGTTAAGCAAAAAGAATGCCGGATTGCTTAACTATCTTCCATCCGCATATCCAAAAATAATTTTCGATGAAATAACTGATTTTTTACTATCTAAAATAGATAGGAAAGATGTGGATGTTTACTTAACAAACTATAATGATATAAGTAAACTAAAACCAAAATTTAATTACAAAAAGCATATCAACTTTGATCACCATGAGGCCCACGCGGCATGTTCTTTTTATCAGTCACCATATGATGAAGCCATAACATTTACGTTTGACGGCGGTGGAGATTTAGGCTTCTTTAATGTGTACAAGACATCCCGAAGAAATGGCATCCAATTACTTGAAAAGTTTAATCAGGACTTGGGGTTTGCATACATGATATTAGCTAATTATATGTCTGATATCAGGAAAGACCCATTAAATATCGGAAATCTAGTATACGCTGGCAAATTGATGGGGTTATGTTCATACGGTAACATACGTATGGAATGGATTCCAGCCTTCACAGAATTTTATGAAACGTTCAATTATTTTGGCGACTCATACATTGGGGGACTTGAGGCTTCACGGGATGCACTACCACGCCTAATGAATAGCATCGGAGTATCTGACTTCAATATTGAATCTACTCGGTTTGAGGGTCAGTTTGCGTGGGATTTGGCTGCAACAACACAACATGTTTTTGAACAGCAATTTTTAAAATTTGCACAACCATATTTTGAAAGATACCCCGATATGCCAATAACCTTATCTGGTGGATGCGCGTTAAACGTTATCCTAAACGCCAGATTAATGAATATGCTTAACGGTAAGGTATTCGTTCCACCTAACCCCAACGATTGTGGCGTGGCTGCTGGTGGGCTTTTATTGTACATTAAGCCGGAACAACAAGTCGATTTAACTTACAGTGGAACTCCAATATTAGATGCTCATATGTTTTCATCATACATAGAAAATGGTAATTATTCAATAGTTGAAAATGTATCTATTGCAAACTTGGCTAACTTTATAGCTAAGGGAAACATTGTCGGTGTTATAAACGGTAACTCTGAACATGGCCCACGAGCTTTAGGTAATAGAAGTATTCTATGTAATCCCATAGGCGATATGAAAGATGTGTTAAATAAAAAGGTTAAGGATAGAGAATGGTATAGGCCGTTTGCACCGCTGGTACGACTAGAGGATGCCGCTAAGTATTTTGATTTCCCCGAAGATGCCCAGTCAAGGCACATGACGTATATTGCACATGTTAAAGACGAATGGAAAGACGTAATACCAGCCGTAACGCACGAGGATGGTACAGGCAGAATACAGACTGTAACCCGAAACCAAAACCCCTTTATATACGATTTGCTTTCAAAATTTAGTGAAATTTCGGACCATTCTGTACTATTGAATACGTCATTCAATGTTAATGGCAAACCAATTTTAACAAGACTATCAGAAGCGTTACAACTTCTAACTAACACAAAAATGGACGCTGTGTACTATAATGAAAAATTGGTATTCAGAAAAGGTGAAAATGAGAAATATACTAGAGACATTATAAGTGAAAATATAAAACCTCTGGATTCAACAACGACAACTTATTTGTTGGTGTTTCCAACCAATGCCAACGAATTGGTTACGGAATATTTACCTAAACTTAAAGAATTCTTAGGTATTTCTGATAAAACAGTTATCGTGTGTGATGACCGATGCATTACTCATGTTAAAAGGGTTATAGGACAGCCCGATAACATAGTATACCACCCCGTAACTTCAGGGATGCTATATTATCATGAATTACTGTCGAGTAAAATTCCAGAGCTACAAATGTCGGCGGATCAATTTAAAGACTATGTTAAGCTTTTATGGATTAAGCCAATAATGCACAAAAACTACCACAGAACCTCAAATCATATGTTTGTGGATATTGGTGCAATGTTGGATGATTCTAACTGTATTAATGCGGCAAAAATGATATCCAAATTAGCAAATGATGACGGTAAGTTAATTGTAACAGGGTCAGTGTACGATGGTAATTTTACAACAGAGTTTTTAAATAAACTGATTACGGTAAATACTTTATCTGACGATGTTCCAAATTTAAAAATTATTTGGGGTAGTATCGAGCAGATAGAATGGTTGTCTGTTAACTATGAGGGCCAACTATTAGCCCTAATGAGACAAGGTATTATCGGCAATGAAAGGGATTATATCCTATTAACGTATTTCCAAAATCCTAACAATTTTAAGGTTTGCTAACATGAATGATATTGTTTTCGCCACATGCATATATGATGATTTGCACAGTACAGAATTTGCTGGTAGGCAAAATCGGGGCACCCACTATGTGTTTTCGTTGGCTCAGATACATAACTTGGGTGTCCCGATTTATTGCTTTACTGACAAAGCAAATTTTCAAAGATATTTCCCGGCTCTTAATTGGCACGGAACCGATAACTTTAAGTTTATTAGCTATAACTTAAATGAATCACCTTACCATAACAAAATACTAGAAATTAAAACCAACAACCCACAGGTATACGTGGATGGACTAGCATGGCGACAGCGATGCGTAGAGATAATGTGGGCCAAATTTGATTGGCTTATTTATGTTCTAGAAGACAACGGTGCCCCACACGCAAACGACAAGTTCACATTTTGGATTGATGGTGGTCTATCCCACGAGGGGGTTTTACCTAAAAAGTATAACAGCCATAGAGACGGTACACACCAATACCCCACACCCGCAGCAGAATATCATCACAGGTTTGCAATTGATAAAATCTTTAATAATAATCTGCCCAAGTATTTACTAGATTATATGGGAGACTCTGATTTGATGGCATTTCTGTGTAACCAACCACAACACAACGACCAACACGATCTACCTAAAATTTCAAATAAGTATGTGGGTACTGTGGCTGGGGGGTTGTTTGGTGGCAGAAACGCAGCGGTGTATGACCTAGCACTAGAGTGCAAAGAGATATGCCGTCAACTGTTAGACAGCAATTGCCTTCTTAAGGAAGAAGATATAATAACATATGTGGTTAACACCCGATGCGCCCAAGATGAGTCATACGTCGATAAAATTAAATTATTCACATTTAAGACATGGTATCACGAAGATTGGAGCGTGTATCGAGAAGGCGATACTAGTTTTTCAGATTTTTTTAAAGGTATGATTGGAGAACAATAAGGACACTATATGCAAAGTAATTTAACATTAGTAACTTCACTATTTGATATTAAGCGTGGTGAGTTAAACCCCGGATTTAAAAGAACATTCGACCACTATGTGGAAACATTTAGACGTTTGCTTAAAACTGAACTACCTATGGTTATTTTTTGTGATTCTGATGTTGAGGCTATCGTGTGGCAAGAACGCAAACCAGAAAACACACGAATAGTGCGGAAAACATTGGATGATCTAAGAGCATTCCCATTTTATGATAAGACTAACACCATACGCCAGCAGGACGAATGGCGAAGACGATCAGGTTGGATAGTTGATAGTCCCCAATCACAACTAGAGCTTTATAACCCGCTAGTTATGTCTAAGCAGTTCTTTTTAAACGATGCAAGTATTTTTAACTTCTTCGATACTAAGTATTTTTTATGGATTGACGCAGGTATAGCCAATACGATTGGTGACCCATGCAATTATTTTACACTAGAGTTTTCACGTAAAATAACTAAGCACATGAATAAAATGATGTACGTTTGTTTCCCGTATGACGGACAAGTTGAAGTCCACGGGTTTGAAAAACAAGCGTTTAATCGTTACGCAAATGCGGACACCAATAGGGTGGCCCGTGGAGGTATGTTTGGTGGATCAAAATACGCAATTAATGAAATAAATGACATATATTATCAATTGTTATCTACAACATTAGACTCGGGGTATATGGGTACAGAAGAGAGCATTTTCACCCTAATAACATATAAGAATCCCGAACTGTGCAACCTAGTGTGGATTGAAGGCAATGGTCTAATTGTAAAGGCATTAGAAGATATAAAAAACAATATTTCCGTAAGCAAGGCCGAACGGTTAGCATTATATGTACTTACTTTCAATTTACCCCAACAATTTGAATTATGGGTAAAATCAGTTAAAGATGCGTTACCAAAAGAATTTGATAATGTGAAAAAATATGTAATTAATAACTCATTAGACCCGGAAGTTGATGCTGAGTATCAGCGACTTTTTGAGGAATACGGCTTTGAAGAATTCAAAAAGGACAATATTGGAATTTGTGGTGGACGACAATTTACTGCGGAGCATTTTGCTAATAGCGATCACGAATATATGATATTTTTTGAAGACGATATGCTCCTACACAGCAAGGATAATACTCGACCATGTAAATCTGGATTTACAACCCACCATCAACAACTATTTGATAAGTGTATAGATATCTTGGAAAATGAAAACTTAGACTATCTTAAGCTTTCATTTTCAGAATTTTATGGCGACAACCATGAAAATTGGGCATGGTATAATGTACCACACCACAGGAAAGAAGAATACTTCCCAGCCAAAGAAGATGGTTCTAATAATAAGTCAACTATCATTTTCAGAACTGGGACACACAGAGAATTACCATATGCTGTAGGTGAATTTCATTACTGTAATTGGCCATTATTATTCAATAAGAATGGTAACAAAAAAGTATTCCTAGACGATAAGTACGAACATTTGTATGAGCAAACGTGGATGAGTCATGCAATGAATCTTATTAGAGCGGGAGAACTTAAAGTTGGGTGCCTGTTGGCATCACCTATAAACCATCAACGACGATTCCATTATGGCGCAAATACACGGCGAGAGAATGAACACTATAAAAACTAAATTTCTGATTGTTAGTCCACCACGAACAGGAACTAAATCCATATTAAAAATGTTCGATACTCTTGGGTATAAAATAAAACACGCACCGTCTAATGGGTTTTATGGGGGATTCTTACATCGAGTTGATGTGATGGGCGATACGCCATGTTTTAGGCCATCTGTCATAGAGAGTCTATTGCGGGAAAGCCCAGATATGAAATTTGTGTATATACAAAAATCTCCAGATGCTTGGGTCCAATCAGTTATTAAAGTTAACCTATCAATAAACTATAATAGAATGTATGATAAATTTTTAAAAAATCCAACATCATTAGTAGACCATGAAAAAGTAGATTTCGAATCACTGTATGAAATTTTAAATGGCCCATTTTATAAGGACATAGCAGTAAATGGGTTTATTAAACATAAAGAAATGGTCAAAGATATTATACCCGCCGATAGACTATTGGAATATGACTTTTCTCAAGGGTGGGGACCACTATGTGAATTCACGGGCAAAGATATTCCAGATGCAGCAATGCCGCATCTTAATATTAACACGATGTTTGATAAAATTATTGATTAACCGTAACGGAAGAATCAGAATCTTCAGTTGATGCTACACTAACCGTGAGAGTATACACCACGCGAATCACACTAGATTGTGATTTTAAAATGGGTGTGAAAATTAAATGCGAGAGCAATCGCTCACGTTCGTTATCTGGTGTTACGGAATCATTAATTACTCCAGCAGCTTGGCCAGCGGAAGAGTTAACATTGGCATTAGCCCATATGAATGATGCTAGTGCATAAACCAAGTTAGTGTCTCCACCAATCGGATTGTCTTCTGGGAAAATAATTTCTGAAGTTAATCCTGTGGTTTTACTTTGGACTGTTAAGAAACCATATGATTCTAATCCACTAATAGTCGGGTAAGTTCCTCCAGACCTGTCAGTAACAAAGAAAAATGCACCACTTGCACTGGAAAAATCAAATCCACTTGAAATCCATGCGCCACTATTTATTCCTTCACATAAGTCACCATACGTGAATGCACCCGCTGTACCAGTACCAGTACCAGCAAGTGGAGTAGTTATAATGGCGTCCTGTACAACACCGTCAACTTCTATGCGTAGTGCATAGTCGGTGCTACCAGACAATGCTGGTGATATGTCGTCTGTTGAAATTTTATTACCTATATCAATAGATGCCACCCCAGCAGTATCAACCGCTGGAAGACCAGATGTGTATAGACCGATTTCGTCAAAGATAAACGTATCTTCATCCGCCTCTAACGTCGGAGAAGGGGATGATTGAGTTAATAGCTGACCGGACGGTTCAGCCTCATTTATAACCATAGATATGACAATGTTAGAACTGGACCCGACTTCGGCTGACGAAACACCGCCACCCGATGGGTCTCCAGCCGGGTTGGAACCGCCACCAACTCGGACATTATCTGGACCTGCCGATCCCGGATCGACACCAAAACTTGCGTTGCCAGTTTCAACTATTTCGGAGTAAGTCTCTCTGTATAGTCTAGCTTCCCACCCAGCACCGTTGCTGCCATCGTTTGGTTGGCGGAATACAATATTCCCACCAGCATCAATAAATGTTCCACCGTTACCAAACGCAATTCGAAAAATGTTGCTGTTTGGTTCATTTGATAGGGCGCGGGCTATAACTCTTGCCATGTTTTGGGGATGAATAGCATTATGCTTATCCAAAAGAACCTGTTTGGTATTCTCATCTATTACTTTTACGTGACCACTTATGGCAACTTTAATGGCCTGTGCGAGTGTTGACATATTCAATATCTCCTGATATATTATATTTATAACTTTGTACGTACCTATTTAGGTCTAATCAATATTGGGGAATAAAATGTCATCCGTAGTTAAAAAGCTTGCTAAACATAAACTTATGAGCCCGCCACATGATTTCGTATTAGAAACCGTGTACGAGGTAATGATGGGTTCCGTAGCTTATGGGGTTTCTAATGACACATCAGATATGGACGTTTATGGTGTTTGCGTGCCGGATAAATCTATGGTGTTCCCGCACTTGACTGGATACATTAACGGATTTGGACCACAACCAAAAACTTTTGAAGTATATCAAAAACATCATATGCAATTAGAAGAAAAAGAATACGATGTTGCAATCTATTCATTGGTCAATTATTTCAACCTTTGTGCAGATAACAATCCAAATATGATTGATTCACTGTTTGTACCTAAGCGTTGCGTAATTCACATGAATGATGTTGGTGAGCATATGCGTGCTAATAAGAGGCTTTTTCTTTCTAAGCGTATCTACACTAAGTTGTGTGGTTATGCGTTTAAAGAATTGAAATCTTTAGAGCGATACAACCCATCAGAGTCGGGTAAGCGGAAGGAACTGATTGAGAGGTTTGGTTATGATGTTAAAAGTGCATATCATGTAGTACGGCTTATGCTTGAAGCTGAACAGGTACTAATTGAGAATAACCTAGACCTAGAAAGAAACAGAGAACATCTGAAGCATGTTAGGTCTGGAGGTTATACGTTAGAAGCACTGAAGGATTGGTTCCAAAAAAAGGAACTTGAATTGAACAATGTTTATACAAACAGTCATTTGTCCTTACAACCAGACCTTCAGAGGCTGAACACTATTCTGTTTGAATGTTTGGAAATGCATTTCGGTAGTCTTGATATGGTTAACAATGTTGATCCAAGAGCTTTAGAGAAATTAGAAAAAATCCGAAGAATTCTACAGGATTAGAACTCCAGTAAATACAGATGTTGATTATTGTGTTGCTTTATGGTACAATAATCGACACTGTATTGGAAAAAATATGAATAACTTTGAAGAACAATATCTAAATTTAATCAGAAATATCCTGCACTTCGGATCAGTTCAATATAATGAACGAACTGGTAAAAAATGCTACTTTTATCACGGCGAATTGTTGAAATTCGACCTATCTACTGGTAAATTCCCACTATTAACCACAAAAGACATGGCCGTAAAAGCCATGATAGGTGAGCTTCTGGGCTTTATTCGTGCAGTGGATAACGCCAAAGATTTTAGAGATTTAAAATGTAATTTTTGGAATGCCAACGCCAACGAATCCGTTGATTGGGTTAACAACCCCAACAGAAAGGGCGAAGACGATTTGGGTCGAATTTATGGGGTACAGGCAAGGGATTGGACCGCATATGACGGTACAACTGTTGACCAATTAAAAAATTCTATTGATAAATTGTCTAAAGGTATAGATGATCGCAGATTAATTGTAACTCATTGGAATCCCGGCGAAGTTCATTTAATGGCATTGCCACCATGTCACATGTTTTACCAATTTGGGATTAGAGACGGTCATCTTGATATAATGATGTACCAAAGATCATGTGATGTACCTCTGGGTGTGCCCATGAATATCGCAAGCTATGCACTGTTACTACTTTTAGTTGCTAGAATAACTGGACTTAAACCGGGCGTATTCAATCATATGCTGTGGAATATTCACATATATGAAGATCAAATGCCGGATGTACATCAGCAATTAGAACGTAAACCGTATGCCCCACCAGAAATTTGGATTAATCCCGAAATAAAATCTCTTGAAGATTTAGAGACTTGGGTAACACCAGATGATTTTAAACTATTGAACTATGAGCGTCACGGCAAAATACAATATGCCTTTTCGGAATAACTATGCCACTATTTTGGAAGAGCCCATTTAATAAAGTTGTTAGATCAACCGAAGCCCTAACTTTGGGATTAGCTGTTGGGCTTGTTGTAGGTTCGATAATTGGGTCAATCCTTATACCAACGGTCATAACCAATGATGTTTACAAAACACCCATAACGTTATGCGGTAAAGTATCTAATGTACTTAGGGTCAAAATACAAATACACGGCATTCTATCAGAAGTAGAATGTAAAGATGGTCGAGTTTTTGATAACTTTAATTAGATAGGCCAGATACAATTATTGTGACTGGCTTATTGCCTGATAAAGTTACAGTAAGTGTGGTATCGGAATTATACCCTACTGATACTATTTCTGCCGGATCAATACTTGATGGCGTAGGCAAGCTCATATCAATTACAGTTACGTGACAAAATCTTTGCCCTAAACTATGATTAACGGTGAACACGTTTAATGTACCAGATAATTCTTCATATAGATAGAATGCTGGCTTATTGACCCAGTTGCCGCTTGCGTACACGATTATATCATTTTGTTGCGGGTCAGATATCGCCGTACCCTGCAATTCAGACATTTCAAGCTCAACTGTATCTAGATCATTGACACTACCGGGAACGAAATTGACCCCATCGAAAAATACGATATTCCCAGCCGTTAAATCCTCGGGGTCAAAATTTAACGTAACCCCGCGCAATGTGGTAACAGTTTTAGCGTCTGTAATGGCATCGTCAAATAGTGATAACACCGTAAACAGGTTATCATTAACTGTCAACCCCGTAATGTTATCTAGTAGATTGAAGTCTGTAGGGTTAAAAGAAAAGTCTTCGTTGATCCAATTAGACCCTAGAGTTTCTATCAACTCTGTACTTGAGGTCAATGATATTTCGAAAGCTACCCACGATGAGCCATTGTTGTACTTATAAGCCTTTTCGGTTGAATTGTATATTATCATACCTTCATCACCAGAATCGAATTCTGGATCAGAAGCATATGACTGTGCCGCTAAATTTATTACGACACCACTAATTAATTCTATATCACCTAATACTTTGCTCATATTTTAATAAACCTTTAACTTATTTATAAAACTGTATGAATATGCCGTTAACCTTGATGGCCAGTTGGTCCTTGGTTAGATGCACCATATATTCCACCAATATTTGTCGCAGCAGTAAACGGCGAACTGAACGGGAAGCTATCAATTGTAGTATAGTCGGATACACCGCTTTGACCACCAGCGGCATATCCATCGGTTGAGCCAGATACGCCAGCCGTACCGTATTTAGCATCAACTAAATCGCCTACATCCGTAGCAGTTGCAAATGGTGAACTGAATGGGAAACTATCCACACTACTAACACTGGTTGCTGGGAATGAACCAGATATACCACCACTAACAAACCCCTCAGTTGAACTGCTTTGCCCTGACGCCAATTCTTTACTAACACTTAAATTACCAAGAGCAGTAGCAGTTGTAAATGGTGAACTGAATGGGAAGCTATCAATTCTATCAGATGAAGTTGCTGTTCCCGGATTATAATAACCACCGCTAGTGTATCCGGTTGTTGAGCTATTCTGCCCGGACGTACCCCTACGGGCTATGCTCAAATCACCTACGTCCGTTGATACGGTGAAAGGTGAACTAAACGGGAAGTTCTCTATGACGTTAACGCCATAGTACCCACCACTAGTCTGTCCACCGCTTGTATAACCATCAGTGCTACTGCTTTGTCCTGCCAAGTTTCCGGTGCTAGTAGTCAAGTCACCAGATACTACAGCAATCGTAAATGGCGCACTAAACGGGAATTTTTCGATACTGCTGGCATATGTGAATATCCCAGAATTTGGCGGGTTTTTACCTCGCCCACTATTAAATCCGTCAGTTGAACTACTTTGTCCCGCCGCGTATGTTTTTTGACCGTACAATCCACCAATATACGTACCTACGGTAAACGGCGCACTGAATGGGAAACTACTGATAGCGTAACCGAAAGTTCCACCCCCAGACATGAACCCCTGCGACTCACCACCAGCCTCGGTAGGGGTTACTGTTGGTGTAAATGTTGGTGTTACTGTTAATGTAGGCGTGAGCGTTGGTGTAAACGTCGGTGTTACAGTTTCTGTTGGTGTAAACGTTGGTGTTACCGTAAACGTCGGCGTCAATGTCGGCGTCAATGTCGGCGTTGCTGTTTCTGTTGGTGTAAACGTCGGGGTAAATGTTGGTGTTACAGTTTCTGTTGGTGTAAATGTTGGTGTTACAGTTTCTGTTGGTGTAAATGTTGGTGTTACCGTAAACGTCGGCGTTGGAGTAGCTGTAACTCCACTAGTGCCAGTTACGGTAGGTGTTGTGGTGGGTGTAAAGGTTGGTGTCACCGTCTGGGTTGGTGTAACGGTTGGTGTAAACGTCGGTGTAACTGACTGGGTTACAGCCGGGGTCTGTGTTGATGTTGGGGTAACAGACGGGGTTCTAGTAACAGTTGCGGTCGGGGTAACGGTTACCGCTGGCGTACCTGTTGGTGCAGGCGTGTTTGCCGGTGTTGATGTTGGGGTAGTCGTAACAGTAGGCGTAGCCGTATTAGTTGGGGTGACTACAGGCGTTCTGGTCGGTGAAGGAGTAACTGTTGGTGTTCTCGTCGGGGTCAGTGTTGGCGTAACCGTTGGCGTAACTGTCCTAGTTGGTGTAACAGTTGGCGTCACAGTATTAGTAGGTGTCACTGTGGCAGTAACTGTTGGTGTAATTGTAGTAGTAGGCGTGACTGTGTACGTCGGTGTATTCGTCGGTGTAACTACTGGGGTTGCCGTATTGGTCGGGGTCACAGTCGGAGTTGGAGTACCCAGAATAATAATTTGTGGTGATATTTTAATAAAAACAGTATCCGGGCTAACAATATACCCAATCTTCTGTATAGAACTATACTGCGGTATGGTGGTTGTTATCTCACCATCCATACCCACATATACCGGGGTTAGTGGTGGTTCAGAAAAAGACCAAGCCCTATTTTGTATATAACCACTAGTTACTATTTGACGCTTCTCACCGGCAACTACTGCATGCTCAGTTATCCCAACGGCTTCCTTTGAAATGTTTTCGCTTGAGGCTACTTCCAGTTCACCATCATCATTTAAAATAACCGCATAATTCTTTGAAATATCTTGACCCGCAGTTAACGATAAATCAGATAGCCCCACCTTCAGATTAGCTAATTGACCAATATCAATTGAATTATCGCCGGTTATGGTCATGAATTCAAAATTACCATCATTTAGTTCACGGCGGATGGGTTTCTTGACTTTATCGTAATTTAAAAAATTTGCCGTGATTGGCCCATAAATATCGACTTGCGACCCGGCACCGAATGTGGCAAGTTGGCCACCAATTATAGACCCGGAAAATACTCGTATCTTTTGAACCCAGCGCCCGCCATTCCAGACCTTCATATAATTGTCTGTTTTATCGAAATAGTGTTGATCGACAACAGGGGATACAGGAAGGCTTTCCCCAAACATTGGTTCTACGGTAGTATACCCTCTACTCATAAGACCAGTTTCTAGGCTTATATCCCAATATAACCAGTATGATTGTGAATTAGAAAATGGTCCTACCCATGCGCCAGTTATAGTGCCTATCTCTTCAACCAAATATGTCGCTTTACCATGAGCAAATATAACTTTTAATGTATCTCCAGCTAAAAGGTTTATGTCTCTGCCAACAAGAGACAGGTAACGCTCCCGCCCCTTAGTTAGTATGATACCTTGTCGTAAATTAACTTGCATTGTCACTCAACCTTTATGCGTATACCACAGACTTTAGTTTCTTGAACAGTAAGAGTGGCCTTATCTCTTATTGAGATATTTACATACCAAACCTTTTCCGTAATGTTTTCAGCATTCAACTCCCATCTATAGGACGGCTCTGTTCCTATATCTACCCAACTATCAAGTGCTGATGGACCCACGTATGACACACCACTAGGTATATCGGTATTATAAGAGACCATCACATCATACAATGCCCCCACACCTATAGCTGGTTGGCCCGTCCACCACTCTGTTGGCAATCGCTGCGCCGTTCCTGCCGTATTTTCGTAAACTAAGCTGCCATCATCCATGAAGTTTAAGTCAATAAACGCAACTCCCGCACCAGCGGCTCGTGTCTCTGGGAATAAAAATGATGATAGGAATACCTCCCCAATAAATGCGGGTACTGTTGGGGTAGGTGTTGGTGAAACAGCCAACGGCGGCGTAATAGTTGGAGTGGGTGATAATGTCAATGTTGGTGTAACAGTTGGCGTAGGGGTTGGTGTAAAAGTAATAGTTGGTGTAATACTTGGCGTTGGGGTTGGCGTAAAATCAACAACAGGTTGTTCAATTTCTTCTATTCTAGGATAAGTTCTTTCTAAATTACCACTATCTAAGTATACTTCTCCACCATATACAAAAAATTTGTTTGTTGACGAAATTAATAATTCACCAACATCAACGATGTGATCGCGCATTTTATCTGGTGATTGGAATGGTGCCTGTGCAAGCAGCATTATAAGCAAGCGGGGTTCTATACTTATAAAAGTACCGTTAAAGCTTATTTGCTGTATGACAAAACTTGTACCATCCGGTATATCATCCAAGTTTGATATTTCCGTAAACGTGTCCGAAAATATCTCTAATATGTCTATGCTTTTTGTAGAGAAAACCCTTCTTTTGTTCAATAGTATTGTGTCCCACCCAAACCACGGGGAATCACTAGTTTGACCATCAAGTAAATAATCGCCCTCTATTGTTGTTATTGGGTTGGAAGGTATTAATATCTCTATTTTTAAGCCTAATTGGGCATCTGCTAAATTTACTTTTTCACCACCGACTTCAGTTATGATGGGTACTGCAAAGTCTATTTTGCCGTTATTTGATACCTGAAACAGGTCATCAGCTTCGGTAATGGTCTCTATTTTTCTAGGCACACTCGACCTAGCGATTAAATGCACTACGCCTTTGCGCTGCCCTGAGAATGATATTTCGATATTGTCTTTATCTACAATAGTAATTATGTAATCGTCGGCAGAAACTTCATATGGCTGATTTGTGTTTTCATCGTAAAAATATACAGACACTGAAGGCGAAACCCCAAGACTGTGCTCTATTTTCCAAGGATTAGATTTTATGTTTATATTTTTTTCAAAAAACACACGCCTTTCTATGAAATCTTTAAGACCAGAAACGACGGGGGGTAGCTCCAAATCCTGTCTCAATATAGTAGGATTTCTGCTAAGTGAATAGAGTACACCCTTACAACCCTCGGTAATAACACATTTAGCGAAAACCGTCATGCCTAACTTATTCTCAGCTAAAGCAATTTCGCGTTTACATGTATTACACTTGTATAAAATGGTGGCCATAAAAATACCTTGGGTTTATAGCTAATATTTATGCCAGTGCCTAACCTTTAGGAATTGGAAATGCTTATTATATGTGCTATAAGTTCTTCTACTTCACTTACACGGTCGTCTATGAAAAAACGTGGTCCTTTTTGGATATCATGTATCAACCAACAAAAATTGCTTTGGAATTTGTGCAAAACTGTTCCCCTAGAATTGCCACGGCTTAGTTCTTTTTTAGACCTGTTACTACTCCTTGATTCTAATGCTAATTTATAAATCAGGCAAGCGTCCTCAAATCTACCCGTTAGGCTTGCAACTAATCCGGGTACTTCAGATTCTCTATACGTCGTTTTCATTTATGATTGTTTCCAATACCTCTTTAAAACATTATTTATTTCGTGTGGTCTAGGTTTGCCGTGAAAACATATAACCTTTGCATTCTTTGGCAGATTAACAGTATTATTGGCCTTAATGCAGTGTGCTTTATACGAAACTATCTGATTAGGGAATATATCTTGGAAGTAATCACTAGGTGAGGGTTTATACATTTCTATCCATCCTTGATCACCAACACCGCTAAACCTACTCATACCAGTGTTGGAATTCGATTTGAAATCCTCATAAAGCCTATACACTCTTTCACCGTGCCAAGACATTACTCCACTGCCCATACTATGTAGATGATAAAAATCTCTCAGGGCACAGAATTCCCCATCATAAAAAACTATTTCGTCCAAATTACCAACAATAAATGTGTCCAAATCAAAATAAAACACTTGCCTATCTTCAAATATATCCGGTCTAAATAGTTCTATCTTACCCCACCATTTCGGATAATTGTGTCTAAACTTAACAACACGATCTATTGATTTGGATAGTCCCTTGGGATCATCCGTAAGACAAACTATCTCATGATCTATGGTTAAGTTTTCTTTAATTCCATCGACTAAGTTGTTGACATATTTGTAGTTATAGACTTCGCCACCAGTTTTCAATACCAGTGCCATTGATATGGGTCTAGTTAACATATCTTTTTTTGACCAGTTCAGGGGCTTTAATTCTTGGCGTAGACATTTAATAGCTATTTCTTTTTGCTTGTTACCGTTTATGGTCATTTGTCTAGACAATATTATGTCATCACCATGCTCATCTATAAATTCTAAAATGGCCTTAGTGCTAGCCGATTTATCTACGGGGTTATAGTTACCCACATATATGGTGCCCCCATAAGCCATTCGCCTCCAAACGTATTCAAGTGCGTGTTTTGTAGGTACGTATTGCACTAAATCCATTACCACAAACGAAAAGGTTGTATCCGGTAATTCGGTTAAAATTTCAGGTAAAGCCCCATAAAAAATCTTATGACTATCCCCTTTTATATGACGTAAATTGTCACTTAATTTGTCTGGTTGGAACGCAAACTGCCCTTTTCTATAGAGGAACGTCCTGTTGGTGGTTCTATCGTGTTCAGTTGGTTGCGCTAACCCATCCACTGTGGATATACCATATGCCATTCTACGAAACGCCTGTGCTTGATTTGCTAGATGCGCGAATACTCTTCCGTCGAATACCCTAAAATCGAGATAATCACCACTTACCCTACATGTATCAAGCAAGTGCTTATTCATTAGATCAATCTGCATCAAAAAGCTCCAATGATTTGTCGATACTATATCGGGGGTATGTCATTATGGTGCTTTTCTCGCTACCATTAATAACTTGGATGCCCGCATCATCTATCTGTTTTTTAGTAGAATTGAACATTTTTGGCAAATACGTTAGCGGCCTATTAGTTTGTGTTGACGTATAGTAGTATCCTATGCTTCCATCTAAGCCAAGTAATAATATTTTTTGTGGACGTAGATGGTAAGCAACATTAAATGCACCGTAACCAGAATTTCCAGTTGACACGCAACGGGGGTCTTCTGATAAAGTTAATGAAAATGCGGTTTCGGTTGACATGTCATCAATATTGTGGGAGATAATACGTTGTAAGAAAACTACTCGCTTATCTGGTCTTGCTCGGTGTTTAAGGTTTTTTGCGTCTCTTCGACCATAATCTTGTGGAACGGCGGCATACAGCTTTCCACTAAAACCGTTAGATGGTAACTGGGGACCATGCAATCCCCACGGGTCTAAAGTGAACCATATATTAGCAAACGGAACACTTTTAACTGAATCGTTCATTGTTATTATGAAATAGTCGTCCCTGCGGATACGATTAAAATCAAAATTTAATAAACTCTTTCCGCTTCCAACTATTATTATTTTTTTAGCTTTTAAATCTGGGGAAACTCTTCCCCAATGAATGCCAGAACCCATTATTACGCCCCAAGACTACTTATCTTTTAAATAATCCATATAATTACCAAACTTAAAACATCGTAATGCACTATCGGCATTAGCATTAATTATTTCTACCTTACAGTTATTTAACTTAATTCCCTTGGCTAGTGCATCGGTTGAAGGTATGAATAAATCATTATACGTCTTAGGTTGTATAGGTAACCTATATTTTTTGTGCCAATGAGATTTATTATTAACTAACTTCATATCAAACCCAATTAGAATAATTGCATTTGGTTTCATATTAACACATAAGTTTATAGCTTGCGTGCCGCTATTATTACCCATCACACAATCGGGTTTTGGGTCGTACCCAAAATCACCAGTCCTTTTAAGAATTGTGGAACTGAGCAGACCTCTAGGGTCTGCATTTCTATCATAGCTTAAATGTTGTGCCCTGCGTGATGTAAAAAGTAGTTTACAGTTATGAACTTTTAGTTTATCATAGTTTTCGGATGCCCAACTATCATCAACCCAATATATAGCTGTAGTGTTTGAAAATTTCTCAAATGCATCGTTTAATGATATTGTTATTTCGTCTTGTAGTAGGGAAAAATCCACGGTGTCTGCACTAGGGCCACCGCCAATTATAAACACGTTTCTTCCCTTGATTTTACTTTGTAACTCTTGCAAAGCTGGCCGCATAATGGTATCATCCGTTCATGATTTCGGTGTCTAAATGAATATAAAAATAATTAAAGAATGCTCTCAATTCATTAAAGAAAGTCAAGGTAAACCGCTAGTAAAGTTCTTACCCGCAAAGGGATCAGACTCTAGAAGGATAAAAGTCAGATGGAAAAAATCTGACTCTAGGTTTAATGAACTCTTCAATAGTGTATTTAGTGAACAATCTGACTTGCGTAATCGGTGTATTTTGTCTCACGGCAAAACATCTTTAGCATTCCTTCCAGAATCAAACGATAGTGAGTTGGCGGCGTTTTACGTTTTGCCCATAAACGGATACCAATACCTCTATAGCTCAAGCATTTTTGATTCTAAAGACACATTCTCAGGCACCCTATCTAGGTTATATGAACAGATGGGTGCCGAACAAGCGGAATCCATGTTTACGGATATTTTAAAATTTAACTATACTTCAGAAAACCTTGCTGAAGGCATAGATCACGGCTGTGAAATAATAATATACGGGATACCATATTATTATGCTATACGGACCAGCACAGTAAAATCTTACTCAACTCTGTTTTCCTTATAATTTATAATCGAAAATTAAGCTATTGATTTTAGGAATATTACACAGTAGTTGTATCGTGTTTGGTAAATATTATTCACCTAGATATTACACAATGGAGTTTTTTAATGGAAAATCATTACAGTAGAAAAGTGATGAACGTGGACAACATTAACGTTGTCAAAAGGAATGGCAATATAGAACCGTTTGATATTGAAAAAATTCACCGCATGGTAGAAATAGCATGCGAGAATATAACAGGGGTTTCAGTATCTGACGTTGAAATGGAAGCTAGGCTATCATTCTTCGATGGTGTATCTTCGGTTGATATACATCGCTCTCTTACAAAGGCTGCTGCTAATCTAATTTCAGAATCAACCCCCAACTACCAATATGTTGCTGGCCGTCTTCTTATGTTTGATATTAGAAAAATGGCATGGGGTGGAGTAGAGCCACCGTCATTATACGACCACATAGTTCAAAACGTAGAACTTGGTTTTTACACAAAAGAATTACTAGAGCTTTATACCAAAAGCGATTGGGACAAACTTGACGCAGTAATAGATCACGAACGAGATTTAAATTTGACGCACATTGCTGTCAAGGAATACCTAACTAAGTATGCTGTCAGAGACAGATCACTTGAGGAAATTGTCCCAATAGAAACACCGCAATTTACCTATATGCTAATAGCCGCTCTAATGTGTAGTGATACGTGTCAATTTAAAGACGTTAAATCCTACTATAACGATGTGTCGTTAGGAAATATCAGCTTACCAACACCAATTATGGCGGGGATGCGAACACCCACAAAACAGTTCAGTTCATGCGTTTTAATTGAATGTGAGGATACCCTATCATCTATAGAAACTTCTAATTCTGCCATACAGGAGTATATTTCTAAGAAGGCTGGTATCGGTATAGGTGCGTCTGCAATACGCGCAGAACGCTCGTCAGTGGCGAATAAGACCATCAAACACACGGGTGTCATACCATACTTCAGACAGTTTCAAGGTACTGTCAAATCATGTAGTCAGGGTGGGGTGCGCGGCGGCGCAGCTACAGTGCATGTCTTACTATGGCACCCGGAAATTGAAAATATTATTGTTCTGAAGAATAATAAGGGAACACAGGACAATAGGGTAAGACAATTAGATTATTCTATTCTTATCAATGACTTCTTATATACACGGCTCGTAACAAACGGCGCAATTTCATTGTTTTCTCCGCACGATGTGCGTGATTTATATGATGCATTCTACGCAAATCCTGCGGAGTTTAAACGGCTATACGAAAAATATGAGAAAACTGATTTGGTTAAGAAAACAATTTCGGCCAAAGAATTGTTCTCTAATCTAATGGTAGAGAGAAAGGACACTGGGCGCATCTACATTATGAATGTGGATAACGCAAATAAGCATTCAAGTTTTATCGACCCTATTAAAATGTCAAACTTATGCCAAGAGATAACTCTACCCACGGTAGCTATGCATACACGAGAAGAATATGACATTTTTGTGCCCAATGACAGACTATTAGACGTATTGAATAATTTAGGCCAGAGCGATATTGTGACAAAGTTTAGTATTATGGGGGACAAATAATGCAAAAATATAATGATTTCAGAGACTTAACCACCCCTCCCCAAACGGGAGATTATACTACTATACGAGTAGAGGAAGATAAAGCCAGAATAGCATTATGCACTCTTTCAGCTATTAATCTTGGCAATATTAAATCCTTAGATGATGTTGAAAAATGGATGTACAATGCTGTTAGAGGTCTTGATCAATTACTATCGTATCAAGAATATCTTTTACCGGCAGCGAGAGAAGCGACTCTAGATTACAGACCGTTAGGTATAGGTTTGGTTAACTTAGCGTATTATTTCGCTAAAAATTCAGTTAAATATAACGACCCTGAAGCATGGCAATTAATTCATGAAACAATGGAAGCTATCCAATTCTATGGGATTAAAGCCTCAATTGAATTAGCGAAGAAGAAAGGACCGTGTAGGATGTTTGAAAACACCAAATATGGTCAAGGGTTGCTTCCTATAGACCACTATAACAAAAATGTTGATGAAATTGTTAAACCAGAATACAACCTAGACTGGGAGTGGCTTCGCGCAGAATTAAAACA
>Ga0105097_10000338_pt1 | contig 20992 bp, 34 predicted proteins | sample PPLLak12cMay2015_FD_87035 | JGI IMG/M metagenome (GOLD analysis project Ga0105097, IMG submission 87035) | Freshwater sediment microbial communities from Prairie Pothole Lake near Jamestown, North Dakota, USA - PPLs Lake P7 Core (1) Depth... | ecosystem: Environmental > Aquatic > Freshwater >...
AAGTTTGAAGGTTTGAGCCATTTTCCATAGCTACCATATAATTACCCCCCTTACTTATAATTTTATAAATATAAATCTTATATGTGTATTTATACATATATATATATATATATATATATTTCTTTAGTATAACAATATATATTATTTATTTCTAACTTTATATATTTATTTCTATCAGTAGGAAGTAGGGTAATAAAGGTAGTTAGTAATTAGAGTAATGGGGGGTAAAGTTAAGATTTACTAGGGTTCAGTTAGGAACGGATCGGGGGATTTTTACTTATAAAATCTTAATAAACACAAAAACCTATAATTCATAGTTAATCATATCATATCACATAATCCAGTTTAATTATTGAACCCTATGCTTTATAAAACTTTATACGGACAGTAAAGTATAGGTGTTTGAACTATGACTGGAAAAACAGAAACTGAAAAAAATAAATGGAATAGGGAACATCCATACGCAAGAATAAGGGCGGGGAGTGGTATATATACTTGTGAAAACTGTGGCAAAAGAACAAGAGATGTTATCGGCTATCATGGAAATCGTCAGTGTAAAGATTGCACAGATGCAGGGGAACATTTAAACGCTATTTATGACAATGACGGAACACATGAAAAAATATTTGGAATTAAAGCGGATAAATGCGAGATATGTTTAAGAGATCAAAATTGCATGGCAGAAGCCAAAGCAAGGGAAAAGGTAGTCTGAAATGAAAAACAACACAGCACAGGAAAGCAAAGTGGTTAGCGACAAGCACATATTCTGGATACACGACAACCAGCTATACACTGGAGGCATCGATGAGTTCAACTCATTCCTTTCAAGGAACAAGTTTGACATCAAGATGATCAGGGGCTTCAGCCAGCTTGCTCCCGATCCGAAGCCAGCGAAGGTCGAGCCAAAGCCAAAGAAGGCGAAGCACAAATACAAGAAGCACATCAACTGGGCAGACACATTCGGAGAGTCGCTTTACAGCATGGTCAGGAAGGGAATAGACATGGGGCAAGGCAAGGCAGAGATTCTTGAAAATCTGTTCCGCATAGCAGACAAGGACACTAAGCTGGACATCATGTCAAGAAAGAGGCTTAGGAAGTTATTGTCGATAGGAGTGGCAGTGTCTTATATGATTTTCCAAAAGAAGGCAAGGGGCGAGTGAAATGGAAAATGAAACACGGGAACAGCACGATCAGAGGCTAGCGAAGTCAATGCAGGACAGCAACAGCACAAAGCCATTGGCAGGATACACCAATAGCCCAACACAAAATACAACCTCATCGACGGAAAAAGCCGAACAGCAGGATTTAAAAACCGAATTGAGGGACAAGAAATCTAGGTATAAGGAAATGATGAGGGAGTATCGTTTCCATACCGCCGAAGCCAAGAGATTGAGCAAGGAAAAGAAATCACTTAGGGAGGAGATCGCCAAGATCAAGGCGATGAAGGGAGAGGTGTCTTGAATGGAGAACGAAGAAATTAGGACTGAAGAACTCGTGGAAGTGCCGAAAGCCCCTGAAAAGGAAAGATTCGTCATGCTTTCGATAAAGCCAACTACCAAGGAAAGACTGTATAAGTTGAAATCCATGAATGAAAAATGGGATGCAATGATAAACAGGATTCTTGACAAGGTGGTTGCAGATGGAGATAAACCGATCTGAAATCATAGCGAGAGCCATCTGGCTTGCGGAACAGGGAGTTGCGGTCTATCCATACTGCCACGATGACACGGAGGACAGCCTGATAAGATACATGCCGAAGGGAGAAAAGAGGGTATATGTCAAGCCAGACGACATTGAATCCGTCTTTTCCATGAATAATATTCGGGGGATCATGGCTTTCACTGGGATGCCAATATTCGGGAACGAGGATAACAAGAAATATCTCATCGTATATGACGTTGATAAGGAAGAAGAAGTCGAGAGGGTAAAGTCTGCTTTTGGAGAGGATCTTTCAAGATGCCTTTTGGAAAAGGGGAATAAAGGGATACATATCTGTTTCTTTACCAATGATCCGATGAAAACCCAGAGGGAGGAAGAAACTAAATTTGGGGATATCCTTGGGAAAGGCAATCTGACATTCATGTTCCCTTCTATCAGCCATAAGAAGAACAATAACAAGTATTCTGAATTGCAGTCAGTCAATGAGATAGGATTCATTGGAAACGAAAGGATAAATGAGATAAACAAGATTTTAGGGATAACGAAGAAGCAGGAACTTATCCCAAAGACTTTTGCACAGGAAAACAAGGAGGATACCCTTAACAGAAAGCTGTCAAGGAAAGTCAAGCCAGACGATCCAATCATAGGTCTTTCTCTTGAAAGGAGACAGCCTTGCCCGTTCCATGAGCATAAGAATCCCCCATTCAATGACCTTCAGCTTAATTTCAATGAAGATGGAAGCTGGAACGCCTATTGCCACAGCAAAGGGGATTATTTCAACATCATTCAATGCTATGCAGTCAAGAATTCACTGTCATATCAGCAGGCGAAATCCTTTTTATACGGGGAATTCATAAGCAAGTCCCCATATCAGCAGGAATTCGATGCAGTCAAGGAAATGCTGAAAGGGAAATATGACAGCATGGAATTTTTTGTGAAGAAGGAAACTATCATAGAAGATCATAAAGCAGACCAGACAGTGAATAGGCTGAACGAGTATTTCATTTATACGGAGAAAGGGATAAGGGTAGTCAAGAAGATAGTCATCATCAGCAAAGAGGAAAACAAGACCAAGAGGGAAATCAGGAATATTCTTGAGGGAAATCTCAAGGTTCTTGCCAACATAATCTACATCAATGAGGAAAAGACGAATTCGCTTTGGAAGATATCCTTCAATGACAGGGAATATACCTCAACGCTTGATGAGATAATATCTTTCTTGCAGAATGAAGGAGCTTCGACAGGGACAAAGGAGGAGATGAAGCAGTTTCTGTCGCAGTATATCCAGAACACGGATATTCCCAAGATCAAAGCCTATTCTTGCGTAGGATTATTCTTTGATGAGGAAACAAAGAGCCTAAACTTCGCCAATGATGAAAATCACGTCATGCCCAATAACGACATTCAGCAACAGTTCATGTTGAATTACAAGAGAAGCAGTCTTAGGGCATATTCCATAGGGGAGGCGGAAATGCTGAAGGCTTCCAATGATTTCATAGCATCGATGCCAAGCAAGAATAGGCTTCAGGCTCTGATAGTCAGGGGATTCTCTATGATTGCGCCATTGAGCTATGAGATAAGGAAAAGGAAGATAAACATTTTCCCATATCTCTATCTCTACGGGCAAAGCGGAAGCAGTAAAACGCAGATAGCAGACTGTTCATCTACTTTCATCTTTGGAGGGGATCTGATACACCTTAATGACAATTCAGTTGGATCTACATTCAGGCTCGGAATGGAATTCACTGCAACGACTTTCCCTAGGCTGATTGACGAGAGCCAATCGACATTTATGAAGAATCTTGAGATATTCAAAAGCTCTGCAACATCTACATTGGCAACCAAGAGGGGAAACGTCAATAAGAAGATGGACAGCTATATCGCATACTGCCCATTCATCTTCACGGGGAATGGTCTGCCCATATCCGTAGAGGAAGATGTCAATAACGGTCTGCTTGACAGGATAATAATACTTGAGTGCTATCGTGGAAAGGATTTCAACCAAGATACCAATCTCAAGGCATTTTCAGTATTCCAGAATAGCGGATTCATCCTTGGGAAGATGATCGCCAACAGGCTTATGGATGCAGTGAATAATGTCGGTCTCGACCAGATCGAAAACAAGATCGAGGAGATAGGGATCGCTATATCTAAGCAACAGCAGATCCCCATAAGGAAGGCATATACCCTTGCCATTATCATCATGGGAATAAAGATGTATCATAAGCTCTTGCAGGATTATGGGATAGATGCTCCTATAAAATTCCATAGCGATGAGGAAATGGTCAAGAAAATCATAGAGATGACACAGAAGATAAGCAAATCCAATGAAAGCGAGTTTATCCATTCATTCATAAGCTATGTGATATCCGTATGCCAGACCAATAGATATACCAATAAGGAAGGAGTCACATATTATGATTTTGGAAGAATCAAGAACGAAGGCATAGAGTTGAAATCTTCTAGGGATTGGGAGATGATAATAACCCGAAATGCCTTGCTTTCCTATGCCAAGAAATACAACATCAAGAACATGAACATAAAAACGCTTCCAGAACTGTCAAACGAATTGAAGAAACTCAATGAAAAAGTAGATGTTGAGCCAAAGACTCATAAGGTATTCGGGCATTGCGTTCATGGGATAAACATAAAATTATCGGAACTTTTTGAGGATGAATCCCTCCTTGAGAAAGTGGAAGTCAATATAATGGGCAATTCAGAGGTCGATGTAGATGGAAAAATGCAATCATAATAAGGATACGTTGGAGAAGGATATCCTGAATTCCAAGGAAGTCATGCTATCCAATACGATTCATAAATCAAAATTAGTATGCAAAGACTGTGGAAGATGGATAAAGTTCGTTCCTAAAGACAAGAATCTGGATATGAGGAATAGAACGAGCAAATATTCGATAGAGCAAGTATTGAAATTCCATAAGAAGGATAAGGAATTCTGCTTTTTCTGTTTAAGGGAAAAGCATCAATTAGGGCAATATGAAACCATGACCATAGATCATATTGAGGAATTGAGCAAGGCAGAAGATGAGAAGGATCTGGATATACTGGAAAATCTCCAGATTCTATGTTCAGCTTGCCACAAGTTGAAGAATTGGGCGAGACTTTATATGAATTGGCATTTCCATAAAAATGAGGATGATACACAATGAACGACGAGGACAGAAGGCTGGAAATACTGAAAATGCAGTTAGCGATACTCAAGATGCAGAACATGACGTTCTTGGAAAGGATCATGGATTCGATCCCGATGTTTATCATCGGGTTGATGATAGGATTACTGATAGGGGGATTTAGATGAAACCGACAAAACCTGAGACGGAATACAGAAAAATAACACCAGAAGAATTGATGCAATGGGCAAGTCCAGAAACAAGTGCATTTTCAGTTGATATAGTTATGGAGTTTCTGCACGACCAAGGTTGCCTTAATGAAAGAGGAGAGAAACTGAATAAAGCATTTTGGAAAAAGTATATAAAGGTGTAATCTATGACAGCAAAACCAAAAACAGGCAGACACGGAAAAGGGCAGGGCTGACGGAAAGAGATTAGGTATTGAGATAGCCACGGTGGATAACATAACTTCACATAGGATAGTTTCTGAAAAAGCAGTCGCCAATTTCAAGGCAAGGCTGGATAAGATACTAAATAATCCAAAAATGGTAGATAAAATAATCAGGGCTAATCCCCCTGCTACAATAGAGGAATACGATAGGGTTATCATTATGAAAATAATAACTCTTTCGTGGAAACAGGCAATAGCCGAGGCAGAAAAGGGAAAGGTGGGAAAATGAATCGAATCGAAGATTGGAAAAACTCGCCCTTTGAATGGCATGATTATCTGATCTTGATCCTGATATGTGCAGGGGCAGTTGCATTTTGCGGATTGTTTCTACTGATGATTGTTGGGATGGTGTCATGATATTCTACGATTATGTTTTGATTACCTTGCTAAGTCTGATGACCTATTCTGATCTGAAAACCAAGCAGATCGATGACTGGATAGTTGGGATTTTCTGGGTTCTTTCTGTGCTTGCCCATCCCGAATACTCCACAATTGCAATCATGTTCTTCGGATCTCTGATGATGCTGAATGTCTTTGCGCTGAGGATAGACAAGAAAGAAATCTTCGGATGGGCGGATATTCTGGTAATCCCCATACTTTTCTGCTGGATCTCCAGCCTGACATCACTTTATCTTAGCGGAATAGTCCTGATGTTGTGTTGGTTTGCCACGTTCATACTCGCAAGATTGCGAAAGGATACGATTCCATTCATCGGAGTGCTTGGGATCGGCTATCTGTTATTCCTTATAGTGGAATTTGCCCTTGGAGGAATCTAGGCTTGTTGTATCCAATCCAAGCTCCTTGTAGTATGAGAATAGCTCATTCACATTGTCCCAGCACATATACTTTGCCAAGTGGAACGCATCCCTGAATGAGTCTGGGATGGTCAGGATGCTCTGGGCAACAAAGCTCTTTCTGAAGAAATGGAACGAGGGGTTGTATGTGACCTTGACTGACTTCATGTATTTCCCCCTAAAATAAGACACTTCCATCTTAGGGAGTTTCTTTATCTCCGCCCATAGCTTCTTGTATTCGCAACCCTCGAACAGCCATGTAGGTGTGAAGGGATCATCGGATATGTAGTCTGACATCCAGCCCACATTAAGATCGGGGAATATGAACTTGAGGTTTGCAGACTTCCAGACATCCTTGTCCAGCAATGCAGTCAGATACTTGTCTCCCATGAACATCCTATCTGGCATAGTGTGATGGGTATAATACTTCTTCTTCTCGATAACTGCTTGGAACATCCATTTGCCCTCATCCTTATAGATAAAGCTATTGAGGGCTTCTCCGCATCTTAATCCAGAGCAGGATATGAGGCTCAAGAGCCTGCGAAGATCATCAGAAGGCACTGAATTGATTGTCTTAGCCATGTTCTTGAGGTTTTCCCTTGTAGGATAACACTTCTGGCTGATTATATTCTTGTTTTCAATGTCTAAGTCCTTTATCCCCATGTCATTTACCCATTTAATATTATATAGTAGCTCCTCCCTCGCTTTCCTCCTCTATGGACAATAGATATGTATTGTTCAGTATATAGTAATTATAATATGGCTTCCGACGAAATTGATTTAGAAATTCTATGTTTATGTTCATTAAACCCTACCTATTTGGTTATATTGGGGATCTTTCCATCGAATCCAGCCCAAGGATCGGCAAACGACTGGTTCTGCTTGATGCAGTTCCATTTGATGCCTCCCTCATTGTATGGATAGCATTTCATCCAAGTTCCATGCAAGTTCCCCATGGCATCCTGCGTTCCACTGAACAGCCCTTCATTGGAATAGTATGAAGATATCTCAATCATCCTCTGCGCATCGCCTTGCCCCGAATAGTAGGCAACAATGACCAAAGCTATCCATATTCCTGTCATTATTGTCAATCTAAGGGGGGTTCTTATGCCAAATACAGTCAGCATCCACTCATCCTGATACGATTCAAACGGTTCTTTTTCAAGTTTCATAATCATCCCTTCTTGTTCTTGAATCCGAAATATCCCCTCCATTCACACTTATTGCATGTCAGGAGGGGAGTCTTTCGATCCATTCCCCTAGATTCCATCAGCATAGTTCCGCAGACAGGACAGACCTTCATGGCTACCATCCCAATACAGTCAATGCTTTACTCAATATAAAGTAAAAGATTATCAGAATTACCGCTACCATCAACAACTGAACGCTTGATACTCCTTTCATAGTATGTTCCTCATTTTTACGCTTGCACTTAGTGTCATTTTCCTAGTCTTTGACCTAGTGCTTCGATAATATCTTAATATGTCGTCATAGGCTTCCTTGTAATATTCCTCCATATTACTACCTCTTGGTGTCTAACTTTACCTTAGTCTCGATCTCATTGTTTGTCATCCAATCTGCGAACTTCTCATTCGCATCGATCCAATTCTTAGCCATAACCAATTTCCTCTTTCTCGCTTCACATAGATATCTTTTCAAAGTCATAGTTCATCTCCCTCTTTCTCTTGTTTCGGAAAGTGATTCAGACACCACTTCTCCGCTTCAGAAACGTTTGACGGATAAACAGGATAGCAAATTGCATTTCTTTGGAATCCATGTTTGCCATCCCATGATACAATATTGAGCAACGCCCCAACAATAAAGAATGGGGATATGATGATAGTCCATAAAAGTTTCCCTAATAGGCTGGCTCTATCTCCCATATATACGACCTTTTCAGTGTATGTATAAAAAGGCTGTCCCTTCAGGAAGCAGAATATGGATTTTGCCATAGATACCAGCATCCCTATCTTCCCTTCAGTTGTTGCCTGATCCTTGACCTTGGTTATCTTGAATAGGGTATTGTTATTCACAATGTCAAGATTGAGATTGGTCATATCGTCTGTCCTTTCCATAACAAGATCCAACTGTTCATCACAGAATATTTTTGCAAGGAAACTGTTATAGACATACCATAGGATATACTCGGGGTATTTCTTCAAAAGCAGAAAACTTCGCATAAGGCTTCCAAGATACGGATAGAACTTCCTCGGGTATTCTGCCTTCAGATAGTAATTGTTTCCAATTCTGGGATGGTATATCATTCCCCCTCGGTATTCAACCTTATCCTTTGCAACCCTGCAATTATAGTCGTAATCCTCCGCCCCTTTCCAGAAATAGGGTGTGCAGAATCCGTGTTTTTCAAGCATGAATCTTGGAAATACCCCGAATCCCCATACGCTTGAGGAAACGGTGTTATCCGATGTTGTCCTTGCCCTGCATTGGGGCATTATTATCTTGTCCTCATTCTGCGCCATCTTTATGCAGTCATACAGGACTTTAGGATCATCCATTTCAACGTCGATGTCTGCCATGACGATGTATTCATATCCTAGTTCGTATGCTTTTACTTGGCAGGCAAAGAATGATCCTGACGTTCCAAGCCTGACGATATTCTCCCTGAAGTATATCGCAGAAAGCGTTGAATACAACGGAGAGAATTTCAATTCAGGAGGAGCAACGAACAAGAAATCTAGATTGGTGTCCATCGATATCCCCAGCTTGTGAATCATCTTCACAAAGCTGTCGAACATCTGTGAATTCCCTACTGGGCAACAGATGACAACTTTCCTGTTCTTCGGATTTAATCTCAAGTCTCGGTCTAATCTTATCATTTCCATCATTCACACCTTTCATAGTATTCTCTTATCTTGGAAACTATATGCCTTATCTGTTTCTCTGTCAGATTCACTGATGAAGGCAACCATAGTCCCCTTGAGCATATCTCCTTGGTCACTGGGAAATTCCCTATCTGCCCATAAGCAGGGCATGAATGTAGTGGCGGATAGAAAGGTCTGGTCTCTATCCCGTCTATCTTCAGATGAATCATCAACGAATTTCTCTCAACGTTGTCTTTTACCAGAATGTCGAAAGAGCATATCGCAGTGTCGTTGAAATTGATGGGGATAAGGTCAATATACGGTATCTTCCTTAGCAATTTTGAGTATAGCATCGCCATCTCTTTCTTCTTCTGCACTCTTGACTTCAGTTTCTTCAACTGTTCGATTCCGATTACAGATTGTATATCAGTTGTCTTGAAATTCCAGCCCTTGCACACGAAATTATCGGAATTGCCAGTTTCTCTGCCAAAGTTTCTTATCTTCTTCATCCTTTCATATAATTCACGGTTGTTCGTCACACATGCGCCTCCCTGACCAGTTGATATTATCTTCGGCATTGAGAACGAAAAGCATCCTATATCCCCAAACGTTCCAAGATACTTTCCATGAGCCTTAGATCCAAGAGATTGAGCCGAATCCTCGATTACCCAGATGCCCATATTATCGCAATAATCCAGTATCTCCTTGAGTTTGCTTGGATATCTTGCGTTCATTGATACTAATATTATTGCTTTAGTCTTGTCAGTGACCTTCTTTTTCATGTCCTCAAAATCAATGCACAATGTTTCCTTTTCAACGTCGCAGAATACAATCCTTGCTCCAAGCATCTCTCCTGCGGTTGCACTCGCTATGAATGTGTAATCTGGAACTATGATTTCCTTGCCTTCCTTGATTCCGACTGATGCCAGCGCCAAAGTTATTGCAACTGTCCCATTAGCTACCACAGAGCAGTGCTTGACGTGAAGGAACTTTGCAATCGCTTCCTCAAAATCTCTAGTTTTCTGGAATTCAGTCATCCATGCTTCTCCAGATCCCATTGATTTTAGGTATCTTATCCCTGCGTTTATTTCCTCTTTCCCGAATACTGGTTCGATTTGGTTTATCATTGCATATCCCTCATTAGTTTTTCAGCTTGTTTCTTCATCAGCTTTCCGTCTCTCTTTCCTATTTCTCTTGCTGGAATCCCTGCATAAAGTGTCCAAGGTTTGTATTTCATCGGCTTCAGCAGGGAATAAGCTCCTACTGAAACCCCTTCAGGGAGCTTGACTCCTGCAAGAACCGAAACGTTGAATCCCAATAGGCAGTGATCCCCGATTTCAACTGGCTCGATTTCAGCTTTTCCGCCATATCCTTCTGGAATTGTAGGACTGACTAACCCTCCTCCACGATAATTATTCTGCCCCCCTGCAATATTGCATGAAGGGGCGATATTGACAAAGTTTCCAATAGTAATTTTTGCCTTTTTACCTCCAATTATGTGCGTTCCAGCCCCTATATGAGTGAATTTCCCTATCTTTATTTGACAGGAGATATAGGTAAAATCATCGATTATGCTTCCAGAACCTATTTCAAAGGATTCTGATCTCCTGATCCTGACTGTTTTTCCTATTATCGATGAATAAGACTTGCTTTTCAGCTTTGTCATATCGCAGAATATGTTTTCACTCATCCCGAATCATCCCAGTTCTTGAACCTTGTATCCTTCATGGATTTGTATCCCTCGATAAGCTCCTTTATCCCCTTGTCAAGCGGATATTCAAATCTGTATCCTGCCTTCAGTATCTTTGAGTTTGAAACTATATAATTGCGCTTGTCAGGATCAGTCCTTCCATCACGATAGATTATTTCCAGATCAGGAATTTCCTTCTTTATCATTTCCGCAAGTTGGAGCTTTGTGATGTTGTATTTCGGATGCCCAAGGTTGTAGATGTTGTTCTTCATCATATCCCAGTTATCTATGGCGAAGATGAACGCCCTTGCGACATCACGGACATGCACGAAGTTCCTGACAAAATTCTTCTCGAAAAGGACAAGCGACTTGTCATGCACTGCTTTCCATACGAAATTATTGACAAGCAGATCGGTTCTCATCCTAGGACTCATGCCGAAAACAGTAGCCAGTCTAAATACCACGAACTCGCTATCCAACTTTCCAAAATTATGATGGACAATATGATTCTCCGCTTCGCATTTCGTATGACCATACACAGAGCTTGGATTCAACGGACTTTTTTCAGTGCATTGTTTCTTTCCGTCTGTCATCCCATATCCCGAGTTTGTGTTAGGGTATATTATCTTTGCTGTCTTGTGCTTCCATGCAAGTATCCCCATTATCTGCTGGACATTGACCATGTAGGTGTATTCAGGCTTGAATTCCGACAATGGAAAACCTACAACTGCCCCTAGAGGAATGACGAAATCGTATTTTTCATACATTAAAGTCTTTTGCATGAACGCCTCGTTGGTCAGATCCCCGAAGATGAACTTCAATTTTCCAGTATGGAACAGATGCGAAAGCGATGTCTGTCCATGCTCCACATTATCAACGACTATGACTTCATGCCCTTTGGCAATCATCATCTCGGTCATAACCGATCCCAAATATCCACAACCTCCCGTTATTAGTATTTTTGCCATTAGTAATCCCCATATTGTGCTTCCCAATCATTATCGAATCTCCACATTACAAACAAAAAAAATGGTATGCAGAGAATAAGAGGCAATCCAAGTATTATCAGCACTATTCCCTCAAGCATTTCAATCAGTTTCATAATCTAACACCTTTTTTCCCGATATTATCGACATACCATTGATAGGTTTTTCGGATTCCGTCTTTCAGGCTTATTGTAGGCTTGAATCCCAATATTTTCTCCTGCCTTTTCGTTGAGAAAACCTTGATATTATGCCCGTTTGGTTTAGTGCTATCCCAGAGTATCTCTCCTTGGAATCCTACGACCTCTTTCACGATATTGGCAACTTCCTTTATTGAAACCCCATGCCCTGATGCGATGTTTATCGGGGTTTCCTCGTGATGCTTGTCAAGAGCAATGCAGATTCCCTTTGCGACATCATGGACATGAATGAAATCCCTGACTGGAGATCCGTCTCCCCAACAAGTCACGCTGTCGCTTTCATGCTCTTTCGCAGAGTGGAAATTCCTTATCATCCCTGCGATGACGTGGCTATCTTCAACGGAAAAGTTATCCCTTTCCCCATAGACATTCGCAGGGACAACGCTTGACCAGTCCAATCCGAACTGCCTCCTGCATGCGACCACTTGCAAGTGATTCACAGCCTTTCCCAAGGAATAGAACATTGCGTTTTCGTCTGGCTTCCCAGTGAAAAGTGCATCTTCTGTTATCGGATTTTTGGCATTTGCAGGATATGAGCATCCGCAGAAAACGAAGAGAAGTCTTTTTATCTTTTCATTCTTGAAAGTGTCCAGCATTTCAGTATTCATTCCAAGATTGTCATAGAGCATGTCATAAGGTTGCCTTTTGTTTTTCATTATTCCTCCGACAACTCCTGCAAGATGGACAACTGCATCGATATCCTTCTCATAAACCCAGCTTAGGATGTCATTCTTCTCGAATATCATTACCTTATGCCCTTGGAAAGATAGCAAATCAACCACTGGCTTTCCTATGAATCCCGATCCTCCTGTGACAAGTATATTCATTTTTTCATCGCCTCTCTGAATTTATCTAGGTTTTCTGGAGTCCCAATGTCTAAATACTTTCCATCCCTGACACAATAATGGAAATTGCTGATGTTCGTGTTGATATCCCTTCCAAGGTCGAGATTCTCCTTCTTGAATTTCATTAAATCCTCCTTCCTGTATGAGAACAGCCCTGCTGGATTTCCGAATATCAGGGAACTGCTTTTTCCCCGTGAATACCAGATGTAATTCCTCAAGCATTTCTCCTCAATGAATGTGTCCCCATTTGCAACCCAGAAATGGCGTTTCATGTCTCTAAGCGCATTGATTACAGCGCCTCCAGTTCCCATTTTCCTGCTTTCCTTGATGACTTTGATGCTGTTCGATCTGTATTTCCTGAAATGCTGTCCCAGATACCCTGTCAATAGGACAAAATCATCAAATCCTGCCTTTCGGTATTCTTTGAGTAGAATGTCCAGAAAAGGAGTGCCATTGATATCCTGCAATGACTTTGGAGTCTTTTCCCCAAGTTTTCCCAGTCTTGAACCCAATCCTCCGCATAGTATGGCTAGTTGCATTTCATCATCCTCTCAACTTTCTTTTTATTTCTAGGTTTATGTAATTTAATATGACACGGATGACACATAATTTTAAGATTCAATATATCATTATTTTTTATATTTTTATCAACATGATGGATAAGGAGATTGTATATTCCTCCACATAAACAACATCTATGTTCTAAATTTTTAGTAATTTCCTTATATATTCTCGTATTATATTTTCGAGATTTACCTTCTTTCCAATTCCAATGATTAGCCCCTGAATTTTCTTCACTTATTTTTTTTCTAATTTCAGGAGATCTTGGAATTTTATATTGAGGACTTTTATTTCCTTTTTGACATTCACTTCGATGTTTCAACATTTCAGGAGTATAACATCCTTTTTTTCCATAATTCCAAGGGGGTTGTCCCTTTGAAAATTGCCATGGATATTTTATTCCTTTTTTGAAACCCATTTTAATCACTCATCATTTTCTCTATCTTATAACAGATTTCGTGAATCATACAAATACAACTTTCTTGTATTCTAGGGGTATCTTTCAGTTTAAACGTCTTTCCAGTTATAAGAATTGTCCGTATGTGCATCTTCCGAGCCATTTCCTTAGCCCGAAGTATGTTCTTTGAATTTCCACTGGTTGAAATCCCTATGAATATGTCCCCTTTATGCCCCAAAGCCTCGATTTGGCGTGCAAATACTCCATCATAGCCATAATCATTGCTCCAAGCTGTCAAAACGCTAGGATTGACGTTTAGGCACAGTGCTGGAAAGCCTTTGCGGTCATGGTCTTTGTATGTGCAGACCAATTCAGCCACAAAGTGCATGGCATCAGCACACGAGCCTCCATTTCCTGCGACCATAATCTTGTTTCCAGACTTAAAAGCCTTGACAATCAGGCTGGCGATCCTATTGACTTCATTCTCGTCTATCATTATAGTAAAGAATTTCATTCAACCAGTCCCCCATGATACCATTCCTTTCATATCGAAGTCGAAAGGTATGTTTTTGCATCCAGCTTGTGTCATCTTTTTGATGATCTTAGCCCTGTTTTCAAAAGGGGCAATGTAAAAGATGCTTCCCCCTCCTCCAGCGCCACAGAGCTTGCCTCCCATAGCCCCAGCTTTCATGCCTATATTATAGTAGTGGTCTATCTCTTTGCTGGAAACCCCTTCCAGCTTCTTTTTCAGTTGCCAGCATCCATCAACTATGATCCCAATGGCTTCGATATCCCCCCTTAACAGATGGTGTCGCAAGGCATAAGCCCCTTCTCTTATCTTCATCAGCGTTTCGACATTATCTTTCATGCTGTCAATCTTCTTCTTTTCTATGACTGAAGCTGAAACCTTCCTTTGGATAGGAATCTCAAACAACAGCATCGAGGAATGAAGTTCCGCAAGAAGGTCATTCTCAAGCCTCAATGGGCAAATCGAGGTCTCATTCTTGCTGAATTCTATGAAATTGAACCCCCCATAGACTGAAGCCCATTGGTCTTGATCGCCTCCATGCCTTTTGAGGATCGACCTTTCGATGTCTATGGCTTCCCTTGATATCCTTGCCTTATTGACCATAGGTCGATTGACTTGGTTGAAAACGCTTCCCATGATACTGCAAAGCAATGCGCTTGATCCTGCCAATCCTGAATTCTTCGGAGCTTGAGAGGATAGATTGAATCGATAGCCCTGTTTTGGATTAATCCTGTATTTCAGCATGACTGCCTTGATTATATCGACATTCGTTTTCTTATTAGCCTCGAATTCAAGGTTCAAGTCATCTATCTTTCTGCTGAATCCCCAGTCAGGGGCGATTATCTCTGTATATTTCTCGCCCTCATACAGCTTTTCCATCTGGCAATAGCTGTAAAGGGATATTCCGACATTCATCACTGCTCCTCCATACTCCTTGTAGAACTCCCTTATGTCCGAGCCTCCTCCTGCGAGACCTATCCTGCATGGAGACCTTGCTTTTGTAATCATGGTCATCTGAACCTCAATAGATGAGCCTCTCCGTTGGGCTTCTTGCATATTATCAGATAATCATTCGCAGGATAGCTGACATAGAAATCCATGAACTCGAACCCTAAAGAAGTGCATTGGTATGCCAACGAATCCTTCATCTTTAATTGGAATCCGCTACATATCTCGCTGTATTCATCATAGTCATATACAAAATCCCTTAGTTTGTTGTAGTCTGCTAGGCTCTTGTTCATTGCAGTCAAGTTTGCAGTCAGATTACTTATGAGATATCCTTTCTCAAGATTATCATTGGCTATCCACATGACAGCTATAATTTTGATTATCAATATGATGAAAAGGATAGTTTCCCCGATAGTTATCTTTGGCATTTCCACGTCAATCATTCCTCATTCCCTGAATCAATGCAACGAATGGAGCAAGTATCAATAGCAGAATCACGTTCTTTATTTCCATTCAATTACCTCAATCTCTATTCTAGCACTATCGCTGAAGTTTTTGGTAGCCACGATTCCACATACCAGTGCATCATCTACAAATACGACTGTATTCATTGCATCCATCACTGTCTTAATATAATTATCCAAATCAGGCTTCTTGCTTGGCAACATGATTTTTTTTGGAGTTGATTTTGGCTTGGTCTTGAATATATTGATAAACATATTCAATGGGCAGTCAAAAGGCTTGAATCCCTCTGGAAGCTGGCTGACTATCTGGGATCTGATGTGGTTCTCTGCCATCCTTGTCCTTGCAGGCGTGTATGCCCGTGCATGACCTCCGAATGATGTCAGCTTTGGTCTGCCTTTTGGTATAGGTTCTCCTAATACGCAGAATTTCATAAATCATCCCCTTTTGCCTTTGCTACAAATGGTTTTATCTCCATCTGTTTCAGCATCCCCTTAATCACTTCCCTATTCCTGTCGTCGTGCCTTGTCATCAGATCCGCAAGGATTGAGAAGATGTAAAGCATGTTCATAACTCCTGCAACCGAAATTACCATGACGAGCATCTTTCCGCTTTCAGTGTTTGGATAGAGGCTTCCATAGGATGCTACGCTTGTGACTGCCATCGTTATGTAATACGCAGAATCGAAATAACTCCATCCCTCCCAGACATGAAATCCATAAGATCCTCCTATATAGACTAGAATAAGAAGAAACGCAGGAACTAAAAGTCGTTTTGCCATCATTTTACACCATTATAGCAGGCTTCACAGAGCATGCTTCCTTTCCCTACGATCAACAGCAACATCTTCTCTTTGGAAGATACGCCACATTTCTCGCAGAAATACTCAACGTCTCTCTGCGGAAGTCGATGTTTTCTTGCGTAAAACGTCATTTTAATCCCTCTTTTCATTTGGAATTGGATGGGAGTGCGATGTCATCCAATATACCTATTCTTAGCATATTCTCCTCCATCTCATTACGCACTCCCATCCTAAGATGGAGCTTAATCTCTATCCCATTGGATAGCCCTAGCCTCTACTTTGGCTTCGTGTTCCTGCCTTTCGAGTTCAACTTGCTCATCCCGAAGGTCATATCCGAATCTGACAGCGATCTCCAAGAAAACGTCGATCTTGTCATGGTTCAGTTTTCCATTCGAGTCAAAGCACTTGCTCAAAAGCAGTTTCAGTTTTGTCCTCTCTTGGTTTGTCATAAGGGACATATTCACACCGTCAATGGCACATACACGGAATAGTCGATTCCCTCGAACTTTCCCTTCTGCTTGATTGTCGTTGTCAGGATTGTCCCTTCATATTTCTTGAAATCCTTTCCAAGCCCTAAGCCTTCTATCGTAGGCAATGAGAGGCTTATCGAATACAATGCTCCCTTATTCTTGCCAGTGACCACTTCAACGTCGAAATTTGGTCGATAGAAGTTCTCCTTCTCTGGGAAATTGGTCTTTTTCATTCCAGTATATGCAATGATCTTCACATGCTGTATTCCGTTGTCACGGACTGCCTGCATCTTGAGAAAATCATTCCCCATCTTGGATTTAAAATTCCAGAATTCCGTTTCCGCTTCCTTCATTTCCTTTGATTCAAGGTCTGCTACATCCATTTCCTGCTGTGTTGGTTTGTTTTCGTTCATATATATCACGCATGATTCATTGATTCCAGAGAAGGGAAAGAACCGCAATTAAGTAGGTGTTCGGTTGAAGATTTACCCCTCTCTGGCTTGTTGGCGATTTTGTTTAAGGTAGATAATTGAGTTTCAGCTAAAATTCCGATGACATTTTCGTGCCATTCCTTTCCCGATTTTCCGTTAGACATGATATCTTTTGGGAACAATAGAGTTTTTAAATGTTGTTGGAAGAAAAAAAGGTAAAAAATGTGATTACAACAACACTGAATATACTATGCAGACGATTGCGCTTATCCCGAAGATCGCCATCACGAAAGTCATCACTGTCTGCATGTCTGCAACCCCGTATTTTATCAGGACTCCCCCTATCAATGATGATATTATGAGCAATGCCACGAGCAATGAAACGACTTGATTCACAGTTGTTGAATAATCATTCAATGTTTGCTGTGTCGTTGAAGGATACATTATTCCATAGACTGCCAGCCCAGATACATTCACGTTATATGTGAGTATCCAGTTAGACGATACATTTGGGGTGTCATTCAGCAATACAAACGTTCCTGCAATAGGTTCTTTCCATAGACCGAATAAAGATTCGTCGTATCCGACTGCTTCAGTATTGTTCCAGACAAAGACAATCTCATCTATTATCGCATCTGATGACAGGACTCCATCATCCAATGCAATAGCCTTTCCCCTGAATACAGACATATTGGATGGAACTGCTACGAATGAAGCTCCGCTTATTATATACGAATCATTGTATTCAACATAATCCATCGAGAATATTGTCGTATGATTGACATAATTCCCCAAAGGATTATCAAAGGTATCATAAATTATGAAATTAAGGTATGTCACATTGTTCGTATTTGAGATATAATAATCAACGTTGGTGTTATTATAATAGTGGTTCAGCCATAATGTCGTGAGGTTTGAATTTGAAATCATAATCCCAATCGGATTGCTGTATATCTCATTTCTATCGATAGAGGCATTTATAGGGCTTGAAAGTATGATTCCATCCCCTGTATTAAGATAAACTGTGTTGGAATCCAATATATTCCCAGTATCCCCTGCATACAGTCCAACTGCGTTTCCAGTCACTTCGTTTGAAGAAACGTTATTGTAATTAGATGCGGAGGACATATATATTCCATATCCATATCCTTCGACATAGCTGTTTGAGATATTATTGTTGCTTGAATCTCCAAGGGATATTCCGTTGTTTGATCCTGCAACTCCGAAAACTTGGACATTATCTATCACTGAATTATTAGTGTCAAGTAATGATATTCCATAAGCTCCTCCGACAACTTCAACTTCAGTGATCGTAATATTATTTTTTGTAGTAGAGGATATTCCTGAAGTTGTATTATCGACAGTAACGGATTTTGCATTTCCATCAAGTGTTATGTTGCTTGCATTTATCGTTAAGCAAGTCTGCGTATAGTTCTCGCTTCCAATGTCATAAAGGAGGGTTTCGTCATCATTTACAAATCCGCATCCGTAATAATTGATTACTCTTGTAGGATTATTGTAACTAACGTTAGAAATATTGGCAAATCCTATCGCAGAATATGTGTGGTTGTATATTTTGTCAAGATAACCAAGTGTGGTGTTGCACGAGAGCCTATCTGCTGAAAGATCGCATGTGTAATTCACGCCATCTATCTGAATTGCGTTACCAGTCAAATTCATGGATTCATTTGAGGTCATATTGAACATGAACTCATCCCCATAATAAGTCGTATTGTTTCCAGCGGTGTTTATAGCCCAAGAGATTTCTGGAAGTGCAAATGAGCATCCGACGACTAACAACAACATTCCTAAGACGAATAATCCTTTCATGGTTTATTCACGCTTGGCTGGTATATAAATATTTCCTTTTTCTTCCTCCTAACTGCGATTGCTGGCTTTACCCAGTATAGGGTAAATACCCCCATGGCTATCAGGGAAACCCCTGCAACTGTCTTGATTTCAATGTTTTCCAGATCCTCCTCTGTGAATATCTCCATAGCCAGTAGTTGCGCCACTGCCTGCGCTACGAAGTCCTGATTGAACCAAGCTCCTAGCATAACCGTATGTATCCCAGAGTAATTTACCGAACTGTTCGTGCCATTTGCAGATATTGATGGGAATCTGTGATTAAAAGTGATGTTTTGGCTGGCTACTGTTCCATTTCCTGATTGAAGGGAGGTCACATCCCCTCCGATCTGATAGACTGTTGCTTGGCTAAGGCTTAACGCACAAAGAAGAACTGCTAAAAACAGTTTTTTTTCCATAAAGATTACCAGCAATAGACTGTTACTCTCCCATCTCCTCCGTTTCCTCCATAATTATTGACAACAGTTGTGTTTGTAATTGCCCCTGCCCCTCCTCCTCCTGATCCAGTCCCTCCGTTTCCTCCATTTCCCCCTGCATATCCTGTGCTTCCTGCTCCTCCGCCTCCGCCTCCTGTTCCGCAATATAATCCTGTAACATCCGCAGAACTTCCATTCTGACCTCCTTGCCCTTGAGATCCTACGCTAGAATTCCCCCCTAATGCTCCTCCTCCTTCATCATATCTGCCACTAGCCCCTCCTGTTCCTCCATAGCCAGTTAAGGTATTTCCTGTGGTGTTCTGCTTCCCTCCTGCTCCTCCTCCTCCACATCCATATACAGAAGATCCTCCATCACTTCCATCACAACTAGATGTGCATCCTGTTCCCATCTTCCCTCCTGTTGCTCCCCCCCATATAGCATTGGCAGTAGTCGTAGAAGATGCAGTAGTCCCTTGAATATCCCTAGCATCAGTTCCTGCTGATGAAGAAGGCACTCCTCCTACCATGTAATTTGCGCTTGCTAAAATTGATGCTCCTCCGCCTCCGCCTTGATTACTTATTCCTTGTTGATCTGTCTTTGCCCCTCCGCCTCCGTAACAAGATAACCAAGAACCAAAACTACTGTTGCCTCCATTTGTCCCATTATAAGCCATTGAAGTATTAGCTCCCATGCCCCCCCTTCCTCCATAGCCTACAATAACGGTTTCAGTTCCCCCCAATAATGAAATATTAAAGATTCTGATATTGACTGATCCTCCGCCTCCCCCTCCGCCTCCTTCATGTGCAACTGCGGAAGTCCATTTTTCTCCTCCTGCTCCGCCTCCGCCTGCCCCGACACATATTACTTGGCACATATTGACTCCTGATGGCTTAGTCCATGTCCCATTGGCATTAAATACTTGAAGATTTGGCGCAGAAGGAACTGCAACGCATTGGCTCGTTGTCCCTGTCGTAGCAGTTGTAACATTCTGGGCTACTGTTCCAGCCGAGCATGATGCTGTCCCTGTTCTGGCAATCGTTGAATTGCCTATAAGCGTTGGAATGTTTGCTGTGGTTGTATATGAAGTCAAATTAGCCAAGCCTTCTACTTGCGTTTCTGTGTAATAGTTCGTTAGATTCGACAGTCCCTCTGTCTGTGTCTTGGTATAATAGTTCGTCAGATTGCTCAATGCTAATGTTTCTGCGTGAGTGAAATAATGTGTCAGATTAGTCATAGCCTGTATTCCTGCCCATGAAAGGTTATTGTATGTAGGGGGATTCTGTATGTATGACCAGTCAAGATTGCCATAGAATGTCGTTGCATTGACTGTTGAAAATATCACGAGATTGCTAGTGTTAAGATTTTGATTGAAGAAATTGGAATATGTAAAATTATTACCGTCTGTCCCATTGATTCCATCCACTCCGTTTGTCCCATTGATCCCATCAATGCCATTAGTCCCATTGATTCCGTCTGTTCCATTCACACCGTCAATGCCATTCGTTCCATTGATTCCATCCACTCCGTTTGTCCCATTGAT
>Ga0105097_10000339_pt1 | contig 20934 bp, 15 predicted proteins | sample PPLLak12cMay2015_FD_87035 | JGI IMG/M metagenome (GOLD analysis project Ga0105097, IMG submission 87035) | Freshwater sediment microbial communities from Prairie Pothole Lake near Jamestown, North Dakota, USA - PPLs Lake P7 Core (1) Depth... | ecosystem: Environmental > Aquatic > Freshwater >...
AAGGAGCGAGCGCGCCGCGCCGCCGAGCCAGGCCTGACCTGTCGCAGCGTGCCCGACTTTCTGATCGGGGCACACGCCTTGCTTCAATGCGGCGGGCTGATCACGCGCGACGCCGGATTCTTCCGTGACTACTTCAAGGGCTTGAAGGTCATCGTGCCGCAAGCCTAGGCCCCCAAACTACCCCATTTCCCGAGGAGCCCCCATGCTGAAAGCCTATCGCCAACATGCCGCCGAACGCGCTGCGCTCGGCATCCCCCCGCTGCCGCTGGACGCCAAGCAAGTGGCCGAGCTGATCGAATTGATCAAGGCCCCGCCGGCCGGCGAGGACGCCTTCCTGATGGAGCTGCTGACGCACCGCGTGCCGCCGGGCGTGGACGAAGCAGCCAAGGTCAAGGCCAGCTTCCTGGCTGCGGTGGCCCACGGCGACCTGAAGGTCGGCCTGGTCAGCCGCGCCAAGGCCACCGAGCTGCTGGGCACGATGGTTGGCGGATACAACGTGCACCCGCTGATCGAACTGCTGGACGATGCCGAGGTCTCGGGCATCGCCGCCGAGGCATTGAAGAAGACGCTGCTGATGTTCGACTTCTTCAACGACGTGGCCGACAAGGCCAAGGCCGGAAATGCCAGGGCCAAGGAAGTGATGCAAAGCTGGGCCGAAGCCGAATGGTTCACCAGCCGCCCCGAAGTGCCGCGCACCATCACCGTCAGCGTCTTCAAGGTGCCGGGCGAGACCAACACCGACGACCTGTCGCCCGCGCCCGACGCCTGGAGCCGCCCCGACATCCCGCTGCACTACCTGGCGATGCTGAAGAACACCCGCGAAGGCGCGGCCTTCAAGCCCGAGGAAGACGGCAAGCGCGGGCCGATGAAGTTCATCGATGACCTGAAGAAGAAGGGTCACTTGGTGGCCTATGTCGGCGATGTGGTCGGCACCGGCTCCAGCCGCAAGAGCGCCACCAACAGCGTCATCTGGGCCACCGGCCAGGACATCCCCTTCGTGCCGAACAAGCGCTTCGGCGGCGTCACGCTGGGCGGCAAGATCGCGCCGATCTTCTTCAACACCCAGGAAGACTCGGGCAGCCTGCCGATCGAGGTGGACGTGTCCAAGCTGGAGATGGGCGACGTGGTCGACATCCAGCCGTACGACGGCAAGATCGTCAAGAACGGCGCGGTGATCGCCGAGTTCAAGCTGAAGAACGAGGTGCTGTTCGACGAAGTGCGTGCCGGCGGCCGCATCAACCTGATCATCGGCCGCAGCCTGACCGGCAAGGCGCGTGAGTTCCTGGGCCTGCGCGCCAGCACGGTGTTCCGCCTGCCGCAGCCTCCGGCCGCGTCGAAGGCCGGCTTCACGCTGGCGCAGAAGATGGTCGGCCGCGCGGTCGGCCTGCCGGAAGGCCAGGGCGTGCGCCCGGGCACCTATTGCGAACCGAAGATGACCACCGTCGGCAGCCAGGACACCACCGGCCCGATGACGCGCGACGAACTGAAGGACCTGGCCTGCCTGGGCTTCAGCGCCGACCTGGTGATGCAGAGCTTCTGCCACACCGCCGCCTACCCGAAACCGGTCGACGTTAAGACGCACCGCGAACTGCCAGCCTTCATCAGCAACCGTGGCGGCGTCGCGCTGCGCCCGGGCGACGGCGTGATCCACAGCTGGCTCAACCGCCTGCTGCTGCCCGACACCGTGGGCACCGGTGGCGACAGCCACACGCGCTTCCCGATCGGCATCAGCTTCCCGGCCGGCTCGGGGCTGGTGGCCTTCGGTGCGGCCACCGGCGTGATGCCGCTGGACATGCCCGAATCGGTGCTGGTGCGCTTCAAGGGCCAGATGCAGCCAGGCGTGACGCTGCGCGATCTGGTGCACGCGATTCCGCTGTACGCCATCAAGGCCGGCCTGCTGACCGTGGCCAAGGCCGGCAAGAAGAACGTGTTCTCCGGCCGCATCCTGGAGATCGAAGGCTTGCCGGACCTGAAGGTGGAACAGGCCTTCGAATTGAGCGACGCCAGTGCCGAGCGTTCGGCCGCGGGCTGCACCATCAAGCTCAACAAGGCGCCGGTCATCGAGTACCTCACCAGCAACATCGTGCTGATGAAGAACATGATCGCCGACGGCTACCAGGACAAGCGCACGCTGGAGCGCCGGATCAAGGCGGTGGAGGCCTGGCTGGCCAACCCGCAACTGCTCGAGGCCGACAAGAACGCCGAATACGCGGCCGTGATCGAGATCGACCTGGCCGATCTGAAGGAGCCGGTGCTGTGCTGCCCGAACGACCCGGACGACGCCAAGCTGCTGTCCGAAGTGGCTGGCACCAAGATCGACGAGGCCTTCATCGGTAGCTGCATGACCAACATCGGCCACTTCCGCGCCGCGGCCAAGCTGCTGGGCGGGCAGCGCGACATCCCGGTCAAGCTGTGGGTCGCACCGCCGACCAAGATGGACCAGAGCGAGCTCATCAAGGAAGGCCACTACGCCGCCTTCGGCACTGCCGGCGCACGCACCGAGATGCCGGGCTGCAGCCTATGCATGGGCAACCAGGCGCAGGTGCGCGAAGGCGCCACCGTGGTCTCGACCAGCACGCGCAACTTCCCCAACCGCCTGGGCAAGAACACCAACGTGTTCCTGGCCTCGGCCGAGCTGGCCGCCATCGCCAGCAAGCTCGGCAAGCTGCCGAGCGTGGCCGAGTACCACCAGGCCATGGGCATCATCAACCAGGACGCCGCCAGCGTGTACCGCTACATGAACTTCGACCAGATCGAGGAATACGCGGACACCGCCAAGGCCGTTACCGTCTGAAACACGCCTGCCCCGCCACGGCCCCGCCACGGCGGGGTTGTTCCTCCTGCGTGCATGGCGATTGCAGCTCGAAGATGCGGAACTGTTGCGCTCTTTCGGCTCAGTTCGGCGGTTGGCCAACGCGGCGAACCGCGGCACAATAGGGCTTCCCCACTGACACAGGGCTCAGTATGAGAGTTGTGTACCCCATGGCGCTGCTTTGCGCCTCGCTCGCACTGGTCAACCCGGCCACCGCGCAAGACAAACAAGCCGTCAAGGTTGCCGCCGCGAAGCCGGCAAACCAGCCGAACCCGGCGATGGCGAACCAGCTGCCGACGCTGCCTGTGGCGGACGCGGAACAAAAGCTGGCCGCATCGCTGGCGCTGCTGGGCCCCTACGACTGCGAGTTCAAGCAGACGCTCAGCATCGCCAAGCACCAGGTCGACGGCTACGTGGTCGTCACCTTCAGCAGCAAGGCTTACACGATGAAGCCGGTGCGGTCGTCGACTGGCGCGGTGCGGCTGGAAGAAGTCGCCGGAGGGCCGATGCTGATGGTGCAGATCCCCACCAAGTCGATGTTGATGGATACGGCGCGTGGTCGCCGTGTCGTCGATGCCTGCGTGCACGAGACCCAGGCCAAGGAAGTGGCGACGGACTCCAACGCACTGGGCATGAACCTGCCCGGCCAGGTCAATACCAGCAGCTGCCCCGCCGGCACCGCGCGCTGCTGATCGGCAGGCCGCGCCGTCAACGCGGCGCAACGCCGGCAGCGCAGTCCGGGGCAATGCTCAGCGCATAGTCGCGCAGCCTTGCCAGCAATGCCCGAGCGCGATCGTCGGCGCCGGGCTCCAGCACCGAAATGCGCTCGGCAAAGCCGCGCAGGCCCAGCCGGGCGCCTGCCTCGCCGTCGCACAGACGGTCGACGCAATGCGCCTGCCATTGCGCAAGCTCGACCCCGTGCAGCGTCTCGGGGAAATTGCGTGCGCGGTAGCGGAACAGCAATTCGTCCAGTCTAGGGTCGGCAAAGGCAGGCCGCTTGTCGGCCAGCGCCTGCGGGCTCAGGCTGCGCAGCCGTTGCAGCGTGCGCCGGTCCTCGTTGCCGACGAAGCCGCCGTACAGGTCCTCGTCGACGTCGGTGGGCCGTTCGAGCTCCGGCCGCTGGAAGACAGCGGGCCACATGCCGGCCAGCTTGCCGGCATGGCGTGCGGCGATGTCGGCATGGCGCAATGCCTGTTCCGTGTCGATGCCCCAGCGCTGCGCCATCGCCAGCGTCAGCGTCTTCAGGTTGGCAATGACCACCGGCGACTTGTTGATGTGGATGGTCTTGATCGGCAACCGCGTCAGGCCCTCGGGCAGTCCGTCGGCGCGAGTAAACATGCGCTTGCGCAGGCTGTCCACGCCCAGCTGCGGCAATTCGGATGGGTCCTGCGCCAGGTCCCAGACGATGATCTCGTTGCGGTTGGTGGGGTGCGGCGCCAGCGGCCAGACCAGCGCCAGACAGCCGCGCTCGGTGCCGTACATGCCGGACACATGCAGGAACGGCCGACCCTGAGACTGCGCCGAGGCAATCTCGTCGAGCACCGCGTCCTTCTTGCGCAGCCGCAGGCAGAAGTCCCACAACTTGGGCTGGCGCGTCTTCAGCAGTCGCGCCAGCGCCAGCGTGGCGCGCACGTCGGACAGCGCATCGTGCGCGCTGTCGTGGTCCAGGCCGTTGGCGCGCGTCAGATGCTCCAGCTTGAAGGACGCCCGGCCGTCCTCGTGCCGCGGCCATTCGATCCCTTCCGGGCGAAGCGCCCAGGCGCAGCGCAGCACGTCCAGCAGGTCCCAGCGACCGCACTGGTCCTGCCATTCGCGCGCATAGGGGTCGATCAGATTTCGCCAGAACAGGAAGCGTGTGACCTCGTCGTCGAAGCGGATCGAGTTGTAGCCCACGCCCACCGTGCCGGGCCGCGCCAGCTGGCGCTCGATGGCCTCAGCGAAGGCATGCTCGGGCAGGCCCTTCTCCAGGCATTCCTGCGGCAGGATGCCGGTCAGCAGGCAGGCTTCGGGCTCGGGCAGGAAGTCCGGTGCCGGGCGGCAGTAGCACATCACCGGCGCATCGATAGGGTTCAGCTCGGCGTCGGTGCGCAGCCCCGCGAACTGCGCCGGCCGGTCACGCCGCGGCACGGCGCCGAAGGTCTCGTAGTCGTGCCAGAAGAAGGAGAGCTCGCTCATTGGACACAAGATAACCGATCGCACGTGCTCGGCCTCGCCGGTGGCATGATTCGGCCCTTGCCGGCCCGGTCCGGCGCAGCACCATGGCCCCGATGAAGAAGCTTCCTGCCTACGTGGTCGGCCTTGCGCTGGCGCTGACGACACTGGCCGCGGCGGCCCAGGCGAGCGCCACCAAGGCCATCGGCACGGCCAAGGCGGGTGGCAAGCTGCTCACGCGCGAGGAGCTGCGCAACTGTCTGGCGCAGCAGAAGGAGTTCGGCACGCGCCGTCCGGTGTTGGAGGCCGAGCGCGCCCAGCTGGACCGCGAGCGCCAGGAACTGCAGCAGATCGACGAGTCACTGAAGGCCGAACGCGCATCGATCGAGAAGTTGGCCGAGAGTGCGGCCGAGATCGACAAGCGCAGCAAGGCACTGTCGGCGCAGACCGCCGATTTCAACGAGCGCGTGCTCAAGTTCGACAATGCCAACCTGTCCGGGCCCATCGCGGAGCGGCAGCGCCGCTCGCTCGATCGCGAGCGCGCCGAGTTGGACCGGAGCATCAAGGCGCTGGAGGCCGACCGCGCCGCCCTCGGGCCGGCCGCAGAGCAGAAGGCCAAGGCCTTCGATGCCCGGCTGGCCGCGCGCGAGCAGGCCGCTGGCGACTGGAATGCGCGCAATGCCAAGCTGAGCCAGAGCGTACAGACCTTCGAGGTCGACCTGCAGAACTGGAAGATCGACTGCGAAGGCCGCTCCTACCGCGAGGATGACGAGAAGGCCATCCTCTCCGGCAAATAGCGCTCTGCCTTCAGATGCCAAGCTGGCGTGCGGCCAGGTCCTTCATGATCTCCTCCGAGCCGCCGCCGATGATCATGACCTTGACCTCGCGGTAGATGCGCTCGCTCTTCGTGCCGCGCATGAAACCCATGCCACCGAGGATCTGCACCGCCTGGTCGGCGCAGAACTGCATGGCTTGCGTGGCCACCACCTTGGCCATGCAGGTACGCGCCACCATCGCCTCGGCCGGCCCCAGGCCCTGCTGAAGCCGCCAGGCCAGGTCGTAGACGAAGGTGCGGGCGGTCTCGATGCGCGTGGCCATGTCCACCAGCTTGTGCCGGATCACCTGGCGCTCGGACAAGGACGCGCCGAAGGTCTTGCGCTCGTGCGCCCAGGCCAGCGCCTCTTCGGTGCAGGCCTCGGCATAGGCACAAGCCAGCGCGGCCATCATCAGCCGCTCGCTGTTGAAGTTGTGCATGATGGCCTTGAAGCCCCTGCCCTCCTCGCCGATCAGGTTGCCCACCGGCACGCGGCAGTTGTCGAAGCGCAGGTGCGCGGTGTCGCTGGACCACCAGCCCATCTTCTTCAGCTCGGTGCGCGACAGCCCCGGAGTGTCGCCGTCGATCAGCAACAGCGACACGCCCCCAGGGCCGCGGTTGGCCGGGTCGGTGCGCACCGCCACGCTGAGGAAATCGGCGCGCATGCCCGAGGTGATGAAGGTCTTCTCGCCGTTGACCACGTAGTGGTCGCCGTCACGCACCGCGGTGGTCTTCAGTGCTGCCACGTCGGAGCCGCCGCCGGGCTCGGTGATGGCCAGTCCGGCGATCTTCTCGCCGCAGATCACCGGCGGCAGCACGCGGCGCTTCAGCGCCTCGCTGCCGTGCGCCACCACCGGCGGCATGCCGATGCCGTGCGATCCCAGGCTGGCCTGCAGCCCACCGCAGCCGGCGCGGGCGATCTCCTCGGCCGAGACGATGCTGAAGAATTGGTCGGCCGGCGTGCCGCCATATTCCTCGGGGTAGCCCAGACCGATGATGCCGACGGCGGCGGCCTTGCGGTACAGCTCGCGCGGGAAGGTGCCGGCCTCGTCCCATTCGTTGACGTAGGGCGCGATCTCGCGCTCGACGAAGGCACGCACGGTGCGGCGGAACTCCTCGTGCTCCGGGCTGAAGTATTCGGGCCGGGGCGACACATTGAACAGGGTGCTCATCAGGCGAGAATAGCGGCAGTGGTGAAGGAATCCGGCCAGTGTGCCGCATCCCACCAGGCCGCAGCGTCGGCCGATGCCCGACCTAACCCCTTGTTGATGGAGATCATCCGATGCCCCGTGTCTTCAACTTCAGCGCCGGCCCGGCCGCGCTGCCCGAACCGGTGCTGCGCCAGGCGGCCGAAGAGATGCTCGACTGGCACGGCTCGGGCATGTCGGTCATGGAAATGAGCCACCGCGGCAACGAGTTCATCTCCATCCATGCCGAGGCCGAGAGCCTGCTGCGCGAGCTGCTGGCTGTGCCGTCGAACTACAAGCTGCTGTTCATGCAGGGCGGCGCCATCGGCGAGAACGCCATCGTGCCGATGAACCTGCTGCGCGGCAAGGCGTCGGCCGACTACGTCGACACCGGCGAATGGTCGAAGAAGTCGATCAAGGAAGCCGGCAAGTACTGCAGTGTCAACGTTGCCGCCAGCGGCAAGGCCGGCGGCTACACCAGCATCCCGCCGCGCGACAGCTGGAAGCTCGACCCCAACGCCGCCTACGTGCACATCTGCAGCAACGAGACCATCGGCGGCGTCGAATACCACTGGACGCCCGATGTCGGTAGCGTGCCGCTGGTGGCCGACATGTCCAGCAACATCCTGTCCGGCCCGGTGGACGTGTCCAGGTACGGGCTGATCTACGGCGGCGCGCAGAAGAACATCGGTCCGGCAGGCCTGACGATCGTGATCGTGCGCGACGACCTGATCGGGCAGGCGCTGCCGATCACGCCGTCGGCCTTCGACTACAAGCAGCAGGCCGAGAACGACTCGATGTTGAACACCCCGCCCACCTACGCGATCTACATCGCCGGGCTGGTGTTCAAGTGGATCAAGTCGCAAGGCGGGCTGCAGGCGATGGCAACGCACAACCAGGCGAAGGCCGCACTGCTCTACGACTACCTGGACGGCACCTCGTTCTACAGCAGCCCGGTGGCGAAGGCCGACCGCTCGCTGATGAACGTGCCGTTCAAGCTGAAGGACGAGTCGCTCGACGCGGCCTTCCTGAAGGGCGCCGAGGCGCGGCACATGCTGCAGCTCAAGGGCCACCGCTCGGTGGGCGGCATGCGCGCGTCGATCTACAACGCCATGCCGGTCGAAGGCGTGAAGGCCCTCGTCGCCTACATGAAGGAATTCGAGGCAAAGCATGGTTGAGACGCAGCGCCTGCACATCCTGGTGCTGAACCAGATCTCGGCCAACGGGCTGAAGCGCCTGCCGGCACAGACCTATGCCGTCGGCAAGGACATGGCCGCTCCCGACGCGGTGCTGGTGCGCTCGGCCGACATGCACGGCATGGACATCCCGGCCAGCGTCAAGGCCATCGGCCGGGCCGGCGCGGGCACCAACAACATCCCCGTGCCCGCCATGAGCGCACGCGGCGTGCCGGTGTTCAACGCGCCGGGTGCGAATGCCAATGCCGTCAAGGAACTGGTGTTGGCCGGCATGCTGCTGGCCGCGCGCAACCTGCCAGCAGCACTGCGCTTCGTGGCCGGCCTCGACCCGAAGATGGCCGACATGGACAAGGCGGTAGAAGACGGCAAGAAGGCCTTCGCCGGCCACGAGCTGTCGGGCCAGACGCTGGGCATCGTCGGCCTGGGAAAGATCGGCTGCCTGGTAGCCGACGCCGCCATCAAGCTGGGCATGCAGGTGCTGGGCCACGACCCGGACATCACGGTCGACGCGGCCTGGAGCCTGCCGGCGCAGGTCAAGCGCGCGGCCAGCGTGGCCGAGGTGCTGCGCGGCAGCGACTTCGTCACGCTGCACGTGCCGCTGGTCACTGCCACGCGCAACATGGTCAACGCCGACAACATCGGCTCGATGCGCGCCGGTGCAGTGCTGATGAACTTCTCGCGCGAAGGTGTGGTCGACGATGCTGCCGTGCTGGCCTCGCTGTCCGGCCAGCGCCTGGGCCACTATGTGTGCGACTTCCCCAGCCCGGCCCTGAACGGCCATGCGCGCGTGATCGCGCTGCCGCACCTGGGCGCGTCCACGCGCGAGGCCGAGGAGAACTGCGCCATCATGGTCGTCGACCAGCTGCGCGACTACCTGGAGAACGGCAACGTGGTCAACGCCGTCAACTTCCCGCAGGTGAGCATGGCGCGCGAGTCGGCCTTCCGCGTGGGCATCGCCAATGCCAACGTGCCCAACATGCTGGGGCAGATCTCCACCGCGATGGCCCAGGCCGGGCTGAACATCCACAACATGGTCAACAAGTCGCGCGGCGAGATGGCCTACACCCTGGTCGACGTGGACAGCGCCGTCGCCACACCGGTGCTGGACAGCCTGCGTGCCATCCGCGGCGTGCTCTCGGTGCGCTACCTGCCGCGCCAGGCCTGACGCGGCGGCATGGCCAGAAAGCGGCGCGCTAAGCCCCCCCCCGCGGCCGAGTCCGCCATCCCGGCGGCACCGGCCGCGCCGGCGCCGCCGGCCACGCACCGGCGTGGACTGTGGGCCGCTATCCTGCTGCTGCTTGGGGTGGCCATTGCGGCCGGCCTGTGGTTGGCGCGCACCACGCCGCCAGCGCCTTCGGGGCCAGACACGGCCGTGAAAGCGGTGGCGCTGCCACCGCCCACCTATGTCGAGAACACCCAGTGTCTGGGCTGCCACCAGGCAGCTGGCGAAGCCTGGACGCAGTCGCATCATGCCAAGGCCATGGCACCGCCGACGCCGCAGACGGTGCGCGGCAACTTCGACAACACGCAGTTCCGGCACCAGGGCGTGACCACGCGCTTCTTCAGGCGCGGCGACAAGTTCATGGTGCACACCGACGGGCCTGACGGGCGCATGGCGGATTTCGAAATCGCCTACACCTTCGGTCACGAGCCACTACAGCAGTACCTGATCGACACCGGCCAGGGCCGGCTGCAACCGCTGCAGATTGCCTGGAACACGCGCGAGGGCAGGTGGTTCCACCTGTTGCCGAGCGAGAAGGTGCCGCCGGGCGACGTGCTGCACTGGACCGGACGCTACCAGACAGCCAACACCATGTGCATCACCTGCCACACCACCGGCTTCGAAAAGCGCTACGAAGCCCAGGCCGATGCCTTCGCTTCCCGCTGGTCCGAAGTGAACGTGTCCTGCCAGTCCTGCCATGGCCCGGGCTCGCGGCACGCCGAATGGGCCCGGCTCAAGGCCGCCGGCCAGCCGGTCGCGCCGATCGAGCGCCATGGTCTGCTAGCCGACCTGAAGACGCCGAAGGCCCAGGTAGAGGTCTGCGCCGCCTGCCATTCGCGGCGCAGCGAGCTGAGCGCCCTGCCGGTACCCGGCCAGCCGCACCTGGACCACTACCTGCCCAGCCTGCTGCGCGAAGGCCTGTACCACGCCGACGGCCAGCAGCTCGACGAGGTCTTCGTCGTCGGCTCGTACCGCCAGAGCAAGATGTACCGCATGGGCGTGGCCTGCACCCACTGCCACGATGCGCACGGCGCCAAGCCCAGGCTGCAGGGCAACGCGCTGTGCCTGCAGTGTCACCAGCCGCAGGTCAACCCGGCCTTCCCCAGCGCCGCCGGCAGCTACGACTCGCCGCACCACCACCACCACGCCGCCGGCACGCCAGGTGCACAGTGCACCGCCTGCCACATGCCGGCCAAGAATTACATGATCGTGCAGCCGCGGCCGGACCACAGCATGCGCATTCCTCGGCCGGACCTGAGCGTCACGCTCGGCACGCCCAATGCCTGCAACCAGTGCCATGCCGACAAGTCGGCCCAGTGGGCGGCGGATGCAGTGACGCGCTGGTACGGCACGCCGAAGCGCCCCACTCATTACGGCGAGGTGTTCACCGCCGCACGGCGCGCTGCGCCCGGGTCCGCCGCATCACTGGCCGCGCTTGTGGCCGACGCGGCGCAGCCGCCGATCGTGCGCGCCACCGCGCTGGACATGCTGCGCGGCGAAGGCGCCATTGGCATCGGCGAGCGCATCGAGGCGACGCACGATACCGATGCCGAGGTGCGCGCCGCCGCGGCGGCCAGCCTGGAGCCGCTCGAAGCCTCGCTGCGGGTGCCGGCGCTGGCTCCACTGTTGAAAGACCCGCTGCGCGCGGTGCGCATGGCCGCGGCGCGCAGCCTGGCATCGCTGCCGGCTGCCCAGTTCGACGCAGCGACGCGCGCCGCCTTCGACACGGCACTGGGCGAGTACATCGCCGCGCAATCGGTGGCGCTGGACATGCCCGGCAACCAGTTGAACCTGGCGTTCGTGCACGCCCTGACAGGCCGCGACGACCTGGCCGAAGCGCACTACCGCAAGGCGCTGGCCATCGACCCCGACTTCACGCCGGCGCGCGCCAACCTGGCGCAGTTCTACAGCTCGCGCTCACGCAATGCCGATGCCGAGCGCGTGCTGCGCGAGGGCCTGCAGCGGCTGCCGCAGCTGGGCGAGTTGCAGTATTCCCTGGGCCTGCTGCTGGCCGAGGAGCAGCGCCTGCCCGAAGCGGCCCAGGCGCTGGCCAAGGCCGCCCAGCTGCTGCCGCAACGAGCGCGCGTGCAATACAACTACGGGCTCGCGCTGCAGCGGCTCGGCCAGGCCAAGCCGGCCGAAGCCGCGTTGCTGCAGGCGCAGCGCATCGATCCCGCGGACCCGGCGGTGCCCTACGCACTGGCGGTGTTGTACGCGCAGGCGGGCCAACGCGACAAGGCGCTGGTTGCGGCCGAACGGCTGCAGCAGTTGCGGCCCGGCGACCCGCAGGTCGCCCAGATGCTGCAGCGGCTGCGCCAGCCACCGCCCTGAACCTGGGCGCAACCGCCATCATGCAGGCGCCTTGAGATGCGCCGCCTCACCAGCATGCCTGGCAACGATGTGGACCCGGACGATGTGTTCACGCTCAGGCCGCCGGGCGTGGAACGCCGGGGCCACCCGCACGCGAAAGTCGATTCAGCCACCTAGGCGTGCCTGGCAAGCCTTGGGGAGCAGCGATTCAGCCTTAGGATTTGGACAGTGCCCGCATTGCCGGCCAATTCATAACCACCGGAGGAGCTCATCTCATGTCCGATCACGGCTTTCACGTGCATGGCCCGCACGACCATGCGCTCGAACACGCGGCACACGATGCGCCGGGCAGCTTCTCGGGCCGGCTCGCCGTCATCACCGCCATCCTCGCCACGATCGGCTCGATCTTCGCCTACATGGGCGGCGCCACCCAGGCCCATGCCGGGATGCTCAAGAACGACTCGGCGATCAAGAAGACGGAAGCCGCCAACCAGTGGGCCTTCTACCAGGCGAAGAGCACCAAGGAGAACCTGAGCGAACTGGCGCTCGAACTCAGTCCCGAAGCGCGCAAGGCCAGCTTCCAGGCCGAGATCGCGCGCTACAAGACCGAGAAGAACGAGATCAGGGTCAACGCCGAACGTCTCGAAGCCGAATCGGCGGCTCTGGAGCAGAAGAGCGCGCAGCAGCTGCACGAACACCACCGCTGGGCCCAGGCCACGACGGTGTTGCAGATCTCGATCGCCATGGCCGCCATCGCGCTGCTCACCGGCCGCAGGTGGCTGCTCAATGGGGTGGTCGGCCTGGGTGTGATCGGCGCCGCAATCGGCGCGCTGGCCTGGGCGGGCATCTGAAGGCCGCGGCGGCGCAGGAGCGGCCGGGCGCGGTCAGTCGGTGCCGAACCACTTGCGCGTCAGCCGCTCGTGGGTGCCATCGGTGAAGACCTCGAGGATGGCCCGGTTGATCGCCTTTCGATAGGGGCTGTCGGTCTGCAGGGCAATCCCGTACGGCTCGGCCTTGAAGGCCACGCCGACCATGTGCACCTTGCCCTTGCCTGCCGTGTTGGCATGGTGGTTCAACACCGGGGCGTCGTAGACCACCGCGTCGGCCCGCCCGGCCTCGATCTGGGCATAGGCCTCGCCGATCTGCGCCACCGTACGATGGACGACGCCGTTGGCCGTCAGGTAGTGGGCGGCCGTGGTGTTCGCCACCGTCACCACGCGCTTGCCGGGCAGGTCGTTCAGCCCGTTGATCTGGCCCTGCAGGGTTTCCACAGTCAGGCGCGAGGTGATCGTCGCGGTCAGATGGGCGATCAGGAAGATTCCGGCGAACATCCACAGCGTCGCCACAACCCGGCCCAGCAGGCGCTTGGGCGTGCGGTCGCCATAGCCCACCGTGACCACTGTCACCACCGCCCACCAAAGGCCCTCGCCCACGCCGCGCAGGTACTCCTTCGGGAATTCGGGGTTTCGCCCGCGCTCGATCAGCCAGATCACATGCGCCACGGCGGCGATCAGCAGCGAGACCAGGCCGACCACGCTCAGCACGTCGGCCCACGAGATACGTCCCGCCCGGTCGAACCACGATGGCTGGTGGACTGGGGTCATGATCTGCAAGCCCGATTGCAGGTACATGTGCGAGAAGTCGAGTCGCTGCTCGCGCTCGGGCGTCATGCTTATGGCCGCGACGGCAGCCTGGACCTGGCCGCGCTGAACCGCGTCCAGCATGCCGTTGACACTGTCGACGAGCACGAATTCAGTCTTCAGCCCCGCGCGGCGCGCGATTTCGTTCCAGATCTCGATACTGAAGCCGCTCAGCGAGTCCCCCCGCTTCACGACCAGGGGTTCGAGCACGCGAGTGGCGACGCGTACCGTCTTCTCGGACGGACCAGGTTGAGCCGTCTGGGCCAAGGCGTCGGGTGCCAACGCAAGAGACAACTGCAGCAACAGCGCCCAGGCTGCGGCGCGAAGCGGCTTCGATCGAAGCATGGTCGTATCGTCCTTGGACCGTGTGAGGATTTCGCATTTTGCCGGGTCGCTGGGCTGGCCCGAGTCCGCGGCGACACGGTGCATCGCAGGGCGGTCCACATGGATTGGGGACTCGGGAGGATGACTTGCTATCCTCGCCGGTGAGTCGGGTGCCGATCGCAAGGCCTGCGGCGCGCTCTCCCAGAACGATGCCTGAATGAAGCTTCCCCAACTTCGACCGCTGCCTGCCACGCTGCTGACCTTCGCGCTGCTCGCAGCGGTGGTATTCGCTTTCTGGAGCCTGCTCAAGCCGGCGCCGCCCAAGCGCATCGTGATGAGTACCGGCGCCGCAGGGGGCGCCTACGCCGCCTTTGGCGAGTTGTACGCACAGGAGCTGGCCAAGGAAGGCGTTGCCGTCGAACTGCGCGGCTCGGACGGCACCGTGGAAAACCTGCAGCGGCTGGCGATTGGCGAGGCGGATGTCGCGTTCGTGCAGAGTGCGGTGGCCAGCGAAGAGCAGCGCGCGCAGCTGCAGAGTCTGGGCAGCCTGTACTTCGAACCGGTCTGGATCATCCACCGCGACGAGATCGCGCCCACGCGCCTGACGCAGCTTGCCGGGCTGCGCGTCGGCGTCGGACTGCCGGGCAGCGGCTCGCGCGCGCTTGCATTGCGACTGCTCGCGCTCAACGGGCTCGGCCCGGACAACCTGACGCTGGTGGAGCGCGACGTGCGCGGCCTGGTGCAGGGCGTGAGCCGAGACGAGATCGACGCTGCCGTGGTCGTGCTGTCGATCGACGCGCCGGTGTTCAAGCAGTCGGTCGGCACGCCGGGTGTCGTGCTGATGGACATGGAGCGCGCGGCCGCCTACCCTCGGCGCCTGCCGGCGATCACGCGCATTACCCTGCCGGCCGGCGTCATCGACCTGAAGCTCGGCGTGCCGCGCAAGGATCTTGACGTCATTGCGGCGACGACCACGCTCGCGACGAGCCCGTCGCTGCACCCAGCCGTACAGTACCTGCTGTGGCGCGCGGCGCGTCAGATCCATTCGCAACCCAGCCTGCTCAACGACAAGCAGCGCTTCCCGAGCATCGACGTGCACCAGGAGTTCGCGGTGCCCGAGCACGTGGAGCGGCTGTACCGCGATGGCACGCCGTTCCTTTACCGCTATCTTCCATTCTGGCTGGCGAACCTGATCTACAGGCTTTCGATCTCCGGCATCGCGGCCTTTGCGCTCTTCGTCGCCCTCACCGACTGGTTGCCGAAGCTCGTGCGCTACGCGTTCAACTTGCGCATCTTGCACAACTACCTGAGCTCGGTGCGCGTCGCGGCCGAGATTCCGAAGTCGGCGACTCCCGAGGACCGGGCCAGGCACCTGGAGCGCGTCGAGGCGCTTCGCCAGAAGGCGGCTTCCCTGAGCATGCCGTTGTTCCTGGACGTGTCCAAGGCCGAGCTTGTCAACCGGCTGAAGCAACTCGAAGACAAGCTGCGGCAGGACCAGGACGGTACCGCGGCCGGTACGCCGGCGGTGTCGCCCAACACGGCCGACGCGCCCCCGGTCCCACCACCGACGGTCAAGAGCTGAGGCGGGTCGGCCCGGCGACGACGTCTGGCATCTCGCCATCCCAAACGCCGGCGGGAACCTTCAGAGCTGTTTTTCCACCGGCAGCAGGCGGATGAATCCGGCTTGCATGCGCTGTCCGGTCGTGGACATCGGTTCGACGTCGTAGCGGATGGGTTTGCCGTCCTCCTCGGCGCTCCAGACCAGGCGGCCGTCGGCACCGAGCTGCACGCGGAAGGCATTGTCCGGCGCGATGCCGTCGTCCATGAAGGCCGCCACCTGCCTGGCAAGGACCTCGCTTTCCACATAGAGCCCGGCCTCGGTATTGATCATCGCCGAGCGCGCGTCCAGGTTGAAGCTGCCGACGAAAACGTCCTTGCGATCGAAGACGATCGCCTTGGTGTGCAGGCCGGCCTTCGAGCCACCGCCAAACAGCCGCTTGCGCACCGGCCCCGGCTCGGGACGCAGCTCGTACAGCTCGACGCCGGCCTTCAGCAGCGGCTCGCGCTGCGCCGAGTAGCCGGCGAAGGCGGCCAACACGTCGTTCGACGCCAGCGAGTTGGTCAGCACGCGCACCTTCACGCCCCGCGCACGCAGTTCGCTCAACTTGTCCACGCCGCGCGGCAGCGGGATGAAGTATGCCGACTCGATCAGCAGTTCGTCCTGCAGGCTGTCGACGCGCTGGAAGATGAACTTGCTCAGCGTGCGCATGCGCACATCGTTGATCGATGCCGGATCGTCGTACAGCACACGCCCGGGCGCCCAGACGAAGCCGCGCAGCAGCGACGAGATCTCCGCCTTCACCGTGGCCACGTCCTGGCCGATAGGGTGAGGGTAGTTGTCCTTCTGCTGCATGTACTGCTGCATCAACTGGCGGTAGAAGACCAGATCGGCCTGACTCGAGGGCATTTCGCGCAGCGCGCCGATCGGCACCGACCAGGGGCCGTTCCAGAAACGGTCGAAGACCTTCGACAGGTCGCGCACCACCGGGCCTGCAGCGACCATGTCCAGGTCGCGGAAATTGGCCTTCGGGTCGACCTCGAAGTACGCATCGCTCATGTTGCGGCCGCCGACGATGGCCAACGCGTTGTCCATCACCATCAGCTTGTTGTGCATGCGGTGGTTGACGCGGTCGAAGTCGGTCAGGAAGCCGGCCAGGTGCGAGCTGCGCGTGGCGAAGGGGTTGAACAGGCGGATCTCGATGTTCGGGTGCGTGTCGAAGGCGGCCAGGCTGCGGTCGCGCTCCTTCAGGTTGACGTCGTCGAGCAGGATGCGCACGCGCACGCCGCGGTCGGCCGCGCGCAGCAGGTACTCGGAAAGGATGCGCCCGGTGGCGTCGGCCTCCCACAGGAAGTACTGCACGTCCAGCGTCTTCCGCGCCAGATCCGCCAGCGCGACACGCGCGGTGAAGGCCTGGCGCCCTTGGTGGACTAGCGAGAAGCCCGATTGGCCCGGGTGCTGCGCCGCAAGTTGCGCGATCTCCTGGCCGAGCGGCGTGGCCTCGTGGGCCTCGAAGGCCGTGGTGGCCACGCGCGGATAATCCGGGTTTGGCTGCGTCGTAGCGCAGCCGGCGGCCAGCGTCAGCGCTGCGACGGCCAGCGTCCAGGCCGCGGCATGCCGCAGGCATCGGCTCAAGCAGCGCATGGCTGCTGCGCAGGAACCGGCTGTCGCTGCATCGGCATGTTCCATCGTCGGGCATCCTCGTTCCGTCGAAAACTGGCCACCAGGCGGCCGTGCCAAGGCCGCAGCATAGCGCCCGGTGCGTGCACGACTCGTCTCCGCACCGTGGCGCGCGATAGGTCGCAAGCTCGGCCTTGGGCGCAGCACCGTCACCGACCGCCAGGCGAGAAAAAGGGCCTGCTTCATCGAAGCCGGCCCTCTTGTCTAACCCGCGACCGCGGCCCCAATGGGCAGCCGTGGCGCAAAACAGCTTGTCAACCTCAGTTCAGGTCGTCGTCCTTCCAGGCCTTGACGCCGCCGATCGACAGGCCGGCTTCGAGGCCGTTCTTGGTCAGCGTGAAGGTCTCCACTTCGCCCATCGCCGAGCCGCCCTGGCCGCCGCCACCGCCCGCGCCGCTGGCAGCCGATCCGGCGGCGACGCCGCCGGCCACGCCCCAGCCGTTCGTGATGAAGCCTTGCATCGCCGCCGCGGTCTTGAAGATCACGAGCACGTCGTTCTCGACCGCGCCGAGCTGAAAGCCGGCACTCGCGCCACCGATCTTCATGAAGGTGTTCTTCTTCGTCTTGTTGTCATGCACCACGCCCGTGCCGCCGCTGCCACCGATGATGAAGCTGACACCGTAGGTGGTGAACACCGCATAGCCCGGCGCCTTGGCCAACTGCGCCCTCAGTTCCGGCTTCTTTCCCTCAAAACGCTTCAGCGCGGCCGCAGTGGCCTTCAGCGCCTCGGCCTGCTTCTCTGCCTTGGTCGCGGCAAATGCACTGCCAGCCACCAGCGACAGCGACAGGGCGCCGATGCCGAGGATGCTTTTGATGTTCATGGTCTCTCTCTCCTGAGATTTGCAAGCTTGCACGTTGATTGGATTGGCTGCGGCGGACAGATGCAGTAACGGATCATCCCCCACCTTTTCATCTTAACCCGCCGGCCATTGCGAGGAATCCCCAGCCATAGCGGTAGTGAGCCGAGTCAATCGTCATCGAACGGCCGCTCCGCGGCCCCGGTCGGGGCTGCGGACCTGGGCCGCAGCGCGCCGGCAATGGTGGGAAACAGCAGCACCGACAGCAGCGCTGCACCGACCAACGCCGAAGCGACGTGCGAGCCGATGCTGTGCGTGCGCACACCGATGTCGGTGATCACCACCACCAGCGACAGCGACGCCACCGACGAGTACAACGCGAAGGGCAGTCGGTCCGGCCGTGCCAGATGCTGGCCATACCACCACACGGGCGCCCCCCGCACCAGCAGAAGAGCCAGCAGAAACGCCGGCACCAACAGCGCAGTGGTCAAGTCGTGCGTGATGGCGGTGAGATGGAACTTCACGCCGGTGCCGACAAAGAAGAAGGGAATGAACCAGCCGAAGCACACCGCGTCGATCTTGTGCCGCAGCGGCTTGGCCGCCTTGTCCTGCGTGGCCAGCCCGACCACCATGCCGGCTGCAAAGGCGCCGAGGATGTTCTCAAAGCCGAACTCCTCGGTCAGCACGAAGTAGCCGGCCATCAGGAACAGCGCCAGCCGTACCGGCAGTTGGGTGCTGGCATGCAGCGTGCGTGTCAGCAGCGCCACCACAGGCGCCGGCCGCAGGCCCATGCCCGCGGCCGCCATGGCCAGCACCAGGAGCAGGAACAGCAGCAGGAAGCCGAACTCCTGCCAGGTGGAGTATTCCTGCGACAGCAGCAGCGACATCGTGACGATCGGGCCGACCTCGCCCACCGTGCCAGCGGCCACGAATAACCGTCCAAACGGCGTGTGCAGCTGGCCGGCATCGCGCAGCAGCGGCAGCAGCGTGCCCAACGCGGTGGTGCTCAGCGCCAGCGTCAGCATCAGCGGCGACCGCGCGAGCGGCGTGGCATAGAGCAACGCCGACAGCGCCACGCCGATGACCAGCGACAGGCCCCAGCCGCGCAGCGCCAGGAACAGCGGCATGCCGCGGATGTGCTTGAAGTTCAGTTCCATGCCGGCCATGAACAGCGTGGCTGCCATGCCGAAGGTGAACATCGACTCGATGAAGCCTTCGAAATTGACCAGCCCCAACCCGTGCGGGCCGATCAGCATGCCCAGCAGCACCTCGAACACCACCACCGGCACCTTGAAGCGCAGCGGCAGCTCGGCCAGCAGCGGCGCCAGCACGGCGGCCGCCATGACCCAGAACACGGGATGAAGGTTCGACATGCGGCGGTTGACCAGCCAATGACGCTATCGGCCCGATTCTGCCGTGCGAACCGGGTGTCGCGTTGGCGTCGGGGCCCGGCGCTGCGCCAGTGACCCTTCGGCGCACAGGCACAGCGCCCGACGACGGGCCGCGCCATGCACAATCGCCGACGTCATCCACGCAGGAGCGACAGCATGGCCCGCAACCACCCCAACCCAGCGACCCCACCGCACCCCTTTGCCGACACGCTAAAGAGCTTCGGCACCGCCTCCGGCAAGAGCGGCAAGCTGTTCTCGCTGCCGGCGCTGGCCAAGGTCTACCCCAACATCCGGAGGCTGCCGGTGTCGATCCGCATCGTGCTGGAATCGGTGCTGCGCAACTGCGACGGCGTCAAGGTCGGCCCCGAACACGTGGCACAGCTCGCCAATTGGCAGCCGAACGCGCCGCGCAGCGACGAAATTCCCTTCGTCGTAGCACGCGTGGTGCTGCAGGACTTCACCGGCGTGCCGTTGCTGGCCGACCTGGCCGCGATGCGCAACGTGGCCGCCGACATGGGCCGTGACCCGAAGACCATCGAGCCGCTGGTGCCGGTGGACCTGGTGGTCGACCACTCAGTGATGATCGACCACTACGGCACCAAGAACGCGCTGGACCTGAACATGAAGCTGGAATTCCAGCGCAACCAGGAGCGCTACCAGTTCATGAAGTGGGGCATGCAGGCCTTCGACACCTTTGGCGTGGTGCCGCCAGGCTTCGGCATCGTGCACCAGGTCAACCTGGAGTACCTGGCGCGCGGCGTGCACAAGGGCAAGGACAACGTCTACTACCCCGACACGCTGGTCGGCACCGACAGCCACACCACGATGATCAACGGCATCGGCGTGGTCGGCTGGGGCGTGGGCGGCATCGAGGCCGAGGCCGGCATGCTGGGGCAGCCGGTGTACTTCCTGACGCCCGACGTGGTGGGCCTGAAGCTGAGCGGGCGCCTCCGCGAAGGCTGCACCGCCACCGACCTGGTGCTGACCGTCACCGAGCTGCTGCGCAAGCACAAAGTGGTGGGCAAGTTCGTCGAGTTCTTTGGCGAGGGCACGCGCACGCTGGCCCTGCCCGACCGCGCCACCATCGCCAACATGGCGCCGGAATACGGCGCGACGATGGGCTTCTTCCCGGTGGACGAGCGCACCATCGACTACTTCAAGGGCACGGGCCGCAGCCAGGGCGAGATCGAGGCCTTCGAGGCCTACTTCAAGGCGCAGCAGCTGTTCGGCGTGCCCGGCGACGGCGAGATCGACTACAGCCAGGTGATCACGCTGGACCTGGGCACGGTGGCACCCTCCCTGGCCGGGCCGAAGCGGCCGCAGGACCGCATCACGCTGACCGACGTGTCGGCCAAGTTCAGCCAGCTGTTCAGCGCGCCGAACGCCGAGAACGGCTTCAACCAGCCCGCGCCGAAGCTGGCGCAGAACTTCAAGACCAGCGACGGCCTGGACCTGCGCAACGGCGACGTGCTCATTGCCGCCATCACCAGCTGCACCAACACCAGCAACCCGAGCGTGCTGCTGGCCGCGGGTCTGCTGGCGAAGAAGGCGGTGGAAGCGGGGCTGAAGGTGCAGCCGCACATCAAGACCTCGCTGGCGCCGGGCTCGCGCATCGTCACCGAGTACCTCGCCAAGACCGGCCTGCTGCCCTACCTGGAAAAGCTCGGCTTCAACGTCGCGGGCTACGGCTGTACCACCTGCATCGGCAATGCCGGCGACCTGACGGCATCGATCAACGAGGCCATCACCGGCAACGATCTGGTCTGCGCCGCGGTGCTGTCGGGCAACCGCAACTTCGAGGCGCGCATCCACCCCAACCTGAAGGCCAACTTCCTGGCCAGCCCGCCGCTGG
>Ga0105097_10000340_pt1 | contig 20843 bp, 33 predicted proteins | sample PPLLak12cMay2015_FD_87035 | JGI IMG/M metagenome (GOLD analysis project Ga0105097, IMG submission 87035) | Freshwater sediment microbial communities from Prairie Pothole Lake near Jamestown, North Dakota, USA - PPLs Lake P7 Core (1) Depth... | ecosystem: Environmental > Aquatic > Freshwater >...
AATTCACTTTCTTCAAACCATTCTGGTATAAATTCACCATCAAACTCCTTTAATTGATAAGATGTTGGATATACAAGAGATACATAGTAAATTCCATCTTTTCTAAATTTTTCAATAGTTCCTCTACAACCATATAAATCATGATATATACCTGCAGAAATTTCAACTAAATCACCCTTTGAGAACTTACAATCCGGTAAAGATTTTTTTCTAAATATATTTAAAAGATTTTTTATTCTATTCATTTAATAATTGATTTAATTTTTCTTCACGTTCAACTTGTTTATCAAAAAGTTCAATCTCATTGATTTGATAACTTTTAGCAATCTCACCAACCATATAAGTTTTCTTACCAATAAAAAAGTCAAGTGTTTTATAATACATTATGTGTCTTACTAAACCAATCTCTCCGGTTTTTTTAACTCTTACTTGGTTACCTACTTCAATCATAATTTTACTTCTTTTATTGTATTATTATCTACTATAAATATTTTTATAGGTTTTATATTATCTGAAATCCATTTTATTTTTTCTAATTGCAAAGGGTTTGATTTTTTGGTTTTACTATAACTTTGAATACCAATTAAGACATTAAATGTGAATGTTGATTTTACTTCAATAAAAAAGTCTTCAAATTCAAAGTCTGGTGTATAATAACCAATTGGTGTCTTTATAGCATTTGTATTTTTCGGTAATTCAAGATTATTAGAGTATAAATAATCTATATACTTTTTTTCAGAGAGACCATAACAAATTACTTCATCTACTTTGTAATACTTACATTTTCCATGACCACTAGATTTACCATATTTTTGTATTTTTGTATCTATTGATTTTTGATAAATTTCTTTACTATCTTCTCTTTTAGACCAATTATTATCTTTCATGGTATTAGATACTCTTTTCTTATATTCTGGATCTTCCCATCTTTTAGATGTAGTTATAGAACATATTTCTTTCCAATTATTTTTCCATTCATTACTTCTATTTTTATACTTTTCACTTATAGAATTTGACATTTTATCTTTTTGTAAATTATGTTCACTTTCGGATAAATTATTAAAGTACTCTATTCTACCTTCTGAAATCCTTTTATTTCTATCAGAATAAGTAGAAGATTTTTTTAAGTTTTCTTGTGCACATGATTTACAAACTTTATTATTTCTTATAGACCTATTGAGGTTTCCTTTACAGGTAAATTCTATTGTATTACTACACTGAGGACAATTTTTAACATATTTCATATGTTAATATATATTAAATATATTCTTTCCTGTATCTAAATAATGCTAAATCTTTTTGTTTACATTCTAATTCTATATCTACTTCTATATCAAAACTTTCAAACTTTTCATATAGAAAATCAGCATGTGCTGTTAGTTTACCAGTTGTATCTTCATGTATTTTTTTAGAAGATGAATGATGTGTAAGAGGTCTCACTTCTTTCCAAGTAGAGGTTCCTAATCTTAGTGTATCTTCCCAACTCATATTATCTGGATGACATTGATAGTGTAAACTATCTACAGTAATTGGAATATCAATTACTTGGTGAACCCATTCGTGTAACATTTTTACAGAATATTGGTTTAAACCATCATCATTTTCTACAACTAATCTTTTCTTACAAGACTCTGATAAGTTCTCAAACTCTTTACAAAATCGTTCTGCTGCCAATTCTCTCGTTGGTTTAGTTGTATTAATATGTATATTAATAGGATAGAAAGTTGTTTGATCTAGTCCTAATAAGTCCATCAATTCTGCGTGTTTATTTAGTTCATTGATAGTTTTTTCGACTACTAAAGGATTTTCACTTGCAATTACTAAATATGGACCAGGATGAAATCCACAACGCATTTTATTATCTTTTATATACTTTCCTATATTAAATAATAACTTTCTAATAGTATTTATGTTTGGTAAATCATTAAATTTATATTCCGAGAGCCACGGAAACGAATCACTCGACATCCTATAGATGTAAATATTATTCTTAACATTATACTCTAAAACTTTTAGAGTATCTTTTAGATTCAAAATAATAAGTTCCGACACATAAGAAAGTCCTTTAGTATCAAATGTACGTCTCACCATACCTCTATTTACCATTACTTGATCTTTCTTAGACTTACCTTCATTTATACCTATTGATATACAACAATAACCAATTCTATTCATATTCATATTTTTTACAAAGATACTGTTTTTTTAATATATAACAATATGATAATATATAGAATTTTGAATAAAATAAATAATAAGTCTTACATTGGTCAGTCAGTTTTAACATTTAATAAACGTTATAGAGGTGGTGAATGGTGGAACATGATAAAGTTGCACTTTATCTATTTGGTAAATTTTGTTATATAAATTTTGAAGAAAAAAGAAAAGAATATCTTGAATCTGATTTAGAATGGTTTTACAATAATATTTTCTTAAAAGAAAAAAAGAAAAGAAATGATGGTTATTTCAAAGATGATAGTGAATTATTAGAACTTATAAAACCACTAATATGGGAAATGTCAATACCTAATATTTCAAAAAAATTAGATACTACAATTAGGAAAATAAATTGGTGTATTAAGAAGAATAATTTAGAATCCCCAGGTAAAAATTATTGGCAAACGAATCAAAAATCTAAACAACAATAAATAAAAAGTAATATAACAAAATTAATATATACATTATGAAAATAATAAAATTTAACCAGTTTATACTTGAGGAATTTGAACAAGTAATTAATGATACACCAGAAAGTTATGTTGATATGCTTTTAATTAAATTAAAACGTAGTATTGATAAAATGTTTGAATATCAAGATGAGAGTTTAGAAGACGATAACATGACTGTAAAAAAAGCAAAGTTAAATAGTAAAGGTAAAAAAGACCATCCTACATTTAAAGAATTCAATTTGAGATTAGATAGTTCTGAAGTTTCTACACGTTCACAATTAGATGATAATTTAACTGTTAAATTTTCTGATGATGAGAATACTTATAATCTTTTAATATCTATTAATACAAAAAATGCCTTACCTACTGATTTAACTAAAGATTTTAGTACGGATGATATTAAACAATGTTATATCAAATTTAAAAAATATGATTTAGATACATTTGAAGTAATTGGTCAAATAACTAAAAACACAGATCCTAATCAAATAGATGAGGAATTTATTATTAATCTTAAAATAGAATTAGATGAGGAATTTGGTGATGAAGAAGAATTCAAAATAGAAACTGAATAAATAATAAAAAACCTGTTTTTAAACAGGTTTTTTTATAGGGAACATGTTACATTTAATAAATAAGTTATGTTAAATATAGTAACCAATTATCAGATATTACAGGAATTTAAAAAATCTAGATACTTTAAAGTTAATCTTGGACTAGTCGCAACTGTTGAAAAAAATGGATCTAGAACTTTCAATAAGGATGATAACTTCGCATTCAGTTATAATAATAATTATAATACAACTCTTTATGGTCAAGGTAATGTTGGGGATATAAAATTTTATGTTGATCATTTTATAACTGATCCAATTTTCGCAGTATATACTTCAGATTTTGAAGAGTTTATATTTGATATAGATGTTAAGATAATAAGAGATAAAGGTATCGATTTTTACTTAGGATTTATAATTAAGAGTGTTGAAGAAGAATATGATGAGAGAGTTAGAAATAATGAGCTTAAAAAGATTGAGGAGAAACCTAAAGGAAATATAGATAATATTTTTAGTAATCCTGGTAATGTTACTTATGAAGATTTAAAAGCATACTTAGCAATGAAAAATCAATCAAGATATTCATAATTATAAAAATTTATAAAGAATATTATATACTTCTAACTTATCTTCATCAGAAAGGTCATCAAAGTCACTACTAAATTCTAAGTCTTCATTAAATATATGAAGATATATCTTTCTACTATTACTATCCCATTCAATTGAATCGAACTCATCAACACTTAAAGGTAAGTTTATTACTAATTCATTAAAATTCATACCTAATGTTTTTATTAATATTCTAACTTTTTTTCTTATTACAGAATTAAAAATCTCTTTCATAAAAGTATATATTAAATTAATAAAAAATAAAATTGGGTTTTATAAATTTTATATATATGTTAATAAAAAAATATGTAAATATGAAATTAAATAAATATCAGGAGTATATCTCTGAGAAAGTTATATATGATTTAATACTTGAGTCTAAGGTAGTATTCTCAAAGAAATTCATTAATCTACTAAGTATGATGGATTCAAATAAATTGGCAAAAGAATTATTAAATTTATATTCTAAAGATATTAATGTTACACAAAATTATATTGATATTACTGATGAAAAAGATGCTGTTAGTTTTACACCAGATAGAAAAGTTCAGGAATTAACTAAGGATATACCAGAAATTTATACTGTTGTTGAAAGTGGTAAATATCTTACACACGGTGATGCAAACTTACCGGTATTTAAAAGATTAGGTTATGAAAGAGAAGGAAGAGAAAATTGGGCACCAGATATAGGAACTGTTGGTGTTATATTATCCGAAACATTAAGTAAGTCAACAAGAAATCCGGGAAGAATTTATGTTTTATTTCAAGAATACAATACTGAAAATCCAAGACTTGCAGTTCTTAACAAAGAGGCTCTTCAATTAGGTGGTGATGTAGATGAATTTAGAGCAATATGGACTACTGCTAGAAACCCAATTAAAGTTGGTAGACTAGTTAGAGCAATCTTAACTGTCGCTAAGATACCATTTACTGCAAAAGACATAGAAGATTTTACTAATCAATACAAATCAACATATGATATTTCAAAAGATGCATTTAAAAAATTTGATATAGTTAGTGGTTCGGATATTGCCTATTGGTATTCGGCAGACCATTATGTACCGGGTGGTGGTACATTAAACAATTCTTGTATGGCACATTCTGATTCAAATTACTTTGATATTTATTCTAGAAATAAACAAGTTAAATTGGTTATTTTATATGGTGATAATGGAACTCTAACACCAGAAGGTGATTTTAAGTCTAATAAAATTAAAGGAAGAGCACTTCTTTGGGAATTAACAATGGATGGTTCACCAGTTACATTTATGGATAGAATCTATACTGTAAATGACTCTGATACAGATTTGTTTAAAGAATTTGCACAACAAAATGGATGGTGGTATAAATCAAGACAAAGTATGGAACAAGATGAAGATTTTACAGATGGTAAAACAACTAAAAGAGCATTATTAGTTGCGGATTTAGATAAAACAGATTTTGATAAATATCCTTATACTGATACACTTTCATTTATAAATACAAATGATGATACTGCATCTAATAGAGCAGAAGATTATAATAGAGTATTGAGAGATACAAGTGGTGGTTGGGAAGATGAAGATGGTAATTCATATGGTGATGATTATTATGATGATGATGATTATTAATATAAAAACCCAGTAATAAAATTACTGGGTTTTCTTTTTTATTTCTCGTCGGTTACATCTTCGTAACTAACATCTTCAACTGAATCTCCTTCGTTAGTTGGTGTTTCAGGTTCAGGTTCTTGTTGTTGATATAATCTAGTACTGATAGTTCCCCAAGTTTCATTTAACTTATTTGTCGCAGTATCAATTTTATCACCATCTTTCTCAGAGTGAGCTTCTTTTAAAATTTCAAGGTCAGCTTTCAATGCAGTTCTGTCCTCGTCAGTTAATTTTTCATCAAACTCTTTGATTTGTTTTTCTGTTTGGAATATCAAATTATCCGCCGAATTTACTTTATCAACTAATTCTCTTTCAATTCTATCAGATTCTGCATTTGCTTCAGCATCAGCTTTCATCTTTTCGATTTCCTCTTTAGATAATTGACTACCACCTTCAATTCTAATTCGGTTCTCTTTTCCGGTTGCTTTATCTTTTGCAGTAACAGAAAGAATACCATTTGCATCAATATCTAAAGATATTTGTACTTGTGGAATTCCTCTAGGTGCAGGTGGAATACCATCTAAATGGAATCTACCTAATGAACGGTTATCTCTAGCCATTGGTCTCTCACCTTGTAAACAATGTATTTCAACTGAATTTTGATTATCAGACGCAGTAGAGAAAGTTTCACTTTTAGTTGTAGGAATAGTAGTATTCGCTTCAATTAATTTAGTGAAAACACCACCCATAGTTTCGATACCAAGTGAAAGTGGAGTAACATCTAATAGTAATACATCTGTAATACCACCACTTAAAACGGCACCTTGAATTGCGGCACCCAACGCAACAACTTCATCAGGATTAACTGATTTGTTTGCTTTTTTACCAATGAATTTTTCAATAGCTTCTTGAACTGATGGGATTCTTGTAGAACCACCAACTAAGATAACTTCATCAATATCAACTGGTTTTAATCCAGCATTTTTAAGAGCACTCTTAGCACAGTTGATTGCTCTTGTAACTAAATCTGCGGTCATTTGTTCAAATTTCGCTTTAGTTAATTGTTTTACAAAGTGTAAAGGTTGATTATCTCTTGACGTGATATAAGGAAGATTAATATCAGTTTGAGTAGAAGAAGATAATTCAATTTTTGCTTTCTCAGCAGCTTCTTTTAATCTTTGTAATGCCATCGTATCTAATGATAAATCAATACCATTTTCAGATTTAAAATCTGCAATCATCCAATTGATAATAGCAATATCGAAATCATCACCACCTAAGTGAGTATCACCATCAGTAGATTTTACTTCAAATACACCATCACCAATTTCTAATACTGAAACGTCATGAGTTCCCCCACCACAGTCAAATACTAAAATTTTAGATTCTGCATTTTTCTTATCTAAACCATATGCCAATGCTGCAGCAGTTGGTTCGTTAATAATTCTTTCTACTTTTAAACCAGCAATTTCACCAGCTTCAATAGTAGCAGTTCTTTCCGCATCACCGAAGTATGCAGGAACAGTAATAACAGCTCTTTTTACTTCATATCCTAAATAGTCTTCTGCAGTTTTTTTCATTTTTTGTAGAATCATTGCAGAAATTTCTTGTGGAGTATAAACTCTATCATCAATTCTTACACCTGGTACATTTTTACCAGTCTTTTCTACTTTATAAGGTACTCTTTTTGCTTCATCACCTAATGATGAATAATCCTTACCTATAAATCTTTTAATAGAATAAACAGTTTTTTCTGGATTAGTAACTGCTTGTCTTTTTGCGGGATCACCTACTTTTCTATCTTTGTCAGTGAATCCTACAATTGAAGGTGTTGTTCTTTTACCTTCTGAATTTGAAATTACGATTGGTTCACCACCTTCAACAATTGCAACACAACTGTTAGTAGTACCTAAATCAATTCCGATAATTACATCATTTTTACTCATATTTATTTATTTATTTTTGATTATTAATATTCAATTTTTATACCAAACTATTTTTATGTCAAATTGTCAGTATATAATTTTATACAAAATTTATATATTTTTTTTGAAAAAAGTTTACTGATTGATATAAAAAATAAAAAACCTCAAATAGAGGTTTTTAAAATTCTTATTTAATTAACTTATCTAGATTTGCGGAACGATTTATCTGAGTATCACCACCTAAAGACCTTTTAACACTTGGTACTGAAAATTTATAAGACTTACCATTTGAAGACTCTGCAATAATAGGATACTTTCTATTTCTAGTTTTAATTTCAGTGATAACATAAGTACCATTAGTTCCGGTAAAACTCATACCAATTATATTTTGAGTAAAACCTAAAGTTTTACAAACACCTTCGTAAACATTAGTAACTTTTTGACTTTTCTCTAAAGTAGTAACTTTCATTTGAGTTGTATAGTATGCACTATTATAAGATATACTACCGAATGTAATAGATACATTTTCGGCGGTCGCAATCTCAGCAATTGCTTTCTTAATCTTAGCTTGAACTTTATTAATTTTAGAATCTGTTATCATAGTTTATCTCTGTTTTGTTTTACAAAGATACGATAAATTATTAGACTAACAAACTTTTTTAAATATTATTCTTTTGAATTGTATAACCATTGCAAATTTTCTCACAGTCTTTTATAAGTTCTTCAATTGAAGAGTATTTATAATCTCTTATTTTATAAGAAATTTTCATTATATCTTGTTTATGATTATCAGGAAAATTATAATAATCATATAAAAAACCAATCATATTATCTTGTATTCGTTCTATAGTTTTACCTAGTTTAACTACGGGGTCACGATGTGCAACAAATTGTACACTTATATATTGTATCATATTTTTATATTATTAGACTAACAAACTTTTTGCAACAGAATATTGTCTATCACTTAAAATTTTTGTTGGTTTACCATTAAAATTTTCTTTAACCAATTTAGTATTGGTTTTCAATTGTTTTTGTAAAGAAATTACAAATGTGTTATAACCATCGTAATTTCTTATTTTTTTATTCAATTCAACTTTCTCTACTATTTCCATGTTATACCAATATCTTATTTAATTGTTGTTCTCTAAATTGTTCTAATGTAATGAATAGTTCTCTTGGGAAAAGGTTACTTGTGCCATCTAACTTACCTTTTATTCTAAATCTACCATTAGGATGAACATTAGTAACATATTCTACTACATCATATACTTCATCAATAATAACTCCCCCATTATATGTAGAACCGTTATATTCTTTAGTTAGCCATCATATAATTAATTTTTTACAAAGATAGTATTTTTTTTAATTCATCTGAAATTTTATCAAAACTATTATCATATCTAAATCTAATTAATTGTATATCATTCACAATACAATACTCATTCTTTATATTATCTTTAATTTTTTGTAATTCAAATGCTGTTTTACCACCAAAATATCTTATTGATCTAAAGTGTTGTTCACCATCAAATTCTATACAAATATTATAATCTATTAGATAAAAATCATATTTTAACTTATTAATATATTTACAATTATCAAACGTCTTTTGTGTGTTATATTCAATATTATTTTCTTTTAAAAAATTTTCTATAAAAATTTCACCTTTACTAAATATATTACATTTTGGGCAACCACAACCAGATATGTGTGTACTCACAACCTGTTCATATTCATTGCCACATTTATTATGTAAAATTTTTATTTTAGAAAAAGATCCACTTGGTTTTGATAGTATGGTATATTCATTATTGTGAATCTTATTAGATTTTAATTGAATACTTTCAATAGTATGTTTATTGTTACCTGCACAGAATTTACAACCACCTTTTGTAAGATGATGAGATATTATCTGTTCATATTCATTACCACACTTATTATGAACTATTTTAGATTTCTTATTATACTCTACATTTTCAGATAATATGGTATATTCATCATTCCATTTCTCTCTACTGATTTTTAATATTTCTTCCTTAGTATATTTTTTATTACCATAACAATAAGAACATCCATTCCCTCTTAAATGATTACCACCTCTTTGTGTAGATATTTTACCACATGTCAGATGTCTAAATTTTATATTGAAATTGGTTCCTCTAAATTCTATTATTTCATACTCATTATTATGAACCTCATTGGACTTAGTTTGCAAATCCAGAATATCATACTTTCTACCATCACACTTAGGACAAACCCTTCTGTTTAATAAATGATCAATTCTAATATCAAATTCATACCCACAGGAATGTTTGAATTTACTTTTTTCACCATATCCATTATATTCAATTACTTTAAAACTTAATGATAGATTATCTATTTTATTCTGTATTTCCTCAATTTTTAATCTCTTATCCATAAACTTTTATATTTTTTTTATTATAACCATAAAATATATATTAAAATATGAAAATCACTTTATGTGCAGAGGAAATTATTAAAAGGTGTCTATGGGACACATACGTTTACTACATAGTAGGATCTGAGAAAGAAGCAGAAAAAATACTTAAAGAAAATTTAGAAATCGAAGTATCGGAAAGAGATGCACTTGTAATGGGATTACTGAAAGTTGTAGAAACAACAAATTTAATACATAGATTTAATACACACATAACAGAATTTTTAACCAATAAGTCTATTAAGGATAAAGATGGTTTATTAGTTAGAAAAAGAACTTTAGATCTATCAGTAGATAAATTTTTAGATAAATTTCCAGATTATTGGGAACCAAACTCAGCTTGGGTTAATTCATTGAAAGAGCTAGTTGTTTATATCGATGAAATTAAAATTTCAATTGAAAAATTAGAAATAACTCAAATTGAAGATAAAAACGTAATTTATGAGTTTTATAACTCAAATCAAGTTAAGAAGCTTTTAAAATTCAACTATTAAAAATAAAATAAATAAAAAATGACAGAAGAAGAAAATAATGAACCAATTGAAATTTCAATTGAAGAACAATTAAGAAATTCAGAAGATAAATATTTAAGAATTTATGCAGAATTTGAAAATTATAAAAAAAGAGTTCAAAAAGAGAAAGACGATTTAGTTTCTAATACTAAGACTAGAATGCTAACTGCAGTGTTAGATGTTGATAGTGATATTACTATTGCACTTAAATCAATTAAAAATAAAGAAGCGAAACAAGGTGTTTCGTTAATTGCACAAAAGATAGAAACATTCTTGAAAAATCAAGGTATTGAAACCGTGCAAACTGACACTTATGATGATGAGTTACATGAAGTAATCAGCGTTATTAAACCAGGTGGTAAGAAAATTATTGATGTTGTGACTAAAGGTTATACATTAAATGGTAAGATTTTTAGATATCCAAAAGTTGTATTAGGATAATAATGTCTGATAAAAGTATCTTTGACGTAAGAGATAATGTTCAATACCGAGAATATTTACTAGATACATTTTGTAATAATCCAGGATTCAAAAACTCAGATTTTAGAGATTTACTCGAATATGTATTAGATAATAAATTAGACTTATTAAAGGATTTTGATGGTTCTTTTTATGAAGGTGAAGATAATATGTTAGATTTAGTTTTACCAACAATTGCAAGATTATATGGTAGATTTTTCATAACACCACCAACTATGTTAAAGAATAGAAAGTTAGAATTATTTAAGTTATCATTTGATATAGATGAATTTATTGAATACTTTATTGATATAATACCAAAAATGAGAAATTCATTAGAATTACTTAAAAATTTAGATAGAACAAATGAAACACTTACTCTTATAGTTGATAACTATATAGCAAAGTGTTTTCATCATGTCTATAATTGTGAAGATTTAGAACAAGAGTTTAGAAATGTTAAATTAAAAAAATTAGTAAAATGATAAGTTGGTATATACAAACTGATAGAATAGAAGATAGTTACTTAAAAAAGGTAAATGAACTTGTGAAACCTTGTATGGATCATTTTTGTGAACGATTATGTGATACAAAATTCACCATAGTAGATAGAGAGTTTATTTTTAATGAGATGTTAAAAATAGTTGAAGAATTACCATTTTTAACATTTTCAACCAATGATGATGATTTTTGGATTAAATATAATAGTCATACTTCTATAAGATTCAATGATGAATTAAAACCAATAATAAGAGATATAAAATTAAAGAAAGTTCTCGAAGAAGTAGATATTGTATTGATAAGAGATGCGAAACTAAGTAAAATTCTGGTATAGAATTTGATAATAACAATTAAAAAAGAATAAAGATATATGGCAAAAGATTTATACAATGTATTAGGTGTTGACAGAGGTGCAACAGAAGATGAAGTTAAAAAAGCGTATCGTAAGATGGCAATGAAATGGCATCCTGATAAAAACAAAGAAAACCCAGAAGCAGAATCTAAATTTAAAGAAATTGCAGAAGCATATGATGTTCTTTCTACACCTGAAAAAAAGTCAAACTATGACAGATTTGGAACAACTGATGGTAAATCAGGTAATCCATTCGGTGGAGGTGGTCAGGGATTCGGTGGATTCAATATGGATGACATTTTCAGTCAATTTGGTGATATATTTGGTTCAAGAACTAACTCACATCAAAGAAGGCAAAATCGTGGTGGAGATTTAAGAATTAAGGTTTCTTTAACTATTGAAGAGATTATTAATGGTTGTACCAAAAAAATGAGGTATAAAAGACAAGAACCTTGTGATCCTTGTGGTGGTAAAGGTGGTAGTGATGTTATGAATTGTGGATCTTGTAATGGATCTGGTAGAAAAGTAGTTTCACAGAATACACCATTTGGCCAAATCAGACAAGAAACATTATGTAATGATTGTAGTGGTAGTGGTCAAATTATTAAAAATAAATGTAGCCATTGTCATGGTGAAGGAACTACTTTAAAAGAGCAAGTTGTTGATGTTGAAATACCTAAAGGGGTTGGTAATGGAATGCAACTATCAATGCACGGATTTGGAAACGCAATACGTGATGGTATCTCAGGTGATTTACAAATTATTGTTGAAGAAATAAGAGAACACTATTTCAGAAGAGAAGGTGGTAATCTAATTGTTGAGAAAGAAATATCTGTTATTGATGCGATTATTGGTGCTAATGTAAAAGTTAAAACACCACATGGTGAAATGATTATACTAATTGAACCAGGTACTCAACACGGTAAGATAAGTAAGGTACACGGTAAGGGAGTTGCTGATATTCATCACGGATTAGGTGACTTAGTTATAAATATTAAAGTTAGTATACCAAAGAGTATTAATTTAGAAGAGAAGTCTATTTTAGAAAAGTTAAAATTATCAAATAATTTTAATGTCTAGATATATAGTATCTTGTGATCCAATAATTAATGACCCAATTATTTATACATTCAAAGTTGATTGGGAAATTGTGAGTATTAAAAATTATACTCGAAAAAATAAAATAAAAAGACTATTCAATATCTGAATAGTCTTTTTTGTATTTAGGTTTTCTTTGGTAGTCTTTCATAGTTTTATGAATCTTATGTGTGGCTGTCCAACCAACAGAGTTCTCCAATTCGATTTCTCTTGAAGTTCTTTTTTGTGATTTAATCATCTGTGTCTTTGTAATTCTACCTATGTTCATTATTTTTCTTTTTGTTTATTTATTAGAGTACAAATATAATATTAATATTTAATATATACAATAAAATATTAATATTTTATGGCTGATTATGTACCATTTGAAGGCGGTTTAACAATTGAAGAGTTTGTAGATTTAGTACAAACTGAAATAAGTGTTTCTTGTGCACTACCAAAAACATTACCTGATGCCAATGTTCGTCAGATAATTGAGACTAGAGCACTGCCTTGGTTTTATAGAAGTTATCAATTTGCAGTTCAGAAAATATACTACCTAATTAGAAAAGAAGCATTCACTTCAGAAGAGTTTACTAAATATAATTATGTTAGTGTTCCATGTGAAATACAATCAGTTGTTTATTTATATGAAGTAAGAAGTGCATCACTTTTTCAACTAGGTATTAATACACCAAACTTATCTGTTAACTTAGGGGTTACTAATCAACCATATTTATCTTCTTATGTCACAACAATTGGTGAATTAGGAGTTTATAAAACAATGTTAGATAGTATGTCTGATATGTTAAATCAATTAAACAAATACACACTTAAATATTCATTTAATCAATTGAACCATAGATTACACATCTTAACAAAGATTAATTATGATGTTATTATAGAAGCGTATGCTAATATACCACAAGAAAATTTATTCAAAGATGATTTATTCTTTAAATATGTAGTGGGTTGGTCAAAAGTTCAGCTTGGGAATATGTTGGGTATGTATGATTTCACACTTCCCGGTTCAATTAAGATAAACCATGCCAACTTAATTACACAAGGTCAGGCAGAAGTAAAAGAAGTTGAAGAAGAAATCAAGGGTCAATCAAATTCGAATTGGTTTATTATGGTGAAAAAATAACTTGTTGATTATCAAATAGTTACAACTATTTCATTAAACTACTAAATATATAATTTATGAAACATTTAAAAAAATATAATGAGAGTAAAGTAGAGAGGTTAGATCATGATTATGTAAAGGATTGTTTTGTTGATTTAATTGACATGGGATTTAATTTTAACACTGAGCTAGATAGACCTGATTTTTGGAATTATGAACCAGGTATGATACCTTTATATTTTATAAATGATAATCGCATCCCAATACCTGGTAGAAATAAAATATCTAAAATATTTGTATCATCTTATGCTATGATAGATTTTGAATATCCAGAAATATCAGATAGAAATGATTTAGACGGATTCATAAAATATACAGAAAATATGACTGATTTTTTACTAGAAATTAAAGCATCTATTGATAAAGTTAAAATAAAATATCCAAATATTAATTATGCCTTTATTAATATGGAAAATGAAGAACAAATAATTATTTATATATGAAACATTTAAAAAAATATAATGAGAATAAACAAGAGAAGTTAGATATTGAATATTTAACTAATTGTTTTGTTGAACTTATTGATGATGGTGCAATTCATAAATATGAGAAAAAAATAACCGCAAGTCAAAATTTTGAAGAATTTATTATACAAGTTGAAATACCTATGATAAAAGATGAAAAATCATATATATCAAACCATTATAGAGCAGTTGGAATATCTATTGAAAAACATGTTGAAAATGCACAAAGAAGGCTTTGGATATTTGAAGAGATAGAAAATGGTTTAGAAAAAGTAAAAATTAAATATCCTAATTTAGAATATACAATATTTACTACTACATTTGAAGTAGCTGTAATATTCACAACTCAAAATAAAACAAAACATTAATATGAAACATTTAAAAAAATATAATGAAAATAAAAAAGACTTTGATATTCAATATTTCAATGAATGTTTTATTGAATTTATAGATTCTGGTTCTTGGTCAGAAATTGGTGATGATTATGGTGATGGTAGAAAATACTATGAAATTATTATAAATCTACCAGGTGTTCATCATAAAGATGGGATATGGTCATTTAAGAGGGAGAGTACATTATCAGGAAACTTAAAATATGCAGAAGAATTGTTAGAGTTTTATAAAGAAATTGAAAATTGTATTGAAAAGGTTATGATAAAATATCCAAACATAGAAGTTAAATTTGAAATTGAAAAAGAAAATAGTGATATTTTTAAAGAAGGATTGTTCGATGCATTTGTTATGTTAACATTAGTTCAAGGTAAAAATATTATTAATAAACCTATGAAAGAAGGATTAAATACTATAAAATTTTCTGAATTGGATAATACTTGGGATATTAGACCAGAAAATTAATATGGTCGTTTATAATGTTTTATAAGAAAAGTTTATCTGAACTACTCCCCTAAAAATTTTTGACCCAGATGAAGGTACAGGAGAAAATAATGAAGAATAATATGAAGAAATTTACTGATAAGATAAATGAATTAAAGGAAGATTTTGATTCAAAAGAGTTAAAAATGGGTATTAAAGTAGAATCTGAACATAATGATGTTTATGAATATCTACAAGAACACTTTAAAGATATGCCACTAACTAAAACAGAGTTCTATGAAAAAATTGCTAAAGCACATTTAAGAGAAATTCCTGATTATTATTCAAGATTAAAAATAATGGAAAAAGAATAATGAAACATTTAAGAAAATATAATGAAGATGTAGAAAATCAATTTGAATTTGATGAAGAATATATCAAAGAATGTTTTATAGAGTTCTTTGATGATCCTGATAATTATGATGTGTATGAAGAAGGAGAAATCACTAATGAATATATCGAACATGGTCTTGGTATAAATTGTCCGGATTTACAAATAGAAACCGATTATAATGTTGGTGATTTTATAAAAATTAGTGAAGAATTGACAGACTTTTATAAAGAAATAGAAGTTTGTATTGAAAAAGTTAAAATAAAATATCCTGATTTACAAGTTGTGTTATATCAAGATAATTATTCAAGAGAAACAGGGGGTTTAAGTGGAACAAGATTTGTATGGGTTAAATTTAGAAATTATAAATAAAAAACCACTCTATTGAGTGGTTTTTTTTTACTTGTTAAATCGATTAAATGCGTTCTGTGATATACTAACCCATTGTGCTTCTCCAATAAATTCTTCTAGGTTCCTACTATTTGAATAAGACATTGCTGACTTTAAATAATCAGTAAAGTTTTCTCGCCATCCAGATAAAGTGTATTCTACTTTATTATATTTTGTTATTCCTTCTCCAGTTTTAAGTTCTTTTCTGGCCCAAGCAATCTGAACTTCTTTAGTTGACATCCCTCTATAATACTTATATAAAGATTTACCATTACTATATAGTTTTATAGCTTCATTATTTTCTAATTTAATATACTCATTAGTATCATTTAGTAAATATGTATCGGAACAACTTTCTAAACATTTATTGAAAATCCCACCTAACATACAAGCATTCGCGCCAAGTGCTAAAGCTTTAATTATATCAGAGAAACTTCTGAATCCACCATCTGCTAAGATCTTAGTAGGTTTATCAAACTCTTTAGAGATTTCATAACACTCATTTACTAATGATGCCATTGGATAATGTATTGAAACATTTGCAGATGTTGTACAAGCAGAATTATGAACTACAATTTGATTAATGTTATATGATTCATCTTCTTCAACTGTTATGTCATAAACCAAACCATCATATTCAAATTCTTCTATACTTTCTATTTCTATAAATTCCATTTTTTTAATATTTTTTTATATTCATTATTATTTATCTCTGTTTCCCATAAATAAATAACTTCATAGCCATTATCTATTAGATAGATAAGTTTTCTATTATCTAAATCAACAGACTGAGGTATTAAAATTTAATTAATAAGTGTAAATCTTTATTTAATTTAGAAGATTCTAGCCAAAGTGCATACTTATCTATATTCTCATAATTTATAAATTCCCTATCAGATTTTAATATAACATAAAACTCATGATTCTTAGTACATTCTATTCCATTAACCTTTATCAATTTTTCTTTTTTATCAAAAGTGTGTTTTTGTATAACCTCTCGTAATCTATTTTTGTGTGTAATTACTTTATCACCTATATTTATATCCTTGATAGATTTATATCCATTATCTGTCATTACAAGTGAATTGGGTGTAAAACAACCTCCACCAATACCAACTCTGATCCAATCAACACCAATTTCACAATACTTTCTATAAGTTTCTGGATTAGCAATATTACCAACCATCAACTCAATGTTATTACCAAACTTTTCTTTTATTCTTTTTGAAATATCCCAAAGTTTAAACATATGTCCGTTTGCCACGTCTATAAGTACTTTTTTAGGTAATTCTTTACCCGATATAAATAGTTCAATAATTTCATCAAGTCCATAAGAGTAAAAATAATTATCATTTTTTAATATATCATATTTAACATTTCTTGGTAAACAAATGTTAATATTATTTTCTTCAAATATAGATACATTATTTTCATCAATGACCATATCCATTGGTGCAGTGAATATTGGTAGTTTACCATTTTGTAATGGATTTATTTCACTTCTTGATGCAATAGTACTTAATGTATCAGGTACTATTGTTATGTCATTCCAATCAAATTTACTCATTATAGATTTTATTTTTTTAGTAGAAAGAATACTTAGTTTCTTCCTTAATACAATAGATTGATATAGGATATAATCTTACGTCACCTTCAGTTTCATCAATCAGAAATCTCATTGACCCATCAATGATTTCATTAGTTATTTTAACGGTTGCGTTGTTTAATCCTTTAAAGATTGTATGATTAATATCATCACTTTCATCAATTGTTAAGTAATGTTCTTTACCTAAGATTTTACCCATTTGACCATTCTCAAAATAAGTTTTCTCGATAATTTTTTGGATAGCTGTAGAATCGGATAGTTCTACTTTAATTTCATGTTTTACCATTTTTTAGTTTTTTTATTAGAAATAAATTATTTACTTATGTTTTATATTTAATTTGATAAAAGTTGAATAGAAACAGATATTATTTATATATAATGTATAAAGGGCTTAGGACCTGATTTAGTTACTTCGCAAACCGAGGTAGGTAAGAAAATGGCAGAGTGTCGCTACTTACTGCCATTTTCATTTTTATTCAATACCCAATTCTCTTAGATTTAATTCTCTTAATAATGCAATAACTGGTGTCTTCTTAGTTTCTTGAACATAAGTTTCATTGATGACTTTTTTAACCTCTGGTGAGTCAATAAAACCTTTATTAACCAATTCAAATATATAATTAACTCTTAATGTATTAGATTCGACTCTTGATGGGTCTAATAGTCTTTTTATTATATCATATTTCTCTACCTTAAAATTAATAAACATATAGGAATTATGTAAATCTTCTGATATTTCCTTTAGAAAGAAATAAGACTCATATAATTTATTCCATTTACAAGCACTAAAAATATGTATCATATTTGGAATTTTTACATCTAGTTCTTTAATAAGATAGTTACTACATTTAGGAGATAAGTGCACAAGTGCATTATGTATTAAATCATATTTAAAGGAATCTGTTAGATTAGTAAGTAATCTGTAGTGTTTTAAATTTATTTTGAATTCATCAAGTTGGTCATTACAAACATTGTTTATAATCATACTCCTTAATCTTTTGGGGTTTTTATATTTATAGTTTAGATTCATTTTCTACATATTAAAATTAATTTACAAATATAATTATTTTTTACTAAACTTAATGTATTTTAATATATAAAATAAAAACAAAAGAAATATAATTATGAAAAAAGAACATATCTTAACAGAGAATCCTAACAGATTTGTTATTTTCCCACTAAAATATAGAGATATATGGGATAAATACAAACAAGCACAAATGTCAAATTGGACTAGTGAAGAAATTGAATTATCACCAGACTTAGTTGACTGGGATGAAAAATTAAATGATAATGAAAAACATTACATTAAAAATGTATTGGCATTCTTCGCTGCATCGGATGGTATTGTGAATGAGAATCTTGCAGAGAATTTTCTAAAAGAAGTTCAGTATCCAGAAGCGAAATTCTTTTATGGATTTCAAATAGCAATGGAGAATGTTCACTCAGAAACATACTCTTTATTGATTGATACATATATCAAAGATACTGAAGAAAAAGATCGTTTGTTCAATGCAATTGAAACCGTTCCTTCTGTTAAGAAGAAAGCAGAGTGGGCACTTAAATGGGTTGACTCGGAATCTTTTGCAGAACGTTTAATTGCATTTGCTGCAGTAGAAGGTATATTCTTCTCTGGATCATTCTGTGCTATCTTCTGGTTGAAGAAAAGAGGTTTGATGCCAGGATTGACTTTCTCAAATGAATTGATTTCAAGAGATGAGGCATTACATTGTGAATTTGCTTGTTTATTACATAATAAATATATTCAAGATAAAGTAAGTGAAGAAAGAATCAAAGAAATTATCTGTGATGCAGTAGAAATTGAAAAAGAATTTATTTCAGATTCACTACCAGTATCTTTAATTGGAATGAATGAGAAGTTAATGGCTCAATACATTGAATTTGTTGCAGATTTCTGGTTAGTTGAATTAGGATGTACTAAAGTATTTAATTCTGAAAACCCATTTGACTTTATGGAAATGTTATCCTTACAAAATAAAGGAAATTTCTTTGAAAAAAGGATTTCGGAATATCAGAAACCTAATAATCGTGAAATAGACTTTGGTAACTTGTCAGAAGACTTTTAATTAAAAAACCCACTTTAGAGTGGGTTTTTTTTATATTTCATAATATATAACAATTTCAGTTGGTTGGGTATATGCAAACTCACTAGTAGATATACTATCATCAAACTCAAAATCAATATCATATTTATAGTCATATTTGATTTTAACTTTATCAATACAGGTTTGTAGTTCACTATATATTTCATTCAATTTATTATTCATATCTACAATTTTATTAAAATCAATTTCATTTAATACTGGTAGGTCAATATGTATTTCAATATATGAATTTCTTTTGATATTATAGGTATAGGCGTTTGATACTTCATCATCATCACTATATGTATAATTATCTGGATCATCTAAAAATTCTACAAAACAATCTTTTATATACTCTTTATCTAAAGTATCTACACTCTCATTAAATCTTCTAAGTCTTTTCATAATTCTATATATTAAATTTTCATAATTCTATATATTAAATTTAATATATAATTCTATGAGAATAATGAGTTTTAATGAAAGTAATAAGTTTCAAGAAATGAAGTCTATTATAGATGATGTAAATAATATACTAGTTGAATTAAAAGATGAAGGTATATCAATGATTATTGAACCATCTAATGATATTAGAGTTAAAATGGCTTCTATTCAAGATAAACACTTTTATATAAAGTTTTTAAGTTTACCAAATAAAAAAGATGTTTATCCACTTATTTTTGAAAAGATACATATGTTAATTGATTATTTAGATGAAAAAGGATTTTATACTGAGATAAGTGTTAAAACATATTCTGCTAATTCATATGAATGTGCTAAGTCTATTGAAGAATTAGAAGATGATGCAAAATATATTCACTATAAATTAAATTATATTATTTTAAGGTTTTCTCATAATGACTTAAATGAATCATTACCTAATCAAAAATCAGTTGACCAATTAGAAAGAGTAATGAAAATATCTGCCAAGACTGATATTGGAAACAGAATATCTGATATGAATAAACAAGGTGCAAATATTCACTATATACAGAATCCAATTGATAGTGGTATTGAGTCAAGAGAAGAGTATGATAAACATAATAAGAGTTTTAGACCATCTTGGAATCTTAAACATTTATTAGGACCTTTTGCACATGATAAGAAGAAAAAGAAGAAAAAGAAATAATGAAACATCTAAAAAGATTTAATGAAAAAATTCAATGGAATAAAGATAGACCTG
>Ga0105097_10000341_pt1 | contig 20828 bp, 17 predicted proteins | sample PPLLak12cMay2015_FD_87035 | JGI IMG/M metagenome (GOLD analysis project Ga0105097, IMG submission 87035) | Freshwater sediment microbial communities from Prairie Pothole Lake near Jamestown, North Dakota, USA - PPLs Lake P7 Core (1) Depth... | ecosystem: Environmental > Aquatic > Freshwater >...
ATAATCCATCCATCTTTTCAGGGATAATCGCCCGATATGGAACATCATGTATCTTCATTTCAGTGAACCGGACAAACCCAATATCCAAAAATCCGCTTCGCCAGGCGATAACATCCTCGAACTTGCGACCCTCGATTGCATCTTCCTCAGTCAGGACATACACGCCCTTGACCCGCCTGCTCTCGCGGACAGCAATTCTCGGGCTTGTGCCAATCAATTCGATATTTTTCAGTGCATCGCCGCCGAATTCGCGCATCGCGGCGACCATTTGTATCGCCTGCCGCCGCGCTGTCAGTTCCGCCTTAGTCAGCGACTCAGTGTCGCTCCCGTCAAACTGCCCGATGTCACGCAGGCAGCTGTGATTGATGTAGAAACTGTTGCTCGATGGATCATGGTCCGTCAGGCTCCAGCCGTTCGGAATCAATGGGTATTTTCCTCTCGCCTTTTTTGCAAGCTCGCCGATATTTACCTTTTTTGCTGCTTCCATATCGACGTTGGTAACTTTCAGTAAAAGCGTCATCGGCGACAGTGCCCCGGTCTCCTTCAGTGTCGCAGCACCTGCAAAATATGAAACATCGCCATCCCCTGTGCAGTCAATAACGCATTTTGCCCGTATTTCAATAAGACCGTTTTTCGTTCCAGCGAAAATTCCTTCGATGCGATTACCCTTTACAATTGCATCGACAGCCTTGACGTGCACAAAATATTTGCAGCCGGTTTCCTCAAGAGCATCAATCAATGCCACCTTGAGGTAATCGACATTGCACCAGTACTGGTGCTGGCCTTCTCTATATGCAATGTCACCGTAGCTTTTAATCTTCGCTATAATCAACTCGTGGATATTGCCGCGCGGCTTGCTTTGCGGGCGCATCTGGTTTATAGGCATTCCAAGCGCCCACGAAGCTACACCGCCCATAAATGCACAGTCTTCTAATAAAATTGTTTTCGCACCCGCCCTCGATGATGCAAGTGCCGCCCCCATACCAGCCATCCCGCCGCCGACAACTAAAACATCTGTGTTCCAGATATCTTTGGCCTTCGTATGAATCTTCGAAGCTGCTGACTTGACCTCACTGTTATTATTGAAATTCGCACCGCAGCCGCCCACAACTGCTGCTGCAGCGCCGGCGCCGACCGTTTTCAAAAATCCTCGACGGCTTTTTCTTTCCATATTCCATTACCTCCTTTACAGCTTTATTGTACAGAGGCCTGCACCTGTTTCTTTTGTGTCAATAAACTTACGACAATCAAGGCGATAATGGATACTGTCATTGCCGGCAGCACCGCATCAAGCCCCTGTAGAAAATCAGGCATCATCTCCTTCAGTACCTCCGCCCATAAAAGTGTCGTAACAGTACCGGCCAAAATCGAAACTACCGCCCCATATTTATTTGCACCTTTCCAGAAGAGGGCTGCGACCAGGCACGGAGTAATCGATGCGCCGTAAATTGTGTATGCATACATCGCCTTGTCGAAAAATCCTGTCGTTTCGGCGAAAGATTTTGTCACAAGATACCCTATCACGCCGAAGACAACGACAAGCAGCCTGCTCATACCAATCGTCCGCTTCTCATTGGCGTTGCGGTTTATATACTTCATATAGACATCGCGTATGAACGTCGTTGCAGGCACAAGCAGAAATGCATCGGCTGTCGAAATGATTATTGCAACGGCTGTCGTCATAACAAGAAGCCCAAGAGCCGTAGTCATATGTTGACGAGCAGCGTAGAGTACTATATATCTTCCGTTCGATGGGTCCGGCGTCATACTTCCTGCAATCCATGCACAGGCAATTATCATAACCTCGATTATTATCGCAATCACAACCAGCATATACGCTGCCTGTTTTGCGCCTTTTACATTTCTGGTCGAGAAAACCCTTTGATACTGGTTGGCGTCACCCATTACGAGTAAAAAGGTCGGCAGCAGCCAGTTTATATAATCCTGTGGTGTAAACACCCCGACCAGTTTCATCGCATCGGGCTTGTCGCCCATCGCGTCGTATGCCAGCTTCATCCCTGCAAATCCGCCGGCCTTGACAAATAAATAAGGAACAGCAATAAAAAGGCCTATGATTATAAGCGAGCCGTTGAATATATCACAGCTCGATAGGCTCTTCATTCCCGCCAGCATCGTAAACAAAATTATGAAAATCGCCGCAATAAGCGTCGCCTTTTCCGCTGTGAAAACAGGATGTATCAATTGAAGCTGTCCGTTTTCAGGAACACTGATAACCCGAAACGACCAGTTATACAGAATATCATCAGTCAATCTTGCCATGCCATACTTTGCATAGAATTGCTCTATCTTTTCACCTATCTGCTCACTTTCCCTTATCACAAGCACATTGTTGGCATCTCCAATTGCCTCCTTTTCAGCAAGCACCTGCTCTTTTGGAACGACTTTTACTATAAGAGCAACCTCTTTGCCGCTCCACTGCTCGTCTTCTTTGGGTTCTATGACTAATTTAGTGGAACCAGTAAATCCGACCTCAGGATAAAATCTGACGAATCCTTTTCTAATTTCCCGTCTGTCTATCACATCCCCTGCCTTAAGCAGCACAGGCTTTTTTTCGCCGCCAATAACCTCGAGCACCGCACCTCCGGCATTGAACTGATAGCTTACTATCACCATATAAGCAATAATCAGAGAGATGACCGCAAGCATCCTGGCGATATTCCCGTATCGGCTGCCGATTATCTCGGGCACGGTATAAACCTCATAGCCGCGTGCCTTTCCTGCTATCTGTGTAAGTATCAGCATCCCGCAGAGCGTCCCGATGGGAAGGAAAAAGGCATTCGCCCCGACCTGGTAAGTCTTTTCAGCCATACCGACAATCGAGCCTGTTCCTATCCAGGTCGCGAGCATTGTCAGCACTGTCACCCAGGGAGAAAGCGTTCTACCCGCAACGGAAAAATCGGCTTCGGTTTTAACCTGCCTGGAGCGGTATAACCCGACAAACGTTAGAAAAAGCATATAAATTAATATGGTCGCTAAATAAATCATTCTTTATCCTTCCAATTTCGAATTGAATTTTTTTCTTTCTATATTCAAACCTCCAAAAAGTTGTTAAGACAATATCAGATACAATCTGTTTTGACAACACCAAAAATGGTTTTGTCGATATAGTTAATAACCTGGTTGAGGCTTGCCTATTTTAACAGGGTCGTGAATAGTTTGACAATTCGGCCTGCTGACAATATCATTTATGCAAACCGCGAATATGGAACTATATTAAAAATGAAGTATGTATTTAATTTCCTATACCTGCTGGCCGCTTTAATTTCGGCGCCGAAATTTATTTACAGGCGCTTACGTTTCAGCCGCTATCGTGCCGGCTGGCCGCAAAGGCTCGGTAAATTAAAGCGGAAAAATCCCGAAAAAAAATCCATCTGGCTTCACGCCGTCAGCGTAGGAGAGGCCAATGCCTCCAGGACACTTGTCGAGAAACTTTCCGCATCCTTCCCGCAATACGAAATCGTAATCACAACAACCACAGATACGGGATTTGCACGTGCAAGCCAGCTTTTTGCAGGAAAAAATCTTGTCAGTTATTTCCCCTTCGATTTTTCCTTTACGATGCGAAGGGCATTTAAGAATATCAATCCAGCAGCAATTTTGCTTATGGAGCTGGAGCTTTGGCCCAATCTTGTCAGCATCGCAAATCAGCAGAATGTCCCCGTCATTGTCGTCAACGGCAGGATAAGCGACAGGAGCTTCCCACGATATAAACTCATAAGACCGTTAATAAAAAAAGTATTTTTCAAGACAAGCCTCATCCTCGCACAAACAGAACAATACGCAGGCCGTTTCATCGAATTAGGCGCCGCTGCCGATAAGGTTTTCGTCACAGGCTCACTCAAATACGACACCGCCCAAATCGCAGACAAGGTTGATGGCAGCGATTTGCTCGCTTCGAAGCTCGGTATAAAAGAAAACGAACGGCTGCTGGTGGCAGGAGGCACAGGCGATGGCGAGGAAGAAATTCTGCTGAAAGTTTATACAGCAATTATTTCGAAACCGGCCTTCAAAGACCTTCGAATCGCAATCATTCCCCGCAAGCCCGAACGTTTTGATTCTGTCGGCCAGCTTATAAGCAGCTTCAATCTGCCGGCTGCGCGGTACAGTCTGCTAAAAGAAAAAGCTGATGCAATGCCGCCCGAAAAAAACGCTGTCATACTCGGCGACACAATGGGCGATTTGAGAAAATTTTATTCTCTTGCAAATCTAATCTTCGTGGGCCGCTCGCTTGTGCCGATGGGCGGCTCGGATATGGCTGAAGCTGCAGCACTCGGCAAATGCACAATCTTCGGACCCCATACCTTCAATTTCAATCAGACCGTCGATGACCTTCTTAAGGAACAGGGTGCCATACAGATAAAAAACGAACAGGAATTATCGGCGACTATTGAAAAGTGTCTTTCTGAACCGGGATATGCAAAAAAAATTGCCCGAAACGGTCAGAACGTCATCCGCAAAAACCAGGGAGCGACCCAAAAAACCCTCGAACACATCTCGAAAATATTAAGGCCCTGACCATAACAATTTTTACAAAATCAGACAGAGCTTATGGCCCAGGCACAAAATGTTAAGGGAGAATAATTTTTTTTAACCGCCGCGGATGAAACGCATCTTGCCTACATTTGGAATGAACGATACAGGCAGCGGAAACTTAAACGGCCCGATCTCGAACGGGAAACCTGCCGGCCAGTAAACAAACACTGCCTTGCCGACAAGATAATCACGCGGCACAATTCCTGCTTCGTATTCTTTTCCGTTGTTGCCCAAACCCGGCCTGTCCCACCATCTGCTGTCTTCGCTGTTGGGGCTGTTGTCTCCGCAGACAAAAAACTGGTCTTCTTTCAGCTTTAGGGCGTTTCCCTCACTTGCCCTGCGTATTTTCCTTCCGTCAAAAGCACGCGATGATAAATAATGAATATCACGATACACTGCTGCATGAGAAACGGTCAGGTTCCCTCTTCCAGTTATCCTGGCACGGGGCTCAATCAGCGGTTTTCTCGGTCCGGCACTGTCACGAAAAACTCCCAAATCCCAAACAAGCTTTTTTTCTCCCGCCTGAAAAATAAGCTGATGGTCAACATTTGCAAACTTTATCAGTACAGGTTTTTTTAGCGCAACCGGTAAAATCTGTCCGGAAGTCAACTCTTCCTCTTTACCGTTGGAAACCTTCGAAAGCTTCATTTGTCCGTCAAAAGAAAGTGTCGCGAGGTAATCAATACCATATTTTCCAAGCACTGCCCCTATTTCGCCGTCACGGTCGGCAGTCTCGAAATGAAATCGAATCATCAGGTCGCTGCAAAATGGCAAAGATTCATATTCACCCACCTCGTTATATGCATAAGCCGTCCTGAAATCGTTTCCTGCTGAAGTATCGTAAAACATCGTGTTAAGGACATTGCCGCTGAGCCTGAATATGGTTTTATTATCTTGGTCGTTTATCCAGGCCGAACCCTTTTCGTTCGTAAATGGCTGATGCCAGGTGTGACCGTTAAACATTGCCTCTTCCGTCAGCACCGGCTGATAGTCATTGTCATATACCGGCATCCACAATTCTTCCTGGACCTTGTCTGGCTTGCGGGCAATTTTGTCATCTATATAAATGTCGCCATCTATGATTTCGACTGTCTCGCCCGGTCTGGCTATCATTCGCTTGATGAAATTTATCTTAGGGTCCGTCGGGTTCTTAAATACAACCACGTCCCATCTCTTCGGCTCGGAGAACTGATATATGCATTTGAGGACCAGTATCCTGTCTCCATTCGATACTTTTAACTGTTGCCCTCCCCACTGATTATAGCCGCAGCTCGGACATCGCGTCTTCGGGGTCTCAACCTCGCCGAATGGCACGCTGTCTCTGACTAATCTGTACCTTTCAGGAACGAACGCGTGCTCATAGGCATATCCGCACTTTCTGCAGCTGAAGCGAAAGTGTGCCCCCATCAGAGTGTCCGCCATGCTGCCAGTCGGTATCCGGAAGGCCTCCATCACGAATGCGCGGAAAACGAATGCAAGTATGAACGCCGTTATCAGCCACTCGAGGGTATTTATAACCTCGGCGGTCCTCCCGCCGGGAATGCCCTGCTCCTGGGAAGATGTTTGCTGTTCAGTTTTTGCCATATCAATTTTCTCTATAATAAGACAGGTTTTCGCCCTTATTATTCTGCTTATTCTTAATAGAAACGAGTATTATGGCATTTTAACCGCCAAAGGTCAATCGTTTCTGCTCGAAAAATTTGCTAAATCCGTTTTTCCATGCCTATAAACTGCCTGCTGCGTCACATTGTCCGTGATAAGTCCCAAATTTACAGGCACGCTGTTTGCTAACATCCAAAAAGGTATATTTTCTCACCTTTTAAAATTTTTTAAAATTTTACTTGCTTGTCCCAAGTCTTTATAGTATAGTATCTTGCAGTGTCCCGATGATTGAAATTCTTTTCGGGCCGTATGGAAAAAAACAAGAGGATTTCTGTCAGTCGGCTCGAAAAAGTCTGTACAGTCGGGCCTTTCTGGTTGGTTTAATTTGGTATTTATGATGACTGGTTTTTTTGATTACAAAAGGTCGGTTTGTCGTAAAAATAAATTTTCGGTCCCGCGAAGGCCTCAGTGCTTTACGCCCAATTCCTGAAACGAGGTATTATATGTCCACTATTACTAAGAAAGAGCTTATCGATTTGATTGCCGAACGTACCCAGGCTAAAAGAATCCTTGTAAAACAGATTATTCAGTCCTTCCTCGATGAAATTACTTCCGAGTTGGCCAAGGGTAATCGGCTGGAGTTCCGTGACTTTGGCGTCTTCGAGGCAAAAACAAAGGCTGCCAGGGTCGCACAGAACCCCAAGACACTCGAAAGGGTAGAAGTGCCTGCCAAGCGCACCGTTAAGTTCAAAATGGGAAGAATGATGAAAGACAACCTCGGTGTCGATGCTGCAAATCCTGTCAAGGGAAAAGTATCAGATTAAGTTAAAAGCGGTCTGAAAAGTATATATTTATTGTTGTTCCTGTTCGCGTTTTTCAAGGCAGCGAAATGCACGGGAGCATTTTGTCTGGGCGAAAGAGGATTAAAAAAGGAGAACTTTATGCCGGAAGGAACAGTCAAGTGGTTCAATGCTAAAAAGGGTTATGGCTTTATTGCTTCTGCCGACGGCCAGGACATCTTTGTCCATTACGCCAGTATATCCGGCGACGGCTTCAAAACTCTTAAGGAGGGAGATGTTGTCAGCTTCGATATCGTCAGCGGTGATAAAGGCCCAAGGGCCGACAAGGTCATGCGAAAAGCAGGTTCAAGAAAACAGCCTGCTTCCGACAGGCAGGTCAAATCGGACGTCAAACGGTCACCCAAAAACAGTTAATGCTGTGTATTAATGTCCGATTTTGAGCCTTGCGCAGGGGAGTCGGCAGTTTATCCGGCCGCCCTCAGCAGCAAAAAAACGCAAAGGCGATTTATGCAATGCTTTTATTAAATAGCTTGCTTGAAACGCATGTTTTGCTATAATATGTTCGTATGTATGCCGATGAGCATAATTCAGGATTAGGGTGCAGTGTTCTTGTCCTCAACAGGAACTATATGGCAATCCGCGTCGTGCAGGCAAGACGGGCATTCACTCTTCTATATCAGCAGCTTGCCGAGGTCGTTGACTTCGAAAAGGGCAATTACTGCAACTACAATTTCCAGAGCTGGTGCGAGGTCAGCCGCTTCAGGCACAGTTTCGAGCCGGATGCCTGCGACTGGGTCTCTACTGTCAATTTCTATATTGCCGTTCCAAGAATCATCCGCCTGCTCTTTTACGACAAGCTTCCAAAAAACGATGTGAAGTTCAACCGCAGAAACATCTTCGCACGCGACAGAAACTCCTGCCAGTATTGCGGCAAACGCTTTTCGACCTCCGAGCTTTCCCTCGACCATGTCATCCCAAGAAGTCTCGGCGGAAAATCAACCTGGGAAAATATCGTCTGCTCCTGTACCGAATGTAATGTGAAAAAAGGTGGCAAAACACCCCAGCAGGCGGGTATGACGCTGATTAAAAAACCACTCAAGCCTAAACGAAATCCTCTTATCCACGTTCACCTCGGCAGCGAACGCTATCACAGCTGGAAACAGTTCCTCGACCACGCATACTGGTCCGTCGAACTCAAATAATCATACACAAACAATCCGCAGCTTTAAAAAATATTAAATAACAAATAATTTCTCTCTGTGTTCTTTGCGACCTTTGCGGTGAAAATTTCTCCTATTCCTTGCTCCATATCCTCGTATTCAGATTCAAGTCCTCCACAATTCCGGCTGCAAGGGCAAGGTCCCCGTAATATTCCCTGATTACATCGAAATCAAGAATTGTGCTGAAAATCTTAGGCTCGAAAAGGTCACGCTCGAACGAAATTGCGACATATACATTAGAGCCGACAAACGACATATACACAGTCCTGCCGGTCCTTTTGCGAAATTCGCTTATCCTCTGCATCAGGCTCGGTGAAAGAATATACCTTGCTTCAATCTGGTCGTCGCTGTAAACCGCGAACATATTTTCGAAGTCGGGGTCATCGAGCTTTACAATATCGCCGCGGAAAATATTCATCTCCTGCAGCTTTTGTCCAAGCCAGCCGAAAAGCTTTTCCGCAGTATCAGGAAGCACAATGGTCCTGCTGGTAAAGTGCTTATTGAAGTCCGCGATGAAAAAGAGCCCCTTAAATATCGTTACCCTTTGTCGGTCTTTGCCTGAGCCGCTTTCGTGGACCGCATTCAATTCACAGAACTTTATCTGCGTCGCACCAACTTTCCCCCACACAAGGTCGTCTCCTTTGTATATATTCGGTGTAGTCGTAAAAATCCGAGACATCATAAAGGTCGATTTGTCTATAAACCCGCTCGCATTGTAACTCAAATCAGGCCCGATGAATTTGATTATCTTTTCCAGAATTGTGCTTTTGAACCAGAACTTGTAATCTGCAGATAAAAAATGTGCTGCGATACCGAAAATCACTATCCCGATTATCAGCGGCACAAAAATAAAAACCGGTGAATGCATCCTGCCTGCCATAGGTACCAGAAAAACCGCCGCTGCTATTGCTATGACCACACCGAGAATGAAAAGCTTCCCCTTAAGCTTCCTGCGTTCGGCCTCGAGGGCTTTAAGTCCTCCCATCAGCTCCTTTTGGTAAAACTCGTATAATTCTTCTTCAGTCTTCATCAATTTCCCGTCTTGCCCTCCGGCTCCGCCTTCATCATTTCAGTCTCCTCTTTGATATCAATTCCATCCTAAATACGTCTCCTTCTGCTTTCTGAATTTTAAGTTTTAATTTTTCTCCGCGTTCTTTGCAAGCTTTGCGGTGAAATAATTCACGCAATACGCATTACGATTAACGCATTACGATTAACGCCTTTTCTCACACCGTCCATTCAGGCGATTTCTTCATAAACCTGTTCTGCCAGTACAATCCGAAAAACGTCGGAAGTATAACCAGCACCGGCAAAAACCATCGCGGCCCGAAAAACTCCTGCTGAATCCTCGCCGATGTGGCATTATATTGATACAAAAGCGACAGAATCCCCGCCACTATCATGCTGCTGCCGCCAAGCGCGGTAAAAAGCATCACCGCTATCTTAAAGACAATAAATGAAATCATTCCCCCCGCCACCAGCCCCGTCAATCCCCCTGCCCACATATATTCCTCGGGCAGCTCCAGTGCATACCAGATTCCCGCTGTGATAATCGCACCCGAAAGCGCCCCGAGTATGCTCACCGCCCACCGCATCATCGGCACGGCAATCACGCCGAACACTATCGCCATTATAATTCCCAAAAGCGGATTGCTCTCTCCGCCTACCTGGTGACTTAAAAAAAGCCCGACTACCAGCCCGACAAGCGACGAGCACATTATCGCCAGGGCTTTGAAAATCCTCCAGCCGTAAAACAGGCATATTATCCCGAATGCGATGAACATCGCCGCCTCCGGCAACCCTATTGTCATGATATGGTCCCAAAGCTGCCTTACAGGCATCACAGTGCTCTCCGCAGCCGTCGGGTGCACAACTCTTGAAGTTTGCTGTGCCAAAACATAGATATTATACATTTTCTTTCTCCTGTATATTCACTTGCGTTCCGATAAACCTCTCTTGCGTTTTCAATTCCTCTTTTACCCTTCCTTCCGAATTTGTTCCGTTCCGCTTTTGGTCTTCCTGCACAAAATGGTCTGGACAATCGTTCCGAAAATTATCATACCGGCAAAAACAGCTGCAAAAAAACCGCTCCTTTCGGTAATTGCGCCAAGCGGGTCCGCACCTTTGTAAATCAGCAGCCCTATCATCCCTGAAAAAATTATGGCTGCCCCAGCCGCTGAAAATAAAAATGCTATCAACACCCGGCTGAAAAATGCCTTCCTGCTCAGTATCCTTTCGGACATTATCTCAAGCATAATACCCAAAACCACGCAAAATGCTATCGAAATCAATACTACCCAAAGCCCTTTGCTGAAGGCAAACAACCCAATCGCCCCACCCGCAATCAGACCTGTTGCCGGCAGCAGAACTTTCTTGAATCTAAGGCCCCCAAGCCAGAAAAAAAGCCCCGCCAGGACAGTCGCCAGGGCCAATATCAATAGTATTATTGGGCCTGTCTGCCCTGCTGATTCTGCGATATTTTCACTATTTGCTACCATAAAAAGTGCCGCCGTTGTTATTTTATCGGTTTTATTGCTCGTTTTGGCATAATTTTTTAGGTGCTTATTTTTTTCCTCTTTTACCCCCGAAATTAGGGAATTTGCCTATTTACCAGATTGCAGCGTACAGCGTATCATTTCTTAAACAGTAAAATTTTGTTATGAAAAAAGAATATTAAAAAATTTTATTGGGGGTTTTTACCATGAAAAAAGTACCTGCTATCCCAAAAGGTTATCACACTGTAACTGCCCACCTGGTCGTCAGTGACGCAAACAGGGCAATCGATTTTTACGAACAGGCTTTCAATGCCTCTGTTCTGGACCGCATTGACAGGCCCGACGGCACGGTAATGCACGCGGAACTGAAAATCGGCGATTCAATCATTATGCTCGCAGATGAGTGTCCGCCGCACCCCGGCCACGAGGATAATTGTGTCTGCTCGCCTGAAACGCTCAAAGGCTCGACCGTCAATTTTTTCCTCTACGTCGAAAACGTCGATGAATTTGTCACCCATGCGGCAGCCGCCGGGGCAAAAGTTACTATGCCTGTCACCGATATGTTCTGGGGCGACCGGTATGGCCAGCTTAAGGACCCATTCGGGCATTTCTGGGGCGTGGCTACTCGCATTGAAAACGTCAGCATGAACGAACTTAAAGAACGCGCTAAACAATTCGTAAGCAGCAAGTGATCTTTTAGATAAAAGACACATATTGCTCTATAGTGCTCGGTGTTAGTGATGGAGAGAAAATTATGTTCATATAATTTCTCAAAGAGAATTAATGTGATTCTTATGGTTGCGGCGTCCATCCGCCCGGATGTTCCTGGCCGTCGACATCTATGAACATATATTTTTTACCTGTTTTTTCTGACAATATCTTAGAAGCAATGCTGCGAATAGAATGATAGGTAATATTATCACCATTTATCTGAACATATTCCGCATGCTTATACTCTTTTATGATTTTTTCGAAAACCGGGATTAACTCAGGGTCATAGAAAGGCATTATATTTTCAAGCAAATTACTCGAAATTTCTGCAACTGCGGGGATATTTCCAGATTCTTCAGGTTCATCGAGACGGGCATTTACCTCGTTTGCCCAGAGCTTTCTTACCACCAAGGGATATTGATAAAGAATATCTTCACTTTCGTCGGCATCCGAAGTTTCCGGCGGAAACCAGTGGTAAACATTTTCCGCAACAACCTTTAATTTATTATACTTTGGTGCCAAACCAGGCTGATGCTCATCTGCCATTTTTTCCGCAATTTCACAAATTAATCTATAATCATACGGGCGGCAAGTATTTCCTCCCTCGATATATTTTTTGATTTGCTCAAAAGCCTCTTTTGTGCCTATGGACTGGAGAGTAAAAGCTCCAAAATAAGAATTGTAACGTTTATCAATAAACTGACCCAACCGCCGTATTGTTTCAGTGTCATTTAACCATCCTGCCTGATGCATTGAATCAGGAAGTTTATCTCTTATTATTTTTGCGTTTTTTTCATAATCGCAGCCGAACTTTGCCAATGCAGCCGGAATCCACAAATTTTCACCCTCAAATTCTCCTGTTTTTTCTTCCATTTTTTTAAGAGCAGGTATAGCGCGTATATCATTAATATCACCAAAAGCTCTTGCAATCTGGCCAAATGGAATATCCGGAATATCTAATGCCTTTATCAGGGTTGGAACCGCATCGTAATTTTTATATGAAATTGATGTCAAAAGATATATTGCCAATGTTCGGACCTCATTATCTGTTGACTCTACTAATATATCCGAGACAAATTGACCTGCTTGCGGGCCTGAAATTGCGTATAGACTGTGCAACAAACTAACAGCCTCTCGCGTAGTATCCATAGCCTTATAAATTCCTTTAAATATCTCAAGTTTTTTATAGTCAGACAGCCTTTCTTTCGACATTTCCGAAATGGAAAGTAGATAAGCCTCCCTAAAATGGTTTTTGACCAAATCGTACATTTTTACAGCCGTTTCTATATTTTGCTGGTTTGCATCCGCTGTTAGCAGTGCGATAGAGGCTGATTTGATGTAAAGAACCGAATAATGCCTGTAATAGACATCGATTTTTTCGTCTTCGACTTTTTCTCTTTTTATTTCTTTTTGATAAACGATGTGCTTATTTAGAAAATTTTTAATGACCCGGATTGCTCGGGGAGTTCCTATTTCCCCGAGAACCTCAAGATAAAACCTGATTTTAATGTTTTCTTCATTTTTATCGAAGGTAAGTGCCCATTCCAGGTCATCTACAGCTTTATCTCCAAGTTTAACAAGAGATAATTTTACATCGTCCGGTATGAACTCTGATAAAGACGCACCTGCATATCGTGTAATCTTTCCTCCAATAATATCTGCTGCAGGATTGTTAAAAGGAAACATATCCGGTTCGATCTCGGCAAGGGTTTTTTTAATCTTATACCACATTGTGTAAGACCCTTTACTTTCAGAGAACTTATTTTCCATCTCTATCAGTAATTCGATGCAGTTAGGGTCTCTTGTTTTTAAAATAAGGTTTAAAATATTGCTGAACAGACTACAATTTATGCCTTCAGCTTTAAGATTTCTCACCGGCTCAATCAGTTCCGGGGGAAATGAATTTGAATAGGTAATAATTCTATCGAAAAAAGTTCTGAAAAAATAATTATCATACTGTTCAGTATTATCATTCGGCCATTTCTCCAATACAGCATTTATAAAAATTGGTAAATGTTTTTCAGGATTAATTTTATTAATGTGTGCAATTCCAACAGCAGCATATTGTCTAACCCACAAAGCCTCATCGTTTACAGCATTCTCAAGTGCTTCCAATGTATTTGGGTCAGCCAGCGTTCTCAGCTTGTCAGCAGCAATAATCCTGATGTCTTCAGAATCATTTTTAAGCAGTTCTTTCAACAAAGGAATTAAGCATTCATCGCCGTTTTTTTTCATCTCTTCCAATGTCGATGATATTTTTTCCGGCTGCTCTGTATCGAATTGAATGATGACTTGTGCACAATCCTGATTTTCATCAGAAAAACTAGTCGAGAAGAAAATAACCATAATTAAAAACAGCGTGATGATAAGTTGAGGTCCCTTTCTCATATATATCTTCCTTATATTTTTTACTGCGGATGAGAGGAGTTGAACCTCCACCCCCGTTACGGGGACAGGCTCCTGAAGCCTGCGCGTCTGCCAGTTCCGCCACATCCGCTCAATTCAATGACTTGCAGATTCGGTCTATGCCGTATCCGAAACTCACCATTAGGTTACAGCATTTTAACAACACCGTCAAGAAATATAATAGGCAAGAAACCGTTAAATCGATGGAACACTCCCTTCCGAACAGGCAGAAACCGGTCAGATTGAAAGGTAATTTATTGACAGATGGGATTTGCGTCAGGGAACAGGATAAATTATAATCTGATGCGAAAGAAAATTCGACAGATTAAAAAAACAGGGCCCAAACAGTTTGGATTGAAGAGGAATTTTCAGATATGTGGATTATCATTGTAATTGCAATAGTGCTTATAATAGCGGTGGTTATTTATAACGGCCTGATTGCAAAGAAAAACCAGGTCGAGAAGGTGTTCAGCACTATAGATGTTATGCTCAAAAAGCGATACGACCTGATTCCGCAGCTGGTCAATACCGTCAAAGGCTATATGACCCACGAACGGGATCTGCTCGAAAGAATAACGCAGATTCGCTCGCAGGCTGTTTCCGCTGGCAGCGGCGACAGGCAGGCGGCTATTTTGAATAATGAGCTTACGGGATTGCTGAGCAGGCTTTTTGTTGTCGTGGAAAATTATCCGCAATTGAAGGCGAACGAAAATTTTATGCATTTGCAGAGAACACTTGTTGAATTAGAGGAGCAAATATCAGCAGCCAGGCGCGCGTTCAATGCCGCTGTCAATGATTACAATAATGCTGTGGAAATGTTTCCGACAAATATTTTCGCATCGATGATGGGTTATCAAAAGAAAAACTTTTTTGAAATCTCAGCTGACCAAAGAGAAGTTCCTGCTGTCGGATTCGATAAGACAAAAGGTGCATAAAAAAATTATTTATCAAATACAAAGAGTTGCGGGAAAATTGGAAACCTTCCATTAAAAAAGAAAATTTCACAAAATTTCTGTTTTTAGAGCCCTACTATTTATCCTTAGATTTATATTCGCAAAAGATTAGAAAAATGTACTATAAATCAAGCCTTTATAAGAAAAACTTATACTACTAACCGCGAGGCTACCGTCCCACGGCTTACTACAACTTCATATCATATAAAGACTTATATTCTTTCTAAATAAATAAAAATAAAGATGTTAAGCTTTTTTTAAGCAAATATGCATGATTTCAACAATTACAACCATAATGGACCGTTTAAAAAAGTCCCATAAATTTCCTTGACTATATATTAATAATCGCCTATAATGCAGCTAAGTAGAGAAATCAAAATTGAAGAAGAGAAGAAAGGTCGGATTTAGATCGTAATAGGTTCGGCCGTAATTATTATAGTTCGCCAATAGGGTTAGGGTGTCTAAGAAGAGATGAGAGAGCGCTTGCGCGAGGATATGCCCGTACCGGATGGCTTCCGTGGTGGTGAAAATGTTTCACGCTTAACGGGACAGGGGGCGGTCAATTATAGCAGGACGACCTACAATGAGTTTGTAGGCTGCTCCGGTGCTTTTAATTCAATTCTCGAACTTATCGGGGCAGTAGCAGCCAGAAAATGCCCTATTATCATTACAGGTGAAACAGGAGCCGGCAAGGAAATGGTGGCTCGCCAAATCCACAAGGCCAGCGACAGGTCACTCAAAATTTTCGTGCCTGTTGACTGCACAACTCTAACGGGAACACTCTTCGAAAGCCAGTTATTCGGCCATATAAAGGGGGCATTCACTGGTGCAGTTGACAACACTCTCGGTTTCTTCCGCGCAGCAGACGGCGGAACCGTATTCCTCGACGAAATTAGCGAAATACCGATTGAGCTGCAGGCAAAGCTTCTGAGGATTCTTCAGGAAAATGTGGTAACACCGCTTGGCTCAACAAGGGCTTTTCCTATAGATATAAGGGTTATTTGTGCCACTTCCAGGAACCTGCAGGATATGGTAAAGGAAGGCAGTTTCCGTTCAGATTTGTATTATCGATTGAACGTAGTGACCCTCGAGGTCCCGCCCCTAAGACAGCGAAAAGAGGACATACTTCCTCTGGCAGAGCACTTCCTTGCAAACCAGTCGGCATTCTATAATGAGCCTCCAAAAGTCCTCACAGAAGAGGTAAAGAAACTTTTACTGGCCTACCCCTGGCCGGGAAATGTCCGTGAGCTTTCCAATGCCATTGAGCGGGCTTATGTCCTTACGATGGACAGAGACATCCAGCCATCAGTTTTGCCGTTCGAAATAATTGTGTCCGAATCGGCTGTTTATAATGAGCAGCAATTGCCAACACTCGACGAAGTGAAACGCAAGATTGTCACGAGGACACTGGAATATACCGGCGGACGCAAAATCGCTGCAGCAAAGATTCTCGGCATTGAGCGGCGGCAGCTAAACAGGCTCATAGAAAAACTGAATATCACTGTCCCGAAATAAAAATTCTTCATTATTCAAATATTTTTTTCCCAATACCCCGCATTTACTTTCCTATATCGACCATTCAGGCTGCATACAGCCAAACAGGCCGTTTCTCCCCTACACATTTCAAATTAAAAACTTACAGCGAAATTATTATTTTTCCGCCGACCATAAAGGCTGGTCCACCCTTAATGTGATTTCAGCTGCGAAAATTTTTATCAAGCCGTAACACGTTATACGACAATGTGTTGTGGCTTTTTTATTTTTTTCTCAATCGCTGGCACGCCGTTCGCTAATACATCTGTTACTGAAGATTTGTCGCACCTTTTTGATGATGAACGGCTCTTTAACAAATGAAAAATATGAGAGCAGACACGGTTTATGCCGTGATTAGAATATGCTCACGAGGAGTTTTCTCACCCCCAAGCTGGGCTTGATAAACCAGACCTCTCAAAAAACGATTGTTGTGAGAAGGGTCGATGAAAAGTGGTTTAACTCAGGCCTGGCACGCAAAAAACGGCTCCAGATTCAATGGCAGCCGATATTAAATTTGAGCTCTCTCTTCTCTTCTTCGCTGGGTTCCGGATAGTCACACTTGACTTCCAACCCAGCAAGAAAATCAGCATGCGAAAGCATGATTATGATAAAAGATAAAACTCTCTCTTCTCTTCTCCTCTCTGCTGGGTTTGGTGTTTGTCGGAGGTTGGTGACAAACCCAGCACGAAAGTTAACACGCGAGTGCGTGATAATTATAAATAACACACCCGAGAGTTTGGAGGCCCGGACAAAAAAAGAGTAATGGACAACTGAAGTTTTCAGGAAGTGAAATTAGTCGATGATTTTTCTTTTACAACCAAAGGTACTGACAATCGGGCTTGAGGAAAAAAATCAGGTGTTGGAGGAACTTTCTGTACACCTGATTAAATGTATTGGCGGATTCGAGGCCGCCGGCTATTTGAAAAGAGAAAAGGTTGACAGTGTGATTACTGCCTGGAACCTGCGGGACATGCCCGGAGGCCTTTTTGTCAAAAGGCTCAGGGCGGTAAAGCCCGATGTTCCATGCATTGTGTTTATTGATTCAGGAGATATAGAACAGGAAATTGCTGCCCGAAGCTGCGGGGCGTCCGTCGTGCTGACGGACAAAACTGATGACGATTTCTTCCGAAGCGTTGTCCTGGAAACGATGAGGCTGCCGCAAAGCTGCGTAATGGAAGAAGCCCATCCAAGGATAACAAGAAGCTCCGGCATCAAGGGCATAAAGACAGACAAAATCGAGAGCAAGCACGGCATCGAATAGGCCGTGAAAAAATATGCTCACAAGGAGTTTTCTCACCCTCTAAGCTGAGCTTGACGACCAACGGGGGGAAGTCCTCTGGTTTGAAGGCTCAGCGCGAAGTTAGCACGGCTTTGCCGTGATGGCTATATAGAAGTACGGAAGTTTTTATAAATTCGGAAAAAGGAAGTTCTCTCTCTTCTTTTTGCTGGGTTTGTGTTCTAACAAACAGCAAACCCAGCCTTGAATATATTCACGGTTCTCGGTGAACCGTGGTGATATAGAAACGGCAAAGAAAAAGGCAAAGGTCGCTGGGTTTGAACCCGGAAGGTTGACTTGCAAACCCAGCGGGAAAAGTATGCGGTTGCGCTGCAACCGTTTATGGATATATTATACCTGTAAACTTCGAATGGGGTGAGTGCTTAGTTTTTTAGCCTTTCGGAGGTACTGTTCATGAAAAATAAATGCGCACTTTTGTGCGCAATGCTGATTTTGTTTGCGCTCGCAGTTCCGCTGCGGGCGGGCGTTGTTCCCCGTATATAAGTGGAACGAGCACAGCCACTCTTCTGACAGACGGACCTTATGCGGGCTGGTATCTTTACGAAATACAGGTTGAATGGAATCTTATCCGCGGCTTGAGTCATTGGGACCTTATATTAAAGCCCGGATGTGCCAACTGATTGAATTTCCCAATCCTGCGAGCTCCTCAACAGGAGAATCAGGCTTAGTTCACTGGACCAGAGCTTTCGAATTGAAAGACAAAAGCCTGGATCCGGAAGTTTTAGTATGAATTGTGCGCAGCCGTTGTTAGCGCTAAATTTTTAACATTATGCTTGATGAGTAATGAAACTTATTCTTGGAGGTACTGTAGATGGAATTGTGCAAAGAAGCAAGATATCTTAAAAAGCTAATTTTTGGTGTAAGTTTAATAGGATTGCTGTCTGTAACTGTGCAGGCAGCCGTAGTCGATCTGACTTCCCCTGTTGATTTTCCTAATAATTCCGGCAACATTAATGGAGCTATCTTTATGCAATGGGACGGACAGCCGCAGGGAACAGGTAACATCGACCCATTTCTCAGAATCCAGGCAAAAGGAACCGTAGAAGGCTACAATACTAATTCAGGAAAACCGCTCGATGACAAGGATGCCGGTGGTTCGAATTGGAACCATGTCCTTTTGTTGGATACCATTCCGCTTGTAAATATCAAAGGCGAAAATTATCGCGAGTTGCTCTTAGACCTTAATGAAAGTGGGTCTATTACATCGCGGTTGCTGTCGTTGGACCAGCTAAAAATATTTCAAAGCAGTGATAATACTCTTACTGACCCCACTTCTCTGGCACCGATTTACAATCTCGATGGTAGTCCTGACGGTGATAGCGTGGTATTATTAAATTACAAACTTAACGGCGGAAGCGGTAATGGGGATATGCTTGTTTATATTCCAACCAGAGTTTTTACAGGCGATTTGTACGTGTATTTATACTCATCCTTTGGCGCAAGCACTATTCAGACTGCATTAAATCCTACCGGTGACTGGACGTCAGATGCTGGTTTTGAGGAATGGGCCGTACGGACTGTTCCTGAACCAACTACGATTATGCTGCTCGGCACAGGACTGCTGATTTTTCTGAGTAAAAAAAGAAGCAGATAAGGACTTTTGAACACAGAAAGGGTCTCTTGTGTTTTCTTTGCTCCCTGCAAGGGAAACATTAGGGGCCCTTTTACTTTTTAAAACCTGCGTGAAATGTGCTTATAAAAAAAGGGTGAAAGACGGGATTCGAACCCGCGACCCTCGGAACCACAATCCGATGCTCTGATCCAACTGAGCTACTTTCACCGCAAATCGTTTTGATATTGTCCGTTATTTTGTAAAAATTGTCAATATGCAAATTAGGTAACGACGCTTATCGCAAGCAATTTATAATGAAACTGATGATAGTTTCATTACATTATTGCTGCATGCCAATCAGCATTAATCAAGTGAATAGAATTAGGGTTTTGTCCCTTACTGGCTTACAAATTAGCGGGGCCATCTTATGAGGACCTGGAGATAGCAAAATATAGGAATCATTGGCCATTGTTAATGGCTAAATGAGTGGAGGATTTGGAGGTATTTTGTACCCGCCAAAATACGTATCCTGTCCCTGCCAAAAATTCCCTCTTTGCTGATTTACAAGGACTTATATAAAATCCTCTGCTAACATCGCCAAAAACATTGTCACTGGCCGGATCTTCATACAGTTCCCTTAAATATCAAATAAAAGGTGAAAATTATTGGTTAAAACTGCAGGTAAGTCGACCAATTTTAATAAAACAATTTTCTGCAAGGTTGGTTTTTACATAAACTTAGAGTCGGACGAATTTTTGGATAGGACGGCATGGGTTTCAGACCTCCAATAGCAGAGAAGCCAGTTCGTCAGGGGCTGTCACCATTGAGTCGTGCCCTGCCTCTATGGTCGTGAACGACCAGGTATTGTCACCCCTTATCCGGTTATGGGTAGGGACGAGCAAATCATAGGGCGGTTTGATCGAAGCAATGTAGGTGCGCTTCAGTCCATCGCTCCCAGAGTTTTTGAACGTGAAGGTCCCAATATACGTCCCGACTGGCATAGGCCGCAAGCGCCGCTGCAGCCAAGCCACGTCCGAAGGCTTGGTCACCGCGAAGGCACTGGGCGCAGGTGCAGGAAGCGCTACACCCTTACCCTGTTCTCGCACCGATTTCAATCGCGATTCACGTGCCTCGGGAGGATTAAAGCCGGCCCAGCTGATGGATGCGCCTGGCGACATATCAGGTGGAACACTACCATCCAGGTAAACATAGCGAGACACGCGCCCACGGAGTGTGTCTGCGACGCCAGAGATCACTAAGCCGCCATAGCTATGTCCAACGAGAACAAAGTCGCTCAACTCCTCAGTTTCAACCACGGAAAGGATGTCTTCCACATGGGTCTGCAGCGAAATGTCCTTCGAGAAGAGATGCTCGCGATCCCCCAATCCGGTGAGGCTTGGCGCGAAAATCTTGTGACCGCGAGCCCTGAGAACATCGGTTACACGACGCCAGCACCAGCCGCCGTGCCACGCACCATGCACCAAGACGAAGGTGCGGAGCTTGTCGTTGACGCTCGCGATTCCGGCATTGCCCGCCGCGGTCACGGCACCCACCGTTGCCGCACTTGATGCCTTTAGAAAATCTCTCCGTGTAATCATGCAATCACCTGTCCCTACCAAAAATTCCGACCTTTTTCGTTATACATTTCAATTCTGAACATAAGATACAGCTATTTTAGAAACAAATCAATATTTGAATTTTAACG
>Ga0105097_10000343_pt1 | contig 20808 bp, 22 predicted proteins | sample PPLLak12cMay2015_FD_87035 | JGI IMG/M metagenome (GOLD analysis project Ga0105097, IMG submission 87035) | Freshwater sediment microbial communities from Prairie Pothole Lake near Jamestown, North Dakota, USA - PPLs Lake P7 Core (1) Depth... | ecosystem: Environmental > Aquatic > Freshwater >...
ATTTGCTCAAAGCAATTTTTGCTTTTGCTTTTGTGGAAAATATTTGACGATCCAGTTTTCCAGGATTTTGTTGAATTCGGCAGGATGTTCCATCATGTGCGCATGACCGCATTTGTCTATCCAGTACAATTCTGAATTTGGAAGGAGAGAATGGAACTCCTCTGCCACTACCGGCGGAGTAACAATATCATTTTTCCCCCAGATCAAACAGGACGGCATGGTCATATTGGGCAGGTCCGGAGCCATATTGTGTCTGATGGCGCTCTTGGCGATGGCGATGGTTTTGATAAGCTTGATTCTGTTGTTCAGTGTTTCATAAACATCTGCGATTATTTCAGGGGTGGCTGTTTCAGGATCGTAAAACACTTCCTGAGCCTTCTTTTTAATGTATTCGAAATCACCTCTTTTGGGATAACTCTCACCCATAGAATTTTCATACAAACCCGAACTGCCGGTCAGAACAAGTCCGGCAACATGGTCCGGATATAATTTGGTATGGTATAAGGCCACATGTCCGCCCAGGGAATTGCCCAGTAAAACATATTTTTCCAGTCCTTTATACAGAGCGAATTTTCTGACAAAGGTCGACAAGTTCTTCACATTGGTCTTTAAAAGAGGCAAAGTATAAATGGGAAGTTCAGGCATTAATACCTGATAGCCCAGATCAGAAAAATGATCAATGGTACTGTCAAAATTACTCAGATCACCCAGCAGTCCGTGTAATATAATGATTGGCACTCCTTCTCCCGATTCTAAATAACTGTATTTACCCTCTTTTCGCAGGTCGTTTTTCATCAAACGATTGTTTAGTTTTCAAATGTTTTGCAAAGATATATATTTTATGTCAAAGTAATAATTTTCTGCTTATCCGATCAATTTTTTCTTAAAAAAAACCACATTCCTTAATTAACTCACATTCAGTAATTTAATAGAAATGGAAAAAGTTATCAACAAAGTGGTAAAAAATGGTAAAAAGTGGTAAATTTCGTTATATTTGTCATTAAAATCATAGTCTGGTGGTAAACCTGATCGGTACATATGAATGCAAAGCTGATGCCAAAGGGAGGCTGATGCTTCCTGCTGTGCTTAAAAAACAACTGAGCACCATCCTGTCTGATGGTTTTGTTTTAAAGCGTTCTGTCTTTCAGCCCTGCCTTGAATTGTACCCAATGTACGAGTGGAATGCGGTGATGGGAAAGGTCAATAAACTAAACCGTTTTGTAAAAAAGAACAATGATTTTATCAGGAGGTTCACTGCCGGTGTGAAAATTGTCGAAATGGATGCATCCGGAAGGATTTTGATCCCGCGGGATCTGCATTCGTTTGCCGGAATAGATAACGAAATAGTTTTATCTACTTCCGTGAATATTATTGAGATCTGGGATAAGGATAAGTATGAAAGGGCTATTGATGATGCGGCTGTTGACTTTGCAGATCTTGCAGAAGAAGTTATGGGTGGCCAAAACGAGGATGAAAATGGAGTATCATAATCCGGTTTTGCTCTTTGAAAGTGTTGACGGACTTGCGATTAAAAAGGATGGGATCTATGTGGATGTCACTTTCGGAGGTGGCGGCCATTCCGGGGAAATTTTAAAAAAACTGGGACAAAAAGGACAGCTTTTTGCTTTCGATCAGGATAAAGACGCCTTGCAGAACGACTTAAAGGATCCGCGTTTTACTTTGATCCCTGAAAATTTCTGTCATATAAAACGCTTTTTGCGGACCCATGGGGTAAAGAAAGTGGATGGAATTCTGGCAGATCTGGGCGTTTCCTCACATCAGTTCAACGAGGCAGAACGTGGTTTTTCAACCCGGTTTGATGCAGAATTGGATATGCGGATGGACCGGAATAGTCTGCTGAATGCCAGAACAGTGGTCAATGAATACGGAGAAAAGGAGCTTGAAAACATCTTTTTTAATTATGGTGAGCTTCGGAACGCCAAACAGATTGCGAAAAAGATCATTGAAGCCCGGCAAAAAAAAGAGCTCAGCTCGAGTTTTGATCTGATAAAAGCTGTAGAAACCTTGTTGCCCAAGGGTCTGGAACACAAGATCTCAGCGCAGATTTTTCAGGCAATAAGAATAGAAGTGAATCAGGAGATGAAGGTTTTGGAAGATTTTTTAATACAAACTCCGGAATTGCTCAATGAAAAGGGGAGGCTGGTTATTATTTCATATCATTCGCTTGAGGACAAAATGGTAAAAAGATTCATGAAATCCGGAAGGATTGAAGGGGAGCCGGAAAAGGATTTTTATGGAAACTTTTATATCCCGCTCAGAATTATAGACAAATTGATTGTACCCGGGCCGGAAGAGATCAGAAAAAACAGCAGGGCAAGGAGTGCTAAGCTTCGGATAGCTGAAAGAGTAAAGGAAGATTCAAAAGAGAATAAATAAATGTCAACAACAAAACAAACCTTATACAATATATTAAAAGGCAAGTTTTTAATTGACGAGAACGCCAGAAAAACCTGGGTGTTTTTGATCTTTCTGGCCTTTTTGGCTCTTTTGATGATCGCCAGTTCTCACAGCGCTGATCAGAAAGTGCTGAAAATTGCAGAGCTCAATCACAACAATAAGGAATTGCGGTCGGAGTTCGTGGCAACGAGGTCACTGCTGATGAAATTAAAAATGGAGTCAACTGTACTGGAGGAATTGGAAAAAAAAGGTTTTTACAGTTATGTGAATCCACCCCATAAAATAAAAGTAAAAATTGTAAAGTAGCATGGCAATAGAGAAAAAACAGATACTGTACAGGGCCTATCTCGTAGCGGGTTTCCTGGTCTTGTTTGCCGGTGCCATTATTTATAAGCTGTTTGAAATTCAGTTTGTAAAGGGTGAGGAATACATCAGCATGGCTGAAGAAAGTACAGTTAAGTCCTTTGAGATCTTCGCCAATCGCGGAAATGTATATACAGCGGATGGGAGCCTTCTGGCTACCTCTGTTTCAAAGTATGATATCCGAATGGATCCCATTTCGGTTAAGGAATCTGATTTTCAGTCAGGTATTCGGGATTTGAGCCGTGAGTTGTCGAAAATGCTGGGCAAAACACCGGGGCACTACGAAACCCTGATCAAAAAGGGCAGGGCAACGAAGAACAGGTACGTTTTTATAACCCGAAACCTCGATTATAACGAATATCAGAGAATCAAAAAGTTTCCCATTTTTAAGCTTGGACCATACAAAGGAGGCCTGATCGTTGAGCAGAGAACTGTTAGGGAGTATCCCATCGGTGAAATGGCGAAACGGGCTGTTGGTTACGACGACTACCGTGGAAGGGTAGGCATAGAGGGTAGTTTTTATGAGTACCTGCGCGGTAAAAATGGCAAGCGTTTAAAGCAGAAAATATCCAAGGGGCAATGGAAGCCTATCAGCGATGGTAATGAAATAGAGCCTGTTGACGGCAGGGATGTGGTAACGACCATAGATCTGAATATTCAGGATATAGCCCACCACGCATTGCTGGAGCAGCTTGAATTATTCGAAGCCGAACACGGAACTGTTGTTGTCATGGAAACCAAATCCGGCGAGATCAAAGCCATGGCCAACCTCGGCAGGACCTCGAAGGGAACTTATTTTGAAGACAGAAATTATGCGGTGTATGAATCGCATGAACCGGGTTCTACTTTTAAGCTAATGGGCATGGTTGTGGCTCTTGAAGACAAGGTGATCGATACAGGTTATATGGTCGATACCCAGGGCGGGGAAATCTCGTTCAGAGGAAGAAAAGTCAGGGATTCCAATAAGGGAGGCTATGGTACCATATCAGCTTCCAGGGCCTTTGAAGTTTCTTCGAACGTGGGTATCGTAAAGATCATCGATAAATATTACAGAGACGATCCTCAAAAATTCGTTGACGGTTTAAAGAAACTGCATGTGGGTGAGAAAATCGGGTTACCCATAAAAGGTGAAGGTGAGCCAATAGTTCCAAAACCCGGTGACAAGAGCTGGAATGCCCTGTCGTTGCCCTGGATGGCTTATGGTTATGGCGTTTCTCTTACTCCGCTTCAAACATTAACATTTTATAATGCCATTGCGAACAACGGAGAAATGGTAAGGCCAAAATTTGTGAAAGAAATCAGAACACAAACCAATTCAGTTTCAACTTTTTCCAAGGAAGTGATCGATCCAAAAATCTGTTCACAGGAAACCATTGATAAAGTAAAGAAAATGATGGAAAACGTGGTAATTAGAGGTACGGCCACCAATATTTACGATGAAAATTTTTCTATGGCAGGGAAAACGGGTACCTGTCAGACAGATTACTGGAAAGGAGATGGCGTCAAGTACATTGCCACTTTCGTAGGATATTTTCCCATAGAAAATCCCATGTACTCCTGCATCGTGATCATCCACAAACCAAATAAATCGATTGGTTATTACGGAAATGCCGTGTCTGCTCCCGTATTTAAAAAAATAGCGCATAAAATTTATGCCCAAACGCCCTCTGAACAGGAGTTGATCCTTGCAAACAATGTGCCTGCCATCGATAAGAAATTTGATGAGTATTACAAGCAGTACAACAGGAAGCAAAATTTAGTGCCCAATGTGGTAAATATGGCCGGCATGGACGCAATTCCGTTACTTGAAAATCTCGGATTTAAAGTACAGTCCACAGGCACGGGAAAAGTAAAAGAACAATCGGTTAAACCCGGCGGTCTAATAGAAAAGGGAAAAATTATTCAATTAAAATTATCGTAGTTCATTTGAAGGTATTAAAAGACATATTGTTTAAAGTTGATGTTGAAGCGATCAAGGGTTCGACCCATATTGCAGTTGAATCAATATGTTTTGATTCCCGGCTTGTAGGGAAAGATACTTTATTTGTTGCCCAGAAAGGTCTTAACTTCGACGGGCATGCATTTATTGAAAAGGCGGTTGAAGATGGGGCAAAGGCTATAGTTTGTGAAGTCATGCCCGGCACCCTGTCTGATGGTGTTACCTATGTTCAGGTTCTGAACAGCAGCATCGCCCTGGCTGTCCTCGCTTCCAACTTTTATGACAATCCTTCAGAAAAACTGAAACTTGTTGGGGTTACGGGTACCAATGGCAAAACTACCATCGCCACCCAGCTGTATACCCTATTTACCAATGCCGGCTACACCTGTGGCCTGCTGTCCACCATCAGGATCATGATAGGGGATAAGGTTCTGCCAACAACACATACCACTCCTGATTCAATCATGATCAACAGGTGTTTGCACGAACTTGTAAAGGCCGGGGGAACACATTGTTTTATGGAGGTGAGCTCTCACGGCATTCACCAGGGACGAACGGCAGGTTTGCATTTTGAGGGAGGTATATTCACGAATCTTACCCATGACCATCTGGATTACCACGAATCTTTTGCGGCTTACCGCGACGTAAAGAAAAGTTTCTTTGACCATTTGCCAAAAGCCTCCTTTGCACTTGTAAATGCGGATGACAAAAACGGGATGGTGATGATGCAGAACACAGTAGCCCGAAAATATACCTATGCCCTAAAAACAACAGCTGATTTTAAAGGCAGGATTCTTGAAAATCAATTTTCCGGTTTATTGCTGAACATTGATAACAAAGAGGTCTATTCCAATTTGATAGGAGCTTTTAACGCCTATAACCTGCTGGCAATATACGCCGCTTCCTGTTTATTGGGCATGGAGAAACTGGAAGTGCTTCGCCTTCTCAGCGACCTGAAAAATGTTGACGGAAGGTTCCAGTACCTGATCTCCAGAGAAGGTGTGATCGCTATAGTAGATTACGCCCATACACCGGATGCTTTAAAAAATGTACTCGAAACGATCAATGCCATACGCAGTCACAACGAACAGGTAATCACTGTAGTAGGTTGCGGTGGTGACAGGGATAAAAGTAAACGGCCCAAAATGGCTGATATCGCCACCCAGTTGAGCAACAAAGTGATCTTTACCTCTGATAACCCGCGCTCGGAAGACCCTGAAGCAATACTCAGGGATATGGAAGCAGGTGTAAGTCCGGAGAATTTTAAAAAATACCTGACCATTACAGACAGATTCCAGGCAATTAAAACCGCCGGAGCCATGGCAGGAAAAAATGATATCATCCTTATTGCGGGCAAAGGGCATGAAAACTATCAGATCATAGGAAAAACAAAACTGGATTTTGATGATTATAAAATTGTTGACCAAATCTTAAACCAACAGTAATTTATGCTGTATTATCTATTCGATTATTTAGACAAAACCTTCCAGATTCCCGGGGCAGGATTATTCCAGTTCATCACTTTCCGTTCAGCTATGGCCTTTGCAATCTCTTTGCTGATCTCAACAATTTTCGGTAAAAAAATAATCGACTATTTAAGAAAACTTCAGGTTGGAGAATCCATCCGGGACCTCGGACTCGAAGGCCAGTCAAAAAAGGCAGGTACTCCAACCATGGGCGGTATCATTATTATCATGGCCACCCTGATTCCGGTCTTCCTGTTTGCCAAACTGGATGGGGTATATATCGGTTTATTGATCGTAACCACTTTGTGGATGGGAATGATCGGATTTATTGATGACTATATAAAAGTTTTTAAAAAGGATAAAGAAGGATTAAAAGGCAGGTTCAAAATTGCCGGACAGGTAACCCTGGGTTTCTTTGTGGGATTTGTACTGTATTTTCATCCGGATGTGACCGTAAAAGAGAAATTGCCCAAGGATCAGATAGTAAATGCCACGCCGATGAGCATTCCCTCCAACCATTTCAGTGAAGAAAAAAAATCTACTAAAACGACCATACCTTTTGTAAAAAACAATGAATTCGACTATAAAAGTTTATTGTGGTTTATGGGAGAAGATGCTGAAGACTATGTTTGGCTGGGATTTATTGTTGTAGTTATTTTCATTGTCACTGCCGTATCAAACGGAGCGAATTTAACAGATGGTATTGACGGACTGGCAGCAGGAACTTCGGCAGTCATGGTCGCAACCCTGGCCATTTTTGCCTGGGTTTCGGGTAACATCATCTTCGCTGATTATTTAAACGTCATGTATATACCGAATTCCGGAGAAATGACCGTTTTTATCAGTGCCTTTGTAGGCGCCCTGGTCGGATTTTTATGGTACAATGCCTTTCCGGCTCAGGTTTTTATGGGAGATACGGGTAGTTTAACCATAGGCGGTATCATTGCTGTTTTGGCTCTGGCTGTTAGAAAAGAGCTTTTGTTACCCATCATAGCAGGAATCTTCCTCGCAGAAAACCTGTCGGTCGTTATGCAGGTAAGCTATTTCAAATACACAAAAAAACGGTTTGGTGAAGGGAAAAGAATATTTCTGATGTCACCCTTACACCATCATTACCAAAAAAGAGGTTACCATGAAAGCAAGATCGTGACCAGATTTTGGATCGTAGGCATCTTTTTAGCCGTGATCTCCATATTAACACTGAAAATAAGATAATTAAACAAACAGACCAATGAGCATCTCATCCTTTGCGCTTCAACAAAATTTCAATGTAAAAAATGCCATGGCTTCGCACATGCAATCAGAATTGCTGCGGGTTCGCAAAGAAACCATACGCGCCTCCTTCGAGGTCAGCAATTATGAGGAGCACAGGATGGAAGAAGTGCTTAAAATCAATGGGGCACAGTATATCAATGATGCGAAAGCGATCTCTGTAAATGCGACTTTTTATTCTCTGGAATGTTTGGAAATGCCGGTTATATGGCTGGTTACCGGGACTCAGTTCCCCGTAGACTACCATGTGTTATTGCCACTTGTCAGAGAAAAGGTAAAGGCCATCATTTGTTTGGGTGATGAAAGTGAAGCGATTGCAAAAAACTTTGGAAATGTTATAGACCATATACTGGAAGTACAAACCCTGGATGAAGCAGTTCATCTGGCCTATAAGATCGCTGATGCCGGAGAGGCCATATTGCTTTCTCCTTCAACAGACAAGTCCAAGTATTTTAAAGATTTTAGCGAATTAGGCAGTCAGTTTAAGTCTATGGTAAGAAATTTATAATCAGTTAGCGGTGAATCGGATAGCAGAGAACTTAAAGGGAGATAAAACCATTTGGGCCATAGTGGCCGCATTGGCTATCTTTTCATTTTTGCCTGTCTACAGTTCGAGCACCAACCTGGTATATGTTATTGGCAAGGGAACAACATTTGGATACCTGATCAAACATGGTATCCTGCTTGGACTTGGCATCATGATTATTTTTGTGATACACAAGGTGCCCTACCGCTATTTCAGCGGTTTATCTGTGCTGCTGATGCCCCTGGTAATTGTTTTGCTGGCCTTTACTTTGGCACAGGGAACCGTGATTGAAGGTGCGAATGCGAGCAGATGGATTTATATACCCTTTATTGGTGTGGGATTTCAATCTTCAACCATGGCCGTACTCGTACTCATGATGTTTGTTGCGAGATATTTGTCCAGACACAAAGACAAACCCATTACCTTTAAAGAGAGTTTTTTGTATTTGTGGCTGCCGGTGGGAATCGTTCTGATGCTTATTTTACCGGCGAATTTTTCCACAGCCGCCATCGCATTTGCAACCATATTGTTGCTCACATTTATTGGCGGATATCCGATTAAATTTATACTGTACATCCTGGGCGCAGCCCTGCTCGTATTTTCATTGTTTATTCTGTTGGCAAAGGCCTTGCCCGATCTCATGGAAAATACCCGTGTAGAGACATGGAATAACAGGATCGAAAATTTCATTTCAGGCGACAGTGAAGACAATTACCAGTCAGAAAAAGCAAAAATTGCGATCGCCTCTGGAGAAGTAAACGGCAAAGGCCCCGGCAAGAGCGTTCAAAAGAACTTTTTACCACAATCCTCCTCAGATTTTATCTATGCCATTATTGTTGAAGAATTTGGTCTGATCGGAGGTATTGTTATTATTTTTCTCTATTTGGGCTTGTTGGTCAGGATTGTGATCATAGCCACAAAAACCAATACCATTTTTGGCGCATTATTAACAGTTGGAGTGGGAATTCCCATTATCCTCCAGGCTTTTATAAATATTGCTGTGGCGGTAGGGCTCCTGCCTGTAACGGGACAACCCCTGCCCCTGATCAGTACCGGAGGTACCTCCATCTGGATAACCTGTTTTGCCATAGGCATGATCCTGAGTGTGAGTGCCTCTTATGAAAAAGTAAGTGAAGAAAGTAAAGGTCAGGCTATAGAATTGGAAGATCCATTAGATATTTTGCATGAAACGGTCAGTTAACATATTGTTGAGCGGTGGAGGAACGGGGGGACATATCTTCCCGGCAATTTCGATTGCCAATGAGATAAAACTGCGTATTCCGGATGCAAAAATTTTGTTCGTCGGTGCAAAGGACAGAATGGAAATGGAGCGGGTACCCAAAGCAGGTTTCGAGATTGTAGGTCTGGATATCACGGGAATTAAAAGAAGTTTTTCAAAAGATAATCTGCTTTTTCCCTTGAAGTTGTTCAGAAGCATCCGTGCCGCTAAAAGCATAGTAAAAGAGTTTAAACCTGATATAGTTATCGGAACAGGTGGATTTGCATCCGGACCAACCCTGTATGTTGCTGCGCAAAGCCACATACCTTCGGTTATTCAGGAGCAAAACTCTTATCCCGGTATCACCAATAAACTCCTGGCAAAGAAAGCTGCTAAAATATGTGTTGCCTATGACGGCCTGGAGCAGTTCTTTCCGAAAGAAAAAATAGTGAAAACGGGTAATCCGGTACGGCAGGATTTATTGGAAATTGACAGTAAACGGGACGAAGCCATAGAATTCTATGGGCTAGACAAGAATAAGAAAACACTGGTCATTTTAGGCGGTAGTTTGGGCTCAGGGCGCATTAATGAGGCTATTGAACTGGATCTGTCAGCTTTACTCGGATCAGACCTGCAGCTTATCTGGCAGACCGGTAAATACTATTACAGAAAATATGCCCCTTTGGAAAAGAAACCGACGGTACAGATACTCGATTTCGTTCAGCGGATGGATCTTTTATATGCGGCGGCAGATTTTATCATAAGCCGTGCCGGAGCAGGTACCATTTCCGAATTGTGTCTGGTGGGCAAACCGGTCATTTTTATTCCGTCGCCGAATGTTGCTGAGGATCATCAGACTAGAAACGCGATGGCGGTAGTAAAAAAAGAGGCTGCTATTTTATTGAGGGAAACGGAACTGGATCAACTGGTTCAGGTTGTGATGAACCTGAAGAACGATACGGAATTACAGAAAAAATTTATGAAAAATATAAAATCATTGGCTCTGCCCGATGCTACAAAGGATATTGTAGATGAGGTAATGCGATTGATAGAATAAGTTAATGTGCTAAATACTTTGGTGACTATGGCAATTATTTATAAGGTAATGGAATTTATTTTCTAAAATCAATTGCCATAGTTTTTTAAAAAATTAAAGAGAAATCAGAATGAAAAAATATACCGGTATAGTGATAAGTTTCCTGCTCATCCTTTTGGTAGTTTTTTTATACGGTTTTGCTGCCAAACGCAATGCCCATAAAAAAAGCGATAAAGTCGAAGTCGTTTTTACAAACGGTGAAAACTTGTTTGTCACCCATGAAATGGTTAATAACATGTTGATACAAAATTTAAAAATCCATAAAAATCAATCTGTAGAAAGTTTACTTTTGAAGAATCTTGAACAAGCCGTGGAGTCAAATCCTATGGTTCAGGAAGCAGAGGTTTTTTATACCATCGAGGGAAATTTGGGGGCTCTCGTCACACAAAGGACGCCGGTTTTAAGGGTAGTCAATGGATTAGAATCTTTTTATTTGGATGAACATGGAAAAAAAATGCCTCTCTCAGGTAATTATTCTTCCAGAGTACCAATCATATCTGATTTCTATGAAGAAGAAGTAAGCCCTGACCTGACGCAACTGGCGAGAAAGATTAAAGATGATCCCTTTTTACAGAAGCAGGTAATTGCGGTAAAACAGGATCAGGGTGAAGTTAAACAATTTGAATTATATACGCGGGTAGGGAATCAAACGATTGAATTTGGAACAGTTCAGAATTTCGACGAAAAAAAGAAAAAATTGAAGGCATTTTATCAGAATGCCATTAATAGCAATACCCTCGAGGTATACGACACGATAAATCTGAAGTTTAAAAATCAAATTGTTTGTTCTAAAAAATAGGATATGGACAAGGAAAATATAGCAGTAGGAATGGATATTGGCACAACGAAAATTGTGGCCATGGTGGGTAGAAAAGATGCTTACAATAAAATTGAAGTTTTGGGTATGGGCAGGGCCAAAAGCCTTGGTGTTCACAGGGGTGTGGTGAATAACATCACCCAGACCATTCAGTCCATTCAGCAGGCCGTTGAGGAGGCTGAGGCCATTTCCGGAGAAAAGATACAAAAAGTGGTGGTGGGTATTGCGGGTCAGCACATCAGAAGCCTGCACCACAGCGATTACATCACGCGACCCAATCCCGACCTGGTTATCGATGAAGATGATATAGAAAGGCTGATCAACCAGGTGTATAAACTGGTAATGCTTCCCGGTGAAGAGATCATCCATGTACTCCCACAGGATTATAAGGTTGACGGTCAGGCAGAAATAAAAACACCCATCGGTATGTATGGCGGCAGACTCGAAGCCAATTTTCATGTGGTTGTAGGGCAGGTCTCATCCATTCGGAATGTGGGCAGGTGTATAAAGAGTGCCGGACTTGAATTATCCGGAATCACGCTTGAACCACTGGCATCAGCAGATGCAGTACTCAGCAGTGAAGAAAAGGAAGCGGGAGTTGCACTCATCGATATCGGAGGAGGTACAACTGACCTGGCGATATTCAAGGACGGCATCATCAGGCATACGGCGGTAATACCTTTCGGAGGCAATGTGATTACCGATGATATTAAAGAAGGCTGTTCGATCATTGAAAAACAAGCCGAATTGCTAAAAACAAAATTTGGATCGGCCTGGCCGGGAGAGAGCAAGGACAATGAAATTGTATCGATACCGGGTTTAAGAGGCAGGGATCCGAAAGAAATTACCTTGAAAAACCTCTCCAAGATCATACATGCCCGGGTAATAGAAATTATTGACCAGGTATTTCTGGAAATCAAAAATTACGGACACGAAGAGAATAAAAAGAAACTGATCGCCGGCATCGTGCTCACCGGTGGAGGTGCACAGTTAAAGCACATCAAACAACTGGTAGAATACACTACGGGTATGGACACCAGAATCGGTTATCCCAATGAACACCTGGCCGGTAACAGTGATACGGAATTGTCAAGTCCTGCATATGCCACAGCAGTTGGACTGCTTATGAAAGGCCTGGCAGATTTTGAGAAAAAGGACAGAATAAAAAAGAAAGCAGAAAAGCCTGAAACGGCAACCATTAACAAAGAGGAAAAAGTAAAGGCAGCCGGAAAGTCGGATAACAGAAAGTCAATCTTTGAAAAATGGATTGAGAAATTCAGAGATTTTTTAGAGAACGCAGAATAAAAGAAAAAAATAAAACAGTAAAACCTTGAAAAAGTTATGAGTAATATAGATTTTGACCAGATTTCGTTTGATCTACCAAAAAACCAGTCCAATGTTATTAAAGTCATTGGTGTTGGCGGTGGAGGCAGCAATGCCATAAACCACATGTTCAACAAAGGTATTGAGGGCATTGATTTTGTAGTTTGCAATACGGATGCTCAGGCCCTGCACAGCAGTCCGGTACCGACCAAGATTCAGCTTGGAGCTACCCTGACCGAAGGCTTGGGTGCAGGTGCAAATCCGCTTATCGGCGAGGAAGCTGCTATGGAAAGTATGGATGAGATCAAAGCTATGCTGGATAAACGTTCAAAAATGGTCTTTATCACGGTTGGAATGGGTGGAGGAACCGGTACCGGTGCGGCTCCGGTTATTGCAAAAGTTGCGAAGGCACTGGACATTCTTACCGTTGGAATCGTAACTACTCCCTTTGCTTTTGAAGGTAAACAGAGAAATGAACAAGCAGAAAAAGGAATTGAAAAGCTTCGCGAACATGTTGATTCACTGGTCATTATCAACAACAATAAATTGCGCGAAGTGTATGGAAATCTGGGGTTCAAGGCCGGATTTTCCAAGGCGGATGAAGTTCTGTCAACAGCTGCTACAGGAATTGCCCAGGTAATTACCCATCATTACACACAGAATATCGACCTGAAGGATGCTAAAACTGTGCTGTCGAGCAGCGGAACGGCAATTATGGGTTCTGCTACCGCTTCCGGAAACAACAGGGCACAAAATGCAATTACCAAAGCGCTGGATTCTCCTTTGCTGAATGACAACAAGATTACCGGAGCAAGGCGGGTATTGCTGCTTATTGTTTCAGGAACGGCAGAGGTTACAATAGATGAAATTGGTGAAATCAACGATCATATTCAGTCAGAAGCAAGGACCAATGTGGATATCATTATGGGTGTTGGTGAGGATGAATCCCTTGGAGAAGCTATTTCAGTTACGGTTATAGCAACGGGTTTTAATGCAGATCAGCAAAAAGAGATCTCAAATACAGATTCAAAGAGGATCGTACACACATTGGTGGAAGACCGTGATGATAAAAAAATTGCTAAACCGGCTGTATCAGTCCCCGAAACTACCGCAAAAGTATCCGAACCGGTATTGGTTGATAAAAAGGCGGAACCGGCTACCAGGCCTGAAGAAACTTTGCTGAATGATTTTAAAGTTACTTTCGAAGAGATCAAAAGGGAACTGCCCTTTGAATTAGAAGAAAAAATGGAGGTGGAATTTAAGCTGGAAGAAGATTTTATTATCCATGATACTACGGGTACCTATTCAGACAAGACCGAATCTCAGGAGAGCGAGAATCAGTTTACTTTTACTTTCGATTTTCCGGTTGAAAATAAGCCTGTTCCGACTGAAAAGAAATTGTCAGTAAATGATATCGAAATAGTAGATCTGGAGTATGTTATTCCTGAAATAAAAGTCCCTCAGGACACCATAAGACATACCCTGGAACTGGAAGAAGAATTCGCCCCGGAAATAGAAGCATTAAAAGAAGTAAAAAACAAGATCCGGGAAGATGAAGATCTGCAGTTTGAGGTAAAAGTCAAAAAAGAAGTCATTTCAAATCCGGTGAGAATCATCGTTGAAAACCTGGAAGATGAGGTGTCTCCGCTGAATCTTACAATTGCAGAACTGAGAGAAAGGGCAGATTCCAGGAGAGACAAGATGAAAATGTTTAATTATAAATTTAGCAACAGCATCAATAAAAACATTGATGAGCTTGAGACCCAGCCAGCGTATAAACGTATGGGAGTGGATATCAAGAATACAACACCATCAGAAGAAGGGAATAATAAATCGAGATTTACATTAGGTGTTGACGATAATTCAGAGATACAATTGCGTTCAAATAATTCTTTTTTGCATGATAATGTGGATTAGTTAAGTGATTTTAGTTTTAGTTAGTGGGAGGAATCCGGAAAATAATTTATTTTCCGGATTTTTTTATGTAAGGAGTTTCTTGCCGGCTACAGATCATTCCGTAATATCCTTGGAATAGTCTTTTTGAAGCAAGTTGCGTGTGGTATCCACACCCTCTAAATCGATAAAATCTTTGAGCTGTTCATTTATTTTGGCCTGATCGCTCATGTTGTTCAATTTGTAATTGATCGCTGAAAAAGCATCGTAAATCTTTTGCCGTTCCTCAGTGATTTCCTTGTCGGTAATTACTTTGATATCCGCCATATCCTGTAACCTCAGGGCTTCATTATGCAGTACATTGAGCCTGATCTTAACCGCCGGATTGTTGAGGTCGGCCAAAGGGATGGAATCCTTTAAGGCTTCTGTCAGTTTGACCAGGTCTTTGGAGTTGTACAACGATTCTTCATTGCTCAGTGAACCATTCGTTTTAAGAAATTCTGACACCTTCATATAGGCTTCCCAGGTACGTGCAATTGAATCAGCAGAAGGCCTTAAGCTTTCACCGATACCAAATGAGGGTGCGGGCGCAGCCTGATCCGTTTTTGCAACAGCATTTAAATCTTTGGGCTGAGCGGATTCTTTATTACAACTAAAAGAGAACCAGGCTATTATAATCGTAAGTAAAAAGTTGCGGAATGACATAAGGAATAAATATTGAGCTTCAAAATTAATGTTTCTTTTGATTTTTAATCCCCTTTTTTCTTAGAATCCTGCAAGTTTTAAAATATATTTGTAGTAAATACAGCATTTATGGAAAACAAGATCTTAATACTTGGTGCAAGCGGGCAAATAGGCACGGAATTAACTTTGAAACTCAGACAGATCTATGGAAATACTTCGGTAATCGCTTCTGATATTCGCAATGGAAATTATGAGGTCATGGAAAGCGGACCCTTTGAAATTGTGGATGCTACCGATAAAAAGGAGCTGCTGAAGGTCATACAGAAGCACGGCATAAAGGAGGTTTACCTGCTTGTGGCCATGTTATCTGCTATCGCCGAAAAGAACCCGCAAAAAGCATGGGATCTGAATATGAGAACGCTTTTTAATGTGCTGGATATAGCAAAAGACAAGAATATTTCAAAAGTGTTCTGGCCGAGCTCTATTGCAGTTTTCGGGCCGGGCTCCCCCAAAATAAAAACACCCCAGAATACGGTAATGAATCCCTCAACGGTTTATGGCATCAGTAAACTTGCCGGTGAGCAGTGGTGCGCTTATTATTTCAACAAATTTGGCGTGGATGTTCGCACCATCCGGTATCCGGGCATAATAAGCTATAAAACAAATCCGGGTGGAGGAACCACAGATTATGCTGTTGAGATATTTTTTGGCGCCCTTCAGAACAAATCCTATGAGAGTTTTTTAAGTGAAAACACCACTTTACCCATGATGTATATGGATGATGCTTTGAATGCTACCATTAGGCTTATGGATAAAGACAGGTTTAATGAATATACAGCCTATAACCTGGCTGCCATCAGTTTTTCTCCTAAGGAAATAGCTGCGGCGATTCAGAATTGCATACCTGATTTCAGGATGAGCTATAAAGCAGATATGCGTCAGCATATTGCAGATAGCTGGCCGAAAAGCATTGACGATTCAGAGGCGCGAAAAGACTGGAACTGGAGCCATGAGTTCGATCTGGATAAAATGGTAAAGACCATGCTCGACGGCCTGCATTATGTTGCGCGCTGATGCCTCTGGTTGTAGTAACTGACTGCAAAAGTCAATGATAAAGGATAAGTTAAATAGTTGATATAAAGAGATTATGATAGTTGACTTTGATAAATTGAATGATACGTCCCGCGTTTTTATCTTTCCGGCCGAAAGAAAACTGTACCCCGAGGAGATGGATGTCCTCAAGACTGAGATTGAAGGTTTTTTTGAAAGCCATCCCAAGCATGTGGGCGGCTACCAGATTTTATTAAACCGGTTTATCATACTGTGTTTTTCAGAAACAACTCCGCTGGGTTTAAGTGAGAATGACGACCTCATTGAGGTAATTCTGGCGCTTGAGAAAAAATGGGAAATTTCTTTACTCGATAAAGTAAAGGTCTTTTTTAAACAGGGTGAATTTGTTCAATGTAAAGAGATACGGGAGTTCAAAAAACTGATTAAAAGCAACAGTGTCTCGCCCAAATCTATAGTCTTCAATAATTTCGTTCACAATAAATTTGAATTCGAAAATAACTGGGAACTGACCGCTGAAGAAAGCTGGGTAGGCCATTTATTCTAGATCAAATTGTGCGATGAATGAATTCATATCCATCGCATTGTCAACAGTATGCTCACCGATCTTCGTGCGCCGCAAGCGGCTCAGATGCGAACCTGTATTTAAAACCTGGCCGAAATCATGGGCTATGGATCTGATATAGGTACCCTTGCTGCAAACAATTCTGAAATCAACTTCGGGTAATTCAATTTTCGTGATCTCAAATTCCCTGATGGTAATTTTCCGGGGCTGTATCTCCGCACTCAGACCTTTTCTGGCCAGCTCATACATGCGTACACCATCTTTTTTGATGGCTGAAAATATCGGGGGTAACTGCTCAGTTTCTCCAAGGAATGTTTTTGATGCGGCATGGATCTCAGGTTCAGTGAGATGGGCATAGGGATAAACCTGGTCAACTGAAGTTTCCAGGTCATAGGATGGGGTGCTGCCACCCAGGGTAATGGTGCCGGTGTATTCTTTTTCCTGTGCCTGAAGCATGTCGATGGTTTTTGTGAGCCTGCCTGTGCAGAGGATCAGTAAACCCGTGGCAAGCGGATCCAAAGTTCCGGCATGTCCTACCTTGAGATCTTTGAGCCCGAACTTCTTTTTTATCGCAAACCGAAGTTTGTTCACCACCTGAAAGGAGGTCCAGTGCAGGGGTTTATCAATGAGGATGACTTGACCGTTTTTAAAGTCTTCTGCGTTCATTTAAACTTGGGTGCTGATTGATCTGCAGGATTAAAATGAGTTTATGAAATAAATTTTCCCGGAAAAACCGGTAAGAATGAGACTGGTCTCATCCCTTACATTAAAAAAGGCATACGCATGTATAGCCGCAAAAAAAAGCTATTTTTTAGGACTGGCGAAAATCGCGTAAATCTGTATGCCCAGACCAAGTAGCACCAGGGTTGGAGCCAGCCTGATCCTTTGAAAATTATACATGGCTTCGTTAAAAACCTCGGGGTCATCGCTGCCTCCTCCGGCCATTAAAGCAAATCCGAGCAGGATCAGGAAAATACCGATCACCATGATGATATAATTCTTTCTTTCGAAGAGAAATTCTCCGGGTTTGTTTTTCTCTTTTTTAGCCATCAGTTTACTTTGAAAAATTAGTAATAAAGTTCATCAGTTCTCAGGTTTAGGAAGCGTTGCATGGCAAAGAAAGTACTTAACCATGAAATCAGTATACCTATCAGAAAAACGCTGCCAAAGAGCAGGCCAATTTGAAGCTTGTCATCAAACAGTCCAAACTGTGGGAAATGTTCGTTGAAATAATAGATCACGGTGGCCAAGCCTGCCAGTGCCAGCAAGGCACCAAAAAAGCCTAATTTCAGACTGTTCCAGATAAACGGTTTGCGTATGAATCTCTTTGTGGCACCTACCATTTGCATGGTCTTAATGGTAAATCGCTTGGAGTAAACAGATAACCTGATGGCACTGTTGATCAGAACAATTACAACCATAGTGGCCAAAGCACTGAAAATAAATATGATAATGCTGATCTTACGGACATTTTTGGTAAGCAGGTCGATCAGGGATTTGTCATAAGAAACTTCGGAAATCAGGGGATTATTTTTGTATATATTTTCGATCTCCAGCATTTTTTCAGGCGTGACATATTCCGCGACCGGGTACAGATCGATTGAATTCTGTAAAGGATTATAGCCCAAAAAGGCCATAAAATCTTCACCGTTTTCCTTTTTATAGATCTCGGCAGCCTCCTCTTTGGAAGTAAACTTGCTCGATTTTGTAAAGGCCTGCTTGTCTATTTCAGCCTGCAGTTTTGCAATGGTTTCCTTATTTACCTCATTCTTTATATAGAGTGTAACGGCAGCCTGTTCTTTAAAATAATCGGATATATTTTTGGTTTGAAGCAACAGCAAGCCGATGAGGCCTAATAAAAATAAAACAAGGGCTATGCTGATAACCACAGAAACATAGGAAGAACGCAATCTTCGCTTCTGGTATTTTTCAAAGGATTTACTCATGGTACACCATAGGATTTGTCGGATGCGAAGGTAATTAATTCACTTCATACAGGCAATAAAAAGATTGAAGCTTATACGCTATTGTCTTAGCAATGCCTTGAAATCCAAACATGAATTATTTTTTTATATCCTGGCATAGTTCAATAAGAACACCATTTGTGTTTTTTGGATGTAAAAATGCCACCAGTTTGTCGTCAGCTCCTTTTTTAGGGACCGGATTGATCAGGAGAAAACCGGAATCGGTCAAGCGGTTTATTTCTTTTTCAATATCATCAACTGCAAAGGCGATGTGGTGTATTCCTTCTCCTTTTTTTTCAATGAACCTGGCGATGGCGCTTTCCGGTTTAGTGGCTTCCAGGAGTTCGATTTTATTTGGGCCGGAGGCAAAGAAGGAGGTTTTTACGCCTTCACTTTCAACCTCTTCCGTCTTGTAGGGAGCTGTCCCAAAAAGCAGGGAGAAGAGAGAATTGGATTTTTCCAGGTCTTTAACGGCAATACCGATATGTTCAATTTTATTCATTTTACGATCTTTACAACAATCAAATTTAAGCATTTAATAAGAAAATTTAAGTGTATTTTTGCATTTATGGAAAGCAACAGACAAAAAAAAATAGCAGGGGTGCTTCAGGAAGATCTGGCTAATTTGTTCAGAAGAAAGGCCCAGGAAACCCATAAGGGTGTTCTTATTTCGGTTACTAAAGTCAAAGTAACGGCTGACCTCAACGATGCCAAAGTGCACCTCAGTATTTTTCCATCGGAAAAAAGGGAAGAGACGTACCGTGAAATTGTGGATTCCCGTGCTGAGATCAGGTTCGATATCGCCCAGCTTACCAGACACCAACTCAGAAAAATGCCGGAGCTTCATTTTTTTATAGATGATTCACTCGACTATATTGACCGGCTGGACCGGGCTTTAAAAGGAAACGAGGATCCGATCAAAGACCCCGGGATACTTAAAGAAAAGAAAAGGAAATAAATGAATTTTCCTTTTTACATAGCCAAACGGTATCTGGTCTCAAAAAGCAGTAACAATGCGATAAATATAATAACAATAATCGCTGCCATTGGGGTAGTTGTGAGTACGATCGCCTTGTTTATAGTCCTTTCCGTTTTCTCCGGACTCCGCAATTTTAGTTTAAATTTTATTCAGGTTTCTGATCCCGATCTGAAGATCAGCGCTGTGGAAGGCAAATCCTTTCTTTTTACTGAGAAAATAAGGAAGGAGCTGATACAGGAGAAAATCGCTGCCTATAGTAAGGTAATCGAGGAACGCGCTTTTTTTAGCTACCAGGACAAATCCCATATTGCCGTTATCAAGGGTGTCGACAGCAATTATCTGGCTGTTAGCCGATTGGATACAGCGGTTTATTTTGGTGACTGGATTGATTATGAGGTAAAACAAACAGTGGTGGTAGGAAGTGGGATCTCCTCAATTTTATCTGTAGGAGCCTATGATTTTATGGAGTCCTTAAAAATTTTCGTGCCAAAACCGGGAGAGGGCTATATTAGCAATCCTGAAAATGCCTTTGAAAGCGTTCAGGCCCTGCCCATAGGTATCTATAAACTCACAGAAGAAATCGATAAGAAATTTGTTTACGGTAACCTGTCTCTGGCACAGGAGCTCTTAAATTACAAGCCGGACCAAATCACGGCACTCGAGCTGAAAGTCCGTAATCCGAAGGAAATTAATGAAGTACAGCGCGACTTAAAGGAAAAACTTGGAAATGCTTTTAAAGTACAAACCCGTGAGCAGCTGAATTCAGTTTTCTACAAAATGCTGAATACGGAAAATATTGCTTCCTACCTGGTCTTCACCCTGGTGCTGATCATCGCCCTGTTCAATGTGATCGGGGCTATTGTTATGATGATCATTGACAAGAAGAGCAACCTCAAAACCATGTATCACCTGGGGACAGAGATAAGGGATATCAGAAGTATCTTTATTTTTCAGGGTTTTCTGTTAACGTTGTCCGGCCTGTTTATAGGCCTGTTCATTGCCATACCGATCATTCTTTTGCAAAAAAAATACGGCCTGGTCATGATCACGGAATATCTGGCTTATCCGGTAGAATTTCACCTCAGCAACGTGCTTCTCGTTGCACTCACCATTGTAGTTCTGGGTTATTTGGCTGCCATTTTAGCCAGCAGCAGGATCACGAGAAAATTGGTAACAGATTAACTCAGGCATACTGCTCGAGCACCTCTTCAAAAAC
>Ga0105097_10000344_pt1 | contig 20751 bp, 37 predicted proteins | sample PPLLak12cMay2015_FD_87035 | JGI IMG/M metagenome (GOLD analysis project Ga0105097, IMG submission 87035) | Freshwater sediment microbial communities from Prairie Pothole Lake near Jamestown, North Dakota, USA - PPLs Lake P7 Core (1) Depth... | ecosystem: Environmental > Aquatic > Freshwater >...
ATGCTCGGACTTCTTGAAGGACTTATGCTCTTTGATGGAGAAAAACTTCTCGATGGAGATATGCTCGGACTTCTTGAAGGACTTATGCTCTTTGATGGAGAAAAACTTTTTGAAAATATAGAAATGTTTTTACTTGGTGATTTATATTGACTTTTACTTACTCTTGAAGGCACATAAAAAGATTTGCTTGTTATTTGTTTTGATACTGAACTTTTTGAAGTTAAATCTTTAAAACTTGATTTTTGTAATTTTGTTACTATTGGTGCAAAACTTACTATCGCTTTTGGTATAATTGGTTTAGATGGTGATGGAAATGTGCTTTTTGCTTCTGGAATTTTCTTTCCCGATATTATTTCTGGAGAATATTGCTTTTCTAATGCTCTTGTTAATTTTGGACTTTGCCCAACTTTTTTTAATAATTCTTTTGCTGTTACTGCTAAATCTCCGATGTCTTTTGTTCTGTGTTCTTCGGGCGCAATATAGAATTTTCCTTCTCTTACTCTTAATGTTGCTGCAGATGATGCTTTTCCTAAGAATGTAAAAGCTAATGATTTTACTCGTGCTTTAGAACCTGATACTGTTTTTACTTTAAATGTTTTTTGAGAGTATGGTGTTCCATAAAAACTTTCTGGTGCTTGTGCATAATCGGGTTGATCCATCGGGTGTATATCTAATTTATGTTCTTTTCCACCCACTTTTGTAGAAACTAAAAATGGTTCGTCTTTAGACCATGAAGCTTGGTCGCCCATTTGAGTTAATTCTTTTGCTTGAGATTTGGCAAATCTAGAAGTGTATTTACTCGATTTTAAAGTAGACACGTCTATATCTCCCGATGCTCTTGTTTCTCCTTTAATTTGTGTTTTTGCACTTGCACCAAAGCCATATAATTCTGATGCGGTTTTTCTTATAAATGTTTTTTGTTTGCCCAATTTTCCGACAGAATAAGAAAATCCTTTTTCAGTTTCAAAACTTTCAACTTTTTCTAATGGTCTATACACTTTAGAAGGTGCTTTATACAATCTTTTATTTGAAACTAATTTTAATATTTCTTTAAATGCTTTCTTTCCTGCTTCTCCATAAACAGACCTTAATCTTTCTAGTTCTGCCCAACTTTCCGTTTTTAATGCTACTTTTTTTAATGTTGGATTAGCTAGAGATTCCATTGAAAATTTATATTCTAATCCTTCTCTTTTTATTATTGATTTTGCAGGTTTATATGTGTATTTTCCTTTATTACTAATTGACATTCTTTCTGGAACATATTGAATATTTAATCTTGGTTGTAATGCTGAAACTACATTTTTAGTCGGTGTTCCAAAAGATAACCCTTCTTTTGTTGTATATCCTACTAAATCGAGACTTTTTCCTGTTGAAGGTTGAGTTATTCTTAATCCTCTGTAAATTGTTCTTTCTACTTCATTCCCTTTTGTTCCTTCAACTACTGAAATTTTGCTTGTTTTTAATGATGGAAATTCACTCGGTTTTGGCTTATATCCTGCTTTAATTGCTAATTTTGCACCTTTCGTTGCACCGCCTAAGAATAATACGCTTTCTGTGACTGCTTTTCCGAACACTTTTCCTTTCTCAAAATATGAAGATTTTGATACTATTTCAGCGGCTTTTGTTCCATAGTTTGCTAATCCTGCTACTTTTCCTGCTACATCTATTACTGTTGCTATTTTTGTACCGATTGAAGCAGCAGCTACACCAGCAGCACCAACACCAAAACCAGCACCAACTAAAACACCTGCTTCAAGTGGTTTTTCTGTAAAGTATTGTCTTGTTGCGTATTCTGCACCAAAAGCTGCTTCATTTATGTTTGTTCCGTAAACTGCTAATTTAGATGCCGTTTTTCCTATTGTTGAATTTGTTGCATTATAATATCTGTATTTCTTTTCTGCTTTTTCTCTATCTAATTCATTCTGTTGTCTTGCTTTATCTATCCACGTTGGAGTTCTATATAATACATCTACTTTTTTTCCGTTTATTGTTGTTGTTTTAATCGATTCTGATTGTGGAGTAACACCAAAAACATTATATTTTTTAAGTTTTGATGATATATATTCTTGAGCTTTTTCGTATTTTGGTTTTACATAACCAACTACTTTATCTTTTATGTCTATTGCTTTTCTAAGCGGTGAAAACATAGTAACTTCTTTTTTTGGTGGTTTTACATAAACTCCTTCTGCTCGTCTTTCAGACGCTCTTTCTTCTGCTATGTTTTTATTTACTGATTGTTCTGCTAGAATGTCTGAAAATCCACCTTGTTCTGATTTAATTAATCCTTGTTTAGAAATATCATAACTCATCGGTTGTTTTGATTCTAAATATTGTTTTATTGTTTGTGTTTCTTTGGGTTTTTCATATATTGTTACTCTTGTGGTTTCTAATTTTTTCTGTATAGAATCTGTGTAACTTTTTTGCGGTAGTGTTGATTGTAATTGAATACTATTTTTATCTAATCCTTTCTCGGCAGCTGCTTCATATATTGTTAATGGTGTTACTTCTTTTTTTAGTGTTGGTTGTGTTATCTGTGTAGGTTGAGATATTGTAGAAGTTATTAATGTTCCACCTTCACGTTTTGCTTTTCTTCTTAATCTGCTTTCGGCTTTTAATTGTGATTTGAATGATTTATTTTTTAATTGTTCTCGTAATGCTTTCCCTGCTTCTGTTTCTTTTAAATATTTAACAGCCATGATTTTAATATGGTTTGCATATATTTAAAATCTTCTTTTTTTATAGGATAAATGGGACAAAAGGGACAATTGTTTTATAAATCTAAAGACATTATTTTAATTAGAACTTAATTAAGTTCATGGAGGAAAAAATGAAATACGATAAAGAAAAAAAAGTGGTTGAATTTACATTAGATGACTTGCTTCCTATCGGAATGACTTTCGTCACTCTATCGATTGGGCTAGGATTTGGTGCAATAGTGCTTGGAGATATGGCGGCAGATACTACAGATACGACCGCTGATCAAGTTATCGGAAACGGATCAGCTGCAGTCTTGAAGATTTCAGCCAAACAGGGTATTCTTGCAACTGTTGCTGTTGCAGCAGTGATAATCGGAATACTATTCACTTACTTCATGTTTAGAAGGTGATTAGAATGAAATACGACAAAGAAAAAAACGTGGTTGAATTTACACTAGATGACTTGCTTCCTATTGGAATGACTTTCGTCACTCTATCGATTGGGCTAGGATTTGGTGCAATAGTGCTTGGAGACATGAAATCTGATGTTACTGGAATAACAGCAGCAGATAACCAAACTAAACAGGTTCTCGGAAACGGATCAGCTGCAGTCTTGAAGATTTCAGCCAAACAGGGTATTCTTGCAACTGTCGCTGTTGCAGCGGTTATCATAGGAATACTGTTCACTTACTTCATGTTCAGAAAGTAAGTTAATTATTTTTAATTTTTTTTCTATTTCTTATTACAAATTAAATAAATAGAAAGATTTTTATATTACTTGTGTTTATATAAGTAATTATGAATACAGATAATAATAGGGGGAGAAAAAGTACCGTTACTCTGACGATTGGATTTAAAGATTTTATGATCAAACTAAAGGATTCTAAAATTCAAGACTGTTTTTATTCTTGCGTTAGACCTTTATCTAACTCTGGTGCTTATGTTCCTATGCCGCAGAAATTTATCAATAAAAAAGTTTTTGTTGTTATTTTAGAGGATTAAATGACAGACGATAAAAAATCCAAACTTACACTTTGGGAGAAAATCCAATATTACGGATTACTTATTTTAATTTTTTCTGTTGTCGCAGTAATGATTTATTTTACTTGTTTTGGAGGTCGATAAAATGAGATATATTATAGAAGATATTGAACCGATTGTTCTTGAAAATAAAGAAAAAAAAGAAACTATCGAGGGCGTTAAAGTTTCTTTTTCTTCTGTCATGACTTGGGAAGAATTTTCAGAATTGAAAAAAAATACTAATTCTTGGAGTGTTGAAGATGACGGAAGAGATTAAAGAACGTCGTAAAATGACACTTTGGGAAAAATGTTTTATTGGTATCATTATCGGACTCTTAATTTTATATGTTGTCGCTCAATCCCCTAATGATGCTCGTGTCGGAGAATGCGTTAAAGAGTACAATAAACTGGCTAATTTTACTATGAATAAATGCATTTGTGAAGGATTTACTAAAAATATGTTTCCTGATTATTCTGACTTTGATTTTGGAGTACAAAATGAAATTGAAAAACCTAATAAATGATTTACTTGATCCACGTAAACGTGAAATTGAGAAAGCAAAACGACTTGATGAAAAAGTTAAAATTGCTAAGCAAATGCTCGAATTAAAAAAAATATCAGCAGAAAAAACTAAAGAGATAAATGCAATAAATATAGAACTTGAAAAACTAAAATGAAAAAAACGACATCTGATGAGTATAATAAAGAGGAAAATGTGCCTTTCAACATGAGTATGCTTTATTATATACGTCTCAATAAAATAATGGAAGAAAAAGACAAATGTGCAATTACTGGCGATTATATTGGTTGGTATCGATGTCTTGCTTCTATATTTAGGAATGTAGAATTTAAAATAGAGAATCCTGATAAAATCGAAAAAAATCTTGATTTGGCTAAAAATTATGTTTTTTCTAATCTTCCAAGACAGGGCAAATATTTAGCGGATAGAAAAGCAGATGAATATCTTACGTCTGTTGAAAAGGATTTATTGAAATTCATGGATAAAAAAGGAATGATTTTCCCCCGAATTGAGACTAATATGGGACTTGAAGCAGTTAGAAAAAGATACGGATTGAAAAATGAATAAATTAAAAGCGACAGTTCAAGACTTTGCGAGAATGGTTTATGATCTTGTTAAATCAGACAGAGATGTAAACACTGGTGTTGGCGGTTTTACTGGGGAAGGTAAAACTACGCTTATGATACAGATTATGAAAGAGTACGCTAAAATCTCTAAAACTCACTGGGGTTTCGATAGAATGACTTGGAGTCGTAAAGAATTAATGACTTGGATTGATGGAGAAAAGGAATCGGTTAAAGACTCCGTAACTGGACTTAAAAAAAGACAGCTTCCTGAATATTCTTCTATGTTAGCTGATGAATTGTTTTTAATGTTTTATGCGAGAAATTGGTTTGAAAGCGACCAAATCGATGCCATCGCTACTTTTAATATGTGCAGAGATAGACATTTATTCTTGGGTGGTAACGTTCCTGATTTTTGGGATTTGGATAGTGGATTTAGGAAAAGAATACGATTCTATATTTATATCCCTCACAGGGGTGTTGCTTGGGTATTTCAACAGGAAAACAATCCGTTCAGTAGCGATCCATGGAATGTAAATGAAAATAAGACTACTTTTAGAAAGAGTAAAACTCCTTACAAATGCCCTAATTTTATCTGTGAGATACTTTTCGATGATATTACTCCAGAAGAAAAAGAAGCATATCTCAAGATACGAAACACTAAGAGAGTGACTGCGATAGATGATAATAAGAGTGTTAAGATGGAAAGGTATGCAGATATTAAAGAACAGCGTAGTAAGATGATACAGCTTATTACAACATATAGTGTAGCAGTACATGATAGTATCAAAGATAACCCGTTCATAGTTCAAAGATTGAAAGATAAGGGATATGAAGGAGTATTTACTAATGTTTATCTTGCAGAGTTATTGGGGATTGATGATGAAACAATCAGAAAAGATAAGTACGGAAAGGTATAAAGGAAAAAGTCGTTCTTTCGACCTATATATTATTTCATTTATAAATAAAATAACTACATGGAAGAATGTTTGGGGGGGGCTCAAGAAAGCGGCTTTTTTTTTGTTTAATTTATTACAGATTGCTTTAATAATATGGCTTTGGACTACGTTCGGAGTAAAAGGAATAGGTTATATCATCGCAGTTTCATTGTTTATTATAATAGTATTGCGGTGGAAAGAGTATAAACAGGTTATTTGGTGGGTATTCAAATCTATTTTTGGTAAGTACCCTGAAGAATTTAAGAAGGGAGAACTAAAGAAAGTTAAATTTAAATTTGTGAAGGTGCATAAAGATGGTAAATCCGATAACTGAATCGATTAAACGTATGGGACTATGGATTAAGATATATAGAAATCTTTGTAGATCATGTCAGAATAAGCTTAAATCTGGAATTGATAAATCACAATCACAAGATAAGAATATAGAACAATCTAAAAGTAATATGGATAGGTTATGTTCTTCTTGTAAAGAAAGAATTAAAAAAATAATGGAGAGTGCTAAATAATGGTAGACGTTGATCCGTATGTTATTGTTAAGATTGGAATGGTTTTATTCTTTGCGTTGGGTGGGTTTTTAGGTTTCTTTATCTATTATTGTGCAGACGTTTTTTCTAAGTCTCAAAACTTGAAAAGAGAGTATCTTTTGAGTCTTACTCCGCAGGAACTTAAGAAGTATGTAGACGTGCATCTAAAATGATTGAGATAATTATTTTTATTATTAAATTATTTAAAGACCTTTTGATAATCATATCTTTATCCTTATTGACTATTTTAGTACATGAACTGGGACACTACGCAGTGCTTCGTAAGTATACACATGAGGACTATAAAGACTTAATAGAACTTCGCTTTATAGTGCCTAAACTTTGCTTTAAATTAGGTCATGCTGTGCATTATGAATGCTTATCTAATAAACAGATGATAGATATAAACTCATCAGGAATTGTTGCAGGGTGGCTTTTTATTTTACCTTTGCTTTATATCTTCCCTATCAATATGACTGTTTGGGTATCTGTATTGTATTTTTTCGGTACTATGAATGACTGGGTTAGAATATTTACCTATATGAAAGAGATTAAAAAGAATGGATATTAAAAAAATTATCATTGTTGGAATTATAGCTTTGATTGCAGTGTCTGTTGTTGGTGGTTTGATTAAAAAAATTCCTGCTAACTTCATTAAGTTTGCTGCGTTCCTGTTTGTTTTTGCTTTGTTTGTTGTTGTCTTGATTATGTTGTTTAAGAAAATGAACAGCAAATATTCATATAATTGACTTTACAATAGTTAGATTTTGTAAAGTAAAACTGGTTAAAATGGAAGAAAAACATGCCATTATAGAGGTTTTGGATAATAAAAAAATTACAAATCCTATAAGTAATGTACACCCTAAAGAAGAGCTCATTAAGTATCTTGAATGGGAAGTTATTAAAGATGGTATCAATAATATCTCTGATCCTAAAGCTAAACTTCTCATTCTTACTCTTGCATATACTGGATTAAGAGTTTCTGAAGTTATTTGCATTTATAAAGGGGATATTAATTTTAAAGATGGATTCATGGAAGTGAAACACCTTAAAAGTCGAAAGTATGAAAGAAGAATAATTCCTATTAGAGATGAGCTCAAAAACATTCTTTTCATGGCTACCACGTCACTTAATAATTTAGATAGAATATTTCCTTATACTCGGCAGTATGTTTATCAATTAACACAGAAGTACTTTAAAACCAATCCGCATTGTTTCAGACATAGTTTCGCTGTACATTTTCTTAGAACAAGTACCGATCCTATGGCTTTAGAATTATTAAGACAGCTGTTAGGACACTCGAATATATTAGTTACAATGGAATATCTCAAAGTCGTTCCTATGCAGATTAAAAAGGCTTTAAATGATATTCCTATGTAATTACTTTCTTAATGCGAACATCATCATTCCTGCAAATAAAAACACTATTGTGAACATGAAAATAGTCCACGTTATGATACCTGCAAACACGAATAATAAACCCATTAATGCAGTTATTGTACCTGATAAAATAGCACACTTAGATAAATCTTCTTCATAACTTCTTGATATTATAAATATGAATATAGCTATCACAAATAACATTATAGGGGACATTAAATTTCCTGATGATGTATCTATCTTGATCCATAAATCAACTATTCCAGTTATATTGTCGTATGGTGTTAGATTGTACATTTTAAGTATCCCTGTTAACTATTGTAGCTACTAATATTCCTAAGACTATAATAATCAAAACTATTGTACTTATGGCTATCCTAAAATAGCTAGTCATTTCTCCCAATTCCGCATTTTGTAATGAAGTTTGCGTCATATTATCGAATGTGTTATAACTTTCTTTTGAAACTGTTAATACTTTATATCCGCTTCCTAAATAGAATCCTAAAATGTCTGTGAAACTAGGATTTTGTTCTAATTTAGAAGTTGTATCTATTTTTTGAGTTAAATTAGCCATTCTATTGAGATTATTATAAGCATTTAAATTTGCTGCATTATATGTTGATAATGGATATTTCTCATTAAGATGAACAGCAGTTATAGACACTACTGCTATAAATAAACAAAACAATACAATTCCTATTATAAACTCGCTCATCTTTGCCATTGTGATACCCATGCTGCTAGACATATTAAAAGTAATTCTATTCCTATCGCATAGCCTACGGCTAAATTAATAACTCCCAATAAAGACATTAAAATTATAGGCAAACCTGCGACTATTAATGCTATTGAAATTGAACTATAAAACAATGAAACTAAAATTATAATTAAAACTGCTGTGAAAAATAAACCTTCATTCACAAAATCAGGAGGGTTTGTAAACTCATAAATATAAGAATCTAATAAATATGGATTAGAACCAAAATATACGTAGGCTCTTGCTATATATTTCAATCCTGATGTGTTTGTAACTGATAAAGTTATCGTTGCGGTTGTTGATGATACGCATGAATTATTTGTTAATATTTCTGTTCCTGTTGAATATTCATAGATTTTAAGACAGCCTTGACTTACTTGACTAGCTGAATCTGTATATGTAAATGTGAAATTATTTGTTGTGTTATCAAATGATAAATAATAATTTATATCTAAAGTATTGAAAAAATAATCTGCAACGGTCGTGCCAATATTAATAATAAAATTAAGGGTTGTTGAGTAAATTAATCCTGCTTCCGTTTCTTTTACTATTGTGCCTGTTGGATATTCTAAAATAAATTTATATAATTCCGTACCTAAAATTAAATCGAATTGGGTTTGACCTACTAAATTAGTGTAACGCATTTGATTTAAGATATATGAGTTTGTAGTTATATCATATTTTAAACATTTTATTAATACTCCTTCTGTTAATTTATTAGTTTGATCATAAACAAAAGCATTCACTGTTGTTGATAAACTTGAATTTATTAGATAAAGAGTTATATTTTCACTTGTTGAACTTGATCCTGTAAAATAATAGAAGTTCGTTCCATAACCTGATTTTTCGTATTTTACAGAATATGATTCGGGATATAATAAATCAATATATAAATAACTTTTTGCTTCTGTTGAAAAATTATCTGAATAAGAACTTGATATTATTTCTGCTGAAACATTTGTAATTAAATTATGTGTTTCTGAATCTTTAAAAGTAAAATTTATGTTCGTTCTCGAAATATTAAATGTGTTTGAGTAAGGTATATTTAAATTTAATATAGTAATATTTATGTTTGTCTCTAAAAAAGTATATTTATTAAATGTTAATTGATAATTTCCGAAATCTATTAAATTACTTGAATTTATGTAACTAAAATTTATCCAGCCCGTTGAGTTTGTTGTTCTTATTATGTTTTCTCCACTAGGATATATAATTGAAATCGTTGCATTTGCTAGTGCACTTGAATTAGTAGCATCTAAAAATCTAATTTTGTTTTTTATGTCTGTTACGTATATTGTATAAGTTTGATTAGAATTTCCTGTTAAATTTACAGTGTAATTTGTTTCATAAGTTATATTACTATTTATTTTAAATACTCTTGTGTTTCCATAAGTAGGATTAAAATTTAATATTCCTGTTGATGTGTTAAATGAAATACTATAATTTAAATCTGTAATATTCAATAAAGATATATCTTCTAATTCTGTACTATTAAAAAATCTTATTTCAAAAGTTATATTTGTACTTGATATTGATGTTGTTAAATTGCTAGATGTACTTAGTCCAGTTATTGTTTTATTAATATAATTTAAATTATGAATTTTAATTGTATTTACGTTTGAATTATTGACTAAATAAATCTTCTGCGTTCTATTATAATTATTATATGTTGTTGTGCCAGTCGTAAGATTAAATTTATTTAATCTTGTTCCTGTATAATTATCATAAACATCTACGTAAAAATATGATCTGTTTAGTAATCCTACTAAATCCCCAGAAGTAGAAAAATTATAATTTAAATAAGTTCTATTATAAAAATCAGTCATATTATAGAAAGTAATATTATATTTTCTTTTATCCGTTTTTAGTATAGGTAACACATAACCGCTAGTGACAATATGATTTACTATTGTTGTTCCGTTCTGTAATCTTACATTAAACTGGTTTATTGAAATATTATCAGAATTATTTTTTGCTGAAATACTGAAATTTACAACAGGAACAGTATCAGTAATATTTAAATCTCCGGATAAATCTACACCACTAAATAAAGTCATATAATTGGTTTTGGCTGTTGCGTTACTTACTACTGAAAAGTTATACCAAGAATAAAACGTATTTCTTGTTGTTGATAAGTTTTTATATTTATAAGAGTTATATAATTGTGCTATTTCTGTTGTAGATAATGCTTTTCCATATATTTTCAGTTCGTCTGCTCTCCCAACCCAATATTTATCATTTAGAGCATTTTGACCAATATATAAATTTTTAGTTGCTAAATTTGCAGTTGTTGCTGGTATTGTTCCAGTATATGCAAAACCTCTTTCTACATTATTAACATATACTTTCATTCTACCTGAATTTCCACCACCAGACGAACCATTATAATAGAAAACCCAATGATTCCACGTGTTTAATGAAACTAAACCACTAATCGTTCCTAAATTTCCATACGTTCCTGAAGCACCAGTATATATTAAAAAATATAAACTATTCGCAGCCAATTCAAGACCTATATAATTATTATTATCACTGTATTTTCTTAACATCCACTGATCTTTGGTTAAATTAGAATAATAAAACCAACCTTCAATAGTAAAAGCAGTTGCACTGTTTAATTCAGTAGTATCTCCTAAAGTCATATAATCATTAGATCCGTCCCAATTATAACATTTTGAGAATTTACAATTATTTCCGTCTAATAAAGTATTTCCGTTTATTGTTCCGTCTAAAGCACCAACAAAATCTTTACTTACATTTTCAAAAGGATAAAAATGTTTAACTGATGGTAAAACCTTAGTTGTATCGTTTGCTATTCCATTTACATTTAAAATGTAAAAGTTTTTATTGCCTGTATAATTCGCTAAAATCCAGACTTTATTTGTGTCAGATGAATCTCTTAAATAATTATATTGTGTTCCTAAAACTAGATTAATCATAAAAATAAATACAATTCCGAATAATATTAAATTCTTTAGTTTCATTTTGGTTTTGCAAACAGTGCAATCGTTACCGATCCCCCTACAATAATAGCTACTAATAATAAATGTGTCATTATCCAATTCATTTTCGGATATAGCAAATAATGTCCTGTGAAATCTGCATCAGTTGTTACTTCTTCGTATGTATTGCCTAAGACCATCGATACAAAAAATACTGCCAATAATAGTAAAATTGTGATTATAAAAAAAACTGGGTGTGTATCTACATTGTAAGATGCTATTAATGCACCAACCCATAAAACAACAAACACAAATACAAAAAGATTATCAAAATTAGATGGCAATTCTGTTATTTTATTAAATTCTGTATGACCTTCAGATAATTCTGCATCTGCTTGTAAATCTGTATTTATTATTCCACCAGTCCAAAAAGAGAAGAACCAAACTACACCTACAACAGTTAAAACTATAATGACAAGCACAGTATCTAAAACCGCATTACTTTTTTTATGTTTCATTTTCGTATTTTTAATTTTTCAGTTAATTCTTCAATATATGATTTCTTCATAGCTAAATCTCTAGTTAATTTAATCATGCTTTTATTTCGTTCTATGGCTTCACGTTTTAAGTTTTTAGCAAACTCCGTATCCACCCATATTCTAGCTATCTTCATTTCTTTTTACCTTTGAATACTCTGAACCAAACTTTATCTAAATAGACTTTGAATACTGTCTTATATAATATGAACATAAATACATAAATTATAAATATTCTAGATACCCACGTCGTGGCTTTTAATAATGTCACTGGGTTAAAATTCCCTAAAAATAAAGTAGGTAACATTGATATTGAAAATATGACTACAAAAATTAAGAAAAATGAAAATAAGAAATGCTCTTTACCTAAACTAAGCATTATATAACTCAATAAGAATAATATTCCCAGTATTGATATTATAAGACTAATTCCTTTATTACTTGAATCAAATAAAGAGAAATTGCTTGATGAGGATACTTCAAAACTCCCTGATGAAAATCCGCTTTGTGTTGAACTGTTGCAGTAAATTGTATAAGTGTAAATATTTTCTTTTTGATAAATGTCTGTTGATAAATTTTTATAGAAACTGCTTGACGTGTAATCTAAAGAATCAAATAAAACCACGTTTGTTTTATTGAATATACTTATATTGCAATTTGCTTCTGTATTTGGCAATAATGATCCTGTTGAATTGAATACATTGAAAAATAAAGCACCAGCTTGGTTTTTTAAAAATCTATCGTTGGTTGATGTTATCATTATTTGAGTATTCTCGATATATAACTCTGAAGATACTAAATTTATTGATAAAATTAGAAATACAGCGAATATTATTATATTCTTATTCATGTATGGGATAAATGTCCTATATCTATTTAAATTTTACTATTAAAAACAATAAGTATTTATATTTGCTTTACTTATAAGATTAAATGAAGTTTCATAGAATGCGATTAAATGCGGTTTATCTTTCTCCTAAAAATATCGGTGTTTGGGCAGGAATGAACTATTTTGCTGATAAAGAACTCAAGACTAAACTTAAATTAAGGAAAAATTCTGCATTAATTGATAATTCTTTTTCTCGATCTGAAAAGCACAAAATTCTTGTGCACGAGGAAGTTGAAGCTTATTATATGAAATGTAAAAAGCTACCCTATAAAAAAGCACATAGAATCGCTTTGAAAGCTGAAAAGATGATAAAATAGGAAGCATAGCATTACTCTGCTATGCTAGTTCTCTAATTCCCCAACAGTTTCCTTTTTCTTGTTTCTTGCTGTTTGTATTAATACCAATAAATAAGATAAAATTGGAATAGATAAAAATACCACAACAAAAACTGAATCTTTATAGTCTATTTGGATAGCTACTGCTAGACCAATTAACATAACATTAAATGCGTTAAGTTTGTCTAAATCTATTTCAATTGTTTTCATAATCAAACAACTCCTCTTTTGTTATTTTATATTCTTGTATTTGAAATCTAATTATCTCAAGAGCTCTCTTTCTTGCTATTTGATAAATTCTATCATAATTCTCTGCAGTTGGTTGTCTTTGCATTTTAACCTATATATTTTGGTCTGATTGTGGTTTGTTCTTCTTGTATTATGCTTGGCGGTTGATTCAGCTTCACTACTTGATTTAATGTGTCTGTTAAGCTCTTTAAGCTTGTAAAAACAGCAGATAATTCAGTTTGAGTTAGATTCATATGAGATTTGAGAAGTTCTGCTAAATTAAGGTTGTTTTGCGTTAATTCAGTTACTAAGCTTTGGAACTCTGAAGGTTTATCTAGTTCTGGGTGGTCTAAGATATCTTTAATGTATCTATTGACTGTTTCACTGTCTCTTTTTCCTGTTATGTGATGATATGCTTCTCTTTCAAAATTTAAGCTGTGATCTGTTGTATATCTTAATTTACCATCATTTGCGTAGATTCTGACCTGTTCGTTCTTCTTTGAACATTCCTTAGATAATTCGCAGGGAGTAGTCGCCCATTCTGAATATGTCATTTTAATATTCATTTTTTGGTCTTTTATTATCGGGGTGTTTAGTCGGTTCTCTAGTTTAATGAAAAAGTTATTCCAGTATTCCATAGATTTACTTAATGCTAAATCTTCGGTCTTTTCGCTGAAATCCCTACCTATCATCGCTTGAACACAGACACAATTATAAAAGCACTGAATAGAATTTCCATCTATTCTTAGAGAAGTATTAATCAGTTTCTTATATCTTTCATCTATCGGTTTAATTAATTCTATTCGGAATTTCTGTGCGTGAAGTCGGCATAATTCCTTATTTGAGGAGGGTGGGGTGGTTACGTTTGTTACGTAGTGCGGGGGGGTGTCGGTTACTTTTCTGGAAAGCTTAAAATATAATCCTAATTTAATTAATTTTAATCGTGTCTTTCTTACGAAAGCACTAGAACAATCGTGCTTAATTGCAATCTGTTGTACTGTTAAGTTGTCTTTCAAATATGAAAGGAGAAGTCTATCGGTTTCTGTTAAGTTGTCTTTCCGTTGCCCTATAACGCTACTGCTTTGGTTACGTTTTTGGTTACGTTTTTTCATAGTAATTTACTCTCCTTTAATTGAATATATGTCAGTAGTTCCTGTGCCTGATGTTCGTTTAGATCCTTATTTATTCCGTAACAATTCAGACTTAATAATCCTTTTCTATTATTTAGCAGTTTTGTGGTCTTATTGCAGTAAATACAGACTAATCTATATTTATCTATGTTTTTGACATCTCGAATTAATCTCTTTCCGCATTTGCACTGGATTATTAAGTGTGACATTTTCAATCTAACGCGTCTGAAAAAAGTCCTGTTTTGTTGTTCTTGCACTTAGGATTAACGCACTTTTTAAGAGTTTTACTGTGTGCGTCGCCACAGATCGGACAAACTTTAAATTCTTTTTCTTGTTTCATAGTTATTGACCTCTTTATGCTTTTAGAACTAGAAAACACTTGAAATATATAAAATTTTATTTTTACTAGAAAGTAAAAAAAGTCGTGTCCTTTATGATCGGAAGGGTAGGTCAGATTCATTTAGAAAGTGACGGACACGACTGTGATAGTAAAAAAAGCGGAGTAAAAGAGGTGTCTAAAACTCCGCAGTTTATGATGTGATTTGGGGGTGTTCGTTAGAAAACACCTTATTGGTATATTACTATAAGGTATACTTATTTATTAAGTTTTCTTTTGTCCCTCGTATTATTGTGGTTTTTTGTATATTGAATTAAAATTTTTAATCAATAATTAAACATTTTACATCTTTTTTCGTGTGAATAATATTTTGCTCTTAATTTTCCATATCTGCACGTTGGAAGTGTTGTGAAGCAATACTGACATAACATCTTTAATACTCTCCCAGAGTAGTCTGTTTCTGTTCTCTTGCCATTGCATTGAAATATTTTACTTTATGCTTAATTAGTTCTCTTTCGGTTTCTAGTATCTTATTTGCCCAATACTTACTCTTACATTGATTTAATTTATCTTTGGTTGATTGTACCTTATCCAGATTATATTCTTTCTTACGCCACGTTTAAGTTCTCGATTTTCTAATCTGAAACGTTTATCATAATCAAACATAATTTTATTTTCTTTTTTTAGTTCTTCATTCTCTTTCCAGAAATCAGTATTATGTTTTGTTAGTTCTTCATTCTCTTTCTGAAGTTTCTCAAATGATTGTATAAACTTATATGCTCCTTTCATATCTACTTCATATCTTGTTAATTTATCTTTTAATTCTTGGACTTCGGATTCTTTTTGTCTTAATAATAGTCTAAATGCTTCTCCATCATTTTCATCCGAATCTATTAAATAAGGATAATTATTTCCAGTCCATTTTTTTATAAAATCATTAAACTGTTTTTCTAAGTTAAGCATTGTTAATCATCTCCTTTTTACTAAATAAGGTTTGTATAAATACAAATAGTTTTCTACAAAGCCTACGTAATTTGTTTTTGAAATCCAAATCAAGTTAATCAATCCTCTTATTCATCTACAGGAATTACTTCAATATAACCTTCTAGTATTATTTGTGCATCCATACTTTCAAGTAATTCTTTTGGTTTTAATTTTGAAGTTATAAAACTAATTAATTCTTGTTTAACAATAAGTGGTAAATCATCTAATTCATATTGAAAATGTTTAAATGACCCCAGCTTTGCTATATTACCTTCTTTTATTATCATATTAATCACCTTTTAATTGAAATAATGAGTAATAACATTAATCAGTTATTACATCACACCTCGACAAAATAATAAAACGGTGGGTTACCTTCCTGTGAAGGAAGGAACGGTAGTCGCTTCATAAACAACTTAACTAGTATATTGTTTATTACTCCTTTCGCTATAACCCATGATAAAAAATATCACATAGCAACGAAAGTTGCTTAGTGTAAAACAATTCTTGTTTTCACACTTGCCCGACCAGAACAGAAAATAAAGGGATTTTTTCATTCGAGACGGAATCCCTATTTCTCGACCTCACGAGTTATTTCTAACTTTTATATTGCAAGATTCTGTTCTGTTTTACTTAATCTAACCATTCGGACCGTTAGCCATCCGGTTTAATCAAGTGTCGTTTAGCAGTGATTATTATTATATTATCACGATAATATTAATTTTTTATTCTCATAATTGATTCATAGTATTGTCTTAGTTGTCGATTAGCATAATCATAAGCTTCTAGATCTATGCAATGAATTATTATCGTTCCTCGATATTTTCTAGCTTCTTGATAATATTTCGACCATCTGTCCCTTGCTTCTTTTAATCTGCAAACGTCTTGGAATTGTTTAAACGTTTGAATCAGATCCGTTGTAAGTTCATCTATTGACATAATATCGCCTTCTTGTATTCTTTTAAATTGATTGAATTAATTAAGCAGTTCTTGCAGTAGATTTTACCATCTAAAAAAACATAACATATCTCTGATTTATCGCACATATCACAGTGTCGTGCTACCTTTCCGATATATTTTATTTTAGTCATTTCTTGCCCTGTATTCTAGTATCCTTTTGTAGATTCCTGTCTTAAATTCTAAGACATTTAAGCGATTCTTCTTAAGTTTTAAGACGTTTTGATTGTTTTGTCTTAATTTTATCGCTTCTTGGTAGATTTCGTTTGTTTTGAGGATTTCTAATTTAGCTAGTTTTCTTTTGGTTTCGTTTGTGTTCAGTTCTTTTCCTGATTCGTCTTTCTGATTGATGACTAAGTATTCAGCAGAGTATTCTAAACTAGAAACTGCTTTTTCCTGTTCTTCGATTGTGTTTTCTAGATCATAAACTTCAAGCATTAATTTATCGTATTCTTTGATTCCGTCTTGTAGGTCTTGAATTAACTGGTCTGCTGGTTTGATTTCTGTACATTGATACAGTTTTCCGTCGATTTCTTTTAGGGTTTGGTTCATTCTAAGTCCTCTTGATTCATATCTCCTGAAAATAATTCGCCACAATCACGACATTTCAAGACAGTAGCATATCCGTCTAAATCGCATATGTTCTTACTTCCACAGGTCGGACATCTTAGTTCTTCTGACATAATACTTCATCTCGGATTTTTTTTGATACTTCAAACAGTCTTTTTACTCTTAATGAAAATAATTTCTCGAAATCTTCTGACAGTACGTTTAAATCTTCATTATTGAAGATCTGATTTAAACATTGCCCTAGAAGAATCTTATCATCTTGAGTTATCATTTTACACCCACATAATTCTGATAACTTCAATACCTTCTGATGTGCCTTTCAAGATCATTTCTTTTAGTTCCATTCTAATCACTTCTTAATGTATCTAGTAGATACTCTCTCCACGTTTTGTTGCCTTTCTTGATAGTGAGTTTTTTAAACTCGCTATCTTCCACATAAATGTTAATTGCTTTCATTGTAATACTTAGATAGATAGAGAGATATATAAATATTTCTATTTTACACTAAAAAATCTATTATGTTAATCAGAAATGTATAGTATAAATGCGGTACAACCTTAGAAATCGTTTGGGTGGTTGTACCGCTGAAAGAGGTGTTTGAGAGCTTAACTTATTAATTCGCCGTATTTCTTATATCGATAATGTATATCAAACTCTAATAATATTGCTTGTTCTGTCAGTGTGTCACTTGTATTTACTGCATCTCTGAATATTCTTATTAAACACTGTCTGGAATTAGAATAAAAAGGCAGAGTTATATTATTCATTTCTGAATATATGTGTTTATTTGCTGTTTGCCCTGCGTCGAAACAGAATGTTTTTTTTACTGTTGTTGTTGTATTGAAATATCCATCAATATTAGCACAGCTGTAATCGCCACCCCAGACAATACATTCACGTTTAGTTAAATTTTTAGTCATAGTCCAATGAAAATGAGGAGTTACATTATATGTCATTGATCCATCTTCTATGTGTGGATATTGGAATGTTGTTTCTAATTCATCATAGTTTGTTGGAGAGAAAGCATAAACTGTAAATCCTCTATATGTTGTTTTAGTTGGATCGTTATTCCCTGCTAATGTTAAATCTACCGCTGGAAAACACATATCTTGGAGATATGTTTTATTATAATCTAATTTAACTAATAATTCAGAATCGTCTATTTTATATTTTTGTAAGAATAATTGTTCATTTTTGGTTTTTATTTGATTACAACCCGTAAGAATTAAAATTGAAACACATAATATAAAAAAATATATTTTCTTATTCATTTTTACCTATAATGAAAGCTTAAATAAATACTTTTCTACTATCCTGTCTTTTTTTGTGGAGTTGTATCTACTTTTGCGTCTTTTATAACTTGAATATCATTCTTTATTTCTTTAATTAATTCTAGTGTTTCTTTTTGCGTGGTTAATTGTGCTGATCTTATACTTTCTAAATCTAGTATGGGTTTAGCCATATCTCCCCAAAATATCATTAAAGCGACAACCATAATAACTAATGCCGCTATTCCTGTGATAGGAAGTAGATAATCCTGCCATTTCTTTGATTTCTTTTCTTCCGCTTTCTTTAATTGTGCTACTAAAAGCACTCTGTCTTGTGTTGTGAGTGCTTCCATCGTATTTATGGTATTTGGATTATCTTTTAGAAATTTTTCAATTTTTTCTTTTCTTTCTTTGGTATCTTTTATTTCAAGCAGTTCTTTTGGAATTGACATATTTTTATCTTTAATGTAAATAAATTCATCTAATCCCAATCTATACGCTTCTACTACCTTACGACCTTTTGAGTCGGTTTCTATTGCTTCGGGCGGTGCAATAGGAATTTTTATTCTACTTCTAAATAATTTATACCATGTTGTTCCGTCTTTTTCTTTAAATTCTTTAAAATTATCGTCGTTAATAATTTTGTTTGTATTTATTACGTCTTTTATTCTTATTTTATGCTTGAATGAATTTTTATATAAAATTACAAAAATCATTAATCCGACAAAAAATATAACTATGAAAATAACTGCTGCAATAAATCCTATATCTAAACCTGCCATTATTACTTCTTGAATTTTTGATCCTGCTACACCATTTGAGTCTAAAACGTCTAATATTCCTGCCATTTTTATCTAAATAATCCAAAAGGACTATTATTTCCCCCCATCTCTTTCATTGTGTTAGATTCTACATGTCTTATTGTTGATTCATAGCTTTCTCTTTCTTTATTGTCGATTAATCTAGTCATAAAAGGTTCAATAAGTCTCATTAATGTATCAATAATATCATCGTAATCATCAGAATTAATTTCCCATTTTATTCGGTTTATTGTCATAGAAGCAGATACTTCTTTTCTTGTATAGCAAATATAATCTTCATATTTGCTGGAATGATTTGGAGAATCTACTGGAAAGTTGCCCTGTACTGTTTGGGCGTTTATCATCATTCTCACCCAATTTAGAATATTTTGGATTCCTGCGTCGTTTGCTTTTGGTGTTCCTACTTTGATACGCTCTGCAATAAATCCCTTTTTTCCTTCTTTAATATTTATTCTTTGCCCTCTTAAAAATAATTCTATATCTTCAAGTAATTCTTTTGTTTCTAATCTTATTTGTAACGCAGATGAAGCAACATATCCTGAATTATTTGAAGAAATCCCATCATATTTATCTTCTTCCATAATTACTTATATTAATATAAGTAATATATAAATTTATCTACTTTTTCTTACTCTATCGAAATATGATTGATTATAATTTGGATTTTCTCCGTATGATCTTCTAAACTGTGGTCTTTCTGGTTCTTTTCTTGTATTTACTAAACTTTGGTTTCTTATGTTTTCTGCAAAAGGAGAATTAGCTATTTTTTCGTAATTGCTACCTATTTTTTTTAATCCCGATAAAAATCTTTCTTTGAATTTTTTTACTTTTTCTGATTTTAGAAATTTTTTAATTTCTTTTCCTTTTTTATTTAATTTTTGAGTAAATTTTTCTTCTCCGTAAGTTTCTAATTTTGCTTTTCCAAATTGTAGATTTTTCATTTTTTCCTCCTATATAGGTCTTATGCCTAATCCTGATAAAGTTCCGTATTTTGGTTTTTTGCCTTTTACTCTATACGCTAGACTGTATAATGTCGGCGTGTATTCTTTTGTTCTTTTTATTTTTTTGATTTTAATTTTTCTGTATATTGGTTTATTTGTTCTTATTCTTAATAGTGGTGGCGGTGGTGGTCTTGGAGAAATACTCCTCGATGGAGATATGCTCGGACTTCTTGAAGGACTTATGCTCTTTGATGGAGAAAAACTTCTCGATGGAGATATGCTCGGACTTCTTGAAGGACTTATGCTCTTTGATGGAGAAAAACTTCTCGATGGAGATATGCTCGGACTTCTTGAAGGACTTATGCTCTTTGATGGAGAAAAACTTTTTGAAAA
>Ga0105097_10000345_pt1 | contig 20750 bp, 13 predicted proteins | sample PPLLak12cMay2015_FD_87035 | JGI IMG/M metagenome (GOLD analysis project Ga0105097, IMG submission 87035) | Freshwater sediment microbial communities from Prairie Pothole Lake near Jamestown, North Dakota, USA - PPLs Lake P7 Core (1) Depth... | ecosystem: Environmental > Aquatic > Freshwater >...
CAATCTTTGCCAGGAAGGCATGAAAAAGCGTGCGCTGGAAAAAACTGCTGAGATTGACGAACGACTTTCCCATGAAATTTCTATCATTAAGAAGATGGGATTTGTAAGCTATTTTCTTATTGTCTGGGATTTCTGCAATTATGCTCATCAAAACAATATACCTGTCGGCGCAAGAGGCAGCGGCGTGGGGACGCTGGTAGGATATTGCCTCGGGCTTTGTGATGTTGACCCGATAAAGTACGATTTGCTCTTCGAGCGATTTATGGACCCGCACCGAAACGAGATGCCTGATATCGATATAGATATTTGCCAGGTCAACCGCCCGAAGATAATTGATTATGTGCGGCAAAAATATGGTTACGTTGCACAAATTATTACCTTCGGAACAATGAAATGACGTGCGGTCATTTGTGACGTTTGCAGGGTTAAGGCCGTGCCTCTTGTTGAAGCTGACCGGCTGGCAAAGCTTGTGCCCGAATCTCTCGGCGTAACTCTCGATATAGCACTGAAGACCGAGCCGAAGTTCAAAGAGGCTTATGAAAAAAATGAGCAGACCCGCGAGGTGATTGAAATTTGCAGGAAGCTCGAAGGTCTTGTCCGTCACGCCTCTGTTCACGCAGCTGGAGTTGTAATTGCCGAAGAGCCGCTGACAAATTTTGTCCCGCTTTATAAGGCATCCGGTTCCGAAGACATCATAACTCAGTACGAAGGCCCGATGGTTGAAAAGGTCGGCCTCCTGAAGATGGATTTTCTCGGCCTCAAAACCCTCAGCGTCCTCGAACGCGCCAAAGAGCTTGTAAGAAATATTCATAATCAGGAAATCGACCTTGAAAAAATCGATATGAAAGACCCGAAGGTCTTCGAGCTTTTTGCTGCTGGTTCTACAAAGGGAGTTTTTCAATTCGAATCGGGCGGGATGCAGGATTTGCTTATCAAGATGCAGCCGGACAGGATTGAGGATTTGATTGCCGCCAATGCCCTCTACAGGCCCGGCCCGATGATTCTCATTCAGGATTATATCGAGCGCAAGCACGGCGCAAAATGGCAGCTTCCGCACCCGATAATGGACGAAATTCTTAACGAGACCTACGGGATAATGGTTTACCAGGAGCAGGTGATGCGCATCTGCAACAAGCTCGGTGACATACCGCTTCGTGAAGCATATACGATGATAAAGGCCATCAGCAAGAAGGAAGCAAAAACCATTGCCCGCGCCAAAGAGAAGTTCATTGCAGGCTGCGTCGATAAGGGTTTGAAAAAGGCGCAGGCCGAGCAGATTTTCGAGCTTATCGAGCGTTTTGCAGGTTACGGATTCAACAAGAGCCATTCTACCCGCTATTCCTTTATCGCATATCAAACGGCATATATGAAGACACACTGGCCGATGGAATTTATGGCGGCGCTTCTGACTTATGAAATGGGAAATACTGATAAAGTGGTTGATTACATCGGCGAATGCAGCCGTATGGGTATCACAGTAATGGCCCCGGATATAAACGAAAGCGGTGTGGATTTTACGCCCCTTTACAAAGGTCAGGGGGCTGATAAAAAGGGCGTCATCCGGTTCGGCCTTGCTGCTGTCAAGGGTGTCGGCGAAAAGGCGGTTGAGCAGATAATCAGTGCCCGCGAAAGGATTGGAAAATTTCAAAGCCTGTTTCACTTTTGCGAAAATGTAGATTTGCACGCCGTTAATAAACAGGTAGTCGAGGCCCTTGTAAAAGCAGGGGCGTTCGACCATCTCGGCGGCAACCGTGCCCAGATGCTGGCTGCTCTGGAAAAGGCGATGGGCGTCGGTTCCAGTGTTCAGGCCGACATTCAGAAAGGGCAGATGAGCCTTTTCGCTAAGCCGGGCGGAGCAAGTGATTATGCTGCTGACCATAAGCGCCTGCCGCAGATTGCGCCCTGGGCAGAACAGCAGATGCTTGCTTACGAGAAAGAGGTCCTCGGGTTTTACGTGACGAGCAATCCATTGAGTCATTGTGCAGAGGTCATAAATATTTATTCGACATTGAATACATCACAGCTTGCCGGAACTTCCGATGGACAATCGCTGGTCATAGGCGGTGTGATAACGAAAATAAGAACAATGGTGACCAAACGGGGCAAAAACGCAGGTTCCAAAATGGCTGTTTTTGTCCTTGAAGACCTGCAGGGGAAATCTGAGGTTGTGCTCTTCCCCGATACACTTAGAAAATTTTCCGATTTGCTTATCGAAGACAAGGTCGTTTTCGTAAAGGGCAAGGTTGACCATAAGAGGGAAAATCCGAATATTTTTGCCTCAGAGTTGATTAGTCTCGAGCAGGTTAGAGAAAAGCTTGCGGCGAAGGTGCAGATAGAGCTGACAGCTTCACAGGTCAGCAAAGAAAAAGTTGCTGAAATCAAAACTCTATGCTCCCACCACCGGGGTAATAGCCCAGTGTATGTTGCGATAAGAACTGACAAGGGCAGGATTATGACAAGGACCGACCAGTCGCTTTATGTCAATCCTGATGTTGAATTCTGCAGAAAGATGAAACTGCTTGTCGGCGACGACAATTTCCAGCTAACAAGATGATAGAAAAACACTTGCTCTAAGAGGGGTTTTTGGCTATACTTTTCTCATTGCAAATATTCATTTTCTATAAAGAGGTAATGTTATGGAAATTGTAAAAGACAGTAAAAGCGTCGGTGTTCTCAAGCTGGATCCGTCGCTGCCGTATAAGGTGGCGGATATTTCTCTGGCAGCGTGGGGACGCAAGGAAATTAAACTTGCTGAAAATGAGATGCCGGGCTTGATGGCTATTCGTGAAAAATACGGAAGCAAAAAGCCTTTGAAGGGAATAAAGATAACCGGCAGCCTTCATATGACAGTACCGACAGCGATGCTGATAGAAACCCTCGAAATTCTTGGTGCTGATGTCCGCTGGGCGTCCTGCAATATCTTTTCGACACAGAACCATGCAGCCGCAGCGGTCGCAAAAGAAGGCAGGACTCCTGTTTTTGCCTGGAAGGGTGAATCGCTCGAAGAATACTGGTGGTGCACCGAACAGGCGCTTACCTGGCCTGATGGCTCCGGGCCAGATGCTATCGTTGATGACGGCGGCGATGCGACGCTGTTTGTAGTCCAGGGTTCGCGGATTGAAAAAGACCCATCGCTTCTTGATGCCAAATATGACAACAAAGAATTTCAGATTATCATCGACAGGCTTCGCGAGAGCCTTGCGAATTCTCCCGGCAAATGGACGCGTGTCCTCTCGAACCTGCGCGGCGTTTCTGAAGAGACGACAACCGGTGTTCACCGTTTATACCAGATGGCACAAGCAGGGGAGCTGAAGTTCCCTGCAATAAATGTGAATGATTCAGTGACCAAATCCAAATTCGATAATCTTTACGGCTGCAGAGAATCGCTTGCAGACGGCATAAAGCGTGCAACAGGCGTAATGGTTGCAGGCAAGGTCGTGGTGGTTTGCGGATACGGTGACGTTGGCAAGGGCTGTGCACAATCGATGAGGGGACTGGGGGCAAGAGTTTTGATTACTGAAATTGACCCGATTTGCGCACTGCAGGCTGTTATGGAAGGATACGAGGTCGTAACGATGGAAGACGCGGCTTCCGTTGGTGATATTTTTGTGACTGCGACCGGCTGCTGCGATGTGATACGCGGCGAGCATATGGAGAGAATGAAGAACGAGGCGATAGTCTGCAACATAGGTCATTTCGACAGCGAGATAGAAATAAGCTACCTTGAGCATTGCAAACAGTGCAGAAAAGAAAATATCAAACCGCAGGTTGATAAATGGACTCTGAAATCCGGACGCTCAATTATCGTTCTTGCGGAAGGCCGGCTTGTAAATCTTGGCTGTGCAGCAGGTCACCCGACGTTCGTGATGAGCAACAGCTTCACCAATCAGTGCCTTGCCCAGATTATGCTTATCAGCGAAAAGCTGGAGCCAAAAGTTTATACCCTCCCGAAAAAACTCGATGAGGAAGTTGCAAGGCTTCATCTTGGCAGGCTCGGCGCAAAACTTACAAAGCTAAGTAAAAAACAGGCAGACTATCTGGGGATACCGGTCGAGGGACCGTTTAAGCCCGAATTTTATCGTTATTAACTCGATTATCAGGGAAGAAGATAATATTTTAAGGATGATGATATGTTAGTGAGCGGGACTTTAGCAGATAGTTTCAAACCTTTGGCAAAAAGATATGCCATTGCCTACGAAATTTTTCTTGTGTTGGGCGGCTCGATAATAATTGCGTTATCCGCCCAGCTTGCAATCGGCTGGCCTGTTCCGATTACCGGGCAGACTTTTGCAGTCCTTATGCTTGCTGCTCTTTACGGCCGTGTCAGGGCAATCACCACTGTCCTCGCATACATCATCGAAGGGCTTGCCGGGCTGCCTGTATTCGCAGGTTTTAAGTTCGGCCCAGCAGCACTTTTTGGCCCGACCGGCGGATATATCATCGGTTTTCTCGCTGCTGCTTATATTGTCGGTGCTCTGTCCGAAAAAGGATGGGACAGATTTTTCGGGAAAACGGTAATTTCGATGTGCATCGGCAACGCTGTTATCTATGCCTTCGGATTGTCCTGGCTTTATTGCCTGTTATCCGCTGGAAAAATTGCTGGAAGTTTCAATACGATGCTGGAAAGAGGATTATTTTTATTTATTCCGGGCGATTTGCTGAAGATAATCCTTGCAGCGATACTGCTTCCCGCAGGCTGGAAAACTCTTTCAAAGTTTTCAGCAAATCGCTAACAGTCCGTAAGTATCCGGACGCCGAGCAGGTCTTTTATTTCACTTCGACAACTTCTATAAATTGGATCGACGCACTGGATGTTGCTGAGTCAGGCACAATTTTTCCAACAAGACCAACCTTTTTATCAACAAATTTGCTCAAATCTGTTTTTGCAAGAGGCCCTGATGGAACTGCAAAACAAATAATTTTTCCCGATGAATCGACAAGCTGATAATGTGTTACTACTGTTTCCTTGCCGTGTATGACTGATGGCCGGAATTTTCCTATAGAAGCGAACCTTCCGAGATTCGGCAGTTCTGAAATTTTTTCACTGTAGGCTTTTTCAATTTTGTCTTTGGTTTGAGCAAGCTCTTTATCCTGCAGCTCCATTGCTTTTGTTGCTTTTGCCGCAAGCTGGAATCCTTCTATGCGCTTTAACATAGCCTGAGCATATCGTGCGGCCTTGCCTGCGTTTTTATTTTCCGCCAGTGCAGTAAGGGCCTCTTTTATCGAGGTGAAGTTTTGTTCCGCAGATGGTTTTGCCAGTTCCGCCTTAACAAGTGCCTCTAAAGTGTAATATTGCTGCAGCTCTTTTACGTTTTGTTCTACAGCCGTTGAACTGCTGTTGATATCGATTGTTTCCTGCTTGGGTATTACGATTGCAGGAATGCCTGTAGAGCCGAGAGGCTTGGTGTATTGTGTGCTTATCCACATATAGGCAAATGGCGGCGGAACAATTTTATAGTATTCATTATTTTCAACGCCAAGCAGCCTTACTTTTTCGCCGCTGTTGAGCGTGCCCTGGACAAAATCTGAGTGCAGGGGATTTCCATCTTCATGACCTGCCCTTATACGGACATTGTCGCCTGTGAGGGTGCCTGTGCAGGGGTCAGCAGTATCGACTTTGACATATTGCTTGGCAATCCAGGAATAGCAGGATGGCGGCGGGACAATTCCTGACCAGCCGTGCTGCTGGCTGACGACTTTTACCATGTCGTTTTTCGTTATTTTTCCGCAGACATAAAAGTTTGTTCCCGGCCCGGAACGTACCTGAACATTATCAGAGGTGATCTGGGCAATATATGGCAGAGGAGGTGTTTTGTTCGCGTCAGAAGCTATAATCGCCGGCTGAGAAGTTGCAGCAGGTTTTGGCTGCTGTGCCTGAGCTATTGAAGCAAGTACAATTAAAACAAACGCTATGGAAAAAACTTTTTTCGAATTCATTTTGGCATCTCCAAAAAGATTCCTTCTTTTTTATGTGATGAAACCAATCCTTTAACGAATTTAAAACTACCAGCCGTTTTGACGGTTGTCAACTTTTTTCTTTCCTTTAAAATGTAAATTGAAAATGTTCCGTTTATGCGGTTTTTTGCCGCGTTTTCCGTTAATTTGGCCGAAAAAACCTTTATTGAGGCTCTGTTTGCAGCTTATTGAGTTCTTCTTTGCACAAATTTAGCTGGCTGACATCGGACAGCTTTTCTTCCGCTTCTTTAAGATACCTGACAGCATTTTGACGGTCGTTTAAATAGCGGCTGTAAAGCAAGCCCAGCATCAGCTTTACCTGCTCGATGTATTCGTAATTTTCGTATTGCTTTATGAATTTTTCGTATGCTTCTGCCGCTTCGATGTATCTGTTTTCGCTGGCAAGCTCGTTGGCTATATCAAGCTGCTGCTGCTGCGGAAGGATTTGCCTGCTGTCTGTTTTGATAAGCTCCTGATACACTTGTGCGGCCTCAGGCAGGTTTTTTTGTGAGATGAATCTGCCGATATCTCTTCGCAGCTGCTGGATTTTTTCTAATGTTATCTGGTCAACTGGTGATGTATTGGCCTGGGCCGGCTCTTCTTTTTTTACGGTTGTCCTGCCTGAAAACGGGTCGAATCCCCTTGAAACAAGGTTGCGGTATTGCCGCCTTCGGTTCCAGTGTTTGATAACCGACAAGAGGTCAAATTCGCTGACTTTGACAATGCCTGTGGCAAGCAGAAGCATTGTTGCAATTATGCCAAACGCATATCCGGCAAGATGCGCATCATACGCTACGCCATTTGGTACCCGCGCCATAATATTATCGTAGAGTATTAATTTCAGGGCGATAAAAAACGAGGCAGGCACCTCTATGGTATCTATGAAAAAGAAAAACCAGTAAAAAACAGTGATGGCAGTTTGAGGAAATAATACCAGGTATGCCCCGATTATTCCTGAAATCGCCCCGCTTGCTCCCAGTAAAGGCACGAATAAAGGGTCAGGGGTGTACAGCTTTGTTAAAACTATGTGCCCGGCAGCGCTTGCAACTGCTGATGCAAAGTATAAAAGCAGGTAACGGAATGTTCCGAGCCTGTCGCATACATTATTTCCGAACAGATACAGAAAAAACATATTGCCGATGATATGGCTCCATCCGCCGTGAAGAAATGCGTATGATATGAACTGAAACCATATCCAGTTCGCAGGATAAAGCATATATTGTTCCGCCCACGGCCAAAGAATGTGCTCTGCCTGATGTGTATATGGATTCTGCACAGGATGATATGTAAGAAAAAAAATGGCGGCGTTAATTATGATTAGTGCATAATTAACGTAAGGCGTTCTTCTCGGCCAGATATTTGTCCGAATAGGAAATATAATCATACTCTAAATCCTGATAACTTATAAATAGTGCGATGCATTGTAATAATCGAAAGGGCTTGTGGCAAGGACGAAAAATCTCTGTAGCGAATAATTAAAGCGAAACAAATTTTGTATCGCTTATTCACATGGATAAATTTGGAAAATATTTGACTTTTCAGTTGTTCACATTATAATTCTGTATGTTCACTAGGGGTGGTTCGCAAGAAGCGAATCTGAGATAAGACCCTTTGAACCTGAACAGGATAAAGCCCGTTGCGGCTGACAGGCCTGCGTAGGAAAGTGATAGGCAATAAAAAATCGTTCTACAGAAGAAAAAATCGCTTCCAGCAGGGGCGATTTTTTGTTTTAGAGGGCATAAAGATGTCAACACAATTGCAAAGTGCGAAAAATGGTTCGATAACAGAACAGATGCGCTCGGTTGCGAAAGCCGAAAGCGTCGATGCCGAAATGATTCGCAAAGAAATTGCAGCCGGAAGGCTTGTCATACCAGCCAGCAAGGTGCATCTTAAGACCAACCTTAAGCCTGCCGGCATCGGCAGGGCAGTTTCGACAAAGGTCAATGCCAATATTGGGACAAGCTCTGTCAGCTCATCGATAGATTTGGAAATTGCAAAGCTCCAGGCTGCACTCGAAGTCGGGGCCGATGCAATTATGGATTTAAGCACAGGCGGCGATCTGGACAAAACAAGACAGACGTTGCTTTCTGTTTGCCCGGTGCCTTTCGGCACAGTTCCGATTTATCAAATTGTCAAAGATAAAAATGTAGGCGAGATAGATAACAAGCACATTCTTAACGTAATTGAAAAGCAGGCACAGCAGGGAGTGGATTTTTTTACAATCCACGCAGGCGTCTTGCGCGAATATCTTCCCTTGATTAAATCACGTGTTGCTGGCATTGTCAGCAGGGGCGGCGCGCTTCTTGCAAAATGGATGCTCTATCACAATAAGCAGAATCCTTTCTACGAGATGTTCGATGATTTATGCGGCATAATGGCTGAATATGATATCTGTTTTTCCCTCGGAGATGGTCTAAGACCCGGAGCAATTGCCGATGCGACCGATGAAGCCCAATTAGCAGAGCTGAGGACCTTGGGAGAGCTTGTTGCCAGGGCGCAGGAAAAAGGCTGCCAGGTTATGGTCGAAGGACCCGGCCATATTCCTTTTGACCAGATTCAATACAATATGGAAATCCAGCAGAAGATTTGCCGCGCTGCACCTTTCTATGTCCTTGGCCCTGTTGTTACCGATATAGCGCCGGGCTATGACCATATAACAAGTGCAATCGGCGGGACTGCTGCCGCTTTTTACGGCGCATCCTTTTTGTGCTATGTAACTCCTCGTGAACATCTGGGATTGCCGACCCTTCAGGATGTCCGCACAGGAGTTGTCTCAGCAAAGATTGCTGCTCACGCTGCTGATATCGCACGTGGATTAAAAGGAGCTGCGCAGCGCGACAGGGAATTGAGCATCGCAAGAAACAAACTAAACTGGAAAGAGCATTTTTCTCAATCGCTCGACCCCAAAACTGCCGAGCAGATGCATACGGAAGCCTGCGAGCTGGCTGGAACAAAAGCCCTTCAGGATGCTGATTACTGCACGATGTGCGGCAAAGACTGGTGCAGCGCCAGAATCAACAGGGAAATTGTGAGCCAGTCAGGTCTTCATTGAGTCCAGCTCTATTACAGCTACGGGCAGGAAGATAAAAACGGGCAGCCATACCCAGAATTCAGGTATCATTTTATCGAAAAATGCTTCTGTTGCGAATAACTTGGATACGAAAGTCGTGATAAAGCAGGCGGTAGTAGCAGTAAAGCTGAACATCACAGCTGTTTTCAAAGTCTTCGGGTCCCTGCATATCAGGATTGGCACGCTTATCATAAGCATAACAAGGCTGATAATCGGGTCGGTTATATGAGACTGCATTTGTGCATAGAGCTGGCCCTGGTCTTTTATTTTATTTTTCTGATTCGAAAGTCTATTAAGCTGAGCCCAGCTCAGGAGAGATTTATTTTCCGCCTTCCTTCTGACGGGCAGCTCTTTCGGCCCGACATCAGAGGTATAAGAATAAAAAGGAATCGGTGCGCTAAGGGATGTTTTATCACTTCGAATGCCGTTAATTAAATCCCAGCGGAGGTTTTGATGATTGTAAACCGCCTTGTCGGCAGATATCCATCCTGTTACCTCCCAGACGCCGATTCTATTTGTTTGTTTTCTCAGCAGGATTGTCGGGTAATTAAGAGCAGAGTTTTTGCTGTCGAATGTTTGAGCAAAGAGAAGCGAGCCATGCTCATCATTAATGAATCTGACGCCATAAGACTTTTCACCCCGGACATCATCTTCACTGCGGACGAGCTTATCTGCGAGCGGGGGAATTATAAATTCCTGGTCGATAACAAACAGGCCTGTCATCAGCAGGGCAATCACAAAAACGGGAACAACCAGCCGTTTGAGGCTTACACCCGATGCCATAACGGCAATCAATTCTCCGGAACGCACCATTTTGCCGAATGTGAAAGCCGTGGCCACAACCGTTATCATTCCTGCGAAGTCGCGGAAGTAAAGAGGTATGCGGATTCCATAAAAGTAAGTGATATTTGCGACTACCTGCAGGGTGCCGAGCTTTTCATTCTCGGAAAATTCATCGAGATTGACGAACAGCTCGATGATTATCCTCAGCCCTATTAACACGAAGAATGCTATCAAATAGCCTGTCAGGAAGTTCTTTATGATGTATTTATCCAGTATTTTCATATAACTTGTTTTATTTTTCGTTCTTTTATATTGTCTAATTCCTTGTCAGCAGCTTGTATATAATTCCGGCGATTAAAAATAAAAGGAGCACGCCGCCCCAGATAATAATTATTCCGATGAACTGTTTCGTGCCCGGGTTCTGGATTATATTCCGTCCGCTCATAATGCATATTGTAAGGATGCCAGCGGGGATAGAGCTTATTCCGAAAGCGCTTAAAAGATGCCCGCCCTTTTTCATTATGCCAAGTCCCAGCCCGATTAAAACCAGCGGCACGCACCCGATACCGAAAGCCAGACGTGAATGGGTTTCTGCCTCAATCGCTGCTGCAGTTTTATTAATTTTTGTCTGCAACTCGTTCGATAAGGCCTTCAGGGCAGGGGGCTCTTTTTGAAGCCAGCTGATAATCGATGCCGGGCTTATGACCTGCAGGAGATTATTCGTTGTAACATTATTTGTTATATTGACTATTTTGTCCGGCAGAACCAGCCCCGGGACCGAAAAGCTGCCCGATAAGTTTTCCGCTCCATCTTTTGTTCGCCAGCGTGTATCATACATCACCATCGTTATGGTCAGAATATTTTCCTGTCCCTCAACAAAAAGAATTGCTTTCGGACATCTGAAAGTCCTTGGAGCGGAAGCGGAGGTAAAACTATCGGATACTTCGGCGTTGATATTACCGGTCAGCTCAATTCTTTGCTCATTTATTGCCGAACAATTGTCTGCTGTGAACCTGATAATTTTTTGCCCGCTGTGGAGCCTGTAGAATTTATCGCCGCCGGCTGTTATTGTCCGCTGGATATCGGCAGCAATAAGCTCTGCGATGAACTGACCGTAAACCTCGTAAGCTTTTTGTGCGATGGGATTGAAACGCATATAATTAGACTGAATCTTTTTGATTTCTTCGATTTTTTTGAATTTTATATTATCACCCAGCAGCGGCGGAAATTCGTTTGTCAGGGAGGTCTTCTCGAGAAAAGAAGTTTCCTTCGTAATGCAATTGACATAATATGGTTTGAGGGCTGTTATTTGCACCTCATTTAGCAGGTCGTTCGAATCGAATTTTACAAATGCGTTATCGCAGGTGATGATTTTTTCCATACCTGATTTTCCGAACTGTGTAATGACAACGCCGGAGAGCATCTTGTATTTTAGGTCAACGAGGTCAGCATAGACCTGCCAGCTGTTATCAGGCGAATTGTAGTAGCCCTGCCGCTGGATATTTCTAAAGACAATTTTTTGTGCATCTGCCTTGAGGGACTTTTCTGCCCGCTGGACGAAGGCTGGCGTAACATAGAAGCTTAAAATCAGGTTTGTAATGGCTACCATAATCGCCAGTGCCAGTCCCGGATAAATCAGGCTTGCGATTCCAATCCCGCTGGCCCTGCAGGCATCCAGCTCGTTATCTCCTGCGAAACGCCCGTAAACGAGTGAAGATGCGAAAAGGGCAGCCATAGGCAGTATGAAGGCGAGTGTTATCGGAAGAAAATAGCCGATTAAGTGAAAGACCTGCTGGGGTCCTACGCCGTATTCCTGGACAGGGCGAAGAATCATCCCAAGGCTGATTATTAAAGTCAGAGCTAATGCCGCAAGGATGAATACCTTGAAAACCTCACGGAAAATGTACCTGTGTAATGTAAAAATCATCTTTGTGCCGAATATATCCTTTCTTATTTGTGAAATCTTACCGACAGTGCCCTGCAATGCAACAGAATTTTAAGAAAGAACCGGCGAACGACATATAAAAACAGCAATCACAAACAAATTTGATTGATTACCGAAGATGTTTATCAGACGTTTATTTTTTTCTTGAAAAAATCGATAATTTCTGGTAGTATAATAAAATCTGATGAGGAGGTATTTGGAAAGTCAGACTCTTATCAGATTGTTCGGTCGTCGTTTGAAAAGTTCGTATTTGCATTCAATGGGAGTAAGGGTTGGTGAAGAAAAGACATTGTTTTGCCTTTGCGGCATTGTTTATTGCTTGTTTGTCAGTTCATTTGAGTGCGGATGATTTGAATGTCCAGCCGCTGGAAAATTTTGAGTCTTCTGGTCTTCCCGGTGGGCCATTTACCCCTGTATTAAAACAATATTATTTAAGAAATGACGGCAACAGCATTCTTTCGTGGGGTGTTAATTCAACAGTCAATTGGCTGCTGATAGGTCCCAAATGGGGAATGTTGGCACCAGGGGCATCGGCGACAGTAAACATCAGACTTACAGATACAGCGAATTCATTTGGGGAGGGCATTTATACAGCAACACTTATTTTTCTTAACATGGGATCTCAACAGGAACAATATCGAGATGTAATTTTAACGGTAGATTTTCCTGACGGCTTTTGGGTCACTCCGCAGAATTTAGATGTAAATATCATAGAGGGGACCGACTTATCGAGAAAGATAACGATCGGCAACGGAAGTCCTGCTGACTTAAATTATATAGCCTGGACGAAGAAAGTTCCTGCTTTATCTGCTGCATTAGGGGGCGAGAAACAGATTTTGGATTCTGTGAAGAAAAGCTCTTTTTTAAATATTGAAGGCAGCGATTTTACGATTGCAGACAATGTTCTTTATAAGGAAGGAGAGCTTCTTGTTCGTTTTAAAAACCATCGCGATTTGAAACATAGAGAAAATGCCAAAGAAAAGATACTAAAATCGCTGGGCGGTGCTTCTGTAAAGAGAAATTTCAAAGTTGTTCCCGATTCGAGCGTGATAGTTCTTCCTTCGAATGTAACAGTCAAACAGGCATTAAAGTTATTAAGCAAGTCAGAAGAAATATTGTCTGTACAGCCTAACTATCAGGTGCATATGCTGTCGTCGTTCCCGAATGATACGAGGTTTGGCGAGCTTTGGGGGCTTCATAATACAGGCCAAAACGGCGGTGCGGCTGATGCCGATATAGATGCGCCGGAAACCTGGGATATTTTTACTTCAGCCAGTGACGTTACAGTAGCTGTTATCGACAGCGGTGTGGATTATACGCACCCCGACCTCGCCGGAAATATGTGGAAAAATCCGGGTGAAATTCCTGGCAACAGTCGTGATGATGACAGGAACGGCTATGTAGATGATGTTTATGGTTACGATTTTCGTAATAGAGACGGCGACCCGAGAGATGACCTTTATCACGGCACACACGTTGCCGGAATAATCGGAGCTGAAGGAAATAATAATCTCGGCGTAACGGGCGTTTGCTGGAATGTTAAGATAATGGCTCTTAAATTTATCGGCGCTGACGGTACCGGTTGGACAGATGATGCGATTGAGGCTATCGAATATAGCATTTTAATGGGCGCTAGATTATCTAATAATTCCTGGGGTGGGGATGCCTACAATCCATTTCTGGAATATGCTATAGAGGAAACTCGGGCAGCAGGGATGCTGTTTGTTGCCGGTGCCGGCAATGGAAGCAGTGATAATGATATGTATCCTTTTTATCCGGCAAATTATGAAAGTGACTGTCTCATTTCGGTTATGGCAACTGACAAGCTCGATTTGATGTGGAACTTATCGAATTATGGCGAGCAGTCGGTTGATTTGGCGGCTCCAGGCAGCAGCATTTTAAGCTGTATGCCGTCAAATAAATACCAGTTTTTGAGCGGAACATCAATGTCCACCGCTTATGTTTCAGGGGTATGCGCTTTACTGTGGTCGATTGATCCGAGCCTCAGCAGCAGCCGTGTAAAGGAAATTATACTTCACAGCGTGGATAAGGTTGACAGCCTTAAAAACAAGTGTGTTTCCAACGGCAGGCTTAATATGTACCAAGCAATTTCAGAAACCCAGGTTCCATATATTCGATTAGAGCCACAGGCAGGAAGTTTGGAACCAAACACTATTGAAGATATAAATATAATATTTGACACTAACGGCTTATTGCCGGATACATATAACAGCCAATTGCTTATTATACCAGATGACCCTTGTTGCCAGCGGCTTATTGTTCCTGTGAGAGTTACTATACAGCCGGACGTTTTAGTCGTTGCGCCTTCTGAAGACTTGATAGTGCAGGGCAGGCAAGGCGGACCATTTCAGCCGAATTGCAAGAAATATACACTTGTAAATGACTCAGATGAGACAGTGGACTGGACGGCTTCCTGGAATGAGCAATGGCTGTCTGTAATACCACAGTCTGGTTCGCTTGAGCCGAATGAAACTATCGACGTAGATGTTTGTTTTAAGCCGGAGGTGAGAATTTTTGAACCAAATATTTATTCTGACCAGATTATATTCAAGAATTTGAATACAGGTTCTTTAAAAAAGAGGAATATCTCCCTGACAATCAGGCCACCCGATTCATTTGTTGAATTTTTCGAAGAGTCAGCCGGGCAGTTGACCGGGTTGATGATAACTTTTACACCGGATGGCTCGAGAGCTTATTATGAAGCATGCCGAGACAGTATTGATGTATATCCGGTTGATCCTAACGGCGGCATATATGTTTCCTTGTGGGATGATGATTATAGTGAAGTTGTTCTTGATGACGGAGTTTTTGTTCAATTTTACGGCTCTCTATTCGATCGCTTCTATATAGGCAGCAACGGCTATATTACATTCGGTCAGGGAGATGTCACCAGAGAGCCTACGTTAGAGACTCATTTTGCCCTGCCAAGGATTTCTGCGTTGTTTACCGACTTAAATCCGTCGAGTGAATTCAGCATCTCTTATAAAAAGCTTGATGACAGAATCGCAGTAACATTCAAAGATGTACCTGTGTTCGGCGAGAAAGATATAAAGAACAGTTTTCAGATTGAAATGTTTTTTGCGAGCGGGCAAATTCGCATAAGCTGGCTTAATATCGCAGCGGCACAGGCGATGGCAGGATTATCGGAAGGCAATGGATCGCCCGGATTCTTATTTGAGGAAAGTGCATTACAAGAATATCCTGTTTGCTGGATTGCATGCGATTTCAACAGGGATTATTTTATAGATTTTACAGATGTAGCAGCCTTTGCAGTTAATTGGTTCGACAACAATTGCTCTATGCCGGGTTGGTGTAATAAAGCAGATGTTAATCTGGATGGGACTGTTGATGAGGGCGACCTGGTGTTTTTGATGGAGAACTGGCTGCTGTCTAATTTAATTTTACCGGCGCCGTTTTCTCAGTGGAAATTTGATGAAGGACAGGGAACAGATGCTTCTGATTCAGCTGGTTCCAATAACGGGATTATTATGGGAGCAGCGTCATGGGTGATGGGTAAAATAGGGGATTATGCTCTTGATTTTGATGGCAGTGATGATTACGTATTTGCAGGTAATCTTGACGCAATAGGTGGCCCAAATCCATTCAGTATGTGCGCATGGATATACCCGAGAGCAACAGAAGGAATCAACAGAGACATTTTATCAGAAGCCTGGGACCTGAGCGGATATGGTGTCCAGTTTTTATCGAGATTGAATTCGTCGGGTCATTTTTGCTGCATGTTTTCAGATGGTTCCGTTTTTAATAATTCCATAATCAGCAATGCTGCTGTTTTACCATCAAACTGGACGTTTGTTGCTTTTAGCTGGGACGGCACTATGAAACCGGATGGAATGAAGGTATATTTGAACGGTATTCTCGATAATGCTGTACAATCCAAGTGTCCTATTGCAATAAGCATCGATATGCCGGCATTTATCGGTGCATATTCCAACGGAGGTTTACCTATGAATTTCTTTGACGGGGTTATCGATGATGTGCGGGTATATAATCAGTTGCTGACTGCTGAACAAATTCGACAGCTTTATAGAGAAGGATTGAAGTAAGAAAGCTTTTGTCCAGATTCAGCGCATAGAGCAATACTAAAATTTGAACTGATTATTGAATACTGTGTCGAAATCATAGACCTCGTTGAAATCATTAATAGAATCGGTCGGCTGAGAGCTCATCCACTGGTTTTCAATCATCAGATATACAATCTCTCCGAAGTCCCGTGTTGTTTTTATGCCCCAGTTATTTAATACCAGCTTGGCTAGTCTTCCCCATCTTTTAATGGCCAATTGCCTTAATCCGTCACAAAGTGCCTTTCCGTCGATATGCTGGGGCTCATCTGTGACCTGCTTAATAGTGAAGCCAAGCCCGTCATAAACGAACTTCAACGCCGCAGGATTATACCTGCCGTCTTCTTTGGCAATTTGTGAAAGCTTTTTTTTCATTGTCAGCTTACCCGCTGGCCCGGCTGTGCGCCGACATCGGCTGTGAGCATAAAGATGTCTTTGCCGCCGGTGCCTGCTGCAAGAATCATCCCTTCAGACAACCCGAACTTCATCTGGCGCGGTTTGAGATTTGCAAGATAGATAACCGTTTTTCCATTTAAATCTTCCGGCCGATAGGCCTGAGCTATTCCTGCAAGGACTGTTCTTTGTATCTGACCAACATCGAGAGTAAGTTTCAAAAGCTTATCAGCGCCCGTGACGGTTTCTGCCTTCAGGACCCTGGCGATTCTTATATCGATTTTTGCGAAGTCATCTATGGTGCATTCGGGCGCGATAGGCTGCATTGTGACAGTAACTTGCGGTGATTGAACGGTTTTTTGACCCTCTTTACTTTCTTCCATCATAGAGTTCACCTGTTTTTCAGTTATCCTTTCCGCTAATCTTTCGAATTTATTTATTTTTTTGTTTTCAAGAATCTTATATACATCGTCAAAACTTAACGGACCGATGTCAAGACATTTTTCCATCTTTGCTGCAAAATCCGGAATAACAGGCTTTAAGTAAATTGTTAGTATCCTTGCTGCGTTTATCGTCGTTGTAAGTGTCGTAAGCGTTTTTTCCCGGTCGGTTTCAATAGTTGCCCACGGCTGGTTTTGCTCGACATACCGGTTGGCTTCGTCTGCAAGGCTTGTTACTGTTCTGATAACGGAGGCATATTCGAGATTTTCATAATCTCTTATAATCTGCTCTTTCGCAGCTGCAAGTTTGCTAATAAGTGATTTTCCGTCATCATCAAGACGGCCCAACTGGGAGTCGAAACGATTTGTAATCATTGGCACAGACCGTGATGCAAGATTGGCGAATTTTCCCACGAGGTCGCTGTTTGTTTTATTTATGAAATCGGTAATGCTAAGGTCGATATCTTCCACTGAGCCGGTCAGTTTGCTTGCATAATAATAGCGGAGCGTTTCAGGAGCAAGGTGTTTAACAAAAGTCGATGCCCTTATGAATGTTCCGCGAGACTTGCTCATTTTTTCACCGTTGACAGTCAAAAAGCCGTGAACGAAAAGCTTGTTTGCTGTTTTAAATCCGGAACCAATCAGCATCGCCGGCCAAAACAGGGCGTGAAAATACATTATGTCTTTGCCGATAAAATGATAAATTTCATACCCTTCAGTTTGCGAATCCGTTTTTCTTCCCAGCCAGAGGTTGTCGAAATCAAGACCGTTTCTGTCGCAGTAATTTTTTGCTGAAGCCATATATCCTATGGGAGCATCGAGCCAGACATAGAAAAATTTGTTCTCTTCACCTGGTATTTTGAAGCCAAAGTATGGGCCGTCTCGCGAAATGTCCCAGTCTTTGAGGCCGGCCTGGAACCATTCATCGAGTTTGTTTGCGACAGATTTTTGGGTATGGCCGCTGGATAGCAGCTTTCTTAACTGCTCTGCATAATCGTTAAGTTTGAAAAAGTAATGTACGCTTTCCCTGCGAACAGGCACAGCCGAGCAGTTGGCACATTTCGCGTTTATAAGCTCAGTCGGCTGATATGTTCCGCCGCATTTATCACAGGAATCGCCATACTGGTCTTCGGCTCTGCAGCGGGGGCAGGTTCCGCGAACGTAACGGTCAGGGAGAAACATTTTGCAGTTGTCGCAGTAGGTCTGCTCTATGCTTCGTTTGACAATTGAGCCTGCCTTATTGAGCCTGTCGAAAATCAGCTCGCTGAAATATTTATTTTCCGGTGAATGAGTGGAATAATAGTTGTCGAATTCGACAAGGAACGAATCGAAATCAGCCTTGTGCTCCCTGTGCATTGTTTCGATAAGTTTTTCAGGCTCGATGCCTGCGGCCTTTGCGCTAATCATAATCGGCGTGCCATGGGTATCATCGGCACAGAAGTAGAGGCATCTGTTGCCGCACAATTTTTGAAATCGCACCCAGATATCTGTTTGAATGTATTCGACAAGATGGCCGATGTGAATTGGGCCGTTTGCGTAAGGCAGGGCACTTGTTACCAGGATTTTTCTGCTCATAGAATGTCCTTATTCGCTACCTTCATTTTTGTTTTCATCATCTGGGGGATTATCCTGAGGGGTGTCCGGCACTTGCTCTGTTTGCGGCTCTATGTGACCGACTTCATTTTCAGGGGCGGTAGTTTCCCGAATATCTTTTGCCTCAATTTTTTTTGAGTTTTGAGAATCTGGAATGTCTGCCTGGATTTCAAGCTCGTCCTCTTTGGTCTCCGAAGCAGGCGGGGGCGCCACTATTTCAAGCTCATTGAGGGGCACAACAACAACCTGAGAGGAGTCCAGTTCGACCATAACCAGTTGCGTCAGGATTTGTGCATCAGCAACCTTGCCTGTGCCGAATTGAGTTTTGACAATAGTTTTCTTTCTGGGCAGCCGTTTCTTCAGTTCGGTATAAGTTTCATCCTCATATCTGAGGCAGCATTTGAGTCTGCCGCAATAACCGGATATTTTCGATGGGTCCAGTGTTGCCTTCTGCATCTTGGCCATTCGCATATTGACGGGCTTTAACTCTTTGAGAAACCGTATGCAGCAGCATTCCTGCCCGCAGGATTCTATATCACCGATGATTTTTGCCTCGTCACGAGGCCCGATTTGCCGCATTTCTATTCTGGACTGATATTCGTGGGCGAGTTTTTTAACCAGCTCGCGGAAGTCCACCCTCGATTCAGCTGTGAAATAAAAAATGATGCGTTCGCCGCCGAAGATGTGCTCGACGTTGACAATTTTCATCGGCAGTTTCGTTTCAGCAACGAGCTTTTTGCAGTGTGCCATCTCCTCCTTTGCGATTTTTTCGAGGTGTTTTTCCTCACCGATATCTTCATTTGTTGCAAAGCGTATGAATTTTCCGCTCGGTTCGGGTGAAAAGGTAATCTCGCTTGTTTGAAAATATTTTTGAATCTGCTCGCTGTCGAGCTTAAATTGCCCTGTTTTATAGGGGCACAGGCTGCCGACAACGGAGCCTAATTCGAGGCCTTTTTCGGTCTTGACAACAACCTGCGAAGGAAGCCTGGGGATATTCGTCTCATTATGCTCGAAGAGGCCCAGGTTATTCATCAGGCCGTAGCGGACAAGCATATATTTTTTATTTTTGTCCTGTTTAGGTTTTATTGCTGTTAAGTCTGTCATTTCTAATCAATATATCGTCTTTTAATATTTTTCTTTAAGCCTTTATCTTATCATAAACTGCAAGTTTTAACAATAGCTGTTCGAAGAGGAGTTTTTCATTAACGTTATCGTCGAGCCACTGTATTGCCTTATAGCATTCGGCAATTTTTTCGGCAGCTTGTTCAGGAGATAGCCTTTCTGCGAGACTTTTTATCTGTGTTTTCTGTTCGAAATTTATCAGAGGTTTTTGGGGCAGAAGGGCCGATTGCATAGCATCGTGAAGGGCTGAAATTATTATTGTAATTATGGTGGTAAAAGCCCTTCGGTTTATATCTTTTGTGCTTGTTCTTGTTTCAAGTTTTTCCCATACTTCGGCCAGTTGCTTGCAATTTTTTATTGTCCTGTCTGCAAGGCTGAGGGAATCGGCATATTTTAAGGCTGATATGGAGTTTACAAAATTTTTTGCAGTTTCGTAGAGATTTGCCCCTGCCTGTTCGAGTTTTGCCCAGCTGCAGGCAAGCCCCAGACTTCCAAACGACAAACGGGCGAAATATTGCGATGTTTTCTTTTCAATGCCTAACTCTGTGAGCTTTTCTATGATTTTTTCTTCCGAGACCGGCCCGAAAGGCAGAATTTGGCATCTTGACCTTATCGTGGGATATAGATTGTCGAGCTTTGTGCATATCAGAATTATGCAGCAATATGAAGGAGGCTCTTCGAGGACCTTTAAGAGGGCATTTTGCGATTCGTTGTTAAGTTTTTCTGATTCGCTGACGATAAAAACTCTTTTTTCTGACAACTGAGGTTTAACCGATACCTTGTCTATTAAAAATTCTCGAACAACATCTATCGGAAACTCAATTGGGGGATCTTTGTCTTTGCCGTCTTCGGTGAATTCAAGAAGTTCTTTATATACATAATTGAAGTCGGGATGAGAGCCTGCATCGAAACTGGTGCAAGAGGTGCATTTCCCGCAGCTGTCGGCAGAATCTTTTTTAATCACAGGTTTTTCGCAAAGCAAAAGCTTTGCAAATTCACAGGCTGTCTTGAATTTACCAATCCCCTCGATGCCTGAAAATATGTACGAATGTGCGACACGGTCATTGATGAATGACCTGTGAAGAATATTGACAGCTTTGTCCTGACAGAAGATTTCTTTGAACGACATATAAAAAATTAAAAATTTTTCAAAATTATATCAGTAATTTTTTTATGAACATAATCAATATCAAAAGTTGCAATAACAACGACAAAGTAGGGCTTTTCTGATGCAAGTTTGAGAAAGCCTTTTCTGACCATATTGTGGTAATCGTTTCCTTTCTGCTCCATACGGTCTCTATTTTGTTTAAGACGGCCGCCGGCCGTTTGTAAATCGATATCGAGTATGA
>Ga0105097_10000346_pt1 | contig 20743 bp, 16 predicted proteins | sample PPLLak12cMay2015_FD_87035 | JGI IMG/M metagenome (GOLD analysis project Ga0105097, IMG submission 87035) | Freshwater sediment microbial communities from Prairie Pothole Lake near Jamestown, North Dakota, USA - PPLs Lake P7 Core (1) Depth... | ecosystem: Environmental > Aquatic > Freshwater >...
AGAGGAGCTGCCCGACATAGCGGTAAATATTAGGCGAGGAAGATGGGCGCACCAACTTCATCAGGTACGTACCTGGAAATAAGATTTTACAACCAGGCCGGCTTTACGCAGGCCGTTGGCGCCGGCGCGGTGGTGGAAGACATCGTAGCCGTTGCGGCGGATGCCGGCGAGAATGGCGCGGTAGATCTCCAGGCCGCTCATCACACCCCACTGCCCGCTGGCCAGCATTTTTACGGACTCAAAGGCGTGTTGATAATAAGCTTCGGTACGCTCGATTTGAAAGTCCAGCAGCGCGATGAACTGCGGCGTGATGCGTCCTGCCGACAGGTCGGCTTCGGAGACCTGGAAGCGCTGCATATCTTCTTGCGGCAGGTACACCCGGCCGATACCCCAATCCGGCCCGATATCGCGCCAAAAATTGCTGAGCTGCATGGCAGTCGATAGGCTGTCGGCGCCGGGCAGGGCATCTTCAATCTGGTAGGGGGGATGCGTGCCCAGGATATAGGTCATCGCCCGGCCTACAGTCAGCGCGCTACCTTCCATATAATGAACCAGGTCGGCATACGTGGGAAAGCGGGTGATGGTCAGATCTTCTTTCATTGCCCGGTAATAGGGCGCCATGATCTCTTTGGGAATGTCAAATTTTAGGGCAGTGTCCAGATAGGCGCGCATCACAGGGTACGGGCTGTCGCCGGTCTCAAAAGCTTGCCAGTAGGCGTTTTCCCAATCCTGGATGGCTGCGCCGGGCGATGAAAAGCCTTCGTGAGAGACATCCACGCGGTCGTCGCCGATGCGCATCAGTGCATATAGGGATTCTACGTGCGGCAGCTTATCCTCAGGGAGGAAGCGGCTGGCAAAGGAATAATTCTTGCTGGCGCGGCGCATCACCTGCCGGCAGAAGGCGTAGTCTTCTGGTGTGGAGATGGGTTTTCTGCCCGGTGTACGGGCAGGCTGCCCATCGGCGCCTATCGGATGGACGGCAGAGAGATGATCGGCAGACTGGTTTAGCGCCATTCTTGCAGGATCCTTTCTGTCACCAACCGGGAAGAGATCATTACCATCGGCATGCCGATGCCGGGATAAGTACCCTGGCCGACAAAATACAGACCGTGGATATCCCGCGACTTATTATGTGGGCGGAAATAGGTCGCCTGTAAAAAGTTCATCGAAAGGGAGCCAAACGCGGTGCCGAAGCAGGCGTTGATGTCGGATTGGAAGTCGGTTGGGCGGTATTCTCGCTCCCAGACGATGTGGCTGCGGAGTTCCGGATCGACGATCTTTGTCAGCCGGTCGAGAAGCTTCTGCCGCACCACTGGAGCGGCCTGGTCCCAATCGACTGCCGGCTGGCCATTCGTCTGCAGGTTTGGCATGGGCGCCAGAACATACAGCAGGGTATGGCCGGGCGGCGCCAGGCTCGGGTCGGTGACGGTGGGGATATTTAGATGGAAGGAGGGCTCTTCCGGGATGCTTTTGGTTTGGAAAACCGCATCCAGGTTGGCCCGATAATCTTCTGAGAAGTACAGTGCCTGGTGGCGAAGGTGGGTGTAGGTGCGGTCCACGCCAAGGTAAAGGAGATAACCGGAACAGGAATAGCTCATCCTCTCCAGGCGTTGGGGGGTGTAATCTTTGGGCTGGCGCTCGTCGAGCAGTTCCTGGTAAGTGTAAGGCAGGTCGGCATTTGAGACTACGATATCGGCAGGGATAAATTCACCGGATTGCAGCCGGACACCAGTGACGTGCGAATTCTCCACGCAGATTTGCTCCACCGGAGCGTTTGTGCGCAACTCGACACCCATGTCTTTACCCAGGCGCAGCATATCTTCGACGATGCTGTAAATGCCGCCGGCAGGATACCACATCCCCAAGGCCAGGTCGGCATAGGTGATGATGCTGTACATTGCCAGGGCGTCGTAGGGTGACAGCCCGAGGAACATGGAATGAAAAGTGAAAGCCTTGGCCAGCTTATCGCTGCCCTTAAAGAAACCTGCCACCTGGCGATACATATTTTCGTAGGCGCGCGTCCCAACCAGGCGCATGGCGGCAGTCGGATTGGCTAAATCGGTGATGTGATCGTAGTTGCGGTTGACGAAATCCATGCCCAGCTCGTATTTGCGGGCGCCTTCCCCCAGGAAGCGAAACAAGCGCTCGGTAGTGCCCGGTTCGACGCGCTCCAGCTCCTGTGCCAGCTGCACCATATTCGAAAATAGGTCCAGGTGCGTGTCATCATGGAAGTAGATGCGGTAATTGGGATCGAGCTGGGTCAGCTTCAAGCGCTGGTTGAAATCCTGGCCCACCGCACGGTAGGTCTCCTCGAAGGTATCCTTCATTAACAGAAGGGTAGGGCCGGTGTCGACGCGGTAGCCCTGCTCTTCGATCAGGTTGCTGCGGCCCCCCGGGCGCGCCAACTTCTCCAGGACAGTCACCCGGAAGCCCTGGTATCGCAGGCGCAGGGCGGTGCCCAGCCCTCCCAGGCCGGAGCCGATGATGATGATGCGTGTATTGCTCTTCATGAATAAATACCACCCGCCCCAAAGGTTAACCTAACTATTCTAACACGACTCGAATCTGGCGAGAAAAAACATGTATCAGATTATACAAGATTGTAGATATAATGTCAATGTATAGTATTGTTAATGTCGATATTTGCCAGTCCGATTTGCTTTTGTTTCATTGCGATAAATGCCATGACTCCGAATGTGACTTGTAATGTATCAGCCTTGCAGCTTGACGTTCAAATAATTATTTGTTAATATTAGAATCTAATAATTCAACCAATCAGGGCATAAAACCCAACTTTGGCAGTTTTGAACCGGAGGGCCTATGATCTCACGACGCAACTTTATAAAGTTAAGTATGGCCGGTGCTGGTGGTTTGCTTTTGGCTACCAAAGGGAAATACCTTCACCTGGCCCAGGCTGCCATTCCCGGCGGCTCGCTCGATCCCAATCTGATTCCGAAGTATGGCTGGGAACTGGTAAAGCCGCCGGCAATGCCCAGCGCCGGGCGGACGCGCTCTACAAAAGGGAAGAACCCGGATTATTACGTGATTGCCATGCGGCAGTTTAGCCAGCAGGTATTGCCTGGCTCGTTGCCTATGACGACCGTATGGAGTTATGGCTCGGCCAATCACCCGGAATCTTTCAATTACCCGGCATTCTCTATCGAAGCCCGATGGAACCGGCCGGTGCGCGTGAAATGGGTGAACGACCTGGTGGACGAGAATGGCGATTTCCTACCACACCTGCTGCCGGTTGACCAAACCGTGCATTGGGCCAATCCGCCCGGGCCACGTGATCACCACAGCATGGATCCAAGCCCGTATTTGGGCCCGGTGCCGATGGTTACCCACGTCCATGGCGCCCACGTGAGCGACGAAAGCGATGGATATGCCGAAGCCTGGTGGCTGCCCAAGGCCCGGAATATCCCGGCAACTTATTACAAAGAAGGCACCTGGTACGACTTTTTCAAGGGCAAGTTTGCCGGCAGGTACGGTGTTCAATGGGAGCCCGGCACAGCCACCTTTCAATACCCCAACGACCAGCGAGCCACGACGATGTGGTATCACGACCACACGTTGGGCATGACGCGCCTCAACGTGTATGCAGGGCCAGCCGGCTTTTACCTGCTGCGCGGTGGCCCCCATGATATGCAAGGCAACCAGCTCCCCGGTCCTGCACCGTCCATCGGATCTGATCCGTTTGGTACCTTTTACGAAATCCCGCTGGCTATCCAGGACCGCTCTTTCAATGACGATGGATCACTTTTTTATCCGGACTCACGGGCTTTCTTTGATGAGTATCCCGGGCCCTATATCCCGAATTCCCCGGTTGCTCCAATCTGGAACCCGGAGTTCTTCGGCAATACCATGCTGGTGAACGGGCGCACCTGGCCATTCTTGAACGTGGAGCAGCGCCGCTACCGCTTCCGCTTCCTGAACGGCTGTGACTCGCGCTTCCTGATCTTAAAGATGGATAATAACCTGCCCTTCTACCAGATTGGGGCAGAAGGCGGCTTCCTGCCGGCGCCCGTGCAGCTGTCCCAGTTGATTATGTCGCCGGCCGAGCGTGCCGATGTGATCGTGGACTTTACCAACGTGCCGGTCGGTACCGAGATCACGCTGCTCAACCTGGGTCCGGACGAGCCCTTCAAGGGCTTCAACCCTGACGGATCGCTCAGCGATGGCGAGGGCGGCACCATGCCTCCATCCGACACACTGACCACCGGCCAGGTGATGCAGTTCCGCGTCGGGCCGGCACTCAACCGGGATATCAGCCAACCGGCGATGAGCCTGGTGCTGCCGGCTTTCACACCGCTGCCTGCCCACAGCGTCACGCGCCAGGTTTCGCTCAATGAAGAGATGTACATGCCGGAAGGGATGGGAATGGATGAGATGATCCCAATTGCGGCGGTGCTTGGTACAGTGGACCTGACCGATCCGGCGAACCCAGCCGGCCAACCGCTTAAGTGGATGGACCCCATCAGTGAAAACCCGGCTCCCGGGGCAACGGAGGTGTGGGAAATTTACAACTTCACCGCCGATGCGCACCCCATTCACCTGCATGAAGTGATGTTCGAGGTGATCGATCGCCAGCCGATCGGCGGGGCCTCTCGCCTGCCGGAAGCCTGGGAAACCGGCACCAAGGATACGGTCATTGCTTATCCCGGCGAGATCACTCGGATTAAATCGACCTTCGACTTACCGGGCCAGTATGTCTGGCACTGCCACATCGTTGAGCATGAAGATAACGAGATGATGCGGCCCTACCGGATAGGCCCGGAACAACCCGGCCAGCCCGGGATGATGGGCTAACAGACTGCTCTTAGTGGATCTGGCGCAGCAGTACGGCGCCAGATCCACTCATTTAAAAATGGCCGGAAGAACTCGGATTTTGCAGGCCATCCTGTGGGTGATGGCATTGCTCGGCATACCAGCACTGGCCTTCCCCGGCGCGGAAAATCAGATATCCGGCAGCCTGTCTGTTGTGCCGCTGGCCAATGGGGATTTCGAGAGCGGTCCAGGTTCCGGGTGGGTAGAATACTCTCAACTGGGCTACCCGATCATCCTGTACCAACGCGATTTTCCGGCAGGCGTCAATCCGCATGGCGGTGTGTATGCGGCCTGGTTGGGCGGCGATAACGCCGAAATGGCGTATCTGTCCCAGGTGGCCACGATTCCCGGCACCAACCCTGTTCTGACATACTGGCATTGGATTGATTCCGAGGATTCCTGCGGATGGGATACAGCCCGGCTGCTGGTTAACGATTCTCCGGTTTGGACGTATGCTCTTTGTATTGCGAAAAATACTGGCCGGTGGGTCAAAGTAAGTTACGACTTAAGCGCCTTCATTGGGCAAACCGTGGTCTTGAAAATTCGAATTGATACGGATGCGTCGAACCCCAGCAGTTTGTACCTGGATGACTTCACCCTGGAAAGCGCGCCAAACCCGTCTACCCCAACGCCAACCGCCACCAGCACGCCGACGGCTACCGCCAGCCACACCCCTACAGCAACCGCCACCAGCACACCGACGGCTACTGCCAGCCACACCCCCACAGCGACTGCCACCACGTCGGCTACCGCCAGCCACACCTCTACAGCGACTGCCACCAGCACACCGACGGCTACTGCCAGCCATACCCCCACAGCGACCGCCACCAGCACACCGACGGCTACCGCCAGCCACACGCCCACAGCGACCGCCACCAGCACACCGACGGCTACTGCCAGCCATATCCCTACAGCGACTGCCACCAGTACACCGACGGCTACCGCCAGCCATACCCCTACAGCAACCGCCACCAGCACACCGACGGCTACTGCCAGCCACACCCCCACAGCGACTGCCACCACGACGGCTACCGCCAGCCACACCCCCACATCGACCGCCACCTCGACGGCTACTGCCAGCTGTACTCCCACGCCAACAGGTACACCGACCGCTACTGCAACGACCGGCATGTTATATCTGCATTCGATTTACTTGCCGCTTGTCAGGCGCTAGGGAAAGGGCCAATTTCTTCGACGATGACCTGGGCGGCCAGGCTTTTTTCCATGGCCAGTTCCAGGTGATCGATCTGCAGGACGATCACCGGGGTGCGCTGCAGCACGCGTACCCAGTGGCCGCTCGCCAGGCCGTAAGCCTGCAGCTGCTCCAGTCCCGGAAGAGCGGGATTGGTCTCACTGGCTGATAGGCCAGCAGGATTAGGTGGATCGCCAATTTTCGCCCGGCAGCCCAGGGGTACGTCCAACAGGGTCAGGGGGAACCGCTCATCATCCTGCCTTCTACCAGAGAATCGGTATCGATGGTGCTTGCCCGGCAGGCGTTGTCGATGGTGAAAAAGGTTCATGGGCCGGTCCTTCGTTCGACGATCTGGTCGGCCGGCAGGCTGTCGCTGTCGAGGTGGCTATTGAATAAAGATCCAGTGGAGGTCGGGAGCCAGCGGCTCACAAAACGGGCTAAGCGGGATTGGCTTACATCCACCATTTCAAAGCCGCACCTTGGACAGCACACCAGGGAGCAGCCCTTTTGCAGCGGACAGGATTGGCAGGCGGTGTGGGTTGCCGGGTCAAAGGTCTCCCCACACATGGTGCAGGTCAGCAGTTTTGTGCTCATAAGCCCCATCCTGTCAGTAAGAATACCCGGTAAAGCAGGCCGCCCACCAGGAAGGCCAGCGGGACGATCAGGGCAAACATCCCCACGGCGGTGCGCCAGCCGCGCTCCTTGGCAATGACCATCACGCTGGCGATGCAGGGGATCAACAAGGTCACGGTGACCATAGCGACCACGACTTGCGCCGGTGAAAGCTGACCCTGCGATTCCATTACAAACAAGCCGGTAGCGCCAAAATCACGGCGTAAAAAGCCCATCAAGAATGCCGCGCCAGCCTGCGGTGGCAAGCCCAGCCATCCAGTAACCAGCGGCTGGATGGCGGTGATCAGGCGCTGCAGGATGCCGGTCTGGTCGAGTACGAACATCAGCGCTGCACCGGCCAGGAACAAGGGGACAACTTCTTTGACATACCACTCCAGGCGGGCCAGAGTTTTTAGGGCAACATTGGAAAACTGGGGCCGGCGCATGGGGGGGAGCTCGACCAGCAACGGCGTACGCTCGCCGGGCACCAACCTGGCTGCCAGCCAGCCAACTATCAGCAACACGGCCAGTACCACGAAGCTCCAGATGAGCGTGGCGCCAAAGGAAATGCCGGCCAGCATGCCCATCACCACGCCCAGCTGGGCCGAACAGGGCACCGCCAGTGCCAGCAGCAAGGTTGCCAGCAGCCGCTCGCGCTTGCTTTCCAGTACACGCGTGGTCAGGGTGGCCATGGTGACGCAGCCCATCCCCAATACCATGGGCAGCACGGCTTTACCGTTCATGCCCAGTGATTGGAAAACCCGGTTGCTGAAGGCTGCCAGGCGAGGCAAATAGCCAGAGTCTTCCAACACGCCGAAGGCCAGAAAGAAAGTTGTCACAATTGGCAGGATCAGGGCCAGGGCGTAAGTCATGCCCATCGTCCACAGACCATATTCGCCAACCAGCAGCTCTGCCAGCCACGGGAAGGGTGCCAGTTGAGTGACCACCTGGGTAACCCAGGGATTAATCATTTCACCAAACAGCGTGTTCTCCAGCCAGCCGACGAGGACCCCGGCCCCGAATACACCCACGAACCAATACATTGCATACAGCACGCCAGCCAGGAAGAACCAACCCCACAACGGGTGCATGGCCAGGCGACCCAGTTGGTCGGACCAGGTAGGGAGGCTCGAGGATGTATCGGTTTGGGCTTGCAGCACGGTTTGAGCGGAAAAAGCCAGGCGGGTTTGCAAGATAGCCTGCGCGAGTGTGCTATGGGAACCGCCCTGGGCTTCCCGGCGCAGCTCTTCCAATCTGGCAATGGTGGCCTGTTCCAGGTGAGATTCCAGCCAGCCCTGGGTGACTTCATCCAGGCACAGCCAGAGCAAGCCCAGGGCGCGAGCTGCGATTGGCGCAGGCGGCAGGCAGGCTGATATCTTCTCCAGCGCTTGCTCGATTGGATCGGGATACTGCAGCTGAAAATGGGGAGCCTCGGCCTGCTGCACGGCCTCGGCCAGCTCGGATACCCCCTGTCCCTGGGTTGCCACCGTAGAGATGACCGGAATGTCCAGCAGGGCTGCCAGCCGGCGTGTATCGGTTTGCACACCCCGGCGGTGAGCCTCGTCGGTCATGTTGAGTGCCAGCGCCATCGGCAGGCCCATCTCGGCCAGCTGGATGGTAAGGAGCAGTGTGCGCCGCAGGTTTTTGGCATCACCAACCTGTAAAATCGCTTTCAAGTCCTCGCCCAGCAGCACCCGGGCAGTGACGCGTTCATCCTCCGAGCGTGGTGGGAAGGTGACCACACCTGGCGTATCCACCAGGGTGGTACCAGGAAAACTGCGGGCGGGTGAACGCGCCACTTCCACAGTGGTGCCAGGGTAGTTAGAGATAATCACGTGCTGCCCGGTCAGGCGTTGAAACAGGGCAGATTTACCCACGTTGGGGTGACCGACCAGGGCGATCGAACCCCCGGAGGGCAGGGCGGCGGCACCGGGAGGGGTGTGGCAGCTCAAGTCCCGCCTCCGCTACCGCCGTCCTGGCTGCAGCGGGCGCACAGGCCGTAAAACACCAGGCTGATACTGTCTACCCGGGTGCCGTGCTGGCGCTCAAAATCCGCCTGGATTGCGGGTATTTGTGGATGGTCGAACTCGATGACACTGCCACAGACACTGCACAGGAAATGATGGTGCTGGCTGGGCAGCATTGGGTCGAAGCGGTCCTGGCGCCGGTTTTCATCAAAACGCCGCGAGCTGACCAGGCCTTCTTCTTCCAGCCAGTGCAGCGTGCGGTAGACCGTCGATAGATGCAGGCTGGGGTCCTGCCGGGCAGCACTGGAATGCAGCTCTTCGGCAGTTGGGTGTGTATCCAGGTTGTCCAGAGTGGATAGGATCAAAGTCCGCTGGGCGGTCATACGTCCACCGCGGGTTTGCAGGCGTTGGCGGGCTTCCTGAAGGAGATCTTTGGTCATGGAAGTGATTCCTGCAAATGGTTCGCAATATTACTGCAAATCATTTGCAATAATTATGCTCCAACTGTAACAGCATGCCAAGTGACATTTGTCATGTTGTTGTCATATCCTTGGGTAAGGTCAATATTAGAGAATTAAAATAGTGTAATATATAAGAGCCGACTTGCACAAATAAATTACTCCATCAAAATCAATTTTGAGTACAACCTCGAAAGGATATACTGATGAATCTTCCTCGCAGAATCGTCCGGACCATGGTTGGGTCGATATTGATCGCCATACTTTTAGGCGGGATCAATCTCAAGCCGTTTGATTCAAGCGCTGCTTCCGCGCGGGCCTATATCCCTGGGCCGGCCAGATATGATCCAAATCCGCCCCAATCTTGGGTGAACCTGGGAGCTGTTCAATCTTTGAATCATCTGGATGCTGGGCTCGCCGGGACAGGTGCTGCAATCTCGCTGGCGGCCGCTGACCTGGACGCGGATGGCGCCCTTGACCTGATCTCGGGCACCAGCGATGCATCCGGCAGCAAGTTAATGATTTACCCAGGCAACCCGGATCGTAACTCGGATGTGCCTTTTCTGGAAGGGGGGCAGACCATTCCACTGGCACATACTCCTACCTGGCTGGGCAGCGGTGATTTTGACGCCGATGGATATTATGACATCGTAGCAGCCGGATTGGATGCTTTGCAGCTGACTTACCTGCCAGGTAACGGCGCCGGTGGTTTTGGCAACCCGCAGGCAATCCCGCTGCCGGGTAGGGTTACTGCGCTGGCGGTAGGCGAGCTGGATCGCCAGGATGGGCCTGAGGAAGTAGTGGTTGGGCTGGATAACGGGCAGCTCCTTGTGTATGCCGGCAGCCCCGATGGGTTGAGCGAGGTGCGTTATAAGCTTAATTTGACCGCCCCCGCATCTGCCCTGGTTATTGGCCAACTAGATAACAATTACCCCTTTGACCTGGCCTGGGTCTCCGGCGGCAGACTGGGCATCCTGCACGGGCAGGATCAGTTTGCCTCGGGGCAGATGCAACCTCAGGTAGAGACGGTCGACCTGGGCTTCAATGCAACGGATCTGGCGCTTGGTGATTTTTTCGCAGGCGACTCGCAGATTTTGGAGATCGCGGTGCTATCCAACACTGGTGATTTGCACTTGTACGGCCCTGGTGGACAGGCTCTGCCGGGCGCCCCGTCCTATTCAACCGGCCTGGCTGCCGGTGACGGTTCTGGTATACGCCTGCTGCGCACCAAGACCTCTACGCTGCCCGGGGATGATCTGTTGCTCCTCGATCGAACCAGCCAATCCATGCGGTGGATACATATGAGTCAAGGCATGGATGCCGGGGGCAGCCTGGAGTTAGCCGCCATCGAGGCGGGAGGTGCCCCACAGGCGGCTCTGCCGGTAAACTTAAACGCCGATGCCCTGACCGACCTGGTCTTTCTAGTGGATGATAGCCCGGCGCCACAATATGTTCTCACCACGCCGGTGCGCACGTTTGTGGTGAATTCATCCTGGGATATTGATGATGACCCGGCAGGCGATGGGAAGTGTGATATCTCTGGTCCAAGCCTGAACTGGGGGCTGTGCTCGCTGCGGGCTGCCATCCAGGAGGCCAATGCCAGCCCCGGGCTGGATGAAATCCAGCTGTCCTTCCGTTATTCGCCATCGCAGCCGCTCCCGCAGATCACGGAAGCGCTAGTACTGAAGGGTAAGGACCCGGCTGCCGAGATCAATGGCAACAATGCGGGTAATACCTATGGCCTGCACTTCATCAGCAGCGCCAGCACCGTGCAAGATATCAAGATGCGTGAGTTTCAGTGGCCGGCCATTTTCCTGGCGAGCGGCGGGAACCATATCATCAGCGGCGTGCAAGTCAGCGATAACCTGGGCAGAGGGATAACCATCAGTACCAGCAATAATCAGCTAATCAACAGCGTAATCGTCAATAATGCGGATGATGGCGTTGCGGTGATCGGCGCAAGTGGCAATATTCTCACCCAGAACAAAATCGGCATCAAGGCCGACGGAAATGCGGGGGGCAATCGTGACAGCGGGGTTTACATTTATTTGGCTGCTAATACGGTCATCGGCGGGTCGGCGGCCAATCGAAATGTTATCTCCGCCAACAGCAATGGTGGCATCCATGTCGGCGGCAGTGCAGCAGGCACCCTGATCCAGGGCAATTACATTGGCAGCGGTCTGGATGGCGTGCAATACAGAGGTAATACCGGGCGTGGCGGGGTTGATATCGAAAATGACTCCTCAATCACCATCGGCGGCGCCAGCTCTACCTATCGGAATGTGATTGGCGGCAATATGACCGGCGTCACTGTGCGGGGGAGCAGCGCTTCCAATAACCTGGTGCGCTACAACTATATCGGTGTAAATGCCAACGGCACCGGCAGGTTGGATAATTTTGTACACGCGGTCAAGCTCATTACGACCGGCACGAACAATTCAGTGCAAGTCAAGGATAATGTCATTGGAGGAGATGCGCCCAGCGGTCATGGTGTATACATCTTTGGCCAGGCCGGCACACCGGAGTGCATCCCGCATGATATCAGCAACAATTACATTGGAACCAACACCGCCCAAACCGCCAGCCTGGGAGTAGGGATGGATGGCATCCATATCGAAGGGGTCAAATGCTCGATCATCAGTGCCAATCGGATCAAGAATAATTTTGAAGATGGTATAGTGGTCAGCGGTCTGGCGAGTGTTACTGCGACGATAAGTAATAACATCGTGGCTGGCAACGCCAGTGACGGGATTGAGATCAATACGGATTTCAACCAGCTGGCGGATAATATAGCCAGTGGTAATTTCCATAATGGCGTCGTGGTGAGCGGCAATTCCAATACTCTCCTGCGTACTACGGCTAGCAGTAACACAGGGGCTGGAATTGTCTTGCATGGGGACGATAATCTACTCCAGGGACCGGGAGATGGCAGTGCAACGATCTCATATAACAGCTTCGAAGGGCTGGTGATCACCGGGAATTACAATGATGTGCTCTTCACACAGATCATTGGGAATACCAGTGTGGGGGTCAGCCTCTTTGGAGATAACAACGCCATCGGCAGCGCCGGCAGCGGCAACCTGATCAACGGCAATGCTTACGGGGTCAAGATCGAGCCAGGGGCAACTGGAAACCAGGTGGCTGCCAACTACATTGGCGTGGAGGCCAGCGGCACGATAGGCGCCGGGAACGCCCTGGTCAACGTCCTGGTGGAGGGGGATAATACGACGATTGGCGGTGCTTCAGCCGGCGCCGGCAATGTGATCGCCGACTCGCCAAGGGGAATCCTGCTGCAGACGGTCGTGACCGGCACGACGATTCGCAATAACAAGATCGGCACCAACGCTGCCGGGACGGCCGGCCTGGGGAACTCGATTGGAATATTAATTGATACGAGCTCTTACAATACCATCGCCGATAACCAGATTGCCTATAATGGCGATGGCGTGATTGTCGAGCAGGGCACCGGAAACAGCATCCTGCGCAATCGCATCTATAATTCAACACGCCTGGGCATCGACTTGAAGCCGGTGGGAGTGACTGCAAATGATGATGGCGACCCAGATAGCGGGGCCAACAATCTGCAGAACTTCCCGGTTCTGACCCTGGCGGGGACCTCCGGGCGCATCCAGGGTTCGCTCAACAGCGCCCCCAGCGCTTCTTACACCCTGAACTTTTTCTCGGTACCATCCTGTGATGCGTCTGGCTACGGAGAAGGGGAGACCTACCTGGGGCAGCTGATCGCATCCACGGATGCCAGTGGCATGCTGTCATTTGACCAAAGCTTTTCACCCCTGATATTGAATCAGTATGTCACGGCGACTGCCACGAATTCTGTAGGGAGCACGTCGGAGTTTGCGCGCTGCATCAAGGTGGCTGTGCTGGGAGGAACGGAAACTTTCACAGTCAACTTGATCACCGATGTCCTGGATGCAGATCTGGGGGATGGAAAATGTGATACCAACCTGGGTACGGCGGGCGACCAATGCACCCTGCGGGCGGCTATCCAACAAGCCAATGCCAATGCCGGTGCCAATACTATCGTCCTGCCCGGTGGCACATTCGTCTTGACTCGGGCCGGCACGAGTGAAAATGCCGCAGTGAACGGTGATCTGGATATCACGGATGCCTTGACCATCAACGGGGCCGGCGCCAATGTGACGATCCTGGAAGCCGCCGGCCTGGATCGCGGCTTTGAGATCCGCAGCCCGGCGGTGGCGATCATCAAAGGCCTGACGGTCCAGGGTGGCAACCCTGGCAACAGTGCGGGCGGCGGCATCTTAGTGAACAGCGGAGCCAGCCTGGAGTTGGATACAGTTACTGTGCAAAACAACCAGGTGGGCACGGCTGGCGGCGGCGGCATCTACAACCAGGGCACCCTCGTTGTGGCAAACAGCGCTCTCATTTACAACCAGGCCGGCATGAATGGCGGTGGGCTGTACCAGTTCGGCGGTACATCGACCTGGTTAAACAGCACCTTCAGTGGCAACCAGGCTAAAGGCAGCGGCGGCGGAATTGCGGGTGAGGGCAACGCAGTCATTCAGCTAAGGAATGTTACGGTTGCCTATAACACTGGCGACAGTGATAATAATGGCGGCGATGGCGGCGGTTTATTCCAGTCCGGCACTGGCCTTAGCTTGCAGAACAGCATTGTTGCACACAATATGGATCTCTCTGCTGGAATCTACAAATATGGCCTGGCAGATTGCGCTGGTGCTTTCGCTTCCGGTGGATACAACCTGATCGGTGACCAGAGTGCTCCATATGGCGGGGGGGCAGCCGGCTGTACGCTGACAGGGGGAACGAGTGATAGCCTGGGCGGTCAATGGTTCATGACCAATTACCTGACCTTTACTGCTGGATTAGGCGCCCTGCAGTTAAATGGCGGCACCACCCCCAGCCACTCTCCCGTGGCATCTGCATCCGGTTTAACCGTAGATTGGGGCAGCCCGGCTATCCCGGGGAGCGGCGGGAGCGCCTGCGAAGCGGTTGACCAGCGCGGCCAGGCGCGTCCAATCGACGGCGGCACCAACGGGATTGCCGACTGCGATCGGGGTGCGGTTGAGCTGATCCCGGTCACCATCAGCGTTAACGACGTGGCGGTTACGGAGGGCGGGACGGCTACGTTCACCGTCAGTACCTCAGCCAGCGCGCAGATCCAATTCACTGTTAATTATGTTGTGACCGGGCTCTCGGCCACTGCCGGCAGCGACTTCATTACAACTTCCGGCCAGCTGACATTCCCGGCTGGGACCACGACTCAAACGGTGCCGGTGACTACTCTTACGGATACCCTCAATGAGCCGGATGAGACTTTCCAGGTCGAGCTTTCCACAGCAACCTATGTGTTCATCGCCGATGGCAAGGGTATCGGAACCATTCAGGATACCAGCCCGCTGCCTGCCATCCTGGTCAATGATGTCTCTACGACCGAAGGCGATGCCGGTCAGAAGACAACTGCTTCTTTCAATGTCACCTTGAACAGCCCCAGCGGCAAGCAGGTCAGCGTGGGGTATGCCGTTAGCGGTGGCAGTGCGACTGCCGGGGAAGACTTTATCCAGCACCAGGGTACGCTCACCTTTGCGCCCGGGGTTAGCTCACAAAGCCTGAAAGTCAGCATCGTGGGGGATAATTTGAAGGAAGGCAACGAGACTTACACCATCACCCTGGCCAACCCGGTGAATGCCAGCCTGGGCGATAGCAGTGCCACAGGCACCATCCAGGACGATGATGTGCCTTCTCTCTCCATCAATGATGCGATTGCGGAAGAAGGAGACAGTGGGACGACGACGCTGTTCTTCACGGTCCTGCTGTCCAAGCCCAGCACCGGCCAGATCACTGTGAACTTCATCACCTCTCCGGGAACGGCCCTGGCAGGCAGCGATTACAGCCACACCAGCGGTACACTGACCTTCGCAGCCGGTGAAACCGCCAAGCTTGTCGCAGTGAATATCGTGGGCGATACCAGCATTGAGAGCACTGAAACATTCACGGTATCGCTCAACACCCCCACAGGTGGGGCTGTGCTGGGAGATAGCTCGGCGACCGGCAGCATCCAGGATAATGATTCGCCGCCTCTGATGCGTGTCTTCCTGCCAATGATTCGGCGCTGAGTGTTTATCTTCGTTACTCACAACCGGCGCGGGATTGACACGCAGAGTCAATCCCGCGCCCCTCTATCCCAATCGACTGGAAAGAATTACAATCTTAAGCATATCTGTTAAGGAATCGAGACAACACTTTGGTAGAAAAACTATTTGCTGTATCTGCGCCTGGACTGGAAGCCTTCACTGCGAATGAGCTGCGCGGCTTGGGATTGGCAGCCTCCCTGCCTGCAACCCAAGCCGGGGCGGGCATGGATGAGGAGAGCGGGGGGGTGGCCTTCGAGGGCGGGCGCAGAGAAATTTACCGCGCCAACTTGTGGCTGCGTACTGCCAGCCGGGTGTTGGTGCGGCTGGGGGAGTTTTCGGCGGTAAATTTCCAGGAACTGCGCAAGAAGGCCGGCCGCCTGGAATGGGAGCGCTTCCTGATCCCTGGGCAGTCCGTGACTCTGCGAGTCACCTGCCGAAAGTCTCGCCTGTACCACTCGGATGCGGTTGCCGAGCGTCTGGCCGGGGCGATTGGCGACCGCCTGGGAAAACCGCCATTATTAGAGCCGCAACTCGCCCAGAATGTACCCGGCGAGCTGCCGGAAGGCCAGCTTGCCCCGATATTGATCGTGGCGCGCCTGCTACACGATCGCTGCACGATCAGCGTTGATTCTTCCGGCGAGCTGTTGCACCGCCGCGGTTACCGGCTGGCGACCGCCAAGGCGCCCCTGCGGGAAACGCTGGCTGCCGGAATGCTGCTGGCTGCCGGTTGGGAGCCGGCAGCCGCGTTGCTCGACCCCTTCTGCGGATCGGGCACCATCCCAATCGAGGCCGCACTGATTAAGCTGGGTATTGCACCGGGCCGCGCGAGGCGGTTTGCTTTTATGGATTGGCCGGATTTCGATGGGAAGTTGTGGGAAACCTTGCTTGCCGAAGGCCAGGGGAACGTTCCGACCGGGAAGGCGACGATCCTGGCTTCAGACCGTGATGCCGGGGCGATCGAGGCGGCGCGGTCCAATGCGGAACGCGCCGGCGTGTCCGGCGAGATTGAATTTACCTGCCGGGCGGTATCTGATGCGCTGGCCGGAATTCCGCCGGGCAGCGGCATTGGCTGGGTGGTGACCAATCCACCCTATGGGGTGCGGGTCAGCGCGGACAAAGATTTGCGCAACCTGTATGCTCGTTTTGGCAAAGCACTGCGGGAGGCCTGCCCCGGCTGGCAGGTGGCTATCCTGTGCAATGATGAGCGCCTGGTGCGCCAGACGGGCCTGCGGCTGGACACCAGCCTTTCCCTGGTGAACGGCGGGGTGGCGGTGAGGCTGGCGCGCGGGGTGGTGGGGGAGTGAGCCGGATGGCGCGATGGAAATTGAGCCGGCGGCACCGACCGGGCTGGCAGCGATTGCAGTTTTGAGCAGCTAGATCAGCATGGCAGGATAGCGATGGTACTGAGGCCGGGTTTGCGATCGAGCGCTGCAAGGGGGCGACCTGCACCAACTTTACGTAGATTGCCACGCTGGGCGCCAACGCAACCAGCTATGCCAATACTGGGCTACCCATATTGTTGTGGACAGCACCGATAATTTAAGGGAGTTGCTCCGTCCCCGCTGGGGCGTCCGGCTTGATCAGCTATTCAAACATGTGATAAATCGCATATTTTCGCTGCCAGTATCATGCTAAAATGAATCTAATCCTTACTAATACCAATCTGGGGTTGCCCGTGTTTAGCGGTATTTCTCTATCTGGCCTTGCATATCGGAGGAGCATAGATGAAAAAAGCCGTCTACATTCTGGCTGGCATCGCGGTCCTGTTGACCCTGGCTTTGGTCGCCGTTATTTATTCCATTTTCAACACTCAAAGTAATCAGATAGCCCAAGAGGCTGCCCAGATCGTTGATATCGCCGAACAGGAGCCTGTTTCGTCCGTGTGGGGGGAGAACTACCCGAATCAGTACGGTTCGCTGCTCAAGACTGAAGCCAATAACCAGCAGACCATGTTTGGCGGCTCTGATCCTTATTCCAAGCTGGATCAAGATCCCCGGTTGATTGAGATTTTTGCCGGTTACGGTTTTAGCAAGGAATATAACGAAGATCGGGGTCACATGAACAGCCTGACCGATGTGCGGGCAACCGGGCGAATTAATGATACAACACCCGGCACCTGTTATTCGTGCAAATCGTCGAATAATGCCGGCTTATGGTCGGAGATGGGCATGGCGGCTTACGACCAGACGCCTTTCAGCCAGCTGGGTGAGAAAATAAGCGAGCCGATAGGCTGCGCTAACTGCCATGAAGCCGACACGATGAAATTGATCGTGACCAATCCTGCACTGGAAGAAGCGCTGGTCGCCCAGGGGCTGGATTGGCGCACTTTCACCCGGCAGGAGATGCGCACGGTGGTGTGTGCCAACTGCCACGTGGAGTACTACTTCGCAGGAGAAGGCAAATACCTTACCTTCCCCTGGGAGAGCGGTCGTACCATCGAAGATATCTCTAGCTATTATGCCGAGCACGCTATAAAAGACTGGGATCATTCGATCAGCCAGGCGCCGATGATCAAGATTCAGCACCCCGAATTCGAGCTGTTCACTACAGCCAGCACGCACTACCGGGCAGGGGTGGCTTGTGCCGACTGCCACATGCCCTATACTCGCGACCAGGCAGCTAAATTCTCCAGTCACGATGTTCACAGTCCCCTGTTGAATAAAGAAGCGGCTTGTGGTCAATGCCACAGCGATACGCAGTATGCGCTTGAAAGAGCGGTGACCAGCCAGATGCAGGTGCGCCAGACGATGGATGCCAGCGAAGAAGCGATCCTGGCGGCGATCTACGGGATTGCCGCGGCTGACTCTGCTCCCGAAGCAGACCAGAGCATTTTGGACGAAGCGCGCATACTGCACCGGGAAGCGCAGCTGCGTTGGGATTTTATTGCAGCAGAAAACAGCATGGGCTTCCACAATCCCGGGGAAGCGCTGCGTATCCTGGCCGCGTCGATTGACCTGGCCCGCCAGGCGCAGTTAAAAGCCATAGAAGCAACACAGTAAAAAACCGGCAAAGCTGCCAGGCAGGCATGAGAAATAAAATGGCACACAAATCGTTTCAGAGCAGGAGTAACTCGAAAAACAAGGCATGGATCGCTTTAGCCTGGCCAGCTGCCATGCTGTTTTTGTTGATGGCCGCCTGCGCAACCACCGGCGGGGCCACCCCAACACCCGGTTGGACAGCATGGCACTGGCAGCCCGCTCCCAGCCCGCAGCCCATCTCGATTGTCCGGTTCCTTAACCCGACATCTACGCCCGATCCATTCGCTACGCCAACGCCGGAGCCATCGGCTACCCCAACGATCACGCCCACCCCGCTGCCATCCGGTCAAACCGTCCCCGGGACAATCAGCGCCGTCGACCTGCAAGCCTCCCCGACTCCTACACAGGGCTTGCGCATCGGCGCGGCGATGATCCTCCAGCAGCTTTTTAGCACGACATCCCAGTTTACCAGCGTGCCGGATGAGCGAGGAATCGCCTACATCAAGTGGTGGGGACAAAACACCCTGCTGACGGTCTGCACATTGATCGATATGCAGTCATCAGGCGCCGGCGCCCTGCCTCCGGAGATGACTTTTATTGTTTACAACCCTGATAATATGCAAATCATCCTGACCGCCCAGGATGTCCCTGGTCCGGTTCCGGAAATAGTGTGCGGCTTCGTTGGCAAACAGCAGTTGTCCGATCCTCCCCCGTTCAGCCCGTTTGATGTTAATCAGGATGGACGCATAGGCATCGGATACCTGCTTAATGGAGAAATCGTTCCTCTTATGCTTGCAGATGCGGAGTGGGTGTTGAGGCCGCAAAGCGCAACCGAGACGCCTGAAGCCAGGCAGAAAAGCGACGGCATAATGGGGCCGAATTGCTTGACCTGTCATTAATCAAAATCGCCCAGGGCATCCCTGGGCGATTTTGGAATTATTGATGAGCTGCTGCGGTAGATCAGTGAGATACACTCAAATTACAACGGGTGAGAGGCACAGTTTTGCAGCTTGCCTTTCTTCAGGCCTTCGTCATCAACATGCTGCGCGCCGGCGTGGATGTGTTCAGCTTGCAAAAGCTGATGGGGCACGTCGACCTCCTAGTGCTACGCCGCTATCTGGCGCAGACGACAGGAGATATTACCCAGGCGCACAGGATGGGAAGACCGGTGGATAATATCTGAGAAATATCAGGTTCCGCCTAAATAATTAAAAACACCAATATTTCTCGCAATCGGGGTCCCAAACGCATGTCCCGCTGCGGATACCCGTGTGAACTTTCAACTGTGGGTTTTTGTGCTGCGCTCCTTTATTCTCATTTTGCTGTGTTTCGTCGGAGTGTTCCTTCAACTGCTGATTATTGTTTTGCATCACTTTTTCTCCTTTTACTGTGGTTTATTGGATACCAAGCATAAGCCTGATGTTAATATTCTCAGTCTACTTCTATTTTTATGAATAATAGCATAATACAGTCATCTTCACAATCGACATTTGACTTGTTTTTGCGTTCTTCTTTTTCCTTCAACTGCTGGGCAGTGTTTTGCATCTCATTATTCTCCTTTCGATGTGATTGTCTGGAAAATAAACATGAGCCATCGCTTTTGCCATCATAATCCTGCATCTGTCATGATATTAGCTAAAGCTAATGATTCCCATAACTGATATTTGACCCTCAAATCTTATTTGAGGGGGATAATCGATCACTTTCGAGAATAGGAAGTTTTCAAATGATGTTTTCCCTGTTGAAATAAACGCCCCAAGACCGGGGTATTTCACGCTTTTTTGTCCAGCTATGTCCATAATCTCTTGAGTACATTGGATGCAATATAAAACTTGTCAACGAGGAAGCATCCATTGGATTTTGTTCCAATAATCTGGTAAAGTTGTTCATCAAATTGACATTACTCCGGGATTTTTGTACAATCAAATTGAATAGTAGGCCTATCCAGGAAATTCCTGTTGTGGCAAGACTGACAAATTTATCATCTTGTGTTCATCGACAAATGAAACAGGTGGGCTTTCGTGAGCTTTAGGTACATTTACACACCCGTCATTTGGCCGTCAGTCCTTATTGTCCTGTTGTTAATTACACTGGCGATCTATAGCGGGCGCAGGCGCAGCGTACCCGGAGCGTTGCCGTTTATGATCGCCTGCCTGTTCGCGGCCATGTGGGCAATTGGCTCGATGATGGAATATGTGGCAGCTGACCTTGCAGCCAAGATCTTCTGGGTTAAGTTCCAGGCTGCCTGGCAAGTGCCTGTCGCAACTGCCGTTACCTGCTTTGTCCTGGAATATACTAGGCCCGGCCGCTGGCTGACCCCCCGTAACCTGGCTTTGCTCTCCGTTCCTCCCTTCCTTATCTTTCTCGTGATCCTGACCGACAATCGATATCACCTCGCCTGGCGCGGCTTTACTTTTGCTGAATCGATTCAACCGCAATTTAGCACGGTCGGTTGGGTAGCCTATGCCTATACTTTTGGCGTTTTGGGAATCATAAACCTGGTCGCCTTTGGCTGGTTATTCCTGCATTCGCCACAGCACCGCTGGCCGGTGGTCCTCATGCTTGTGGGACAATTTGG
>Ga0105097_10000348_pt1 | contig 20633 bp, 9 predicted proteins | sample PPLLak12cMay2015_FD_87035 | JGI IMG/M metagenome (GOLD analysis project Ga0105097, IMG submission 87035) | Freshwater sediment microbial communities from Prairie Pothole Lake near Jamestown, North Dakota, USA - PPLs Lake P7 Core (1) Depth... | ecosystem: Environmental > Aquatic > Freshwater >...
ACCCAGCCGGCACCGGCACATAGCTAAGCAAGTCTTTGGTATTGCGCTGATAGAAATCCAATGATCCGTAAATCCGGTCCTTCAGGAAACCATAATCCAATCCGATATTCCAGGTTTCGGTTTCCTCCCATTTAAGATTTTCATTATAGCCCTCGGGCCTAAGTGTAATGCTATAACCGCCGCCAATCGGATAAGTAGCATAATCGTTCGAATACGTGTACCTGCCCATATAATCATAATATCCTCCAATATCCTGCTGTCCGGTAATACCCCATCCCAAACGGAGTTTTAACTGACTCAGCGTTTTTGAATCCTTCATGAAAGCTTCTTCATTGATTTTCCAGCCTAAAGCCACGGCCGGGAAAAGTCCCCACCTGTTATCGGGATGAAAACGGGAAGTACCGTCATTACGGAGTGTAAATGTTAACAGGTATTTCTCATTGAAGGTATAATTGAAACGGCCAAAGAATGAAAGCAGATAGTATTCGCTTTTATCGATGAATTCATCCTGAACATACTTCTGCTCGGTTGAATCCCCGGAAATGGGGTCGATGAAAGTTGGAATATTGCTGTTGTATGATTCTGAACTGCGGTAAAAATGCTGCCAGGAATAACCGGCCATCACATCAAACTGGCTCTTAATGGATTCAACATTTTTCACATAATTCAGGTAGAAATCCAGTAACTCATTTTTATTGTCGTTGCTATAGTCATTATCTTCTCCTCCTCCGTCGGTGGAATTGAACGACCATGCTGCATAAGGAGGAACATAACGGTTTCCGCTGTTTTCAGAATAATCATACCCAAGATTCAAATTGGCCCTTAATTCCGGAAGGAAGTGTAACTTATAGTCAAGTTGCAGGTTTCCATAAACCCGGTTTGCATCAGACTTATCGTCGGTGAGGTTCAGGAGTGACATCGGATTTGAAGTAGGTTGTGTGAGCGGTATGCCATTGTTATCCAGCCATGCCCAATATCCGCCATACGATCCATCCTGGCTGTTAACCGGTTTGGTAGGATCCATCTGCAAAGCTGCGCCTATAGCGCCCTGGTTTGCAAAGGTATGTTTGATAAAAGCACCCGTTACGTTGAAATTGATTTTCAGATGATCATCCAGCAGGGTTGGGTTCAGAGACAAACCAACAGTCGTACGCTTGAAATTGGAGGTCTTCAGAATTCCATCCTGATCCGTATAACCAAGTGAGAATCGATAAGGGAGCACTTTGTAGGCTCCATAAACACTCAGTGCATGATCCATGGCAAAAGCATTGTTATAAATTTCATCCTGCCAGTCAGTATTATGGATCGTTTGCGAATATCCAGTCCGGTCATCAGGCAAATTTCCCCATACGACAGGATTGCCATCGGGGTCGGTCCAGGTTCCAAGCATATCAGTCCTTTCCGGATAACGCTTCTTAACCAGATTGGTAAATTCATCCGTTGATAAAACATCGATCGTTTTTGGAATTTGCTGATAGGAAAATTTGCCTGAATAATCAATTCTGAAAGGATAGGTACCACCCTCTTTGCCTTTCTTGGTGGTAATGATAATAACACCATTGGATGCCCTCGATCCGTAAATCGCAGTTGCGGATGCATCTTTCAATACCGTAAATGACTCAATGTCATTGGGATTAATACTGTTAAGCGGATCGAGTGTGCCACCTGGAACTTCATTGGAGATAGGAATTCCGTCAATTACATATAACGGAGTATTGCTTGCACTTAGTGACGACCCACCCCTGATCTTGATTGTGTTGGATGTCCCGGGTGCTCCACCATTGGTACTGATCTGCACACCGGCTACTTTCCCTGAAATCAGTCCGGCTGGTGACGACAAGACCCCTTTGTTAAAGCTTTCGGATTCTACCGCTACAACGGAACCGGTAGCATCCTTTTTCTTCACTACTCCATACCCGATGACGACCAATTCGGACAATACTGTCGATTCCAATTGCAAGGCAGCATTGACCTTGGTATTCGGCTGGACTACAATCTCCTGTGTTTCGTAACCCACAAATGAGAATACCAGTGTGGCGCTAGGTGTCACCGAGATCGTGTAATTCCCGTCAACATCAGTCACTGTGCCCTGAGTGGTTCCTTTCACCACCACAGAAGCTCCGGGCAAAGTGGTTCCGTCGCTTGCGTCGGTTACCGTTCCGGTAACATTACCAACCTGCGCAAATGCAGTAAGGGAACCAAACGTTATCGCCAGAAGCAACAACAATCTAGTAAGTAAATGTTTTCCCATGATAATTTTAAATTAGTTAATTAAATTATTTATAAAAGTTCACCTGATTAACAGAATTACTAAACTGACTGAAAAATTAAGGTAGCGAAATTAAAAAAATCTTTATAAAAAAATATTTATTATGTTAATATTTTAACAATGAATATTGATTTTAAATAGTAACTTTAGACCTTAAAATTTAGGAGAAATGAAAGTATTGTTATTCAAATCGATTCCTTCGGAAAAATGGGTTTTATTCTTTTGTATTTCATTGAGTATAATGCTTGCGGGCTTAAGGGGCTTAACCCAGGAATATGCCATTGGAGCTGACCTTTCCTTTATGAAACAAGCAGAAGACTATGGCTATGTTTTTAAAGAAAACGGAAATCCGAAATCCGGATTGCAGCTTTTCAAGGATCACGGTTACAACTGGATCCGGTTAAGGATTTTTCACACTCCAACCGAACTGCCTAACGACCTCGATTACACCCTTACGCTTGCCAAAGAAGCTAAGAAATTGGATTATAAATTCCTGCTTGACTTTCACTATTCGGATACCTGGGCTGATCCGGGCAAGCAGTTTTTGCCTGTTGCCTGGGAAAGATTGTCCCATGATGTCCTGGTAGATTCGGTATTCAATTATACCCGGAATACCATAGTCGCATTTAGTAAAACAGGAGCAATGCCTGATATGGTTCAGATCGGAAATGAAATTATCAATGGTATGCTTTGGCCTGACGGAAAAATACCTGAAAACTGGAAACATTTCGCTGAACTGGTCCAGGCAGGAATAAAAGGTGTTTTTGGTGGTTGCGAAAATCAACCGGTTCCGAAAATTATGATCCAAATTGACCAGGGAGGAAATCTTGAAAGAACCAAATATTTTTTTGACAATTTGTTTTCTTATGGAATAGACTTTGACATCATTGGACAATCCTACTATCCCTGGTGGCATGGTAATTTGCTTTCATTGATAGAAAACATGAATTTCATGGCAAAGGAGTATAAAAAGCCGATCATTTTGGTGGAGGTAGCTTATTGTTATGAACCTACTGAATATCTGACAAAGGATCCTCCTTTTCCAGAGTCACCCGAAGGGCAGAAACAATTCCTGGAAGAAGTGAACCAAATCGTCCTCAACACACCTGATAATCTTGGTGCCGGAATCTTTTGGTGGGAACCTGCTACCATGAATCTGAGAGGTATTTCGACACGGGATTTTTTTGATGACGATGGAAATGTTTTACCAGTGATCACTGTTTTCGACAAGTATACCAGATATTAAATCCCAAAATCTTTTAAATGAAAATAAGAAACAACTTCATACTATTGATCCTGATTTTGTCAGCTTCGCTCAACGTGAATGCAAGAGAGATTGTAAGCCTTAACAACGACTGGAAATTTCATTTGGGTGAGGCAGAAAATGCACAGACTGTGGGTTTTAATGATTCAGGCTGGTCAGAGGTTTCGCTTCCACACGATTGGGCCATCAGCGGACCATTTGACCATAATTTACCGGCGAATACCGGAAAACTTCCATGGAAAGGAATAGGATGGTACCGTAAACATTTTGAGATGATGCCTGAGCACAAGGGACAGCAGATTTATCTGATTTTAGACGGGATCATGGCATTTCCCAAAGTTTACCTTAATGGTCAGCTGGCCGGAGAATGGGATTACGGATACAACTCTTTTTACCTGAATATTACAGAACTTATAAATTTTACGGGTCCAAATGTTCTGGCCATCCGCGCTGATACGCGGGAGCATGATAGCCGCTGGTATCCGGGAGCCGGAATCTATCGCAAAATACAAATGCTGATCACCGATCCCATCCATGTGAATGTTTGGGGAACTTACATTACGACCCCAACAATTAATAAAGAACGGGCTGAGATTCATATAATAACGACGATAAATAATTTCAGCAATGCAGAGGAAATAGTGACAATTGAAAACCAAATCCTTGATCAGGAAGACAAAGTTGTTGCACAAAAAATAACTACTCAAACAATTGCATCCAATGGCTCACTCGATATTATTCAAGATTGCTATCTTGACAACCCACGATTCTGGGATATTGAGCATCCGGTCATTTATAAAATGAAAACCATCATTAAAACAGGAAATATGGTTCGGGATATTTATTTTACTGATTTCGGAATACGAACAATTGAATTCACCGCCTCAGATGGATTTTATCTTAATGGTAAACGAGTTCAAATTAAAGGTGTGAATTTGCATCATGATCATGGACCATTGGGTGCAAAGTTTTATCCGCGTGCGATGGAACGTCAGCTTGAGATCATGAAAGAGATGGGGTGCAATGCCATTCGAACCAGTCACAATGCGGCTGCACCTGAATTACTGAGCCTTTGCGATAGCATGGGATTCCTGGTCTTCGATGAAATTTTCGATAAATGGGATCAAAAAGCAGGTTATTTAAAACAAAACGATTTCCTGGAATTCGGTGAAAGGAACATCAGGAATTTTGTCATGCGCGACCGGAATCATCCCTGCGTTTTTCTCTGGAGTGTCGGTAATGAAATGGGTGACATTCAATGGAACATCGATAATGGTTTGGAAAAACTTGAGGCCATGGTTGGGTTCATTAGAAAATACGATCCTGCAAGGCCGGTTACCATGGTATGCGATGCATCAGGTTCTGTGAAGTGGCGGCATTTCGATTATTATGATGTACATTGCTGGAATTATGGAAGAAGGTATTTACCGGCCAGGGAAACGGATACAACGAAAGCAGTAATTATATCTGAATCTGCCTCTACTGTCAGTACACGGGGATTTTATGAGTTGCCGTTACCCGAAAAGAAAACCGACTTTACCAATTCCCTTCAGGTAAGTTCATATGATTTAAATGCCCCTGAATGGGCTGAAATCGCAGATGATGATTTTTTGTGGCAGCAGGAGGATACCTATGTTGCCGGTGAATTTGTCTGGACCGGGTTTGATTATTTGGGTGAACCTACTCCTTACAATGATGAAGCTGTAAAAGAAGGAAGAATTTCAAAGGCACAAAGCGCCAACAGCTCGTACTTCGGCATTGTCGACATGTGTGGCATTCCCAAAGACCGTTATTACTTATACAGAAGTTACTGGGTTCCGGAAAAAACCACCGTTCATATTTTGCCTCACTGGAATTGGGAAGGTATGGAGGGACAAAAAATTCCGGTTTTTGTCTATACTAATGGCGATTGCGCTGAACTATTTCTAAACGGAAAATCACTTGGAAAGCAATGTAAAAAAACGGATTCGGAAAATTCATACGAGCGATTCAGGATCATTTGGGACGGGGTGGAATATAAACCCGGTGAACTTAAAGCCGTTGTATATAATAAAGGTTCAATGATTGGAGAATCTTTAATAAAAACTGCCGGAGAACCCTACCAGATCAAATTGACACCTGACCGGCATGAATTAAAAGCGGATGGGACAGATTTGTCTTACATCTTAGTGGAAGCTTTGGATAAAAATGGAAATCCCAGTCCATTTGCTGACAATATGATAAATTTTGAAGTAAAGGGTCCGGTAGTAATTGAAGCGGTTGGAAATGGGAATCCTCAATCGACAGAGCCTTTTATAACTGATTACAGGAAATTATTTTATGGCAAAGCTATGCTGATCATCCGAACATTAGAAAATAAACCAGGAATTATTTCAGTTACTCCAACATCTGAAGGATTAAAATCAGCAGAGGCTTCACTAAATTCAAATTAATTGACAATGAATAAATTATTATCCGGAATATTTTTTCTGCTTATGGGTTATATAGGCCTGGCGCAGAATTGTTATGTAGGAACCACGATGGATTTTGCCCTTTACCTTCAAAATACCTGCGGGATTGTTTACAAGGAGGATGGCCTGCCAAAAAATCCTTATCAAAGCGTTAAAGACCATGGAGGCAACATCATTCGGTTAAGACAGGACCTTCCCCCCTTCTCAAATAGCTATGTTGAAAATGAGCCACCGGTTGATTACCGGTCACCTTCAAGGGTTAAAGAAAACATGCAGGCTGCTCAGGATGCTGGTTTGAAAACTTTGCTCACGTTCAGTTATCAATCCTTTGCCCTTGATGCAAATGAGATGCTGAATCCCTATGTTGCTCCATTGGCATGGCAATCCATTGCGAATAATCTGAATCAACTGGCAGATTCTGTTCATGATTATACTTATCATGCACTTGCATACCTGATCGGTGAAGGTTTGGTTCCAGAAATAGTATCGATTGGCAATGAAACGAACTGGCGAATCCTTGAACCAAACATAGCAGAAGGGAGTCTTCCGACATACAGCCCGCAGCGCGTTGTCACTTTACTGAATGCCGGTACTTCAGCTGTAAGGGAAATTAATTTAGATTATAACAAGAATATTAAAATCGCTCTTCATATTGCCGATGCTTCTGATTTGACATGGTGGATGAATACCCATGTTTACTTGGGACTCGATTTCGATATTATGGGATTATCGCATTATCACGCCTGGCATTCCCTCGGAAATTTCGATAGCTGGACTGAAGTTGTGGAATGGGTTCAGTCAGAATACCAAAAGGACTTTATGATGCTTGAAACAGCACAGTTATTCAGTTCGGGTTACAGCGACAATCATGTGAATGTGCTTGGAACGGAAAATATACCACCCGGTTATCCCAATCCACCAACTACTGCAACCCAAAAGGACTATCTAAAAGATTTGACAAAAGAGATTTTGGATGCCGGAGGTTTGGGAACAATCGCATGGGGTGGTGAATGGGTAGGTTCGGATTGCTATATTTATCCCGATCAGTATGGACCCGGCTCGTCATGGGAAAATAAAGCATTTTGGGATTTTAATAATAACCTGCATGATGGAATTGACTGGATGAAGGAATCCTGTCCGAATAACTCAATTGATGACAATTCACAGGAACCTCTTTTTAATATTTACCCGGTTCCGGTATATTCAAATTCAATAACTATTGATGCTAAGAATATTCAAATTATCAGCGTAATAATTACAAATATTTTTGGAGAAATACTCATAATTCAGAGCGTGGATTCCAAATTTAAATCTGTGTCCATTGACTTCTCGAATAAATTAATGGCAGGAAATTACATCCTCCAGGTTATGGATAAGAATTACCAATCATACTTTAAAATAATCCCAGTATTTCAATAATAAGAATAACCCTTTTAAAAGTTTTTTTATGAAAAAACCATTGCTGATAGCGTCAATTTTATTCATTTGTCTTTTTTTCATTATGTGTTCAAACCAAACCAAGCCTGTGCATATATCTGAGCCGCCCGAATGGTCGAAAAATGTGATCTGGTATCAAATTTTTGTTGAACGGTTTTCGAACGGCGATCCTGCCAATGATCCCAAGCCTGAAAATATCAGAACAGCATCAGACTTTTATTCTATTCCGGATGACTGGTCAATAACTCCCTGGACTCACGACTGGTACGAACAGGAAAACTGGGCAAAAAAAATCAGTAAAAATTTTTACGGTACGCTTCAGCTTCGCAGGTTTGGTGGAGATCTTCAGGGTGTACTGGACAAACTTGATTACCTGTCCGACCTTGGTATCACAGCAATTTACCTGAACCCTATAAACGACGCGCCCTCCCTTCATAAATACGATGCAAGGAATTACCACCATGTGGATGTCAATTTCGGTCCTGATCCGGAAGGAGATAACCGGATCATCGCTTCAGAAAACCCCGCCGATCCTTCAACATGGCAATGGACATCCGCTGACAAGCTATTTTTGAAACTGGTTGATGAAGTACATAAGCGGGGAATGCGGATCATTGTTGACTATTCATGGAACCACACCGGAGTGGAATTCTGGGCCTGGAAGGACATCCTGAAAAATCAGGAAAAATCACCCTATAAGGACTGGTATGAAATCATATCTTTTGACAATCTGTCGACCGATACAAATGATTTTGATTACAAAGGATGGCTCAATATCCGCAGTTTGCCCGAACTAAAGAAAGTGAATGTAACCAGTGAGCGGATTAACGGCCGCCCTTATGAAGGAAATATCAATGAAGGGGCGAAGAAGCACATATTTGATGTAACCAAAAGATGGCTCACGCCGGATGGAGATATCTCTAAAGGGATTGACGGCTACCGTCTTGATGTTGCCGACCAGGTACCCATGGGTTTCTGGCGGGATTATAGAAAGTTCGTAAAAGACATAAATCCGGAAGCATACTTGGTGGGTGAAATCTGGTGGGAAAAATGGCCCGATAAGATGATGGATCCTATGCCTTATGTCAGTGGAGATGTCTTTGATGCAATTATGTATTATCAATTATATAAGCCGGCAAGAAGTTTTTTTGCAAATACCAGCATTCACATTAATGCAAAGCAACTTGCAGACAGCCTTAACAATCAATGGTCGAAACTTACTGTCCCCTATCGGTATTCGATGATGAATGTTTCAGCAACTCATGATTCGCCAAGACTTTTAACTTGCTTTTACAATCCAGGCAAGTATAAGTATAATGCAAAGCCAAGCGACGATTCTACTTATAGAACAGGCAAGCCGGATAAAGAAACCTACGACCGAGTTAAATTATACCTCATCCACCAGTTTACAAGCATCGGCTCTCCTCACATCTGGAACGGTGATGAACTGGCAATGTGGGGAGCCGATGATCCTGACTGCCGCAAACCATTGTGGTGGCCTGAATTTCAATTTGAACAGGAAACCAGGACTAACCTCTTGAAAGTAAAAAAGGTTTATGATACAGTTGGTTTTAACGAGGACATGCATAATTTTTACAAAAAGATCATTCGCATCAGAAAAGAAAACCCGGTTTTGAGTTTTGGCGAAATTGAATTTATTGATACAACAAAAAATTGCCTTTCTTACCGAAGATTTAATGGTAAGGAAGAAATTCTCGTAATGTTTAACATTGATAATCAGGATAAAGATTTTACACTTCCAAACGTAAATTCATATTTTGATTTACTTGAAGAAACGGTTTACAATTCAACAAAAATCACCCTTCCTCCTCTAACCGGAATTATTTTAAGAAAGCAGTAAAATTATGATGAGCTGAAAAGAAAAAAGCTGCCGGAATTTCCCGGCAGCTTTTTAATAAATTGTATGTGATTATTATTGAATAACCAGCTTTTCAATGGCTTTTCTGCCATCGGTTCCCAGGATGGTTACCATGTAAACACCTGATTCAAGCTGACTAGTTCTTAATTGAATTGCTTTGTCGCCAAATACTGTTGCAGTTTGTGATAATACAGTTCTGCCCGACAAATCAGAAACATAAATTGTAACATTATTTCCTAAGACTTCGTCCAGAAGTTTAAGGTTTACATATCCTGATGTTGGGTTCGGGTAAAGAAGCACTTTTCCATTATCGTAAGTTACATCATAGATACCGAAGTATGGTCCACCGGCTAACTGAAGATCACCTAAATCACCGGTGTTGCTCCAGTTATTTTCGGTTCCAAACCAAACGGTCTGGTAATCACGTCCGATTCCATTATCGCTATCATTATTACCAAGGCTGAATCCCATTGTACGTCCTTTACCGGGAGCAAATTGGAATCCATCCCAGCCTAAACGTAACTCAAGATTGTAACCATCAGCAGTGGCTTTCCACTTAGCATCCCAGTTGGTAAGCTGGACACCATCGGCTTTAAGCCAAAGAGCAGTATCAACAGTACTGTTACTGAAGAAATCCTGTATCAACTGTGTGTCAAATTCACCGTCGTAAGTTCCGTCCGAGTCATGATTACCATCGAAGTAGTACTCAATAGCATCATTGTCCCATGGATTTCCTGAACCTTCAACAACAGCATCAACAACCTTTACACCTAAATAGAGACTATAAGTATCCCAGAGGGCTCCCCATGTAACGGTATTGTTATTTGGTCCGGTTCCTGCAACAACTAAATTACTATTATAAGAAAGTGTATATTCAGTAAGGTCTCCATCAATAGCTGGGGCACTTTCAGTTCTTTCAGCATAAGCAGTTCCATCGCCAGCTGGTTCTGAAGTGAAAGTGTATACTCCTGTTAAGCAATCGAAAGTAACCCTGTATCTTCCGGTAGTAGCCGGGATAGGATCACCAGCCAGAACAGCAGTCCCTTCGGGGAAATCAGGAGAAGCCCATTGTACTGTTGCTTGCAAGTCTTTTCTGAAAACTAAATCATAAGCAGCATCCAGGTCATAGGTTCCAACGTAGGTTGTTGGTAAATCTGTAGGATTCCTCAGGATTACATCCCCAATAGTTTCATTGTAAACACTGATACATCCGCAGGCCAACGTACCAAATACCAGATCACCGAAACTGGAAGTTCCATCATAATTCTGGAGTCCACCATTCCATGCTAGGGTATATTCCACGCCTGTGCCGGGAAGAACATCATTATCACCAATCAAAATGTCAAATCCTATTTGTCCGCCTTCTACAGGTGTAACGCCTAGATCAGCCCATGCGATGGCAACTTCTGCACTATAACCGGTTTCAGTAACCTGGAATCCAAGGATGGGAGCAATTCCCTCTGGACCCTGAATGACTTCAATGCCTGCTCCTGAAAATTTAAGATGAACGTCAAAATCATCATAAGCGCCACCGGATTTGTCTCCATCCACAAATACTTCCCCTTGTTCGAAAGCTGTAATGGTTGGATCAGTGATGTCGATACCCACAAACAGATGAGTTTCGTTCCATGCCACGCCAAAATAAACTTCATTCAGGTCGGCACCAACTGTTCCATCAACCACGTTAGCAACGGGCTTGTTAATCACCCAGTCAGTTTCGTTTAGAAATCCATCAACTGCGATTGCAAATACTTTGGGAGCAGAAACTGAATTTCCCAACTGCTGGAAACAATAGTCGCCTGAAAGAGCATTAAAGGTAACGTAATATTTACCACCCGGAACATTGATAATCTGTGTTACATCTTGAACACCGGTTTGGCATAAAGAAGTTCCGCCCCAGGCATTATCATTGTTGATTAGCATGGCATCTTTTCTGAAAAGAAGTCCGGTAGTGCTCGGGAAGTTATATTCCATGCTAAAAAGGCATGGATACATAGGATCGCGGATGAGGAAAACATCCGTCGGGACATTGCCAGTACCAACACCCCAGCTATTAAAGTCTCCAACCATTCCAATACCATCGCAAATATCGGTATTCTCAACAAAGTTGTAGTCGCCGGTTTCACTATTAAAAGTTACAGAATACTTACTTGGAACAACAGGAATATTATCTCCATTTGGAGTTCCAGTGCCCGACGGGAAAGCAGCATCTCCCCAGTTAATCGACCAATCGTTATTTTCACGGAACTTTGATTCTATGATTCCGTCATTATTAGTATAATCAAAAGTGACAGGTAAGCTAATATCTACTTTCCAAACATCCGGATCAGTCACATCCTGGTTCATCGGAACATCTCCGTTCCATCCGTTAAATTCTCCGATCATACTGATCGTACCTGAGGTTGCATTAAAGTTATAGTCACCTGTAACACAATTAAAAGTGACAAAATAATTTGTTGTTAATCCTACAACATCGAGTGGTACAGGAATATTATCACCGTTCTGAACCCCAACACCAGTTGGAAAATCTGCAGATCCCCAGTTAACACCCCAGTCGGAATTCTGCCTGAATTTCAGCTCGATAATTCCATCCGCATTACCATCCTGATCGGCTGTCAAAACCAAAGGTAATGTCCACAGGTCAGGATTTGCCATATCCCTGGTCATCCATTCATCACCGGCCCAGCCGTTGAATTCACCAATGATACTGATTTCGCCGCAAGTAGTTTGGAAATTGTATTCACCGGTTGAACAGTTGAACGTAATATAATAATTTCCTATTGGCACAGGAATATTGTCCCCGTTCTGAACACCTACACCCGTTGGGAAATCTGCAGCTCCCCAGTTCACCGTCCAATCAGCATTTTCACGGAATTTCATTTCAACGATTCCGTCATTGTTTGGATCTTCTGCTGCAGTAAATCCTTTGGCAACCGACCACATATTCGGATCATCGGCATGCCTCATCATTGCCAGATCGGCAGCCCATCCGTTAAATTCGCCGATCATACTGACAATACCGCATGTAGCTTCGAAATTGTATTCACCTGTGGTGCAATTAAAAGTAACTACATAACTTCCAACCGGAACAGGAATATTGTCACCGTTTAAAACGCCAACACCGGATGGAAAATCAGCACTTCCCCAGTTGACAGCCCAATCCGCATTCTCACGGAATTTCAATTCAACAATGCTATCTGGTGGCTCACTTGTGTCATCAGCATAAGTTAAAATAAGGATTGTTGAAAACAATTCCGGATTCATCGGGTCACGGGTCATGTTATGATCGCCGGCCCATCCGTTAAACTCACCGATCAGACTTACCTGACCGCATTGGCTCATGGCATTCATTGAAAACACGAATGCGAAAACCGCTAATAATAGTACATTTCTTTTCATTTTTATAAAATTTAGATTAGTAATTAATACTATAATTTTTTGGCTAAATTAAGATATTTTTGATAATTGTTCTCTAACCAAAATATTTTTTTTGAAATTTTTACGAGCTTTATTTTTTTGAAAAAAAAGAATCTTTTCATTTTTTTCATAATTTCGTCACGGCAAATAAACATATTGTTCAAACTAAATTTACAAATATGATTAAACATTTACATTTTCTCTCAAAGGCGGGATTGATCATGTTGCTCATGGCGATGGGTATTATCAATGCCTTTGCACAGGAGCGAACAATAACCGGCACAATCAAAGATGCCGAAACCGGTGAAACGTTGATTGGTGTAAACATTGTTTTAACCCAGGACAGAAGCAAGGGTACTGTTTCGGACATTGATGGTAATTATCAAATTTCGGTACCGGCAACTGCTGATTCTCTTAATTTTTCTTATGTAGGTTATACCAGTCAAACGGTTGCCATTACAACCACGGTAATCAACATCAGCCTGATGCCCGGCAAACAATTGGAAGAAGTGGTAGTTGTGGGTTATGGTACACAGAAAACCAAGGAGGTAACAAGCGCCGTTGCCAGGGTAAAAAATGAAGACTTCAACAATGGCAATGTCAGCGATCCTATCCAGTTGATCCAGGGAAAGGTGGCAGGTTTATCCATCGTTAAACCGGGTTCTGACCCGAATGCTGACTTTACCATCAGGTTAAGGGGACTTTCCACTTTTGGTTCAAATACTGAACCGCTCATTATCATTGATGGAGTGCAGGGAGCATCGCTTAAATCTTTAGACCCGCAGGATGTTGAGTCGATGGATGTACTTAAAGATGCTTCAGCTGCTGCAATCTATGGGACACGAGCCGCATCAGGGGTAATTTTAATTACAACCAAAAAAGGCAAGCTGACCGAAGGCAGAAAAGGAGCCAATGTGGAATTCAATACCAACTTTACGGTTGAATCCATCGCAAAAAAAATGGATGTTCTGACAAAGGATGAATACCTTCAATTTTCGGCTGCTACTGATTTTGGCAGCGAAACTGACTGGATGGATGAGATCACACAGAAGGGTTTCTCACAGGTTTACAACCTTGCTGTGAACGGGGCTACCGAAAAATCGAGTTACCGGGTATCTTTCAATTACAGAAATTCAGACGGTGTTGTGGTAGGCACAGGTTATGATCAGTACAACGGGAGATTGAATTTTACTCAAAAGGCACTGAACGACATGCTTACTTTTGATTTTAACCTGTCAGCTACGATGCGTGATGAGGAATATGCTCCAAGCCAGGCACTTGGATTTGTCACAAATTATAATCCGACCGCTCCTGTTTATGATGATACCAGCGCTTTTTCACAGGAATGGGGAGGCTATTTCCAGCAGCCTGCATTCTCATTTTATAATCCGTTGGCTGTAATTGAGCAGAATACCCTGGATGGAAAAAAGCAAGAAATCGTGGGAAGTTTAAAAACCGATTTTCAGCCGGTAAAATGGGCAAAATTAGGAATATTTTATAGCCAGGACAGAGGCAATGACCTGTTTGGAACATACACAAGCAAGTACAGTTTATTTAATGCCACACGAAGTGACAAATCCGGAAGCCATGAAGGATTTGCGAAAAAAAATACTGAAGATCGGTTCCATCAACTTCTGGAAATTACCGGAGAATTGCAAAAAGACTTCGGCGATTTTAATGTAAAGGTTTTGGGGGGATACTCCTGGCAGGAAGAGATCACCGATCGTTACTCAGCTTATGGTGAAGGATTCATCACCGATGCTTTTACTTACAATAGCCTTAATTCGGCATCAGGTATAGTTGCAAATGATGAAATGGTGTCGAGTTATAAATTCGGCAGTACACTGATTGGATTTTTTGCAAGAGCCACTCTAAACTGGAAGGATGGCATATTCCTTACCGGTAACTTCAGGCGAGATGGCTCAACCATGTTTGGTGCTAACAATCAGTGGGGTAGCTTTCCGGGGATAAGCGCCGGTGTTGATATTACAAGGTTTATAGAGATTCCTTATGTAAACAGGTTAAAAATCAGGGGAGGTTATGGCGAAACCGGCAATCTTCCGCCAAATCCCTATTTATCGAAGGACCTGTTTAATGTTGATCCCAACGGTAACTTCTTCTACCAGGGTGACTTCATCCAGGCTTATAAGCTGGTCAGAAATGCAAATCCCGATTTAAAATGGGAAGTAAAAAAAGAGATTGGCTTCGGAATTGATTTCTTCCTTTTAAATTACAGACTTTCCGGGTCTATCGATTATTATAATAGCAAGAGCACAGACCTGATGCTCGAATACACCGTTCCGGTGCCTCCGTATCCTACCGACAAGATGTGGCTGAACGTAGGAGAGCTTGAAAATTCAGGATTGGAGTTTACGGCTAATTATGAGGTGTTCCAAAAGACAAAGGTCAAATGGACGACGAATCTTAATTTCGCATATTACATCGATACAAAACTGAATAAAATAACGAGTGATATAGCAGAAGGTGAAAGTGAACGATTTTACGGAACATTGGGCGATCCTTACCTGACAGGTGTGCAAACAATACTTGTAAATGAAGGTGGCCCAATTGGTCAAATTATCGCACCGGTTTTTATTGAAATTGCTTATGATTCAGTTTCAGGGAAATACTATAAAAAATATAAGGATGTTGACGGTGACGGTGAATTTAATTCAAAAAAAGACTATGAGATTGTCGGCAATGGATTACCCGATTTCCAGCTTGGATGGGGGAATAGTATTACCTATAATAATTTTTATTTGAACTTCTTCTTGCGAGGCGTTTTTGGACATTCCCTGGTTAATGAAAACAATGCAAGATTCGGAGAGCCCAATACCATTGCCATTCAGAGCGGGATGGCAATTGCGCTGGATTATATGCAGGCGCAAGATGGCATCCAATACTCCGATGTACACGTTGAAAAAGCCTCCTATGTGAAGCTGGATAATTTTGCTTTTGGCTATAATTTTAACATTCCGGAAAACAAATATATTTCCTCTGTGAAGGTTTATCTCTCGGGACAAAACCTGTTTACAATAACCAATTATTCAGGGGTTGATCCTGAAGTAAGGTATAGCGATTCTAAAGACAATAATAATCCGCTTGCACCTGGTATTGACAGACCAAATACCTACTTCAGCACACGCTCATTTACACTTGGAGTCAATGTTTTATTTTAGAAATAATAAAAAATATATAGTTATGAAAAGAATTTCATTTTCGATAAAAATAATCATGGTAACCCTTTTCATAGGGATATTTCAGCAGTCGTGCACCAAGCTGGATGAAAAGGTTTATTCTGACCTGACCGGGGAATTGTTTTTTGAAGACCCCGATAATCTTATCTATGCTTTCGGTGCTGCTTATACAAACCTTTACTGGCTAATAGGCCACAAATACGGTATGGTAGGCAAGGAAGCAGGAACAGATTTACTTGTCGTTCCGCAACGCGGCGGCGACTGGTTCGATGGTGGTGAATGGCACCGTTATCACAGGCAAACATGGACTGCCGATGAAGGTTATGTTTCATTCTGGTGGAGCAATTGCTATGCCGGCATTAACAAATGCAACCAGCTTATCCTGCAGTTCCAGGGAGTGGAAGGGCAAAATTCGCTGATAGCTATAGCTGAACTTAGGGCATTGCGTGCTCTTTATTATTACTGGCTTGTAGATTTGTATGGGAATGTTCCAATCGTCGACAGGTTTGATTATCCGGCTGATTATAAACCTAAAAATAATACACGCGAGGAAGTTTATGATTTTATTGAAAAACAACTCATTGGCGGAACACAGCTATATAACGGAGAAGTAGTTGAACCGGCATTACACTTGTTATCCAAAGAAAAGGGTTTACCAATGTATGGCAGGGTTAATTATTACACCGCTAAAATGATCCTTGCCAAATTATATCTAAATGCTGAAGTGTTCACTGGTATTCCCAAATATCAGGAAGCACTTGACGCTTGTCTCGCGATCGATTCAGCTGGATATAGCCTGGAACCGGATTTCTTCGATAACTTTGTTGGTGATGCTACGACCTCCCCAGAGCACATTATGGGAGTTCCTTTTGACCAGGTAAATGCTCAGGGTTTTGAGGTACACCTGTTTACCTTGCACTATAGCCTGCAAAATAAATTCGGCATCGTAAGTTCTACCTGGAATGGCATCTGTTCGCAGGAAGCATTCTTCAATTCATTTGAAGAAACCGACGACAGAAGAAATGGTTTGCTTTTTGGGCCACAATATAACGCCGAAGGAGTGCAGATAACCGATCCAAGCTTTGAAAAGTTTAATCCGGCACAGCCAACAAATCCGATTGATCCGGACGGAGCAGGATTGAATCTGACTCCCAATGTGAATATGCTTGAGCCTAACTGCCTGAGGCAATGTGGGGCGCGTATTTCCAAATTCCCATTCATCGAAGGAAGTGACCGATATATTAGCAATGACTTTCCAATCTTCAGGTACGCAGATGTGCTGCTGATGAAAGCTGAATTGCTCTGGCGGACAGGTGGTGATATAGGTGAAGCCTTAGCACTTGTAAACCAGATTAGAACCCGTGCTGGTGTTGAACCATTAACCGAACTCACGCCAGATAACCTGCTTGCTGAGCGCGGCAGGGAGCTTTTTGCCGAAGGGCACAGGAGGAATGACATGATCCGTTTCGGAAAGTACCTCGAAACCCGGTGGGAAAAACCAGAAGTTTCTAATGACTGGGTGACCTTATGGCCCATCCCAACAAGCCAGATACAGGCAAATCCAAATCTGACTCAGAATCCGGGATACTAAGAAATAAGGTAATTAGCAATTTTTTTAAGGAGCAGGTAACCATCAGGTTACCTGCTTTTTTATGTCCTACATATCCGAGAAAAAAATATATGTTATTTTTTTGTTAAAATAGCATTATAATTAAAATATCAGTAGTGGGCACTTAAAACCCACTACTGATATAGGCCATAAAGTAATATAAAGTTGGATTATAAATGGTATCTGGTGGGTAATTTTAACCTAAATAATGTTTAAGTCAATTAAGTTGAGTCCATACTTACCTCCAAAAATGTCAGTAGATAGTCCAATGATGACGATAATAAATTCAGACACCTGAAAACCTAATCAAATGAACTTTAATAGAAAAAGGAGGTACGTCATTTGTTATTAAAAACAAGAATTAAAGAATAAAAAAAAAAAAGAAATTAAAAAAAATCTCCTATGTAAAAAAAACATATTAAATTTGCTAAAATCTTTTAATTTTGACAATATATATATAAATCACTAACATTTAAAAACAAATTTATTATGAAAAAACTAGTACTTTTTATTGCAGTTTTAATTGGTAGTAGCATCAATTTAATGAATGCACAAACTATCGAAAATTTCGAAAGTATCAAGATGAACATTTTCGACGCCGGAGCTAATGGTGCCATAAGTGTTATTAGCAACCCCGACACTGCTGGAAATAACAGTTTGTACGTGGGTAAAATGGTACGTGGGTTTGATGGTCAACCCTGGGCCGGATGGTATGCCACAATGCCTACTCCTGTTGACGTAACGGCCAACAAATATGTTCATTTAAAATTATGGAAACCCCGTATCAGTCCCATTGTATTCAAGTATGAGGGACCCAATGGAAACTCAGGTGACGTTAATCCCATGAATGCCCAAACGCTTATCAATGAGTGGGAAGAATTCGTTTTCGACATGAGCGTTGTCAGCGGTGACTACGTGAAAATCGTGCTCATCCCTGATTTTGAGGACCCACTTACATTGACGGAGGACATCACCCTGTATTTTGATCATATTTATGCGAATAATGATCCGGCTGTCGGCAGTGACCCGGTTCAGGTCATGGAGAATTTCGAGACCATCCCGTTGAATTACATGCTTAATGGTGCTGACGATAACAGCTATATGGAGCTGATTCCCAATCCAGATATGACCGGTGCTAACCTAAGCTCTTATGTCATTCATTTCTTGCGTGATAAGGATGGTTACCCATGGGATGGATTCTGGTCGAATTTGCCCACTACAATTGATGTGACCGATAATAAATATGTGCACGTTAAAGTTTGGAAACCACGAATCAGTCCATTGAGATTCAAAATTGAGGGTGGTGCAGCAGGCACAATCGAAGTGGCTAGCATGTATCCACAGACGGTGACCAATGCTTGGGAAGATATCGTCTTCGACTTCAGTGAAAAAACCGGAACCTACCCGATCATTGCTTTCCTGCCAGATTTTATGGACCCTGTTGGATTGACAGAAGACATTGACATTTATTTCGATGACATTATTTTAAACAACGATCCGAATCCCATTGGACCACCCGCACAAACCATCAGTGTTGACATGACCGAATCAGGTATGACGGCAGGCGAACCAGTATGGATTACAGGAGCATTGGGTGGTATCTATGGAACCTGGAATGAACCAGGAACAAACCCGAATAATGAAATGTTGGATCCCGAAAGTGATGGCATTTATTCAATCACACTTTCATTACCCGAAGGTCTGATCGCTTTCAAGTTCTTCTGGGGAGCTGGCTGGGGCAATGGTGACCCTGCACCGGGTGGAGACCGGACACTGGAACTCACAAACACGATGGATGTCCTCTACAAATGGGGCGCAGATGGAATAGTAGCAGGACCTACAATTCACTGGATAGTCAATATGTCCCTGCAGATTGACTCAGGCAACTTTGTTGAGGGAACAGATTATCTTGATATTGCCGGCACATTCAATGAGTGGGCTGGTGGCGAGGACTATCATTTGACCACAACAGGAGATAGTTTATATGAAATCACAATTGAAGGCTTTGAAGTAGGTGAAATGATCGAATACAAATTCCGTATTAATGGTGACTGGGCTACTTCAGAATTTCCGAATGGAGGACCGAACCGTACTTATACTGTTGTAGCAGGTATGAATGAAATTGAACTTTGGTACAACGATGAAGTTGCAGGAATACACGATCAGGTAATGAAGCAATTCAACATTTATCCAAACCCGGTTTACGACAACCTCTATATTGGAAACATGAAAAATGTGAATAAGGTGGAGATTTATAATGTTACCGGCAAGCTTGTAAAATCTTTTGATTACAACACTACCGTTGATCAAACACAGATTAACCTCAGAGACCTGAATTCAGGCATGTACTTTATAACTATTTACACCGGAAACTCATCAGGTTCAGCAAAAATTTTAAAATTCTAAATAATTGATTTAAACAAATGAAAAAAGGGGAGTAAACTCCCCTTTTTTTGTTCCTGACTTTTCATTTTTTGAAAATTAGATTTTAAATATAAATTTGCGGATACACTTTGCTGATCTATGATTACAATATTTCCCCCTTTCTGTATTGGAGATATATTCAAATTTGTTAAAATTGTTTTTCAAAATTCTACGATAGAATAATTTATATTTGTACTTTTGGTCATAATATAATAGATTAAAAAAACTTCATTATTAATACTGCTTGCTTTATTATAATAAAACTTTGTAACTATGAAAAACACAATCAGATTGAGTGTGGCAGTCTTACTACTTGTGGTAATTGCCCAAATCATTTCCTGCAACAAGGATGAAGCCGACCTGGAGGTCCTTGCGAGTTTTTCTTACCAGATTGATTCCGCAGACTTCAAAAAGGTAATTTTTACCAACTGGTCAAAAAATTACACAACTCTTTCCTGGGATTTTGGTGATAATTCAGTTGCTTCAGCTGAAACAAATCCCGTCCACACCTATAATAATCTGGGTGAATTTAATGTAAGGCTTACAGCAACCTGGCTTGAGGGGGGAGAAACAAATGATACTTACTCAGCCAAGATTACGATTGCTGATCCTAATGCGGAACTTACTAAATTGGTGGGCGACACTGCCAAAACATGGAAACTGATCCGCGATGTAAGCACTGGCCGA
>Ga0105097_10000349_pt1 | contig 20624 bp, 37 predicted proteins | sample PPLLak12cMay2015_FD_87035 | JGI IMG/M metagenome (GOLD analysis project Ga0105097, IMG submission 87035) | Freshwater sediment microbial communities from Prairie Pothole Lake near Jamestown, North Dakota, USA - PPLs Lake P7 Core (1) Depth... | ecosystem: Environmental > Aquatic > Freshwater >...
ACTGTGGTTCTATAGATGTGGTAGGTGTTGTCCATGGTAACGGATCTCACGTTCAAGTTTGTTGTAATGTTTGTAACTACGAGTGGTGGATAGAATAGGGAGATTGGAGAAGTAATGATAAAAATTTATAAAGCCACTAATACGCTTAATGGTAAATCTTATATAGGTCAGACTAAATCTTCTTTGAATAAAAGAATATCAGAACATACGCAGGATGCCAAGCATGGTCGTGACCATTGTCGTAGATTTTGTGATGCATTGAGAAAATATGGATTTGAAAATTTTAAATGGACTGTTATCTGTGAATGTGAATCTCAAGAGGAGGCTAATAAGCAAGAAATGCTTTATATTCAAGCATTGCCAATCAGAGAGCGCTATAATATTATGGAAGAGATTCATGGTGTGTATAAGCGTACTGACAAGACACGAGAAAAATCAAGTAGAACTCAAAAACAACGATGGTTAGAAGGTAAAAATAAAGGGAATTCAGGGCATACTGCTACATTAGAGACAAGAAAAAAAATAGGAGTGCGAAGCGCTGAAAAGTTTAAAGATAAGAAATATCTGGAAAGGGAGACTTTGCGTTTGAGTAAGTTTTGGGGACGCAAACATTCTGAAGAAACCAAACAAAAGATGAGTGTAAAAGCCGATTGTCGAAAGCGGGATAGTCGTGGTAGATTTTTATCAAAGGAGAATCAATAATGGATATATTTTCGTCGTTGTTAACGGCTTTTGCTGTGGTTCACCATGACGATTGGAGTCTTTCGGAACGTGGTAAGAAGGACGCGGAGAGGCATCAGAAGAAGATTGATGATGCTATACGCAAGAATGTAAAAGATGTTATTGCTGAAGAATCTATAATCACTGACAGGAAAGGTAAGAAGGTTAGAGTTCCTGTCAAGGGTTTGAAAGATTATCGGTTTGTTCATGGTAAGAATTCGAAGAAGAGCGGTGATGGAGAAGGCGAGGGCGAAGGAAACGGAGGCGCTGGTCAAGGTCCAGGAAAGCCTGGTGACGTGATTGGTCGCCGCCCCAAAGACGGAGATGGTCAGGGTAAAGGTAAAGCTGGGAATGAACCTGGTGAGGATTATATTGAAGCAGAAGTTGATATTGATTATCTGATCCAGATAATGTTTGAGGATCTAGGTCTTCCATGGATTGAAGACAAGACAACGGCTCATCAACTTGTGCCTAGCGGTTGGAAGTTTGACACTATCTCAAAGGTAGGTATCCTACCGCGCATTCATAAGAAACGCACGATGATGGAAGCTATCAAACGCAATGAATTGTTTGCGGCAGAGATAAGAGAAGTCACAGGCTGTAATCATGACGACGCTCTTATAGCTCTCGCTCAAGCTTCGGGAGATATAAACCTAGCAATCAAGGTTATAGCCACTGCTGAGTTAGACAGATCAATAGATCCGTATATCCTTATTGAAGACGAGGACATGCGCTATAAACAAATAGAGCAGGACTATGAGATTCATTCTAACGCGGTTGTGTTGGCTATGATGGATGTATCGGGTTCCATGGACACTGACAAAAAATATCTATGTCGTTCTTTGTTGTTTTGGCTTGTGGAATTTTTGAAGAAGGTTTATAATCAGGTTCAGATAAGATTTATTGTTCACACCACTGACGCCAGAGTAGTGGATGAAGAAACCTTTTTTCATAAGGGTGAGTCTGGTGGAACCTATTGTTGGACAGCGATTGAGAAAGCTCTCTATCTTATTGACACAGAGTATCCAGTGGAAGATTGGAATGTTTATGCTATCTATGTGTCAGACGGAGAAGATTTCGATGTAAAGAAAACGCTTGATTACATAAAAGAACTTCTGAATCGCAATATCAATATGTTTTCTTACAATGAAATTGATATCGCAGATGATGATCGTCCAGCGTGGGCCGACGAGGGTGCGACACTATTGAGTGATATAAAGGACACTTGGGAATTTGTGGAAGAGAAGGAGTCTGGAACTTCCTTTTACAAGAACGAGCATTTGAGATTCTTAGCTTCGTTATTGAGGGATAAGACGCATATTTATCCGTGTTTGAAACATATACTTTTTACTAAGAGGAAGTAACATGACGAAAGATCAGTTACATCGGTTGATAAAAGTAGAAGACAGAATTCATAGGATAGTTGAGGATGACCTTGGTTTGAAGTGCTATCCAATCGAGTTTGATATTGTTCCGCCCCAGAAGATGTTGGAGATTATGGCATACAATATTCCTACTAACATTTCTAACTGGAAGAAAGGTAGGGACTACGAGAGGGAACGCACCATATACGACCACTCAGCAAGAGGGTTGCCCTATGAAGTAGTGATCAATGCTAACCCTGCACGAGCTTATTTGATGGATGATAATAAGTTCGCAGTTCAAGCCCTTGTCATGGCTCATGTATATGGTCACTGCGCTTTCTTTTCAACTAATAAGTATTTCATAAACTCTAGGCAGGACATTGTAAACATAATGTTTGAAGCTTCGAGGCGCTTTCTTGAATACGAGAAGCGTTATGGCATTGACGAAGTAGAACGAACTGAGGACGCTGCCCATGCTCTTCAATGGCATTCAAGTCCATTTGAAATAAGAGAAACAGAAGACGAAAAGCGTCATAGAATTTTCGAGCAGGAAAAGAAAAAAATCCATGCTCGTGGAGGTTCTTACGGAGATATAAATGGTTCTTCGAAGATAGATATTCAAGAAGACATAGAATTATTTAACCAAAAGTTATGGAGGTCCTTGAAATTAAAGACCCCTGTTGAGCCTACTGAAGACATTCTCAGATACCTTATAGACAATTCAAGAATTCTTGAGGATTGGCAGAAGGATATCATGGAAGTGTTAAGGTTGGAGGGTCAGTATTACTGGCCAATCATTAAGACAAAGTTTATGAACGAAGGTTTTAGTGTCGTTGTTCATGAAAAAGTTATGAATAAGTTGTTTGAAGAAGGGCTTCTTACTTCTTCTGAGCACGCTGATTATAACTACTCTAACTCACTTGTGAAAGGTGAAAATCCTTTTCAGTTGAACCCATACCTTGTTGGTTCTATTATCTGGAAAGATATTGAATCCAGGTGGGACAAGGGGCGTCATGGTGCTGATTGGAGTGATTGTAAGAGTGCTAAGGACAAGGAAAATTGGGATACCAAAGTAATGGGTGGTTGGAAAAAATGTTTGGAGGTAATGGAATCTTATACTGATTGGTTTTTCATGATGGATTTTCTTACCCCCCAAGCTATTTTTGATTCTAAGATTTATATCTATAGGGAGAAGGAGTCAAATAAGTATGTGGATTATGTTATAACTAAAGACGAAGCGGAGGATATCAGAAAGAAGATCATTGCGGCATTCGCGCGGACATCTATACCAAAAATAGAGGTTGTAAATGGGGACTACGAAGGTCAGGGCAGTCTTTATCTAAAACATAAATGGGATGGTATGGGACTTGATAAAGATTATGCTACGCAAACCATGGATCATGTGTTGTATCTATGGGGAAAACCAGTACATCTAGAAACCAAAGATGATGAAGGCGTACAAATAACATGGAGTGTGTCGATAGGAGAAGAAATTGATCAGCAGACTGGTATATATGAGTATTGGAAACAGATTTTGAAAGGTATGTCATCTCCGTTAAAACAAACAATTTCATGGGGCTAAAATAGGTTCGACGTGGTAAGTTGGAGGTTATGATGCGATGCGTAGGGTTGCGGGCTACGTTAAAAAAGCAAACACTTTTAAATGGCAATAAATCAATTATCGAATTCGCTAACCGAGCGTTGGCAGGCGTGAAAGTTACCCAGCACACGAAGGTGTGCGCGGCTTAAGAGAAGCTAGGAACAGAATCTCTTCGTTTGGTGTAAGTTGTTCATCCTTGCTCCAAGTTGTATCAGATGAACCGGTTATTGGAAGTATGCCGAGAACTTTCAATGGCTCGTAAAATCTCGACAAATCATCGTAACTCAACATAACAGCTGAGTGCTACGGACTCCGGGGCGGTACCGGATAGCTCCACCAGAAAGAAAGGAGCGACTAATGTTCACAATATCAGCTAACGAGCAAGGCGAAATTGAAGTTGAAGTCGCTTACGAGCGTTCCATAGAGAAGATTTTAATATCATCTATGGAATGTCAGATATCGAAGTTGAAAGAAACGACAGAGAGGTTACAAAAATTTACAAAGGGAGGTAAACCTACTATGGCTAAAAAGGGTAAGAAGGGTAAGAAGGGCAAGGGAGGTTGCTAAATAGAATTGTGTGGAAGTCAACATACATAGGCGCTCCCTTGAATTAGCGCCTATGTATTATTTTAGAGGAGGAATTAAAAATGATTGAGATTTGTAATATTCCAAAAGAATGTTTGCAGAAGAAAGAAGATGGTAGTTGTAAAGCGGGCGTTGTTTGTGAACAAATAGTTGAGAAGTGTGTTGGTTGTAATAAAACAAAGGATAATTATTGTATATCTTATCCTAAACCAAGTTTTATGTGGAAGGTTTCTCAGGTTTGCCCGATGGCGTCTCATGTGATGTATCAGTCACCAAAAGTGCTTGCGGAGAAATTAAGAGTTGGGCAACAGAAACAAAAGAAGACGAAATAATCTAGTAAAAGTCAGTTTTTATTCTATAATATATATAGAATCTGATGGAAAAGGGAGGCTTTAAGTATGGATAATTCAATTTTGGTAGAGTTGTATAAACAATTTCCTAATGTTAGGGAAAGAAGGGGTCAAGGTAACAAGACGTTTAAGTATGTCGCAAGTAATGACATTATTGACCGTATGAATCGGGTATTCCAGGGTAATTGGTCTGTGGAAGTAATAGACGCGAAAGAACTTGACTCGGATGTTTTAGTGCATGTTCGAGTTACTGTTTTCGATCAGACCCCAAATGGTCCAATTATGGGATATGCCCAAGAAGCGTTTGCAAGTCACCCCCTTGCAAGGTTTAGTACTGGGGATAAGCAGGGGCAGGTAATTGATCGTGGCAATTCTTATAGAGCGGCTCATTCAAAAGCATTGAAAGCTGCTGTAGCAAGATGGGGTGTTGGTTTATATATGGAAGAAGAAGGTGAAGATGGGGAAGGTCATTCTTCAACTTTCGCTACCCCGCCACCTGCTGCTGATTCTTTTAAGGGTAATGCGCCATTCCCGACAGAGGCACCGAAACTTCCGGCACCTTCCGTGCCAAGTTTTACACCGCCTGTTACAGAGAGACAAGCTTTGCCAGTACAAGAAAAATTGGCAGCAACTCCGCCTCCATTTGCAGTGCCGAAGTCTTCAGTTCCACCTGTGTCTAAACCAGTTGAAGTAGCCCCACCAGTGGCACAAGTGCAGTCTGGGTCAGAAGATAAATGGGCAGCTCCAGTTGTTGAACCTCCAAAGGAACCTAAAGAACCTGAATACTTGACTTCTGTTCAAAAAGTTGCATTGGAAACAATCTTGCAAATGAATGGTTTGGCTTACGAAGAAACGGCAAAGAAAATTCTCGAAATGGATAACCCACCTGCCATTGATAAGTTGTTGTATATGCAAGCAGTAAAGCTGATTCAGTATGGTAATAATCTAAAACTAGGCAAATAAGGGAGAATTTACATGAGTGATTATAAAGTTGTGGAAGTTAATCTGAGCACACTACAATTCAAGGTTATGATCTTTGTAATTCCTCCTAAGGATATTGAGGATAAGCTTACCTATTTCACGAGAGAAAAAGGTTTGATTCCAAAGAGTTTGTATGAGGATTTCATTATAGCTTCTTGTGTCGCTAATGTGAATCAACTACTTCAGTATTCGCAGCAGCAAGGGATTGACATGGAAAAGCTTAGGGAAGTTCGTCAGGAAATTATTCAGAAATCCCTTGAGAACAACCCTAAATTAGATCCAACCAACATTGTGATAAACACTAACCATGTGTTGAAGACAAAGTCAGGGTCGTTGAAGGAAGGTGAGATTTCCCTTACGGAAAATTCTTATTGGAAGCACGACTTTTATGCTAAAGATAAAGCTCAAAATCCAACTGAAAATCAAAAACTGGATATGAGTAAGATTCAAAATGTTAAGGAACTTCCTTGTATTAAGGTTCAAAAATTTTGGAGGCGACTTGGAAGATACATTACTATCAAACAATTTGAACCTGGATCGGAGTTAATTATCCTTGCTGACAGATCCTTTAGCACAAGAACTTCTTTTGAGCAATACGTTGTGACAATCTGTGTTGAAGAAGTAGAAGATTTGTTTATGCAGTTGGATAGAAGTCAGCTTCCGCAGCGCGTGTCTTCACATATCCTTATTCATGAGTTGTATGAATTGTGTAGGAAATCAAATCCCTTTTTGGATTATGATGTTTACAAAGAAAATGCACCAGAGTCAGTCGCGGGGACTGAAGATGAAGCAGTCGATCCATTTGAAGGAGTTCAACAACAAACTGCTCAGAGAATGGAAGATACTTTGACTGAGACTTTACAACCTCGTAAATTCAAATCTTTTAGAGAAGTTAGCAAAGAAAAGCTTTTGGGTTTGAATGACGCAATGAAGAAAAAAGTCATTGGTCAGTCTCAATCAGTGGACGATTTGATTGACGCTATTCAAAGATCAAGTGTAGGTTTGAAAGATCCTGAACAACCAATTGGTTCTTTTATCTTTACAGGTGCGACTGGTATTGGTAAAACCTATACTGCTAAGATTTTAGCGGAGGAGCTTGTTGGAACTCGCCATGGATTGATTGCTGTGGATTGCTCCGAGTATTCTGCGGATCATGAGTATGCGAAACTAATTGGAGCTCCAAGTGGTTATATTGGTCATGAGCATGGTGGTTATTTGACTAACGCTATCAAGAAGAATCCTTTCTCTGTAGTTTTGTTTGACGAGATTGAAAAAGCCAGTCCAAAGGTTCATCAGTTACTACTTCAAATTATGGACGAGGGTAGATTAACTGATGGTAAAGGTCAGAAGGTTTCGTTTAGAGACGCTATCATTGTTATGACTTCTAACCTTGGTGTTAAAGAAACTCAGCAAGTTGAAAAGACCATTGGATTTGGTAACGCTTGTAGTTTGACCGACGAAAAAAGAATCAAAGCAGTTAAGGATGCTTTGAAGAAAGAATTCAAACCTGAGTTTTTGAACAGGATAAGTTGTATCGTAAATTTCTGTTCGCTTACGAAGGAAGACTACTTGAAGATAATTGAACTTGAACTTGAGAAATTGAAGACTTACCTCAAGTTGAATAAGACTGAATACTCTAAACTTAAGTTGAAGTTCGATGCTTCTCTTTTTGAGTATGTTTATAAATTGGGAATTGATGAGAAGTTTGGTGCGCGCCCACTTCAGCGAGCTATTGAACAGAAAATCTCTACCCCATTAGCTAGGAAACTTCTTAAGGAATCTATTCAGTCTGAGGGTTCTACGGTGCTTATTTCTGTTAAGAAAGACGAGGTTCTTTTTACTGTTAAGAAATCTCATAAGAAAAAGAAGCCAGAAGAAAAGACAGAGAACCCACCTTTTTATATGGAAAACGGCGGAGCAGAAGCATTTTAAAGGGAGGAAAACATTATGAAGGAAGATTTAACGGACATTAACATAGTTTTAGATAGGTCAGGTTCCATGTCGAGCGTTCGAGATGATACGATAGGCGGATTCAATACCTTTTTACAATCGCAGAAAGAAGCTCCAGGGGAAGCACAACTAACTCTGGTTCAATTCGATCATGAGTATGAGATTGTTTACAATGGTGTGGATGTTCAAAGCGTTTCAGAGTTAACAACCAAGACCTTTGTTCCGCGAGGGTCTACGGCTCTTTTAGATGCCATTGGTAGAACAATCAATTCAACTGGCGCGCGGCTTGCAGAAATGCCTGAAGAAGAGAGACCGGGGAAAGTAATTTTTGTGATCTTAACGGATGGTGAAGAGAATAGTAGTGCAGAGTTTACTAAAGACCAGATCAATGAGATGATAAAACTTCAAACTGAGATTTACAATTGGGATTTTGTTTTTCTCGGCGCAAACCAAGACGCAATAAAAACAGGTGCGAGTATTGGTATAGTAGCCGGAAATGCAATGACTTATGCAGCGACTGCTGATGGTGTTGGCGATACATATCGTTCTATTGGTGCGTCAATGACTGCCTATCGAGTTGGAGATGTAGATTTGAAATCGAAGTTCTTTTCCGATGAAGACCGAAAGAAGCAAGAGGATTATTTGAACAATGAATAATCTGGCGAAACCTATTTATAGTAAGAAATCTTGGGGCGCTGAAGTAATTTGGTCAATCACTGATCACTTCATTGCCAAAACCATTGAAATTAAACCGTTCAAGATAACAGACCTGGTATTTTTTGAAACTAAAGAGAAGTCAATCATTGTGGTTCAAAATACGCTGAGTCTTGCGGTTGGTGGTTGTTGCGATGAAGATGATTTAGAATACTATGATTACCCCGAGGGTTGGAGCTTCTATATTGCTCCTTTGAAATTACATAGATATGGTGCGACAGACAAACCTGTAAGATTGATAGAGATAGCCAGCCCTGAAATTGACGAGGCTATTATAATAGATAAGTTGTCGGAGATTGGAGGATGATATGGTTTCCCACGATGATGTAGATCAGCTTTTGTATGTTTTAGTAGGTCAGTTCCGTGTAACTTTTGATAGACAAGAGTTTGGTAAGAGTGTAGTCTACACTATTCCTAAGTTTGGAACTAAGATTGTTTACTTGGATGGTCAAGAGTTTTCTAAAAGAGATCTGGAAGGCTGGTATGTTGGTTATGTCCATCCTGATTTTGATATCATAGAAGCTAAACAAAAAGTTGTGTGGGCTTTAGTTCGGGGAGGATATTTTCATTACCTCCACCATAACTACAAAAATACTTTCAATAAAGTTTTGAGTGCTGAAGGATGGGATAAAGCGTTGATGGTTTATAGAGACCGAATCTACAAAGAGCTTCCTAAGTATTCTTATTACAGAGAGTTGAATGACTTAGCTATGAAACAACCATCTTCGTATGTTCTGTCCATTGATCCGGCTTTCTTTGATTTTATGTTAGCGGATTAAGAGAGGTGTGTTATGACATTAGATAAAGTTTCGAACACTATCACTATTATCATAAAGGTAGCGGTGGTGCTGGCTATTGTAGGATTTGGTTGGAAAGCTTGGGATAAGATCGATGATTATTTTGATCACAAGGCGGAGATCAACGCTCTTAAACTGGAACAAGAACGCCAGTACAAAGAGTATGCGCTAAATTTGGCGCGCGCTAAAACAGAAATCGTTGGCTCTCTTAAGGATGAACTCTCCGAGATTACGAAAAAGAATTCTCAAGCAATGAACGCTATGCTTGCTGAGATAAAAAAGAATAACGAGAAAGTAAATAACATTGGTTCTATTGTAGGTAAGTTGAACAACGAAGTGGTAGAGTTGAAAGTCGCCGCATCGAAGACTTATGAAGGCACTAAACCTGGTGATCCTAACGCTTACGAGTTCAAAAAGATTTACTACACTACCAAGGATGAGAAAGGTAAGGAAATGAAAGTGCCTGTAGCATGGGCCATGTATTTCCCCAACCGTCCGGAGGGTGAGCGTTGGAAAGACGATGTTTATCCTTTAGAGTTTCATGCTCAGGTTATTCAAGCCGAACAACAGGATGGACAGCTTAATACTTATACTCAATTGTGGATGGAGAACAATAAGGATAAGGAAAGCAAAGGAGTAGAGTATCCATTACCGGTGGAACAAGCAGAATTCAAGCAGTTGAGAATTAAGGAAAAGAAAATGCATTGGTGGGCTCCTCATGTCAATTTAAATGTTGATGGTGGGTACTCTTCCGCTCTTGATGCTGTGGTTGCTGGCGGTATTAGTTTTAGTTTCTCGGGTTATGGTAAAACTACCAACGATTTAACCTGGAGGTTCTTTGATTTCGGTATAAGCACTAATGGTGACGACACCTATTTCAAATTTACTCCTTTTACTTACAACATTGGAGAGGTATTGCCTTTAATTTCTAATACATTTTTAGGTCCGTTTATTGGCATTACGACCGATAGGGATTATATTGTAGGAATAGGATTAAGTATTCCATTTTAAGTGGGGGTAAAAAATAATAGGGATGAATCGCATACTGCTTAGTTTATTTTGTGTGTTGATGTTTTTGTCTATAGAATTGAGCGCATTTGCGTGGGAGAGATACCCTGTTCCGCCTATCAATTACACTGGGTCATCTACTTTTAATTCCTATTCCTGTCATACATACACGGCTACTGTTAATAAGTCTGAAATAACAGTGGAGTGGGATGAGGTTGCATATGTAAATGGTTATGAGGTTGTTTTATATAACGTAGAACGTAACATTAGAACCGCATTAGGCATAGTAATGGCTGCTGAAATTAAGTTTAAACTGCCTAATAGAACCGGTCATTATGTGGTGGAAGTTAGGTCTGTAAGATACTTCAATGATGCTACGAAAACAAGTATTAGGGCAATGACAAAAACTCAATTGCTCACTTTTATAGAATCCAATCAGGTTGATTTTATTCCTACGCCGGATATGTTGGACACTCAAATTGCGGAGGCGATAATAGCCAAAGGCAGTTCGAGCCAATGGTCTATAACCTCTGATATAAATATTGCTACTGTTAGTGGTGTTAAAAAGTGTTGGTGGATTATTGGCAAACCGGCAGCTCCGGGAGCCATCAATATAAATTAGTGAGGATAAAGATATGGCTAAGATTAAAGATGTTACATTAAGCTTTCCCGCGTCAACGTCTACGGATGTTGTAGGGTACAAATTGTATTATGTAAAGGCAGCTACTGCTCCTGATTACAATTCACCGTTTGTTACTGTGTCAGGCACAAGTATTCTGCTTAACAATGTAGTAGCTGGTATTGATGGTAATTATAGCTTCGGTGTTAGTGCTGTGGATGGGTTTGGGAATGAGAGTGATATGAGTGTTAAACTTAACTTCCCTTTAGATTTGACGCCTCCAGCGAAACCGGGGGCATTGATCATCGCGTAAAAGACGCTACCCTGAGTTTCGCCGCCTCTGTTTCTACTGATGTGATTGGCTATAAATTGTATTACGAGACAGCGCCTAAACCTGTCTCATATGATTCACCTTTTGTAACATTATCTGGTACAAGTATTAAGTTGAGTAGTGTTGTTAGTAGAATAGACGGAGTTTATAATTTTGGTGTGACTGCCGTAGATGGGTCTGGAAATGAAAGTGATTTCAGTTTGAAGTCAGACGTTCGTTTAGATTTCACTCCGCCAGCTGCACCAGGTCAGTTATCGATATTGATAGGATTTCTTAGAGGATTGTTTCGCTGAAAGTGAATGGAAAGCGCAGTCCTAAGTGGAAAATTCGAGCATGATAAATTTTTTTACTAGTAAATTCCTTATTTTATTCTATAATACATATAGGTAGTCATTCTATGTGTAGGGGGATAAAATAATGGAAGGCTGTTATTGTGATGTACCAATGGTAAGTGAGGAACACGCTTTGATTATTAGACCTGATAGTATTTACAAGTTTATCTGCGGTAGAGACGCAGAGTATAGAGTTGGTAGTTGGAACATGTGTAAGAGACACAAAGAACATTTGGCGGACCCTAACAAGTGGTCCGCTATAAAACTGGAGGATGTTGGTGATGAAGAGATTGATCGTTGACACGCAGCGTTCTTTGAGATACGCTGCCAATGGAAGGGTAGTTCCTGCGGCGGATAAGGAAACAGCAACTTATAAAGGTAAACTTTTTTCCTGTCCTGAATGTGGATGGGAATTAAAACTGAAGAGAGTTCAGTTTGGAGAGAGGAGAAAATGCGAGAAATGCGGGACATTGATGGTGGACGAGACGATAGTCTCATAGTAATTAAAACGATCGTATGTCATAGTCGGCGTAATAAACCTCACTTGTATTACCAAGTATGCGAACAGAAGTGTGATTTGAGAAATGAATGTGAGAATTACCGAGCTTGGTTTAAAGCAACCTTCAAAGAAGATTTACCAAAGATGAAGAAGCGAAAGACTAAGAGTGCTTATCCAACTCGGGAAGAAATACAAAAAAGAGAAGAGCAAATAGCTGGTAAGTCAGAAGCTTATAGTATTATTGCTCAAGCAATAACTGTTAAACAACCTAAACGCCGTGGTAGACCGCCTGGAAGTAAACGTAAGGCGCAGTCCTAACGTTGAATTTGGAGCATGATAAATTTTTTTGGTAGGAAGAAGACAATGCCTAGTAACAAAAAACAAGTCAGTTCCCGGCAACGAAAAATCGAGCCTGATAAAAAAAGGGTTTCTATTAAGGACGAATTAAAACCTAATGGTTCGGTAAGTTGTAAGTGCGGAGAGAAGATGGAATTCTATGGCGTGGATGGTACTGGTGGATTAAAGTTTAGCTGTCCTAAGTGTTACGAGAAAAGGAATATAAAGAGTGATAATAGATAAGAGTAAGGGAGCTAACCGGCGCAATGGTTAACTCCCTTACTTATTGAGGAGGGTATGACTAATTGGCAGCTAGTTGATAAGCAGTATTGAAGTCTTCCAATACCTTAGTGAAGTGTTTATGTTTTATTCCCCCACCCCTTGCTAAATAACTCGGGTGATAGGTACAAATGACGTTAGTACCGATGTACTTAAATATCTTTCCCCTTAACCTACCCATTTCTTCGTCCCCCCCAAGAAAATAATTACAAACGTCTTTACCTAAAAGTATAATCACCTTAGGCTTTATCAATGATACTTGAACGACGAAGTAAGGTAAGCAAGTACTCATCCAATGTTGCTGTAACGGAATACCTGGTTTGACAAAACACTTAACGAGATTGGTTATGTAAACCGGTTCCGTCTTCCCAAAACTCCTTAACAATAAATCATTCAAAACTTGACCGGCTGTACCGACGAAAGGAAAACCTTGCTCGTTTTCATCCGGTCCAGGACACATACCGCAAATCATGATGCGAGCGTCAGGATTGCCTCGTGCGAATACAGATTTTTTTCTACCGGCATATAATCCACATAACTCACATCTTGCTACCGCGTCTTGAACGGTCTCTAATGTTATATTACTTTCCATATTTATTGTGTGGTCCGAAGAATTCATTGTTACGTCTAGAACTCTCAGACATAATCTCCATTGATCTTTGTTTTGCTCTTGCGTCGTCAACTAACCAGCTCGGCTGCTTACTCTTTTCCAAGTAGTTACCCCAGTTATTTTGACGCTGTAGGGAGTTGTAGTCGCTTTGCTGTCTGGCATTCTGCCAGTTCCCATAAGCTCTGGGGTCGTTGAACATATTAGTGCATCCCTTACTTTGAGGATACACCATAGATATTGCGGTTAGCGCGCTGAAAATAACTGCCAGAACAATCCAAATGATATTGTGACTCATATACCCTCCTTAGCCGCAAGTGTTTGAAACTTACTAAGCAAGTCGTGATTGTATGTATTTCCACGGCATAATCGCGCTATACCTTCTGAAACAGCGATGTTGTTTGCGTAGCTGGACTTGCCGTAGTTCTTTTGCATACTATCAAACAACTCGTCGTGTCTCTTCAAAAGAACCGCCGCGTATTTGAGAGCGGTGTATAGGTGATATTTGTCTCCACTTCTTGATCTACTGAATCCTTTGACTGCTTTTAATAGACCTTGATAGTTCTCTACGTCATGCAGACCTTTCAACTGACCGCTTCTTATCAGCAGTAAATAGAAGGTCATCATTTGCGGACTTGAAATCCATCGTGGATCAGATTCAATGTAGAACATATCGCACACGGATCTTTGAGGTTGCCCAGGATATGAGAGATACTTTTTTAGCTCTGCCAGTTCTATTCTTCTAGCCGCGCTCAAATCCCAGCCATATTCTCTTTCAATGAGGTTTGCTATTCGCACACCGCATAATATGTCCGATTCGAAATCTTCATTGTGGGGATGGCTTACAAGAGATACCATCCTTACTACCACTCTTGTTTTGTCAAACTTCAGTTTGTGAATAAGTGGGATGTACCTGGACCCTTCAAAGAAGTTAGGGTTGAAGTAAGCCCATATGTTACCAGTTGCAGATTCTCTGCAAAAATTAAAGCGAGTTAGTAATTCTACCTCGCCTTTTTTCGGCGCGGAACAGAAAGCGAACTCCACGCCAGTTGTGTAAAGAAATGATTCCCCTAAGTTCTTGTTACTGTCCGGTATTACCAGTTTCAATGTTTGCGCCATTTCCAGTAAACCTCCTCAATGCCTTTTGATCTATTTGCTCCTTTTCCTCATCGGAAAGTCTTCTCACTTTCGAACCACAATACCAGCAGTTTTCATTTACTGCTGCGAGGGTAGAATGAATCACATCAAAGGGACCGCACTCTGGACAGATGTAGTGCTTGATGTTGTGTTCGTTACTCATACTAACTCCTTTGGCGGAAGATGCAGGAGTCGAACCTGCTTGGGTTTCACCCCAGCCTCGGTTTAGCAAACCGGCCTCTTACCGTCCGAGCCATCTTCCAGTATCACTTCTTTTCCTCGAAAGACATACATGCCAAAAATTCATGGCAGGGAGGAAAAGTTTCTTCAAACTCATGGTGTGACAACACTACCAGATCTTTACAAGCACACGTATCGTCACTAACCTTGTGGTGTCTACACATTTTATTGTCGCAGCGGACATAAATCTTAGGCATAATTCTCTCCTTTTATTGGAAAACCGCGTCTCAAGCCCATACGTCCTCGATAGTCGGGATTTGCTCCGCAGCGAACCATGTCCCGCTCTATCCGTATCCTGTCCACTGATTGAGGGTCAGGCTGCGGTTTCGTTGCCTCACCTCTTGCTTCGCGGTCGTTGTTTGTAATAAGATGTCAGGTTGGGGTCTCTCAATAGGCATTTGCTGTATTGATAATGTTTGCTGAATCCAACCTTTTTACAGCATAACGTCCTCGATTTGGATTGAGTTGCTACACTTTCTTTAAAGGATGGCTACCTCTAAGCCCACCTTTCCAAACGTCAACAGGGTTATGCTATCACATCATGAGTAAGCAAACATGTCAAAGAAACTACATACTTTTCGGAAGTCTTCCTGCGACATATGGATACTCACAATCTTTTCATCAGATTGGTATGACAGCTCAGGAGATATGACTTCTTCGTAGATCCTTTGAATTTCTTTTTGGGCGTCTTCCATTTCGGTTTCTCCCGTTGTTCTAAAATCATTGATTTGGGGTCTAATCTCGTCCAGGCTGGACGATCTCCCCTAAAGCCCTACCACACGTCGGGCAGACATTGATTACTCTGCCTGAACACGGTTCTAATTTGTAGGGAATACTCGCGGCTCTTATGTCCGCGACTATATCATCCACCAATTTTCGCTTTCTTCGTCTCTCATTCTGACCGATCATCATTGCGATTATCATAAATGACCATATAGCCATCATGATCAACTGGAGAGCTGTGGTTATTTGAGGCAGTCCGACAAGAAGTACTACCCATGCTATTCCAAACAGCCCAAAAATCCAGATGTGGAAGAGTTGTTTGTTGGTAAATTCACTGTCGTCTATCATAATAAATCCTTTTTCAGGTTGGTTGGGCGGCTGCTCTGCCGCCCGTCTTGCCGTAGCTGCATTATGTAGCTGTAACCAACCTTTGGTTTGAAGTTTACTTCTTTCCAGCGACGAACGTCATAGGAACGTTACCGGCAGCAGTCTTACGATTCTTGTAGGCAGAGATAATCAATCTCTTACCCGTGGTCTCAGGATCGTTGATGAACAAGGTCAAAGCCTTCCTCATCTTCAAAGCCTGAGTCTTGTCAACCTCAATACCAACGGTTTGTTTCACCGTGTTCTTGGGGTAGACTTTTGCCGCGCTGGCACCTCCAAAATACTTAGCCATAATTCAATACCTATCCTCCGTTTGATTTATTTACTTCTTACTCCCCGTAGGATTTGAACCTATCGTCTATCGATTATAAGTCGATTGCTCTGACCAGACTGAGCTAGGGGAGTGTCCCTAGATCAGTTCGAACTTGATCCCCATCGCGTCGAAATAAGGCGCGTACTTACCGGAATTGTCGAACATCACTTCGATTTCATTCTCTTCACAGATCTTGGCTTTGGATGACCACCAGTCTTCTTCCGAAGCCCACCAGGTATTCTTTTCATCCTGCCACATTTTGACTCTCTTCCTTGTTAGGAAGTCCACCACGGATTCGACTTTGGTATAGTGTTGTCCAGGGAGAAATCCCAACTTGAATAACTCCGCTTCAATTTCTCTAGTCGGCGGTCCAGAAACAACCCACACCTCTTTGCCTTCTTCGATTAAGGTTTCGAAATACCAGAGGTAAAAGCCAACCTCTTTGTCAATGACACCGTGCAAATCAAATCCGTATCGAGTCACAATCCCCTCCGTTAGAAAATCACTTTAATGAATGAATCATCGACGCCAATCTCACCGCCTACCTTACAGGTAGCGTCGTACTCTTTGGCGATTGTCACTACCAGCTTTCTCATCCCTGAACTGTGCCCAGTAATAATCTCAGCTTCGTCTTCTCCTGAACCCCAGCAGTCTTCAATGAACTGAACTACCGATCGTTCAGCATCTTCGTATCTTACTCCGTGCAAATCAAGCGTTTTCACCAGCTCACCTCGAAAAGGACCTCATCGACATTGATGTTGAACACTTCCTCAATGATTTTGAGATCTTCTTGTAGTTTAAGACCTTCCTCGTCCTCGAATTCCAGGTCTTCCGGATCGGCCTTGAATATGTCAATGGTCATATCATTTCCCCTAATGACATCTCTGTTACACAATGTTTTCCACACTCTATCGTAGAACCCTGGATGCCCATTAGCCTCAATGTATTGCAACGCTTGGATCAGGTTGAGTGTTTGAGTTGTGTGCAGTGGTGGCTTGTCGCATCTGGGACACCATTTCGTGTAATACGTTTCTTTGGGCTGCCCACATTTCTCGCAGATATCAGATGCTTTCTTACGCATTCAATTGCACCTCCGCATCACATTCAGAACACAGATATTTATCTCTCACTGCATATACAAAAGGTTTGTTTGTGTCCTTGTTTATCCAAGGATGCCTTACCAGTAGTGGTGTAGAACTGTTTATGTGATCGCACGTTGCTTTTTGTTCCTGACAGAAATAAAGTGCGGCACATTCGGGACAGAATACAAATGATCCCTGGAAGAATAGGATTGGATTACTTCCACAGAAATAGCATCGGAAGTTCCCAAGCTTTGGTTCTTCTACTCTTGGTTCCTCGGCCGGCTGTCCCATTCTGCGAACTCCTTCATTTGGATCTCCAGCATCTCTGCTGATATCCTTCTGCAATCGGCTTGGATTGAATCCCATATTGGATCTTCCCCTGGAAGCGGATAGATCTTCCTCTTACGCGGTTCCATCATTTCCATTCTCGTATCCATTTGATTCCTCCTCTTCCTTTGTATTGGAGGCGGCGATAGGATTCGAACCTACGACACACGGTTTTGCAGACCGCTCCTTTTGACCAGACTCGGGCACGCCGCCAAAAATTCTATCCCAGCTATCACGATACGCTTTAGTCGATGCCTTGTGAGCACTATTCATTAGGTTTTCAGCCACAGATAAACCTCCTATGTGTTTCCATTACAAACTTGTTAATGGTTTCGAAGTCAGCATGTGCTGGAACAGTAGAAGACTCGTAAAGACCTTCTATTTGCTTCTCATATCGCTCTGCCATTTCCAGTACTTCAGGCATCTCATACACACCACTTCTGATGTCCCTCAATAGCTGAACATCTCGTAGGGGGAAAATCAAATCACCTGTCTCAAGTAACTCAACTCCTTCCACGATCAACCTAATCAAATGGCTAGCGAACTTGGTGTCGTAGCCATATTTACTTACGAGTTCCTGTCTGCTGCCGAACTGAGCCAGCCTGCCTTCAACCATTGTTATTGCCTTCTTGACAGCACAGGACACTGGGATGTTGATATCACCCACAGATATGTGGTCCTTCTTCCTTACGAAAAGAGGATTATGATCAATCTCAATTACCTCAACCATATAGTTTCTAATGCAATGCTTGAGGTATTCAAGCGCTTCTTGTAACTTCTCGTAGTTGTCTAGCTTGATTACCATCTTATGCTTCTGGCTAAAGGCGTACCCCAGAAACCTATGCTTGAGGTTCTTTGAAAGGAAGCTTTTCTTTCGGGCTAACAACTCATACCCTAGATCCGTAGCGAACACGATGTTTTCTATGTTCACAAACAAGATCTCAAGGATGTTAGGGTTGTTATCCAAAGCTAACCTAGCAAACCGTGCCAGGGTATGAAGCTTGAAGTCCACCGCATCTTCAGTGTTCTTCCCCTCCTCATTCTTGTCCACGATTCCCGCATCCACTTCCTCGATGGTTTTCAACCCGATTAAGTACTCATGGTCTGGAATGAATACACCAAGGAAATCTTCGTCTGATTCAGGAGTGTTGGTTCCATAGAGATGACTACCAATCCTCACTTTGAGGATCATGTTTTCGATTGCTTGTTCTCGCTCGTACATAACAATTTCCTTGCCGGCCAGTTGAAACACAGAGTGTCTTCACCGATCAATCTTGATCTGTAAACTTTGAGGTTTACATTTAGTAGTCTCCAGAACCATGTCCTGCGAACCAGAGATCGCGGCCATTCACACCGCTCCCCTTTTCCCGCATGATAACTGGTGCCTAAGGGGGTTACAAGTTTATAAATGTAGGATGAAATCATAATTCTTTTCCTTTGCGGAGCCGACGGGATTCGAACCCGCAACCTCTGCCGTGACAGGGCAGCGTTCTAAACCAGTTGGAACTACGGCTCCATTGTTTGTATTATTCAGGCTGGTTTTAACTTGGCAGATTAGCAGTCTGTTGTTGTTTTGTTTGCTGAATCCAGCCTTATTTGGTGCCACCTGGTCTCGAACCAGGGACCTATTGCTTATCGAGCAATTGCTCCACCTACTGAGCTATGGCACCAGCTAAAGTTATCCTTCCACTTCGCAGGAGAATTTCACATCCTGCCCCTTGAAATACCGTTGAGCCCTGTCTTTGAAAGCGTTGGCCTTCTTCAGAAGCCCCGGGGGAATCTGTTTGGAACCCGGTTTGACCGCTCTTCCGTAGGCAGCCTTGTATCCAAAGTCGGGATCGAAGGAGTCACCGGCCTTGACATGGCACAGAGACCATCCGATCCGTACACCATTGTCGTCGATTGTCACCGCGACCAGGACGCCCTTCTTGACGCCGCCCTTGGTGCCCTTCTGGACCTTACCGTTGACTCGCCGATACTTCTTGTTTCCGCCTTGCCGCACGTATTCTACCAGTTCCATAATGCCCTCCTCATTCGTCGCTTTCGCGAAAGAAAATTGTGAATGTTCCATCCCCATTGTCGTTTTCTCCAACGATGGAGAACCCTTCCCTTCTCAACTCGTCCATCTTAATGGGTTTCTCTTTCTTGACTACTTTGGTGCTATAGATATCTCTTTTCATTAGAGCCTCCTGATTTTGGAAGCGGGGGTGTGATTCGAACACACGATTTCTAGCTTATGAGACTAGCGGAAACGGCCACTTCCCTACCCCGCACTATTTCCATGGTATGCCAGGTGGATTTGTTTCAGGCGTCAGTTTGAAAAAATATCCGGTTCCATTGTCATAATACTCTTCAAGTATATTTCCATGAAGATATTGTGCAATGTAATCCGAATGATGCCTGTATCTGCAATTTTCACATTGAAAAACAGGGTGCTTCACTGAACCTATCGTGTGATAATCACCCGTGATAAACATCCCTTTTCCACATTTTGGACAGCGATATCCGTCTGCCATTGTGAATCTCCTGTTGGCCTCCCCGGAGGGACTCGAACCCCCGACCAAGAGCTTAGAAGGCTCCTGCTCTTATTCCACTGAGCTACGGGGAGATAGATAAATCTCATCAATGATTTTCTTTGCTTTTTCAAGACAGCTACCGCACAAGGTAAAGCACAACTCTGTCTTGAATCCTTCGCTAGCCGCCTCAATACTTATTGGGACGCCTACTTCAACATAAGCGGACGATATTGCGCCGCATCTGTCGCATCCTGATTCATCCTCCCAGCCCAAATCTTTTCTAGGATTTGGTCTAGGTCTGAAGTTTATCTTAGTATCCATATATGTATTATAGAATAAAAAACGTTATTTACTAGATGAAATCTCACTCTTTTACAGAGCAAAACTACCTGTTGCTATTGTCCTAACCATCTCAATACTCAATGGTTTGAAATCACACACGTCTACACCGACGTTGATGACTCTTTGGTTTCGTTCCTTCAACACGCTCCACATTTGATGGACGTGTCCGCACAAACAAATTCGGTCGGGGACAGCGAGAGCAACCACTGGATCATGCACAAGAAGGAATTCTTCCAGCATCATAGCTGTATGAACAGAAGAGAATCCTACCTCTACATAATCCCAAGCACCTAGACGATCATGGTTTCCCAGAATCAAATGATGCTGACCATTCAGCTGCTTCAGCATGGTTTCAAACCAATGCTTGTATCCCACCCCTTTCAAACTAAAGTCACCGAGGTGGAAGGTGACATCCTCACTACCCACTACTGAATTGAAGTTACGGATGATTGTCTTGTTCATCTCATTGATAGAGGTAAAAGGTCTCT
>Ga0105097_10000350_pt1 | contig 20616 bp, 16 predicted proteins | sample PPLLak12cMay2015_FD_87035 | JGI IMG/M metagenome (GOLD analysis project Ga0105097, IMG submission 87035) | Freshwater sediment microbial communities from Prairie Pothole Lake near Jamestown, North Dakota, USA - PPLs Lake P7 Core (1) Depth... | ecosystem: Environmental > Aquatic > Freshwater >...
CATTGTTCAAAAGCCCTCTCGGCTCTTTGGCACTTGATAAATCTAACACAGTTTGGCGCGAATGGCCCTTCACCTTCTCTCTCCCCGCCGGTCAGCTTGCCGATTCCGCTGGCGAGCAAACCGAATCGGGTGAATTCATTGTGATTCAGGGCATTATAGATATGCTCATCAAAACTACGTCTGGTCTTATTGTCATAGATTTCAAAACCGATAAGGTTTCATCTCAGTATGCCCAAAAACATGTAGATAACTATCGTCAGCAGCTTAATTTTTATTCTCTCGCAGCCTCAGGAATCCTCAATATCCCTATCCTCTCCAAATGGCTTTTCTTCCTTTCCCCCCGAACACCCGTCGAATTACAATAACAAACCTGATAAATCTGTCATAAACTCCGACAATACTGTTAGACTGAAAAATCGGTATGTATTAACCGCGGCAACGGAAATTAACTTAGAGAAACGATTGCTAAAATTATCAGGCCAATGAGGGAAGCAGCAGCGACAATACTCAGGATTACGATTGCAGTGCGGTAATTGGCAATTGTCTGCTCTCTTTCGATATCCACAGTATCGGGCTCTTCGACAAGCTCATCGCCGCTTTCAAGCTTTTCGAGCATCGAAATATCGAACTTTTCGTGGGCATATAGGGGAATCTGGCCGTTCTGGACAGCCAGCAAATCCGAAAGAAGTTCATCCGCATTCTGGTAGCGGTCATCCCTGTTCTTGGCCATCATAACCTCGATGATTTCGGAAACACCTGCTGAGAGAGAGGTATTGATGTGATCTGGCGGAATGAGCTTTTCCCGCAAATGTTTTCGCAAAACTTCCGATGGGTCATCCGCCATAAATGGCACGCGGCCTGTGACCATATGATAGAAGGTAGCGCCGAGACCGTAGATATCCGCCCTGCCGTCTATATCCATCTCGCCGCGTATCTGCTCGGGGGCAATGTAATACGGTGTGCCGTAAGCCTTTCCGGCTTCGCTTTTGGCAGCCTCGATGTCGGTGGTCTCGCGAGCAAGACCCATATCTGCAAGCTTGACTACACCAGCTGCGTTTATCATTATGTTTTTCGGCTTGATATCGCGGTGGATGAGGCTGACTGCGTGAGCGTGCTTGAGCGCCTTGGCGACCTGGATGACAATTTCCACCGCCTCTTTTTCCGAAAAGATTTTGCCGGCCGCCAGGTCCTCGTAGAGGGTCTTGCCCTCGACATATTCCATTACGAAATAATGGTAGCCGCTGTATTCCCCGACGTCGATGGCCTGGACGATATTATTGTGGTTCAATTTGGCGGCAGCACGGCCTTCCTTATAAAATCGAGTAACATACTCCGGATTTTCGCTAAGCTGCTTTGGGAGGATTTTTATCGCAACTGTCCTGTCGAGGCTGACCTGCCTTGCCTTGTAAACGACAGCCATCGCTCCCCTTCCGAGCTTGCCGAGAATCTGGTATCCCGGTATCTGCTCGGTAACGGTTTTACTTTCCTTAATTTTGGACCTGAGCCTGTCGGCCTGGGTGGGCGTTACGAAACCGAGGTCAACCATAAGCTCGGAAAGCGTCATCGGTTGAGAGCTGCGGCGAGTTTCAAGCTCTTTTATTGAATGCTGAAGCTCCTCGTCCGTGCAAAGGCCGTGCTCTACTGCCATTCGACCGAAAATTGAGTCGTAATTTGTTTCACTACCCATTAATGCTTACCGATACCTTCTCTAAACTCAAAGCTTAATCTAAGGAAAAATGTCCAAAACAAAGTATTATACGATATAAAAAAGTTAAGTGTTGTCAAAAAAATTTTACTGCCGCAAAGCAAAAAAGTCATATTTTGAAATCGGCTGGTGCGTTTGGCGACTTTACCTCATTTTGGGGCATAAAACGCCACCTGTTGCACGTTTTTGGGCATTATAAATTGACGGGTATCCCCCGCCCGGCAAGGTATTCTTTGATTTGCTTTATTGTAAAATTACCAAAATGGGTTATCGAGGCAACCAGGACCGCATCTGCACGGCCTATGGCGATTGCATCGTAAAGGTGCTCGAGCTTGCCTGCGCCGCCGGAAGCAATCACCGGAATATTGACCGCATCGCTGACAGCCTTATTGAGCTGGTTATCGTAGCCCGCCAGCGTGCCGTCGGCATCCATACTTGTAAGCAGTATCTCGCCTGCTCCTAATTTTTCACCTTTCGCTGCCCACTCGACAACATCGATATCGGTAGGCTCGGTACCGGCTTTGACACAGACATTCCACTTGTTTTTATTTACTTTCGAGCGGCGGGCATCTATCGCAAGAACAACACACTGGCTGCCGAACCGCTCAGCCGCCTGAGAAATCAATTCCGGATTCTGAACCGCCGCCGTGTTGACGGAAACTTTTTCGGCGCCGCTTCGCAGAAGCTCGTCTATCTGCTCGACTGTCCCTATGCCGCCGCCGACGGTAAAGGGGATGAAAACTTTTTCTGCAACTTTTTCGACAAGCTCAACCATTGTTTTGCGGGCATCGATTGTGGCTGTGATATCGAGGAAGACAAGCTCATCGGCGCCCTCGCTGCTGTAATATTCACCGAGCTCCACAGGGTCACCTGCATCACGCAGGTCAACGAAGCTTACGCCTTTGACAACACGATTGTCTTTAACATCGAGGCACGGGATTATTCTTTTTGTGAGCATCAGTAAACACCATCCTGACAAATTGCCGCAAAATTCTTAAGCACCTGCAGGCCTGCCGGGCCGCTCTTTTCCGGGTGAAACTGCGTTCCGTAGATGCTGCCTTTCTGGACTGCTGCAGGCAAATTAAAACCGTATTCTGTGAAGGCAACTTTTGCATCCGTATCGGCAGCATCAGCATAAAATGAATGGGCAAAATAAAAATGCTTTGCCGTGCCTAAACCTTCGAACAATTCCATATCAGCAGGCAGCTCGACTTTATTCCATCCCATATGCGGAATTACCCTGCCGGCAGGAAGAGGTATGACTTTTCCTTGTATTAAGCCCAGCCCCTCGTGTTCACCGTATTCGCTGCTGCTCTCGAAAAGCAGCTGATGTCCAACGCAGATTCCCAAAAGTGGCTTGCCCGCAAGTGCTGCCTCTTTTAAAACTGAAGCCGTGCTGCCAAGCTCATTCATTGCGTAGCCAAAGGCAGCAACGCCGGGCAATACAAGCCCTTCAGCTCGCTGAATGTCAAGGGGCTCTGCGCTTAATTTCACCTCACAGCCGATGTGGCTGAAGGCCTTGCAGACGCTCCTGACATTTCCAACGCTGTAGTCTATTACAACAATCATTAATTTTCTTTCATATTATTTTCAGGTAATCAGTATAGCATTATTTATGCTGAATGCAAAATGGTCAAATAAGCAAAGCTGATATGAGTATTCAGTAAAAATAAATTGATTAAAACGCACAATCCATTAAAATTACAGCAATGAAACGATTCAGGCTAAAGAAATATTTTTCCCCTGTCCTGCTTATCTTACTGGCGATTTTTGACGATTCAATTATTCTGTATATTCTGAAATTTAAGGATTAATAAATGTGCGGTATTGTAGCATATCTTGGCAAAAAGGCGGCCCAGCCGGTTTTAATCGAAGGCTTAAAGAGGCTCGAATATCGCGGATATGATTCGGCGGGCATCGCACTGATTCGCGATAATACCCTGAAGGTAAAAAAAACCAGCGGCAGAATCACGAACCTCGAAAAAATCCTCGACAAACCCGACATTTGCGACAAGCTCGGAATCGGCCATACACGCTGGGCAACGCACGGCCAGCCCAATACGATTAATGCGCATCCCCATATCGACTTTACCGGTAAAATCGCCATCGTTCATAACGGCATTATCGAAAATTATGCGACGCTGAAAAAATGGCTTCAGACGGAGGGAATACAGTTCCAAAGCGAAACTGATTCTGAGGTCATCGCACAACTGATAGGCTACATTTACACAAAAGATAACGGCGGCCAAAATAATTTCAGCAGCAAAAAAGACAAATTCGAATGGGCCGTCCAGCAGGCAGTCCGTAAACTGCACGGAACTTTCGGCCTTGCAATTATTTGCTCAGATTTTCCGGATACGCTCATCGGCGTAAGGAACGGCAGCCCCCTGATACTCGGTGTTGGCGACAGCGAATATATCATCGCATCGGATGCTGCTGCTATCGTCGAGCATACAACACAGGCCATATATCTTGCCGATAACGAGATGGCGACGATTACTGCTGAAGGATTCAATACCAAGACCATCGACAATGTCTATGTCAGCAAAGAGCTAAGCAAGATAGAATTTTCTCTCGAACAGCTCGAGCTTAATGGTTTCGCCCACTATATGCTCAAGGAAATTTTCGAGCAGCCGCAGGCCTTAAGCACCTGTATGAAAGGCCGTCTTGATGCACAGCACAATAAAATCAGGCTCGGCGGCATAGCTTCGCACCTGCGAGAGCTTACAAGGGCAAGGCGAATTATCTTTACCGCCTGCGGCACAGCGTTCCACGCAGGCTTGGTTGGTGAATATCTCTTCGAGAACCTCTCACGAATCCCGACGGAAACAGAATACGCAAGCGAGTTTCGATACCGAAATCCGATCCTCGAGGAAGGAACTATCGTTATTGCAATAAGCCAGTCCGGAGAGACGCTCGACACCTTCGCAGCCGTCGAAGAGGCAAAAGAGCGAGGCGCCACTACTCTCGGCATAGTAAATGTCGTCGGCTCGACAATCGCACGGGCAACTGATGCAGGCGTATATCTGCACGTCGGCCCTGAAATTGGTGTCGCAAGCACGAAGGCTTTTACCGCACAGGTCACAGTTCTTGCGATGCTCGCTATCGAGCTGGGCAGAAGAAGACACATTAGCGCCAGCGAAGCCGCACGATATATCCGCGAGCTTTCGAACATCCCCGAAAAAATCAGCAAAGTTCTCGAACAGTCCGAAAACATAAAGCAGATTGCAAAGGCAAACATCGACAAAAACAACTGGCTCTTCCTCGGACGCGGCTGCAACTACCCCGTCGCACTCGAAGGCGCACTGAAGCTCAAAGAAATAAGCTATATCCACGCCGAAGGATTACCCGCTGCCGAAATGAAACACGGACCAATCGCCCTTATCGCAAACCAGATGCCCGCCGTCTTTATTGCAACCGCAGGCCCGCAATATGATAAGATTATGGGCAACATCGCAGAGGTAAAGGCGCGGGGAGCAAAAACGATTATCATAGCAACAGAAGGCGACAACAATATCAAACAGAGTGCCGACCATATCATTTATGTCCCCGATGTCCCGGAACTGCTTCAGCCGCTTGTAACCGTCGTCCCGCTGCAATTGCTTGCTTACCACGCTGCGGTTCTGCGCGGCTACGATGTTGACAAGCCAAGAAATCTTGCAAAAAGCGTTACCGTCGAGTAAACTTGCAGCCAAATGAATCACACTCATAATACAGTGAATTTTTACGTTCACCGCTTGCGCTGCAGGAGTAAAATGCCAGTTTGCGGATTCACTCTTGTCGAACTGCTTGTTGTCATAGCGATAATAACGCTTCTCATAAGCATTTCGATTCCAGCACTCGGCAAGGCAAGAACGGTAGCTTCGCAGGTCAAATGCGCACATAACTTAAAACAAATCAGCCTCGCGATGAATCTTTATGCCGACTCATATAACGAAACATACCCCTGTGCCCAGGACCCCCTGCCGAAAGGCTACTGGCTTTGGATGGGAAGAGGCTTCCGGCCGTTTCTCGTTCCATTTCTCGGCGGCAACATCGATGCGAATCATCCTTCGGTTTTGCTTTGTCCTCAGGACAAGATAAGTCTGGAAAAATACGGCTCAACCAGCTACGGATACTCGATGGCTTTTTATCACACGCCTGAACAAATAGATTCTATGACAAGCACGGCTGATACATATTCCAATCCCCAACAATCTATCCCTCAGAAAATTCAAAATGTCAGCAGGCCTTCAGGCAAAATCATAATCGGCGAATGGCTTAGCAATCACTATAGACTTAAGGATGCCGACCCCGCCTGGTGGGGCTGGACAGGACAAAGAAATTTTCTCTTCGCTGACAACAGCATCGCTTTTATCAAAGCGACAGATATCCGCGAGGCCAATGACAAACTCCCCGATATTAATCTAACTACCCACGGCATAAAAGGCATCGACTGGCCAAGATAATCAACACGACCATCCTTGGCCGTGTAATCAATTCATACCAATTTGTCGAGAAAAGTTCGTGCTGCGTTAGAAGCCGTAAACGGGACGCAATTGCTCGGAGGTGGGAAGCTTGCTGTAATATTCGCCTCTTGAGCCGAGGTAGCCGACGCCGTATTTTTGCAGTTTCACGGCAACAATCGAACCATTACTGTTCGTGACATAAACGGTTTCCGTATTCATATCCTGGCGGATGACCTGCATCTGTTCGACGGTCCGCTGCTTGTCTCTTTCGTTGCCCAAAATATAGCCAAGCCCGCCGCCTGCTGCCAGACCAATAAGCGTTCCCTCGGTATTTCTGCCGATTGCCTGACCGATTCCAGCACCCGCTACGCTCCCTACAAGGGCGCCAGTCTGTGCATCATTCTGGCAGCCTGCTGAAAATATGAAAGATGCTGTTACCGTAATCAATATCGAAATTTTCATAATTTTTTCGCACATTTTATTTCTCCTTCAACCTTTCTTTTCAGTTCATAACTATTTTCATTAACCTTTGCTAAAACTAAAGGATATTCTCTTTATTGCCAGCAGGCTTGCGGCGGCTCCAAATTACATTCCAGCCAGTTCGATGCCATCAGGGCAAAATCCGTAAAGTTCACCATACAATCTCCGTTGACATCACCAGCAGGAATTGAAGAGCATTCAGCAGCCAGCGGCCCATCAAGTATCACAGCATAGATGTTCCACGTCCCGCTTCTATTGTCCTCCCAGACAACGGTCTTGCCGCTAATCGCAGGATTAATCTGGTCAGCAGGATTATTTGTAATCTGAAATTCCCTGCCTGTTGAAATATTATAACCATATATGTCCCAGTTTCCGTTGCGGTCATCGTGCCAGACAATCAGGTGACCATCTATGTCCGCGCCGCCCTGCTCCCATACATTCGCTGCGACAGCAAATTCCGACGGCCGTCCCAAATCAAAAACAGATGCGCCATAAACATCCGTGTCTCCGTAATAATCATCCTGCCATATAACCATATCGTTATAGATTGCCGCTGAATGCTGATTGGCATCATAGCCTGAAATCTTATATGACTGCGGGGCGTTGAGGCTGGTTATGTCGCTGCAGTAAATATCGTAATCGTTCGCCGGCCCGTTTTGCCAGGCGACCACACTGCCCCAGATTGCAGGCATCTGCTGGTCGCCTTCGTAAGAAGTAATAATGTGTTCCTGAATATTGGACGGCACCGATATATCAGCCGCGTAAATGTCCCAGTCCCCGAAATAATCATCCTGCCAGACCGCAACATTATTATAAACAGCAGGATACATCTGTTCGCCCGTCGAGTTGATTACCGCATAGATATTATAACGATCAGCCAGGTTGGTCGCGTAAATGTCCCAGTCGCCGTAATAATGGTCCTGCCAGACCACCGTCTGACCGCTTATCGCCGGATTACTCTGGTCCTCGTAATCGGCAAGGTCAAAAACCGATGGACTGGCAGGATTCGTTATATCAGCAACGTAGATGTCCCAATCCCCTTCAACCAGCTGCTGCCATACTACAATCTTGCCGTCGATATCGGGCAGCCATTGCTCCTGGGCTACAGGATGTATCGCGAATGCTTTCCAACTGCCAGAAGCATTTGCGGCTGCCATGCAGCAAACAGCCACGCTGCATATCGCCAGTTTGTGCCAATATTGCTTTGCCATTGTTCGGTTCCTCCTGCAAGACCCGATGCGGGCATATACGCAATGCCTGCCTGGGTCTTTCCCGTCTGGATATTGTTGCTTATTTGTTTGTTCTGTCCTTCTTTAACCTTGCGCTGAACATCAAGGAGTATCTGGGCCGACGGTGCATTGGTCATATCACGGCTTGCAAGGATTAAATGCTCGAGAGCTTCATCTGTCTCGCCGATACCAAGAAGCTGATAACCTAAAAGCAGTTGTAAATCCGCATCGAAGCTGTAAAGTTTTGCCTTTTCTGCAAGCCCTTCAATCTGGTCAAGAAGAATCTTGTCCTCGTGATACAAACCTCTTGGGTAAAATACGCCTTCCTGTTCCGGCTTGACATTTTTCAAAGCATTTCGAAGGACCTCTGCTGCTTCAGTGTAATTGCCCATCGCAAAAAGCGACTGGGAATAAGCGAATGGCAGAATCATATCATCTGGTGCAAGCTTCATCGCCTCAGCGAATTTGTCGGCTGCAAGGCTGAAAACATTCAAATCGAATGCATTGACACCTTCGTCAAACAGCTTGTCTGCAAGTGTCTCTGGTGCCGGCTCTTTCGCAGCCTGCTGAGCCATTCTTTCACGAACATCTGCAAAAGTGTACTCGTTCACTGCCGGAAGCTCAGTAATTGTTCCCGTCTGGGCAGTCGAATCGGTGTTGTAATAATTATAGGTGTAGTAATTGTAAGTGTAGTAATCGGTATTATCATAAGGAATCTGATATGCCACTGGATCATAACCGTACCAGTTATATGGATGATAGCCGTACCAGTAGTAACGCATGTAGGAATAATTATATGGCCACCATCCGCCAAGGCTTACGAATACGTATCTGCGGTGATAGTACGGATGAACATAGGAGAAAGATGAATATCCGCCCCAGTTGTAATTCACCCAGTAATAGGAACTCGGCCAGATTGGCCAGTAGCACCAGCTGTTGTTATAACCGAAGAAAATGAATCTGTCATGGTGATGGTCACCATCATGATGATCACCATCATAGTGCTCACGATCGTGATACATAATATTTTCATCTTCCCTGCCGTGACGCATCTGGGGATGTTTTGCGACTATATCCTTGGACAGTTCCCTTTCTTCATCAGGTGCAACTCTTTCAGGTTCCCTGCGCTCAGTCCTTCTGCCTTCACGAACCAATTCTGCTCCCTTAGTCCCCTCCCTTTCCACTGTTGCAGGCACTTCAGTCACTGGATTCTTACCTTCAATCGCTCTTTCTGTATCTCGGGAACGAGCTTCTCTTCTGCTGACATTGCCTTCACGTTCTTTAAGTTCCGGGCTTTGCGTCACAGGTGCCGGTTCTCCGATTTTTTCACCGACCTGACGGCTATCTCTTCTTGCAGCCTTGCCTTCACGTTCCTTAAGTTCAGGCAATTGTGTCACTGGAGTTTTTTCGCCAATCTTTTCACCAACCTGGCGGTTTTCCCTTCTTGCAGCATTCCCTTCACGCTCCTTAAGCTCAGGCAGCTGCGTCACTGGAGTTTTTTCGCCAATCTTTTCACCGACCTGGCGGTTTTCCCTTCTTGCAGCATTGCCTTCACGTTCCTTAAGTTCAGGCAATTGCGTCACTGGTGTTTTTTCCCCGATTTGTTCACCGATGGCCTGACGGCTTTCCCTTCTTGCTGCATTCCCTTCACGGTTTCTCATCTCGGGCAGTTCGGTTACGGGCGTCTTATTTGCGACAACCCTTTCAGTGTCGGCCCTGCGGTTAGTTTCAATCCGGCTTATCAGCTGCTCCTTGTTCTTGTCCTGACCGACTGGTGCAGTTTCCCTGTTCGGCTGTCTGCCGACAACCTCGCCTATCCTGCCGGTTTTATCTTTTTCAATTGTCGCCCCGCTTGTCCCCGGCGTTAATTTCTCTACAACAGCAGGTGCTCGCGGAGCCGCTATATTGTCACGAACAACTGTCTCCCTCCTGGCTTGAGCAGCAGAACCCGCTGGCTTATTTCCGCCAATGACATTGCCGATTTCAGCTTTTTTCTCTGCACTTACTATCACTGTCGGCGTTTCAGTTCGGCTTGCAGGTCCGCGTTCGGCCACATTTACCCTCGAATTCTCATTCCCTCTCGTAATCACAGCAGCATTGCTGCTTTGGCCGCGGTTTACCGATATAGGTGCACCGATTTTATTTTCATTTACAGTTATATTCGACGGCTCCGATCTCACAACAGGAGCTGCAGAACGGCTTTCTGCAATTGTCGAGCGGTTAGAGCCTCTAACCGTAATTGTTGGATTGGATGGCACCCTGAACGTCTGCACCTGCGTAGTTGTGCTCGGCGCTGTCATCCTTGGTGCTTCAGTTGCCCTCTGGCTTATAGACGGCATCGAAACAGGCGGGCTTACAGACCTGCTGGATATACTCGGAGCCGAAATCATCGGCTGGGAGCGAGCCGACATGCTCGGTGAGCCTGCCGGCGAAGAACGTCCCGACATGCTTGGCGCAGCAGCCGGCGATGAAGGAGCCTGAACCCTTGCTGACGCTGCAGGCGAAGACCTTGCTCCCGCATTCCCGGAAGACCCGCGTCCCGCTGGCTTTGCGTTAACAGAACCAACAAATATGGTTACAAGCAGCGCCATCATGCTGATTATTATCAGCTTAAACATTTTTTTATATCTTTCAGTTTTCATAATACACCTCCTTTTCTCCCTTCGCCCGGACTGAGACATTCATTACTGTAATGAACACCTCAATCCGGGCATTAATGGCCATTTTAAATCCTTTTACTGACCAAAATAAAACCTAAAAATTTTAAATCTAAAAACTTATGCCTAAGAAGCAGTACTTTTTCTGCTTCTTTAGAAATTTCCTTCATTCCTATTTACTTATAAAAGATTCAAACAGCTTTGTTCTTCTATTTTCTATCATAATTATAGACGCTTAAAAGTCAAGAAATATTTTCATTTTTGTTAAAAAATTTTTACATTATTATGTCAAATTTTATAACCATAGCGTTTATAACGACTTAGAAACGGCATTTTTCACATTTTTGTCAAAAATTTTGACAAATTAGCTTGTTATTTTTTACACAAACCTCTATAATTTTTTAATAGTGCGGATATAATGTTTGGCCGTAACAAGTGAAATGTGATTGTCGGCTGTTTCAAAGTAAGAGGAATAATGGCGCAAAAAACACGAAATCCATTAGCTCAGACCTTCGGGCTTGTCCTTCAGGACACCAGGGACAAGATGGGAGGGATACCTTCACAGGAAATCGCCGCTCGGCTCGGGCTTGCTGCTTCCCATTACAGGATGATTGAAGCCGGTTCTGCAATTCTGCAGCCGTCACGGGCCGTAAAGGTCATACAGACATTCGACACAATTGAATTTATTCCGCTCTGCCAGGTCCTTGTCGCCATCCAGATTCTCGATTCCGTAAAAGATTCAATCGAAGATATGATGACTTTAACCACCCTGCTTCGGGAAGCCAACCCCGCCCTTTCAAAAGTCTTCAAAGGCCTCGACAAAATCTGGGAAACCATCAAAACAAAAGAGCCGGCCCAGGTCACAAAACGCCTCATCTCCGATGGGACAGTCAAAGAGCTTGAAACATTTCTTACCACAGAGCCGGTGACATTCTCTGCTGACCAAATCAATAATTTTATGACGCCCACCTATCGATACCCCATATCAGGCCAGCTTTACAGCAAAATCGGAAATATTCTTCAGGGCGTCGCTCCGTTTTATCTCGATACGATTTTACAGCTCATCGAAAACCTCAAAGGCATTACGCCGCGAGTTACTCCCGTTGAGCTGGCCGAATGGGAATCGAAACACAAATACAGAATCACCCATATAATCGGCATCATCAGGAATCCGGAAATCATTCTGGATGTCAACACATTTGACTACACCTTTCTTTGGGAAGATTCTTTCCGGAAATTATTTGTGATTTACCGTGACCAGCCGAAAAATAAGGTAGCCTCTATCAAAGACAGGATTATTGACAGCCTCAGGAAAAAATTCGAATCAGAGAGAATCAAATACGAAAGAGAGCTTCTTACCTTCGATAAAATTATTAATTCAAAAATCGAAATAAAGAGCGCAAAAGAAAACAGGGAAAAAATCGACCGCATACTATTACATGCCGATTCCCCAATGAACAACCTGTGGGTATATTTTATGGAAAATGGCTACGTCGTCCCATTCATCGATAATGCATCGGTCGATTCCCCTGCTGAAAATCTTTACGGAACGAGCCTTACTTATGACGAAACCTGTGAAAAACTTACCCTTCTTCAGGAATTATGCAAGGATGCAGAATTTAGCTTCTGAAAACGCCGGTTTGCCGCAAGTACAAATTGTAAAAACAGCCCCGAAGGTTGCCGAAGAGAAACTGTTCTCGCACCGGAAGTGTTATCTGGGCATCAGCATCGATAACCCAGTTTTCTACGGGTCTTCTCTCGAGGCACTGCTCCTGTGGACAGCGGGAAAATTCGACCGCTCACTTGTAATAATCGGGGACTATTTGAGACGCTATAACGAACATATCTTCAACGGCCTGACAGGCCCGGCCGCTGAATCTGCCGCCTTACTCGCAGGCGATTTGTTCCTCCAGAAAACAAGTTCTGTTTTAAGAAAATTCACTGAACCGCAGTTTCAGCTTGTTCGATGGAAAGACTGCCTCCAAAGCAACGAATATAAAAGCTCGAAAGCCATCCTCGACAAACTTTTCACATCAGATGAGGCTTTTCGCGCATCGGTGCAGAAGGACGCTCTGTCTTTTATCAAAAGACAGAAAAAAAGGAACCAGCCGCTGAAAGCTTCTTCGGAAGAGTCGATTGAAATCTCCAGTATGTATCTGCTCGAGGAAATTGCGGTCTTCAGCGCACTTTCCGAACAGGGCTGGAACGTCGAATTATATCCGGGGCCGGAACTGCGTGTCCTTGTCGAAATTGCAAACGGAAATTACGCCGATGTCCCCGACGGGCTGAAAAAAAGAATTAACGTGGAATTGAGCATCGGTAAAACTTAACCTGTTGAATTATGACCGCTATAATTATAATTGCACTTCTTTTGTCGCTGATTGTCTATATCGTCGTAGGATTTTACCTCGGCACCCGCACCAGGACCCTCGCCGATATGCTGCCGGTTTCCACCGACAAACTTGCCCATGTCAAAAGCTCAGCAGAATTTTCCGCCAGTACAGTTGCAACGACAATCTCACTTGCCACCGTTGTAATCGTTTTTTTCGAGCTTGCTGAAAGCCTCGGGCTTTGGCTTTTCTGGACAGTCATAACTACTTCTGCTGGACTGCTTGTAGTTCGTCTTTTTGCACAAAAAATCTGGCAAATGATGTCTGCTTATGATCACCGGCCTACTCTCCACGAATTTCTCGGAACCGAATCGAATTCGAAAATGGTCTCCTATGTCGGTGCAATCTGCACCAGCATGGGCTTCCTGGGGGCCTTTGCCCTCGAAATAATTGTCGGCTCAAAATTCTTTGTCTCCCTTGTCCCGGGCGTAAACCACCTGCTCGTCCTCATTATTATTTCTTTGGCCGTTTTTCTTTATACCGCCGTAGGAGGCTTTCGCGCTGTCATCGTCGCCGACAGAATGCAAATGATATCCGTATGGCTTTTCTTAATTTGTTTGCCTGTATTTTACATATATTATATCTTAAATCACGGCGGCTGGTCGCAGAATTTCAGCACCATCCCGCCAAACGTTCTTAATCTCTCCGGCAGGCCCGGACTTGCTGCATTCATTCTCGGAATATTCGTAATCAACGTCCCCACATTTCTTTCGGATATGAGCATCTGGCAGCGCATAGCCGGCTCACAGCATCCCCAGACAGTTTTCCGCGGTCTCGTCCGAAGCGCATTCAGCGCAGCAGCAAGCTGGACTATTATTGTCCTGCTGGCCTGCTTTGTTTTTATGCTCATCAGGCCGCAAGCCGGTGTAAATCCGCTTTTGAGTGTACTTGGTCTGATTGGACGAACAGGCGGATTTTTTTCAGCCATAGTTTTGTTTTTTGTCATCTTCGGATTATATGGAGCAATGCTTTCGACTGCTTCCACTCAGCTTATCGCCGTTTCTCATACTCTCTACGAGGATGTTCTGTCCGGAAGAAAAAAGAATACACTCAAGCAGAGAATCGACTCGAGCCGCGAGCTGAACATCTCCAGAATCGTGCTTATCAGCTCCGCTGTCGTTTCTATTATCATTATCTACCTGCTGAGCGAACAGCGTAATTTCTCGATAGCAGACCTCGTCTTTGCCCTATACGGCTCGCAGCTTGGCCTCTGTCCTCTTGTGGTCGCCGTCCTTGTCCTGAAAAAAGAAACAATCTCGCAATTGTCGAAATGGTCTGTCGCCGCAATATCCGCCGGCTTTTTCACCGGCTGGGCCACTGCCTTCTACGGCAATATTGTCGCCAGTAAAAGCCTTGCGTATCTTCCTCCTGTTCTCAGTCTTGCCGTCTCAACCTGCATCATCCTTTGCGGCCTTGCGGTCATCCAGTTTAAATTAACAAACTGGAAAATGAATCTCTCTCTGATAGCAGCCGTCCTCAACGCGAGAAGAAACGGCCTTCTTCACCTGGTAAAAGCAGACAGGCCACTGCGGCTCGATTGCCTCACTTGTCAGTGCGCAAAGTGCTGCAGACTTCTCGGCTCGCCCGTCGTAACAGAAAAAGAAGCCGAAAAAATAGACAGCAACCACTTAGTTAAAAGCCGCCACGGACTTTTTATCAAAGCTAACGCTCATTCCTGCTCTCTTCTCGAAAAAGGCCTTTGTTCTATTTATCCTGTCAGGCCTCGCGGCTGCCGTGAATACCCCTGGTATAATATAGATGGACAGCTTTATTACGATACAGGCTGTCCAGGCATTAAAACCGATACAGACCAGCGCCCTCCTGTCGAAACAATCGAACCTTTCGATAATTTCTTCCCGTCTATGCCGAAACCTTTAATCCGCCTCCTCAAAACAATCTGCACAAGAAAATAACTGTTCAACCATAGAAATAGTATCCTTTCTCCTGCCATTTACAGTATTAGAGACCAATCTTCAGGAAAATGTGCGATTTTAAAAATATTTTTATTGATTTGTGCCTGCGTTTATGTTCGAATGCTAACGCTAATTTGAGCTGCGAAGCCGAGAGAGAAAGAAACAGTAGTACGCTTTGAAAGGATACGAAAATGTGTCAAACCTGTGGGTGCAGAAGCGTTAAAAAATCATCCAAAAAAGCGAAGAAAAGCAAATCCAAATCTAAGAAGTAGTTTTTCAGATTACGCTCTCTTATTAACAATTGTCTTCCATCACCTAAACACAGCTCTCATTTTTGTGTGAGCTGAAGCTGATACACATTTACAGGTTTCCATAATTCCGGCTCGGCTGGTTTAAGAATAATATGATATATACCGGCCTTCGAAAAAGTTACAGACCCGAATCCGACCATCACAGGCTTGAACCATCCGTCAGTTTTCGGAACCGCTGCCAGAAAGTTCTGTCCATCGGCAATCATCTGCAGCCGGCTCGTCCCGTTCGCTGAAGATAATTCGCCTCTTACAAGATATTTCCCCGCCTCAGGAATGAATACCAGCCAGTGAGCACTTTCATTCGGATTGTTCCACCATCCTATATTGGGCCGGCCCTCTGAAACCTGGCTGCGAATTTCGCTGCCTGCAAACACAGCCTTTTCCGGTGCCAATATAATCGTCCGAGGCCCGGCAAACAAACCATCCTCGTTTACACACAGATTAAAACCTGTAAGCTTGAAGGCGTATGCATATTTTTCTGAGGATTGATGCACTGATGCAGGCAGCAAAATCTCAATTTGCTTTTTCTCGTTAATATTATATTTTACCAGCCCATCGAATCCAAGAAGTGTTACCTGTGCATCTGACCGGGCTTCGTCAACCTGAACAGAACGCACAAGAAAATTCTTTTCGGGCTTGCCGAGTGCAATCACATATAAAATCTTTCCGTCTTTGCTTTGCGTAAAACGAATGTCACTTCCTGTGTATCCTGCTGCATCCCTTTCTTCGCTGAATGCACCGGAAGAAGTTTTCGTCGGCCCCTCTCCGTAAACAATCCACGGCCTCGTATTGTAAATCGCTTCGCCGTTTACTTTCAGCCAGCTTCCGATGTCACGCAAGAGTTTTTGCGCATCCGGCAGAATAGCTCCGTTGGCATCCGGCCCGACGTTTAACAGCATGCACCCGTTCTTCGATACGATATCTATAAGAACATCAACTATCTGGTCCGCTGATTTATACGGCTCGCAGTTATGATGAAACCACGGCCCGATTGATGTGTCCGTCAGCCATACATAATCTGTTTTTCTGTCTTCTCTGCCCCTCTCGAAATCGAGAATACCCGTCCACCTTTGAATCTCCGGGTGTTTATGCGCAACGGCCGTCTGCCTCCCGTTTGCCTGCGACCAGTTATAATAGTCTGCAAACATCTTCTGTTGATACTGCGGCGTTATCACAGAACCCAGACAAAAATCGAACCAGATTAAATCCGGCCCGTATTTTTCCACCGCCTCATTGGTCTTGGCAAGCCAGTTGTCGAGAAATTCTTTTGAAGGCCCATCTGAGGGCTTGTGCGGCTCGCAATACAGCGCCGCATAATTCGCATCACCGGCATCATATTCATACGCCGGCTCGTAGTATCGCCAGGAGAAAGCGTGATGAAATGAGACAAAAAATTTCATCCCCTTCGCTCTAATCGCTTTTTCAAGCTCGCCTGTAATGTCACGATGCGGCCCTTTTGTAACGCTGTTCCATTCCGTAAAAGCACTGTCCCACATCGCAAAATTATCGTGGTGAATCGCTACCGGCCCTGCAAATTTCGCTCCAGCCGAGTAAAAAAGCTCTGCCCACTGTTCGGCATTAAACTGCTCTGCCTTAAACAGCGGGATAATGTCCTTATATCCGAATTTTTTCTGGTCGCCAAACCTCCTTTGATGATACTTAAAAGCAGGATGCTGCGGTATATACATCTCCCTTGCATACCATTCCATCAGAGAATTTGCCTCGCTGACTGCATACGTAATCGGCCCCCAGTGCGTATATATCCCGAACTTGGCATCACTGAACCACTCGGGCACCTTGTGCTTAGATAACGACTGCCAGTTTGGCTCGTAAGGCTTCTTTTCAGCCCCGCCGGCAGGTTGGGAAAAGAAAAATACAAAGGCTATAAGCGGCAAAAATATGAAATGCGAAGTGCTAATTCTCATCCTTGAGGACATATTTCTCTCCATTACCTATCCTTATATTAAAATTTACCCCACGTTACATTGACAGGCCCAGCACTCTTTTTCACCACAAATCCGTGCCCCTTTGCCCATTTTTCACCCGCATCGAAAAGCTCCTGGCTTCCGCTGTTTATATATATCTCAGCCATCGCTTTGCTGCCCTTGTTCTCCATCAAAGAAACAAGCATCGGGATATTTTCTTTTTTGCCTGCTGCTATAAAACTGTAAAGTGCATTTTCGTGAATAATCACATCTTCAGATTCGAGGTCCCTTGCAAGAATGGTCCGGGCCTGAGGCCATAGATTTTCTATCTGCTGCTTGTCCCTTAATGCAAACGCAAAATAAACCTTTTCCTCATCTGATTGCGGCTTCCATTGCAGTTTTTTCAGCGCCTCCGCTGCATTGGGCCCGCTCGGCCAGTCTCGCAATCTTTCCGACAGCGCTGAAGCCGCCTTTGCATCGCCGATACTGCCCAGTGCATTTGCCGCACTCTGACGCACAAGATAATCTTTGTCCCCCAAAACAGCAGTAAGCGGCTCCACCGCTGCCTTGTCTTTTGACTTGCCTAAAAACTCAGCGGCTTTGACCCGGACCCAGTCATTGCCGTCCTGTAAAGCTGGAATAACCAGCTCAACCGAACGCTTATCGCCGAGCTTTCCGATTGCTTCGGCTGTCGCGAACCGGCCCGTCCAGTCCGCCTTGCCGAATGCCGTCATCAAAGGCTCGACCGCACGCTTGTCGCCGAGTTTCCCAAGTGCCTGGGCTGCACTCCCTAACGGAAGGTTGCCGTTCTGCAGCACTGAGATTATCGGCATCACAGCATTAACATCGTGTATCTCACCAAGGGCCTCAGCCGCTGCACAGCGAACATCTATATTTATGTCCCTCAATAAAACAAGAATCCTGTCCGCCGCTTTCTTTTCACCAATTTTGCCAAGAGCCTCCGCTGCTCGAATGCGAACGGATGCATTGCTGTCTTTTAAAACCGCTATCAGCGGCTCGACTGCTTTTTTATCGTTCAGCTTGCCCAGCGCCTCTGCCGAGCTGAATCGTACCGACGAGTCTGAATCCTTAAGTGTTGCGATGAGCGGCTCAACCGCCCGTTTCTCTCCAAGGTCACCTAATGATTTGGTTGCATTAAACCTCACCTGCCAGTCAAAATCCTTTAGAGCAGAAATAAGAGGATCGACCCCACGCTTGTCCCCCAAAAAGCCCAGAATCTCCGCTGCATTTGCCCTGTCCACAACATTCTTGTTCTTCAAACGGTTGATCTGATTTATTACTTCATCAACATCCGCAGCAAATGTCACTGAAAAAGTGAATAATAAAACTAACACCACAACTTTAATTGCTCTCAATGGTTTCATTAATTAAGCTCCTCTTTTACCCTTTCATATACCCGCATCCCGACTTTTTTTCATATCAAAATCCGTAAAAAAAACACCTATTATGCGGGGAAAACCCGCATTTTTACCCTTATCAATTGTTATCGGGCAATAAACCTCACTTCTTATGCATTATTTTAATCTAAACAGCACCAAAATCCAATTATTAAAGAACTTTGAGCCTTGATTTATGGTACTAATTATGGTATATTACAAATAATCGGGGGGTTGGACTGTATCTAAAGGGTGTTTGTTTGTGCAAATTTAATGAATCTCGGTGAATTTGGGAAAGCCATAAAACCTTAAAATCAAAGTACTTACAATAGGAGATTGGGAATGAAAAGTTACAAAGCTCGGATGTTCCTGTTCTGTTTATTTTTTTGTTTTTTTACCGCAAGTTCAGCCCTATCAGCAGATTACGTAACCATACAGCTTGATCCGCCCGACAGGCTCTCCGGCGCAACTGTACTGGGAGAATGGAACACCGCAGGCAATCTCGAAACCTGGACCGGCACGAATATATCGGGCCTTCAGGCTACTGGTGGTTACCTGACAGGCACTGGCTCCGCAGCTGCTCCCAGTGTTCAGAAACAGGCCTTCAGCGGCCCCGACCTCGATTTTGGGTTTTTCGATTATTTGCAGATTCGTATAAAAGTCCCCGCATCATTTGCGGACGATATTATTTTCTCATTCGGCACATCGGTCAATAACGGCTTTGCGGCAAACCGTGAATTCAAAATCCCTGATGCAAATATTCCGAACGACGGCCAGTGGCATACTTACAGGATTGATGTCGGGCTTGTTGTCTGGTGGAGAGACAGCCTAAGAGATTTACAGATAAAACCGCTCGGCAATTCCGGCAATGGCCAGACCTTTTATATCGATTATGTTGAGGTCGGTGATTTGCCCGGCGATGTCCTCATCGTCAATACCGATGTCGGTCTTGCCTCAGGTGAAACCCTCGCAGACACAAGCAGAATGGAATCCAAGCACGCTGTGTTCTGGTGGTCACCGGCGTCTTTTGTTATTGACTCTCAACTCAATCCATCAGTGATGGGAAGACGTGCCCTGAGAATGATTGAGGAATCGTATCAGGTCTATTGCAAAAAGCTCGGATATGTCGAGCCTTTCGAAAGCTGGGATTTATGGCGCCGCGATGGTAACCGCTACAAGGTCAATCACACCACCTGGTTCGGAGGTTTCTGGATGGGCGGAAGAAACGGTTTCGGCTGGCTCAACGTTCCCGCAGGAGGTCTTTGGGATGAGGGCTGGGGTAATCCTGTCCCTCACGAATTCGGTCACGTCCTCGACGGTCACCAGATATATTTTCTTACCGGCGGCCACTGGGAATCTCACGCCAACTTCCTTCGCCAGTCCTGGCAATTGCACTACGCCGCGCGTTTTCCAGCCGACCAGCAGTCTCAGCTTGACCTGCAGATTTACGAATGTTCGAATTTTCGCCAGGACCACGGTCGTCTCATTTACCGTGATTTCAGAATTCATCAGGCCCTTGCAGATTTCGCCGATGACCTCGGTCTCGATTACAACATCGTCGCTAAACTATGGTTCACTTCGCCTGTCGAAAAAACTGTTTATGAAAAATTGCAGCAGCTTATGCCTCCGGGATACGATGTCGGAAATGTCGTCGCTTTCGGATTGCGTCACTGGCCGTTTCTCGATTTCGCCGACGGCACAAAATTTAAAAACCAGCTCTGGTCGAACGCCACCAACAAGGCCTGGCACGATTACCTGACAGGTTCTTTGTTAATCCCCTGCCAGGACAAGCCCGGCTGGTTCAGAGCGCCCTTTGAAAGAGCGCCAGAAAAATTCGCCTATATGTATCATCAGCTTGTCCCGACAGATTCCAACGTGACAGTCGAATTCCAGGGCTTCGACCTCCTCGGCAGCACAGAAGGCTGGCGATGGTCTCTTGCTGCGGTGAATACATCAGGAGTTGTCCGATATAGCGACGTCTGGACACCCGGAACACATTCCTTCGTCCTTGCTCCATCGGAAACAAAACTTTATCTTGTCGTTGTCCCCGCTCCATCTGATACCTCGCTGCTCCTCGATTACACCGACAACAGATCCCCCCCGGATAAATATGCCGAGAGGCTCCATTATGCTTACGAGGTCAGTATCAAAGGCGCCGTAC